>Ga0209429_10000039_pt1 | contig 84573 bp, 53 predicted proteins | sample BarGraNGADG00212_3_FD_184493 | JGI IMG/M metagenome (GOLD analysis project Ga0209429, IMG submission 184493) | Arctic peat soil microbial communities from Barrow, Alaska - Barrow Graham LP Ref core NGADG0004-212 (SPAdes) (version 2) | ecosystem: Environmental > Terrestrial > Soil > Wetlands >... | reverse complement strand
TTGGCTGTATTAGATTTTTAAAAAGTTGAACAATATTTATTTATAGAATTATGTTTTTATTGTAAAAAATATAATATTAAACCTATCAATATATATTAAAAAAACAAATTCTTATAATAAGACGTTTCTAAAAAAAAAAACCACATAAAAACATTAAAAAGTTTTTATGTGGTAAATTATTTTAAATTTAAACTCTCTTTAATTTGAGGAAATTTCAATCTTTTCTTTACTGTTTTTCGCACTTAAAATTTTAAAGAAATTAAATGTAAGTAAATCAATATATTGCAGAAATAATTTTGTAATTTTGGGTGTTGCAAAATATTTTAGATATGTTTTTACGGAATTTAAAGAATAGGACAAGGAGTATAAGTATACAAGTTATTCAAAATGTAAGGGGATAATACAAGGTTGTAAGATCTCTTGGTAGTAGACGAACTGAGCAGGAAGTATCCAAACTGATATTTCTTGGTAAACAGGAATTAGAAAAACTCTCAAAACAACCGGATTTATTTGTATGGGAAAATGATTTGCAAATAGAGCAGATATTTTCAAATCTGAGCAATGCCAGCATTCGAATTGTAAGTCCAGAGATAATTTTCGGAACTATTTACGATAAACTGGATTAGGCTCGATTAAAGAAAAGTCATTCCGGCATTTGGTTATCGCTCGTATAACTTATCCATTGAGCAAGTTAAAGACGGTTGATTATTTATATCCATATCAAGAATTGACTCTGGATATTGATTAAGTATATCGATTCTTAGATAAACTCAATGATAGTTTGAAAGAACTGGTAGAAAAGATATCTTTTGCACATACATTGAAAGTTTTAGAAGGTAAAATCAGTGTTGTTTTTATGATATGACCACCTTGTTTTTTGAGGCCGATGATGAGGATGACTTACGTAAAACGGGTTTTAGCAAAGATGGGAAACACCGTAACCCACAGATTTTTCTTGGATTGTTGATCGGAACGGGAGATTACGCTATAGGATATGATATTTATGAAGGAAATATATTTGAAGGACACACGCTGATTTCATTTCTTGAAAAAATAAGCGCCAAGTTTAAATTAGACAAACCAATTGTGGTTGCCGATGCTGGCTTGCTATCAACTGAAAATATAAAAGCGTTAGAAGCCAAGGAATATGAATACATACTTGGGGCAAGAATAAAAAACGAACCCGATAAGATAAAAAAGCAAATCTTTGATAATGAGTTTTCCAATGGACAAACAACCTGTATCAATAAGTCAGAAAAACAAGAATGATTGTTGCTTTTTCCAAAAACGGGCAGCCAAAGACCAGCATAATCGTAACAGGGTTTTGAAAAGACTCGAAAAACAAATCAGGACAGGGAAATTGACCAAATTCAATATAAACGACCGGGGTTATAACAAATACTTGAAAATGGAGGGTGAAATTAGCATTCAAATAGATTATGATAAGTTCAATACGGATGCAATTGGGGATGGATTGAAAAGCTATATTACAAATACCAAGTTGACAAACAATCAGGTAATAGAAAATTACAAAAGCCTATGGAATATAGACGAGCATTTCGTATGTAAAAAACAGATTACGCATACGTCCAATATATCACAGAATAAAAAGTCGAATTGAGGCTCATATATGTATTTCATTAACGGCATATTGTATTTATAAGGAGCTGGAAAGACTATCGAAACAAGCTATATCCACACTATCGATAAAAAGGTCGGTAGAATTAACCCATAATATGTATCATCTTTACTGATCTTTTTATTGAAAGTGTTGAATTTACTAATTTTAAACTTAGATTTAGGCACAAGAGCCAAGACTTTGGTCAAGATCGACTGACCGACTAAATTTTTATTTGTACATTCGCTCATGCTGGAGAAATTGCTAGTTTACTCAGCAAATATGCAGGTTGGTTGGATTCATTCGACCAACCTGCTATAATAAAATCATTTCTCAGTCACTAATATTTAATTTATAGTTATAATTAGCTTACTTCCCTTAAAGTGCAACATTTCAGTTATTGATCATACAGGCAGGCCTGCGATTTTCACCCTTTCTACCAACCAAATCATCGCCCAAATCTTCTCTTGCCATTTCTGTGACTTTTTGAAGATCATCTACTATTTCAGGATAGGATTGTTGCATATAATATCGCTCTCCGGGTTCTTGTCTAAGGTCGTACAGACCCTGTGGGAATGTCACCCTGTATGTTTTGTCTGTAACAATATTGTTTTTGCTCATACGCCAAATAGATTTCAGCTCATGAAATTCAATTTAGAGAAACTCTGAATATCAATATTAACAGACCGTTTAAAAACTATTTTCTGAACACTTTCTCATAAACTGTGTAAATAAATATATAGAGAGTTTAAACCTCTGGCATTTTCTTTATTTTAAAGCCTCACACAATAATGGAAAAAGATGATTTATTTCAACGATCGATATTTATCAATCGACTTTTGAGCACCTTCATCCCCATGAAAATCAGGCGGAACGTACATGAAAGCAAATGGTTTGTAAAGTGTTGCACAATCATCATTTTTATCTTTTAACGCATAAAAGGCTTTCCACAAATCATCATATTTTGCTATTGATTTTTGTATCGCCCCAATATTATAAAAACCGGTCAGATCGCCTTCTCGGCCTTTCAGCAAAATATACCATGTTTGCTCATAAATACTATATAAAAGATATCCATACTCTACAGAGGTTTTGATATATCGCTCATCATTCTTATCTGGACACTGGATTGAGTCGGCAATTAGCTTCATCTTATGCCAAATCTGAACACTTTCGTGTTTTTCAGCCAGCATTGCATCGATCTTGTTTTGCCTGATGATCTGGTCAAATGTTTCATTGAGCTCAACGCTTCCACCAATGAACTCATCGCGAGTCCACCACACGTTTACAGGCATAATGAGCGAACCAATACCTCGTACTACGGCATCAGCAGATAAGAGTGACAATCTCCTCATGCGCTTAGCATTTTCAGGAGAAAATCCTTTCATTTTCGCCCACTGACTGAAATAATATGATTCTGGTTTATTGCGGTCATTGTTCCAATGTTCAATAACATAAGCATTTAGCTCGCACCAAAGCTCGTTTTTTATGTATGGTCCCTTCCAACCTCCACCACGTGACCAAGTCCAAACGCCCGCAAAAAGCGGATTATCTTTAAGAGCTTTTAGCCCTCCTGACAAAGAATCGTTCTTCTGCTCTTCAAACCCATTAATTACGCCTTCTGCAATGTAGTTTGGATAAGCACCTTTCCCTTCGTATTCACGCTGGCACTCAACCTCAACTATTTGTTTATGTTTCCCAATGCCTATGGTTGGATTGAACTTATAAGTCCTATGATAATCGCCTTGTACATGTTTAATTGAGAAATACAGATTTTTATGTGGTTTAATCTGATTGGTGACCTTCAGGTAATAGCCGGGCTGAGTGTGAAAAAATCCAAAGTCCCATGTACGGTAAATCAATGTTTTATTTCGTTTTACGCAAACTTCATCACGAAGTAAATTAATAAGTGCAACATGAATATTTTCGCCTCCATCACTTGTATGGCCAGCTCCGTGAACCCAACTCTTATCATCTCGTTGAATCGGTCCGTTACCAGTATGGTAAGGTACATTTTGCTTATAAGTTTCGCCCACTCGTATAACCAATCCATCCAAATCAGGAAAGCGGTCAAATATCTCTTTAATCATTATCCGATGGATTTCCTGCGTTTTGGGACGCATAAAATCAATACGGCCTGACTCGTCACATATTTCTTTTCCATAAAGTTCTACCATTCGCTTCGGAAGCACAATTATGTCGGTGAAATAATACACTTTGAGACCATTTTTGTGGCAATTTGAAATCATGGTATCAATATGTGCCGCAAGGTTCAACACCCATGCCCTTGATTCAGATCCTTCCGGAAAAATATTTTTATCGAATGAATCGTAGGTTATAGCACAACTTACAAAACGAAAATCATTAATAACCTGTCCATTATACTCAAACTTCCTCAAAAATTCAGGATTGGAAAATTTAGTTTTTGTGAATGCTTCACCTGGATTAGGTTGCACCATATCTATAGTAAGTCTTGAATCACCGTTATTATTTTCTCTCTTGCATGCTGACTGAAAACTCAAAAGGGCAATAAATGTGATAATAATTGTAAGCTTGTTCATTTTATGTTATTTTATGTTTAATTTTTAAATGCAAAATCTATGAGTCATTATTTATAAAAGAATTCCTTTTTAGGTAAACTTTATCGGTACTTAAATGGCATAATATACGAGCATATTTCCAATTATTTTTACATCAACCAAAAGATCACTCACACTGGAAAAATTCGATTTTACCTGAATATTCTAAATAATCAATAATTTTATGGTTAAGCAAATTAAGGTATTTCTGAATTTACCAAAACACAAGAAATAAGACAAGTTAAAAAAAATTATTTTACCATATTATTCTACAACAAACAACTATTTATTTTTTCCCTTACCAACCGCGACCTTTTCGATGTAAATACCACATATAGGCCTATCTTCAAGTCCTTGCATTTGAATTACGTAGTTGGTAAAATTTCAACTAATATTTTCTATATGGATATTTGAAAATCCTGATGGTGCATTACCTCCTCGGTAACTATGATAGTTATTCGTAAAATAAAGTAAATACCCCCCGACCGAATCCACTTCAACAGTACGGATAAAAACATCACTAATTTAAGCGCCCCGGACCTTGTTCGATTTAAATTGAATAGCCTCTCCATCAATTTTCCCAAGTTTGAAATTTTCAACATAGACTTTCTCGATCCCTCCGCTCATTTCACTTCCAAACGCAATCCCATGAAGTACTTGCGGCGCTGAACAGTTTCGTACAACAATATTCCTTGTTGGCTTATTCACCCACTGTGTTCAATGGCCGTTATAATAGCTGCCCTGCTATCCAAGGTTCCATCGCCAATAGCGCCAAAGCTGGTAATTTGGATTGTATCTGCCGGAAATTCGGTACGATGAATCGCCTTAATTATGCGGTCGGCACCGGTGAAGTCTATTTGGGAATAACCATTCACGCTTGCCAGGAGAAATACTGCAAGAAAAAGCTGTCTGGAACTGAATTTTAAACGATTTGCCATGATAATCTCATTTTTTCTGATGATTTACTGTTGGAACCTGTGCGCCAACTGATTTTCTCCAGTTAGCCAGCTCTTGCTTCAATTGAGCAACAATTTCAGGATACTTTGCTGCCAAATTGTTGTTTTCCCCCAGGTCTTCATTCAAATCGAACAACTCAAAAGCATCAGGCTGATTGGTCAGGCTTTTTTCGTACCACTCAATCAGTTTGTATTTCCCTTTGCGAATGGCCGCTGAAGGAGGCCCATTATGATAGTGAGGATAGTTCCAGTAAATTGCCTCTCTGCCAAGAGGCTTATTTCCCTTCAGTAAGGGCGCAAGTGATATTCCGTCCATAGCCGGTAAATTATTTTGCACACCAAGCAAATCAAGTATAGTTGGCATAATATCCATTGATACAACAGGTTGATCAGATTCAATCCCTTGCCTAATTTTCCCTTTCCACGAAACAATCATTGGTACACGGATGCCACCTTCGTAAAGCCATCCTTTCCCATGTTTTAAAGGACTCTGGCTGGCATCAGTTTCCAGACCGCCATTATCAGAGACGACAATTACAATCGTATTTTCAAGTAGGTTGTTTTGCTTCAAAGAATTCATTAACCGTTCGAAAGCCTTGTCCACCCTATCAATCATGGCACCGAGCACCGGATTGTTTTCCGGAGAATTACTTCCCTGACTGTTTTTATACCGCTGAATGGTTTGTGCCTTCTCCATGAGAGGATCGTGAATGGCATCGTATGAAACAACCAGCAAAAACGGACTATTAGGGTTCCGGTTAATAAAATCGATGGATCGACTCGTAATGGTGTCGGTATTGTGCCCGTCCAATTCAGGTTTTTGCCAAAACCCAAGAGGCAGATCAGGGGAAGGTTTAAAAGTGATAAATGTTTCATCGAATCCTTGTTTGTCAGGATTATAGGGAAGACTTATCGGACCAAACTTACCTTTGCTCAAATGCCATTTACCAAAAAGTGCGGTTCGGTATCCCTCCTTTTTCACTACTTCTGCAATGGTCACTTCTTTCAATGGAAGAAATTTCTGCCAGTCAGGAGTGATTAATACTTTGTCCTTCGGATCACTTCCCGGAATATAATCGGTGAGATGAAGCCTGGCCGGGTTTTTCCCCGTCATTAGAGCAGCTCGGGTTGGCGAACTAACCGACGCCGATGAGTAGGCATTCGTAAATCGTATTCCCTGTTGGGCAAATGAATCAATATGGGGCGTTTTATAAAAATTACTTCCGTAACATCCGAGTTGTTTCCAGCCCATATCATCAATAATCACCAATACAACATTAGGTTTCTGCACAGCTTTGGCCGAAGAGTCTAGTACTGTTGCGCACAACGCTAGACATAAAGGAATTTCACTGTAAATAAGGGATATACTTTTCATATTTTAACTGTATTATTTTTGTTTTCTTTACTAAAATCTTTTAATCTCTGAGGCACAAACAATGGGTCAGGTCCTTCCGGTTTTCCTATCAATGACATTTAATATCTTACTTGAAGCTCTTTGCCACTATATTTAACTTCTATCAATTCATTAACTAAGACTTTCAGTTTTGTCGTTTTTTCAGAAGCTATAACTATCCTGAATACTTTTTCATTGGCCATTCCTACAAAGTCACCTTTTCGTTTGCCAAATGTTAGTGTTTGGTTTTTTTCGTTCCAAATAATGGGGATTACCGAAAATTCCCCCTTTTCATAGTTGTAGTCTTCTCCTTCATCTTCATAAAAATTGAACGAACCATCGGCTCCGGGAAAGACATGTATTTGCAATGGTTCTTTGCTTGGCTGCATGGCATATTGCACTTTTGGTCCGATTGGCAGTATTGAACCAGACTTAATAAACAATGGTATCTTGTCCAATGGCGCATCAGCAGTAATTGTAGTTCCACCTTGTAGTTCTTTTCCACTCCAGAAATCAAACCATTTACCTTCAGGAAGATACACATCCCTTTTTCGAACTCCATTGCGGGTTACCGGGCAAACCATGATCGAACTGCCAAATAGAAACTGATCCTTAATGTCCCAGCATTTTTGATCGTTCGGATAGTCATGCGCCAGCGGTTTTATCACCGCCACCCCTTTAGTGGTTACCTCATTGGCTGTTGAATAAATGTATGGCATGAGCTGATATCTCAGGTCAATAAAGTTCCTTGCCATATCTTCAAAAGGCTTTCCGTAACGCCACACTTCAGTATTGGAAATATATCCATGAATCCTGAACAATGGGCAAAAGGTGCCAAATTGAAACCAACGTGTCAGCAATTCCTTAAAAGCATCGTTGGTGTATTGATTATCGAATCGCGGATTCAAAGATTTACTGTCGCGAAAGAATCCTCCAATGTCGGTAGTCCAATAGGGTAATCCTGACATGGAAAGATTTAAACCTGCCGTGATCTGTTCTCTGAATTGCTCCCAACTTGCCAACACATCGCCCGACCAAACTGCTGCGCCATAGCGCTGCTGGCCGGCAAATGCAGAACGGGTCAGATTGAATACCCTCTTATTTGGATAATCCTTCCTGTGTCCTTCATATACAGAACGAGTTACCATCAGTGAATATGCCAGGGCATTATGGTCAAATAATCCCAATGAGGTCATTGATCCTAAAGGATAATCCTCAGGTTCAGTACCATCCAGCCATATACTGCTCACGCCTATATCAAACATGGAATCTTTGAGCAACTGGTAGTAACCTTCACACACTTTGGGATTGAAAAAATCGAGGTTCCCGGCTTTGTCAATTTTATATTGGCCAAGGTTATAACGTTCTTCAAGTTTCTGATTGGTGATTTTTGGCCAGACCGAAACCATCAGGTGAAAATTCAGGTACTTCAACTCCTGACACATCAATTCCGGATCAGGATACAACTTCCTGTTCCATTCGGGACCCCAGGTTTTTTCTGGCCAATAATTCCAATCTTGAACAATATTATCAACAGGAATGTGACGTTCGCGGTATTCCTTTGCATTCTCGAGCAATTCGACCTGCGAATGGTAGCGTTCGCGACATTGCCAGAAACCATACGCCCATTTACCAAACAATGGTGCCGCGCCAGTTAGTTTGCGGTAACCTGCTATAACCTCAGCGGGAGAACCGCTTACAAAATAATAGTCGATGCCATTGCCATAGCTGCTCTGAAAAATGGTCTTATCATTATCTGGAAGATTGTAAAAGACCTCTCCCGGGGTCTGAGAATTGCTATTAGTGAAAACCATTTCGTAACTTTTGTCCTTTTCGAGGTAAACTTCGCCGCTGTGAAAATCGGGTACCCAGGTGGTGTTGTAATGAATTACAGTATCACCATTGGAAGTAAGCAATATCGGACCGGCAAAACGGTTACCATTAGGATTCAGGCTCTCAACGGTAAAATAATAAATCCCGCTTGTATTCGGAACGAAAACTGTTTTTCGAATGTTCTTCACCGAATCAATTAACTGATTAAATTTTAATTTATTTTGTGGGAAGTTGAAGTCAGTAATAGAAGTGTTGTTCCACAAAATGCCATATCCTTTGGTAGAGACCATAAACGGATTGGCTATCTCCTGATTGAATTGTTTTAAACGTAAGGGAACATTTTTAAGGTTCATCAACCCATTCTGAAATTGGCCTAAGCCATAAATTGCTTCATCGTTGCAGGTAAACGTTTGTTTGAGATTTACAATTTCAGGTTGAAGCGCTGATGTTAAAGGTTCTTCGTTTTTGTTGCGGAAAGTAATCAGACAAGAATCATCAATCGTGACGGACATTTCGTCAGTAATAATATTAACTCCGTTTTCATTTTCGGTTACTTTCCAGTCAACAGAATCATTTACTGGCAAAACAAATGGCACCTGAGCGATCATTTTTTTATAAGGTTTGGCATAATGCTCAATCCTAAAAACATTTCGGGATAAGACCGAAATAACAACTGAATCGCTTTGGGTTTGATAGACTATTCCACGCTCAGTTTTTGTGTATTTTTTCGTTTGTTGTGAACTTGAAAAAAGAAAGAGGGAACAAATCAGAAGATAAAATGTATTTTTCATTTGTCGTTTTTGTTTATTGAAAGTGAGTTCGATGTAAGAAATCTTAGTAAAATATTTGAAAAAACACGGCATTGTGAAACCATTAAATTACTGATAATGATTAACTTTGAATCGACATACTTAACCCTGCGGTTATGAACAATATACATATTAGTAACAACTATAAATTATTCTTGATATATAGCTTTTCATTTCAAGCATTATTTATATACACTAATTTTAATATTGAGGCCCTACCTTTGCCCCATCCAAACCAATGTTTCTGGTATTAATTGGCTTGAATCCAAGCCTAAATGCCGGTGAGTTCTCTTTCAAGTTGAAATTAAAGTTTTCAGCATCTTCAAACATCGGATCGGCATAAATCGAATGCACATCTTTACCCGAAGCCCGCCATTCTTCCCAGCTTTTGTCAGTCCATTTGAGAGAATCGAGAGGAAGAGCAGGATTGTAATAGAGGTTGTAATCCATATCAAAGGTTTCCTTCACTTCTCGTGTACCTGTTTCATTTTTCGGATGGAAATAGAATTGGTAAGGCTTATCGGTCCACATGCCATCGAGTAAAATTCCTTCTTTCCAGTAAACAATGTTTTGCTCGAAGAAAACACTTTTGTGCGCTTCCATGCGGGTGCGGTTCAATTGTTGCAAACGCCCCAATGCAAAAATATTGTTCCTAACGGTTATCTCCTTTGCAAAGTGTATGTTGAAGGCGGCAAATTTGGTATTGTAAACAATGTTATTTTCATCAAGAATATGCGTTGAACCCTCATCATGGTAAATACCCCATCCACCGTAATGGTTGGCATCAACATCGTGAATGAGATTATTACGGATAATGGTACCTGGCGAAACGCCAAGCGTGTAAATGGCGCCCATATCGGAAAGCAAACCCTGCCCAATGTGGTGAATGTGGTTAAACTCAATCACATTGTCGCGACTAACGCTACGCTGGTAACCCCACTCCCAGCCAATTGAAATACCCGTATAATAACCATGATCAATCAGGTTGTGCGAAACCAGGTTTCCTTCAGTCCGCTGTAATAAAATTCCAACTGCCGATGGGTAAACCTCGCCATAATGGTGAATGTGATTTTGTTTGATAACATTGTTTTTTGTCCGTAAAAAAGGATGCTCATTGTAGTTTCCGCCATTCACACGAAAGCCTCCGGCAGCAACATGCCCAATTTCATTCTGCGAAAATGTATTGTTTGCGCAACCTTTATTTAGCTCGAAAGCCCAGGTTCCCAAATTGGTAAACAAGCACTGGGAAAATGTACAATTTTGCACGCCGGTTAACGAAACGGCAGCAGGAACATCGGCAGAACCCTGATTATCATTGGAGTTTCCGGCTGGCAGTTCCCAGTTGGTGTACCTAAACTCCAGGTTTTTCAGGTGAATGTTTTCGATCAACCTCTGGTCTTCAGGATCGCCTTCAAATCGAATGAGTTGATCAATTACCGGAGCATAAATTTTGGCTTCCTCAATTTTTTCATTTGGGAAGGGATAATAATAACACTTTCCGGTTGTACGGTCTAGATACCATTCGCCCGGCGTATCGAGTTCTTCAAAGACATTTTCGACAATATAACGGGCGCCATTTTCAGAAAAATCATCGGTAAAAACCTTGCCTGCCTTGTGCTTAAATTTTACGATATTGGTCTTGGTATCTATCGACTCGATGGGTAGGTGCGAATCGGTCCAGAAATGGTAAACGATTACTTCCACATCGCCAAGATTTTTCCATTTGGGGTTGATGTCTCCGTTCGCAAATTCAAACGTCTGACAATCTTTGTGATAATTCACCGTTTTTGGCGTTCCTTCAGGCATCCCTTTTACAATTAAAAAACCTTTGTTTGGTTTGCGAGCCCGCAGGCGTAAATCATTGTTTACATACAATTGCCTGAATTTCCAGTCTCCGGCTTTTACTTCGGGAATTTCAGTTACCCACCAGCCATTCTTTTGCTTTTTCCAGCCGAAAACTTGTTTTCCACCACTAATCACAACCTGATCATTTCCATAATTCCGAATGATCAAGCCATTTCCTAAAGCTGAATTTTCAGGTTTAAAAACCAATGGCTCATTTAACTGGTACACACCACCCACAATAAAGATAGTGTCAATAGGTTTTCCGGCACTCACATTAATGGCCTTCTGAATGGTTTTAAAGGGGAGCTCCAACGTCCCTGTATTTGCATCGCTTCCGTTGGGCGAAACATACAAATTGACTCCAAAAATTTGGACAGCTATAAAAAGCACAATTAAAATAAGCAAGATTTTTTTCATGTGTAACATAAGTTTTATTTTATTTAAGATTAATAAATTCTGTAAATTATTTTTATAATATATCATACTCATACATGGCAAACGAATTCTTGTTGGAGAGTAAAAACTCAATCTCATTTCTTTCATTTACCACCGAAGTAAAATCCTTTCCATTTCCGGCGACAGAATTGCACTTTATTCTTTGTCCAGCCTCAAACAAAGTTTTCAACAATGCCCTTTCCGATTTGTTATTTTCACGGTAAACAATTAAATAGCCTTTATCTCCATTTATCGATTGGAAACCTGTCCAACTTTTCCCTGATGGTTCTTCACCTATCGGAAATACCATTCCCTGATGAATAGCCGCCATGTGCGTTTTGTAAGTATCAATGAGCGGTGCAAAATCAAACGCCTCACGGGGAAGGCCGGTAGCTTCAAACCAGGCAAGGGGTTGCCCGACCATGGTGGTGGCAAAAATATAGTCGAAAGGCAACAGTGAGGGCTTAAACGGATCGTTTGCATGATACTTATTCGCGTTTCGCCATTTATTTAAAAACTCCAGCTGCAACATTTCGGGTGGGAAGTATTTGGAGAGCATCCAAACATTCCGCAGGGTATGAAATGGATAATAATTTGCCCAGTCGGTGTACCTATTTTCAAGAAAAAGATTCCCCGCCCAACGGTACGAAAAATAACCACCGCGGACTCCGGCTGTCAGATCAAGGTTAAAAAATACGGCACCATTGGTTTCGAGTTTTACATTGCTAAAAAGCCGAACAAGATTTTCTTCCGCCAATTTGTCATCAATTTGAACCCCATCAATTTTGAAATATTGAATGTTGTACCTTTTGTACAGATCAACAATAGTTTTAGCATCCGACTCCCAGTTTTTATAACTATCGGTATATCTTGGATTAAACCACAATCCCAAGCGGATATTTTTTTCTTTTGCTGACTGAACGATTGAATCCAGCCCATTTGGGAATCGCTCCTTGTTGGGCTTCCAGTTTTCAGCGGTGAAGTTGCCCCAAAGTCCTCCGGAGGCTACAGATGAATTAGCAGACAATCCCTGTTGCCAGCCATCATCAATCTGAAAATGGGTAATCCCTAATTTTTGAGCCGCCTCCAGTTCTTTCAGAATAAAACGCTCACTAATTTTTCCATCCTTAGCTCTGTCTCCCCAAGTATTCATCATCACCATATCGTAGGCCTTGGAGTTGTAGTTTATTGAATTTTTAAGATAAGTGCGGAGAGCCATTGTACAATCCTGCTCACTTTTGCCAGTTCCGGTGGTAATAGTGTAGCCTTTTATCCAATCATCGCTTGATGACTGCAGAGGAAAACCCGAAAATGCAACGCTGATTTCCTGGTTTGTAACGGAATAGTCGTACGAAGGGTAATTGATTTGACTTCCTGCATTTGGCGCTTCTTTTAGTATAAAAAAGCTATTGGAATTCACTAGGTCGTTGGCAAAAAGCAGATTGCCAATCATGTTTTCGCCTCTATTATAAGGCATAATTTCTCTTTCGGAAACCAAATTATCGTTCACATCGGTTGCATCTTTGAAAGATACCACTTTTACTTTCCAGTGTTTGTCCTGAATAAAATAAATATCCTGATGCAACTTGCCAGAAGTAGACTTTTCATTGATAAAACCTTCTGTTCCATCAACCTTTTGCTGATTGCTCGATTTCTGAAAAAGCACACTGTACTTTAAGTAGTAGTCGCATGAAATTGCAGGTGTTTCTTCAAAAATTTTGAAAACTCGTTTCAGTACCATGTCTTGATATTGATTGACAATCTCCACTTCAAGATGAGCCGGATTAAAAATATCCTGATTTAAACGAGTAATTTTAAAATCAATATTTCTCTCAAATTTATTGTCTCCTGAAACAAAAGAAGGACCGGAAGAATTTAGAAATATGGTTTTACCTGCCTGAATATCTTTCATTGAATAAGCAATAATATCCCCACCATTCCAAAGCCATTTACGTTCTATTTTGCTATTCTGAATGACAAGCGTGTCGTTTTTTAAATTGGCGGTACATCTGCAAACTTGTGCTTTTACCTGAATTGGAAAAAGGGAAAGACCCCATATAAAAATGGCGATTAAAAAGTGTTTAAGTAATTTCATTTGCGAGTAATTTATTTTTAATGATTAAACAGTATTCACCTACTTAAATTCAAATTCTACTTCCGGTTGGTTTTGACGGTTTCGCCAATCGAACCGAATGGATTTATCCGTGCCAGGAACCCATTCCATGATGATGGTATTCCAATCCATTTCGAGGTCAATATCGGCAATTTTTGCCATTCTTTCTTTCCCAAAATATGCTGATCGAAGTTTTTGCCATTCACGGTGAGGGCAAAGCTTCAAGCGATATTCCGAAGGTTGTTGCCAACAGAGGATCTATAACGGAGTCACTATGGGATACAATTAATTTTGCACCTGCTTCCACTTTTGCTTTTACCTTATTCAGTTCGCCAGGGTTTAGGAAAATTTCATTCCCCTTGTATGTCAAATGGGGACTTTCGCCTTCGGTAACCGCATATTCATGATTTACCCGATTACATTTACCGGATTAGTTTGAGTATGGTTTTGTCAGATATTTCCATCGTTGGCATTGCTTTTAATCTCCATATCTCGGAAAATCCAATAGAATCCCCTGGTATTAAGGTATATGTTGGGCTGCATGGTTCAAGCTCACAAAACTTTCCATTACTATAAAAAATCCCGGTCATGTAATCGCTTCCGGAATAATCCAGATTTTTATTCACTTTAAACTGCTTCAGAAACACCAAATCATCAACAGCATAAGCCATCCATCCGTACGTCGCATCTGTTCCTCCTTTGAGTGTTTTTCCTACTGCGTGAAAAGTAAAAATTTTGGGCATAACTTTTACCCGTTCGTCAACTTCATGAGGGGATTCAATACGATTTGGATTCCAGAGAAACCGACCCCAGCCACATTTAAAACGACTTTTTGGACTTATTGGAACAAACAAGGTACCACCGGGTTTTACCAGAGTGCGACCCCAAAAATGACGAATCAAAGATTTATCAGTAATATTGATTGCGGTTTGTGAAATGGTTAAGATAGCAGAATCAGCATGAAGTTTAAATTCCCTGATACATTCCAAACCCAGCAATGTATCGGGTATAGATGTCAGCCTTAGCGTTTGTTTGTCGATTATTTCGGCTTTCCATTCGCCCATCCAGGTTTTATCATGTATTGGCTGCGTGATATGTTCTGGTCCAAAATCGAATCTTCCTGCATCGGGATCAAAGCGTTCTTTTTCCCAATCCCTCAATAATTTGCCATTCTGTTCCTGATTTTCGTAAATGACATTTTTCCCGTTCAGGCTGAACGATAATACCCGACCTCCGAAGGAAGCGCCAATAATAACTTCGCACTGTTTGTTTGAAATGCGGTAACAATCAGACCAACTGCGGTAACTGGTTTTTTCGACCTGGGCAAATGCCTGAACAAAAATCAATAGGCCAAATGTGAACAAAAATAGGTGCTTCATTTTCTAATTTTTAATTTTTAAAAAGATAGGACTCGAAACCGAGACTTCCCGATGATCGGTGGTATAAAAAAAGGCATATTGAAATTTCTGATCTGGCATTCTACAGCTAATCGTTTTTTGATGGGGATCAATTCTGGCTTCAACCTCAGACCATTCCCTGTTTTGATTGGAAGAAAGGGTATCCGATGAATAGTAAAAACTCGCAGATCGCAAACCAACAACCGAAGAATAAGCTGATGAAACAATTGAATCACTTATCGAAATTAAATCGACATGTGGCAGGGATGTTCCATCGTTAATCTTTGAATCGAAAAAATATTTTATTTCAACAGGCTGCCAACCTTCCAAATGCCCATGTTTCATATTGGGGCGGAGGGATATATTTTTTTCACACTTAACAAGGTCATAACATTTTGAGTATGGGACAATGTTGTAAAAGAAATCAATGTTACCGTTGATAAAAAACAATGGCTGGGTAGCATTAGGAAGATAGGATGATGGATCAAAGTATTTCATCCATTTGTCGTGTCCTGCCTGTGTCATTTTCATGAACTCTTTACCAAAAGCATCCGATTCGTCATTATAACCACATCCATAAACCGGAGCCACTGCTTTAAAGCGGCTATCAAGGCTTCCTGCTATACAGGTCAGGTAACCACCCCAGCTAATTCCCGTAAGGCACGTTTTTTCATCGTTCACTTCCGGAAGCGACAGTAAAAGTGAATGCGCCAGAATAACCCTTGCAACTGCATGGTATGTCCACATATCTTTTAAATTGCCTGTGTCGATATTTGCAAACATGAATTTCTCATCCATTACAGGGCCAGGATTGGACAATGGCTGCGTATTCTCGCCTTTACCGTTTAAATCCATGGCAATGGCGGCGTATCCATCAGCAGCCCACTTTTCGACCCATTCTTTGAAAGCTTTTCCATTACCCCCATGCACAAGAACAACTCCGGGAAATACTTTACCCGAATTCTTTCTCCCACGCAACAGATTAGGATTGGAATAGTAAGCAAAAACTTCTGTCGGTTTCCCCTCATAAGGCACACTTTTATAGATTAGCGAACGAACATTCGAAGTTGAATCGACCCATTTAAATTCAGGCACAAAACTTAAGGCTTTCAAATCCCATAACAAATCAGAATGACTAAATCGGCTGGTATCTATTTCAATGGCTTTTTTGTGAAAATCTGATCCACACGAAACAGCAAAAAATAGGATCAGGACTAAAAATATTCGAATCATGGTGGTGTATTGTTCAGCCAAAACTGAAAATTGAAATGATTTTAATAGAGTTTTCATGTTTTAAGAATTATTTATTTGCGTGATTTATCGCCCATTATTTTCTCCCATTTGGCAATATCTTCAGGGCTTACCCTCATAGATTTAACGCTTGGAGAGGTATTGCTTATTTCAAAATATTTAACATTGTCGGGCTCTAAGTTAAAGGGTATAATAAGGACATCGTTTTGCTTTTTAACGGAATATGATTTATATTCGGGCATTGCCGCTGCACGCAGTAACTGTTCCTGTGTTTTAGTAATGTTTATGGGGCTACCCATAACCTGCCATGTTTCCCAAGGGCTTCCTGAACCGGGTTTAATGGTTGCTTCAACGCACAAGGGAATGGTGTCAAATACCGATGGCAGTTGAAGGCTGCCAGTCCAAGTGCCTTGATTTACTACAGCCAAAGGTTGGTAATTCCACATAAGAATACGAAGTGTTTTCCCATCTTTTGTTGCCAAAGCCCCATAACCCGAAGGAATGCCAACAGGAAGAGTTGTATTGAGGACGTTCCCCTTCATTTTATTTAAAAAATAGAAGGCATTGTACGATGCTTTAGGTATTCCGTGAATGGTTACAAGACCATAAGTGCAAGAGAATGGGCTATTGGGAATGCCGGTTTCGGCAAATATATCGCTGGCTACCCAGTACGACATAGTATTGCAAACGGTATCGAGTGCCACACAGTTGTAAACTATAAGCGATGCGGCAAAGGCATTGTCAACATTCACATTTTTTGTCCACGAAACCTCTTTGGCATTTTTTGCCGCGAGTGTATTCCATTCCGTCCAGTGTATTTCGAGATTGGGCATGGCCGAAGCACGAACTGTTTTCTGAACATCGCGAAATGTATCTTGGAAGAAATCTCCGGGTTTGTGAGGACTTTGCCCATCGGGATAGGTAACCATTTCGTCCTGTGGGTAAAGGTGAGTGGAAACAAAATCGAGGGGAACCTGATTTGTTTTACAATAATCAATAATATCGGCAACCCAGTTGGCTTTTGATGTTGCCGGTCCGCCTATTCGCAAACCTTTGTCCACCTTCTTTACTGCAAAGGCACTAGAAGCATATAACTTCCAATATTCATATTTTGTGCCTGTCCAGAAACCTGATAAATTGGGTTCGTTCCACACTTCAAAATACCATTTCCGAACCTCTTCTAAACCATAGCGATCGACAAGGTGGCTGGTAAAAGCGTACACCAAATTACCCCATTCATCATAAGATTTGGGTGGAGTAACATTCATTTTATAATTAAACATGACTGTAGTTCCTGAAGCCAACGCGGTTGGCATAGGGTTCAATTCGACAAAAGGCTTCAGCCCAATCTTCAACAAAGCATCATATACCTGGTCAATTTGATGCCAATTATAGCTGATAATTCCTTCGTTTGAGCGGGTAACTACTCGCATTTCGTCGTCAAATATGGCATGAAATCGACAATACTTATAACCAATGTTTTCCTGGACATACTTCAAATGTTCCAGTAAGTCGGCTCGAGTAAGGTCGTATGCCCGACCAACTGCAATGCAATTTTTCCAGGGCATTCGCAGTTCTGCTGATTGTTGATCAGGATTAATCCTAATAATGGATTGACCGTAAAAAGTTAAATTTATCAATAGGAAGACAAAGAGTATTACATTTTTTTTAGTCATCATGGTTTTAATGTGTTAAATTATTTGCAGTTATTACCTCAAGCCAATTATCCGAAATTTCATCATAGAACATTTATTTTACCAATTCCAATTTCACCACCGTATTTCGCGGATCAGGTAAAGGATAGGTCAATTGGGTTGGCATTCCAAAATTCATAAACAAATCGTCTTTGGCAACAAAGGGTTTGTTATCGCCATTCCAGAATTTCGAGAGTATCATTTCAGAGCCATCAAAAAGTAAATTCGCTTTTTGAACTTTTCCTTTCATGTGTTTCAGGTAAAATTGTCCGATGTTGGGTTCAAGGATATGAGCATAAACATTGTTTCCATTTTGGGTGAACCAGCCCCATTCTGGTTTCGGAAATTGCGATGGACCACAACCATAAATGCTTTCACTATTGTATTTCATCCACTCACCAACTTCGTGAAGTATTTCAACAGATTTAACAGGGATATTTCCTTTGGCATCTGGACCAACATTGAGAAGAAGGTTGCCATTTTTACTCACACAATTGACCAAAGTACGGATGATGTCGGTTGCCGATTTATAGTTTTTATCCTTCATATATCCCCACGAAGTATTGAGCGTAATGCAAGATTCCCAGGGAATGAGACGACCTAAATCATCAAGCACGGTTTCTGACGGGATAATTTGTTCCGGCCCTTCGAAATCGCCGGCATAAACTTCGGGGTTTTCGATTTCCATATTGCCGCCCAAACGGTTGTCGATGATGATTTCAGGTTGGTGCTTCCGAACCATGTTTACCAAATCGGTGGCTTTCCATTTTTCCCCTTTGTAGTCGCCAAATGAATAATCGAACCAAAGAATGTCGATCTTTCCGTAGTTAGTCACGAGTTCTTCCACCTGATTGTGCATGTATTTCAGGTAGTTGTCCCAATTGTATTTTTTTTTGTCCCATTCAGGATTTCCGGCCATTGGATGATTGCCCACATTTGGGTAGTCGGGGTGGTGCCAGTCAATGAGTGAATAGTAAAATCCAACCTTTAACCCTTCTGCCCGAAAAGCCTCCACATATTCCCTGATCAGGTCGCGTTTTGCCGGGGTATTGGTTGCTTTGTAATCGGTATATTTGCTATCGAACAGGCAAAAGCCATCGTGGTGCTTGGCGGTGAGTACAACGTATTTCATGCCAGCCTGTTTGGCAATCTTTGCCCATTCGCGTGGGTAGTAGTCAACCGGATTAAAGCCATCGAAATAAGGTTGGTAATTTTCCAATGTCATTTTTTCTTGATTGCGAACCCACTCGCCGCGCGCAGGAATGGCATAAATTCCCCAGTGAATAAACATTCCGAACCGGGATTCACGAAACCACTCGGTGCGTTTCTGGCGGGTTTCATAGGGATTTTGAGAAAAAACCGTTTGAGCGGATACCACTAAAATAATTATTGCAACTAAATTTCTCATAACACTTTGTTTTTTAATATTATAACTATTTCCCCTTTTCGACTACACTCTCCTTAATGAAACGCTGATCGTTTTCATCGGAATCTCCATATTTTTTCCACAGTTACACGAGCCTTTCATGCATCTTCTTTTATACATCGGCATAGGCCGGATCATTGTAAATACTCTTCATTTCATGCGTGTCGTTTCCAAGGTCGTACATTTCTCATTCATCCATATCGTAATAAAAATGGATGAGTTTATACCGATCGGTTCGAACCCCATAATGGCGCTTTAACATGTGAACTGGGGGATACTCGTAAACTGATATTACGCATAAAATCGTTCGGGTGACCGGTATAAGGGTCGTTTTCAAACTTCATATCATACCCCCACCTCATACCCTTAACCACGCTCATTTCCTGGGTATTAGCAGCTGTTCCTCTTCCTGAATAATCATTGAAAGAGATTTCAGGCATCGGGAGTTCGGGGTCATCGTATAAGTTCAGGTATTTTTCTTCAGGAAACCAGTTCCGGTGAGGAGCCTTCTGGTGGTAGAGCAAACAAAATGGTTTTGTTTTATCCATAGTCTTTTCTATCCAGTTCATGGTGTGGTTGATAACATTTTTTTGACGCTTGCTTGTGGTTTTGGCATTTATTATCACTTGTCCAATCTGCGAACGGTGAATCTGAATAGCATAATCACAATTTCCCAAGCTGCGCATAAGATATCCTTCTTTCCCCGGATTAGTAAGCAATGGCAATCGGAGTCCATTAAGTGTAATCCTATCGGGTTTAAATGCCAGTCGCAAGTATTCAACTCCCTTGACAGTGGTTGTCTGATAGGATATTCTATTCGAAGTATATTTTACCTTTTTAAGAATTTCTTCCGAATACAAAATGTGGTTTTCAGCTGGCGGAGCCCACTCAGGAATGCCAGCAAAAGCGTGGTAAAACATTCGGGGACATTCGCCGTAACAATCGCTCCACCAGGTTGCTATGCCAACCGAAAACGGACTTTCAAAGGCCATTCCCTCCGAATCGTTACAATAAGTTACCAGGCTCAGAGAACGAAATGCTTTGTCTTTATACGTTTCGTCGCCCGAAATGGCATACCAGCGCGCACATTCGGCAGCATATCGGGCGGTTTGATAATCCATTTTAAAGATGAATCCATCCTGTTCGCCGACCACATTTGCACCCCAAAATGTCGCAGCCTCAGTTGGCACATTGGGCGTTTTTTTCAGGTCGACAATATCTCTTACCGAAGGCAATGCGCCTTTGGGTGCGGCCCGGAAAACAAAATTATCTTCAGTCCATTTAATAAGTTCTGGGATGTCATTCTTCCAATTTGGATCCAGTTCAGGATAATCGAACAAAGTGAGTTTAAAATTACTGGCGCTCAGGTTGCTTTTATAGGTATTGCTGTTTACCGGAGTGTCGCTGTGACCATCGGTCCAGTATCCGGTTTTTAACGGAAATTGCAAAATGAAATCGCGTGCTTTATCGCGCGCATTAGTGTAAGCAGCGGTATTGCCAATTCCGGAGTTAATTAAATGATCGAATAATTGATAGGCACCAGTCCAATTCGCGCCATATTCAGCAGTAATTTTACCGGTTTCCATGTTGACCCGGTAGGGCCATACCGATTTTTCGGCAGTTCCGGTTCGGACATTGGCAGCCAACAAATCAGCAACATTCAGCGCTGCTGTGAGGTACTTTTTATACCCGTAAAAAAGATACATCCTGAAATAGGTCAAACCCATTTCTGAGGCGTGGTCCAAATGTGTTTCGTGCAAAACAAATCCAGTAGTGAATCCCCTGAAATCAATGTCTCCGAAGTTGGTAGTGGTATATGGAAAATTAGGCCATGCAAAAGTTGCCTGACTGGTTCCGTGAACCAAAGTGTAATCAATCAAATCTTTCACAATCTTCATGACACTCGAATCACCAGTATAGGCATAATAAAGGCGAGCATTTTCGAACCAGTTGGGAATTTTCTCCCCCACATCATTCATCCAGTTATCTGGAACAATCACCTTGTCTTTTACAAAAAAGCCATCATAGAAATAGTACTGCGGATAATTCGATCTGGGTTCAGGTCCCGGAGAATAAGGAACTTTAGTTTTAATAAAATCCCAGCGTAAACGAAGGAAATGATCGAATGCATTCGCTCGCGGAGAATACCAGGGAAGAATCTTTCCCGAATTGTCCAAAATCAACTGATGAGTACAGAAAAGTGTATCAGTTTTTGTATTGGTTTGACCGAAACTGGAAGGTATTTGAATTATTCCGGTCAGAAAAAATACAAAACATAAAAGTTTATTAAATCGCATATCAATTATTTTTAGTTATTAATGTAATCGTTTGTGTTGTTGTCACTTTTCCTCTTCAAATACATTTCTGTTATAGCTTATCTGATAAAATACGTGGCCCAACAACAGAATTACCTTTCCATTCAAATGTAGTACCTTTGGGTATAGTTATTTGAATGGTATTCTTTTCTATGTTGACCATAATACTACCGTATTTGGTAGGTAAACAAATGTTAGCCCATTGAAGAGAACCAATATTGGGATGTATTGTAAACCGTTTCCACCCGTCTTCTATCGGTTGTAAACCGAATAGTTCAGAGGATAAAAATGCAGCCGGACCAGAACTCCATGCATGGCATAGGCTTTTACCATAAGGTCGGTTATAGAATGAATATTGCCTGTCTCTTGAATCGCTTGCATTGTAGGCTTCCCAAAATGTAGTGGCTCCCTTGTTTAGCATCTCTCCCCAAAAATCTTTTACACGCTTTAGCATATAATCAACATCACCCAGACGAGAAAGAGCCATTACCTCATAACCTGCCATATATGGAGTACCTACAGGTTTTACTCTATTATCTTGCAGGAATGTCTTTATACTAGAGTATTGATTTTGGTCAGCCAAGCCGGAAACAACAGCTAAAAAATTAGGATGTCTTGTTTTTTCACTTAATGTGTCATTTTTGGATAACCAGTACTGCTCTTTGTCACTCCATATTGTTTTCAATAATTTTTTCTTGAGTTTGGAGGCATTATTGTTCCAGTAATTAGCGGTTTCGGTATCCCCTACACGCTGAGCCAATTTCACATAACTGTTTTGAGCCCACCACCATAAGATTTGCAGAGATGTCCATTTTTCTTGGTCAACCCAATCGAGAAATAACCGTGCCCCTTTTCTTGGCACAAGATAGCCAGTAGTATCACAAGTACCCAAAAGGATATTCATAGTTTCCTTAATACGAATCCATTCGTGTATTAAATGGGTTGAATCACCAAAATAAAGTTGATACTGATCTTGGGTAATTATCCACCAAAGTGAGAAGTCAACAATTCCGTTAATGTCCTTTTCTTTAATTCCTTCGCGACCTAAAACAACAAGCGATCGACGTACCAGTTCCTGGTCTGAAAATGTAAATGCATTTACCAATGAACTCATAGCTAAGTCACCTGCCCAAGGTAAACGGTCACGTTTAATACCATCGAGCAAAAAATCATGCATGCATAGACGCAGAGTATATGCACTGTTCATCCATATTCTTGTTATTATAGAATCTGAACACGCAAAAGCCCCTTTATATGTTTCAGGATGAAAGATTGCTTCACACCAAATACTGTTGAGTTGGCTATTTTCAAGAAATACGTAACGGAATGCAACTGGGTATTTAACTTTCCATAAACCTTTTGATATGTTTACGAATTCTAATGATTGTTCATGAAATTTTCTGTTCATATTTAACGCTTCCGGCTCTGATTCGCCTGCACCAATAATCGGTTCCATTTCGCTTCGAATAAAGATATAACCGAATATCTCACAACCAAAATCGTATAAATTATTTTTAGCCACCTTCGGCTTTAACCTGATAGTAGGGTCTTCAAGCCTGTGAGGAGGTAGGTTTTGCATGTTTTGAGGAAAATGAGAAACCATATCCCAATTATTGCATAGTGGTTTCCATTCCCAATTATTACTGGTTGTAGAAATGCTACGGCTCTCAACAAGCAAAGCAGGCAAGTCATTTAAACTGCTAATATCAAATTGAATTTGCTGAACCTTAAGATTCTTCTTAAATGTAAAAGTATGGATAGAATTGTTTTCAGTGAAATCCCCAACAAGGGTATCGTTTATATATAGTTTACCATGACCAACGGCTTTGAATTCAATTGATTTTAAAGTTTGCGGGTTTTTTAGTAAAAGCCGGAATGATACTTCTTTATATGGTTTATGGAAAACACCAGGATAACCTACTTTGAGTTTAGCGGAATCTTTACGTTGTTGTAATAACTCGAGTCGCCAGCATTCCAGTTCGGAGGCTCCATAAATCCATGAAGTCGCTTTTATTTTGACATTCGATTGAGGAAATAGACTTTTTGAATTATACGCTGGGTCAATTATTGCGAACTTTGAATCATCGTGGGCTTTGGATTGGGCAAATGTACCAACTGCACTGCAATAACATAAAACAAAAAACAACAATATTTTTTTAATTTTCATAGTAGCATAATCATCTAAATTGATGCATTATCAAAGATTGCCGAAACTTAGTAGTTATTTAAACATAGTAATATAGCGGCCACCAATCGCATTTTCATATCCGTGAAGATTATGATTTACACGATCAAGATTAGAGTTAAATTTATCTAACGGAAAACACCCCATGTAATGCGCAAAAACAATTTTTTTCGGGGGCTTGGTATCCCCTTCTGCCATTACTTGCAATCCTGCAAATACTATAAATATCAGACTAAAAAAAATCTTCAGTTTCATCGTTTTAATAATTAATAATCACATTTAAGTTTTATTGTTTTTATCGGAAGATCTGCGGCAGTAGCAGAAATATCTACAACCCCCTGATTCTGGGTACTCCTGACAACCAGAAGGCATTTGCCTTTAAAAGTAGTTTTTCCGCCTGCATTCCAAGGTTCGTTGCTAAATATATCGCTATTGGCAACTCCTGCATTATAACCTGCCCCTTCAACCTTGAAATGAACAAACCTGTCGGCATTCGGGACAACTATTCCATCTTTATCAATCAGGGAAACTTTAATATATGCCAGATCAAGTCCGTTTGCCTTTAGCGATGATACGTCAGATTCAAGCTTAATTGCAACAGGTGTTCCAGCTGTTCTTAAGATGTGTTCTGCCACTTTTTTCCCGTTATTTAATGCAACTGCTTCCAATTCTCCTTCTTTATAATCAACATCCCAGTCAATATGGGTCTGGTATTTGTCAGAATATTTCCGTTTACCCAGTGATTTGCCATTCAGAAGTAACTCTACCTCCTCAGCATTGGTAATAATCTGAACCTTTACAGTACCGGACGGCCAGTTCCAATGTTCGGCCATTGGATACCAGTCCCAACGCTTGTTTTCCGTTTTATCGAAACGGGCTTTTGCAGCCCCTTCAGTTTCATACACCATAACTCGGATCATAGGTTTACTACTGTAAAAACTTTGGTACAAATGGCCAATCGGTGTCAGTTCATCAGTAATGTCAAGCAAAGCCCTCCCCCACACTTTTTTAGGCCAGTCGCCTGACTCGCCAAGATAGTCAGTGGCTGACCAATAGTAATGGCCAATAATTTTTCCCTGGTCCAGTTCAAGCCATGAGTTTTTTCGAGTTCCAAAATTTAGGTTAGTCCCTGTTTCAGAGGCAATAAACATCATTTGAGGGAAACGTTTGTGATCGGGAACAAACATATTCTCTGTGTAATTCCAACTCACTACATCGCTGTAGAAAGCCATTTCAGCCGGATTTGTACCTGTAAAATAGTCGTAGTTATTCCAATGGGTCCATTCATTAATAAATTTTTCACGTGCAGGGAATAATCCGACCGTAACTTTCCGTGAAGGATCGAGGACATGAGTAAGATCAACCATTTGCTTAAAGAGCTTAACCCCATAATCGGCAGCATCGTCAGGAGTCTCAAATTTCGGATCATGTCCGCCTTGTTGCTGCGGCACTTCATTACCCATACTCCATATATAAACTGAAGGATGATTGCGATCGCGTTTTATAAAACTTGTCAAATCCTTTTCCCAATTTTGCGCAAATGACTCTACTCCGCCATAATACTGTGAAGTCCATTTGTCAAATGCTTCATTAAATACAAGAAACCCCAGGCGATCTGCAAGTTTCAGCAAAACAGGAGCATGCGGATTATGACAAAGTCGGATTGAATTGCATCCCATCTCCTTCAGGCGGAGCAATTTGCGTTCATACCCCTTTTCAAGCGCAGCAGCTCCAAGGCATCCCAAATCGTGGTGTACGTTACCGCCCTTTGCAATTATTTTTCTGCCATTTACGGCTAGTCCTTTATCGGGAGTCATTCGTATTTCCCGGATTCCGAAAGTAGTTTCATAGTCATCTACCAACACATCTCCATCGTACAATTTCGAAACAGCTTTATACAGGCTAGGTTTATCGCACGACCATAATTTTGGAGAAGTTATATCAATCTCCTGAACGAATTTGAAATTTTCTCCCGGGCTTAACGGAGCCACTGATACCGATTCCGTTACTTTCTTTCCCGCAGGATCAAGAATCTCGGTAACCAGTTTCGTCACCTTCCGTAAATCATAATCATTCACCACATTGGTTTCGATTTTTACGATAGAAGCTTCTGCTGATACTTTGGGCGTAGTGATGTATGTTCCGTACTGAGGAATGTTCAGTTTATCTGTTATTACAAGATAAACATCGCGGTAAATACCTTCTCCTGTATACCAACGTGAAGTTCCGTGGGTACTGTTGTCATATTTAACGGCAATAACATTATCACCACCGTAATTTAAAAATTTTGAAAGATCGTACCGAAACCCTAGGTATCCATTCAGCTGGCGGCCAAGATATACGCCATTGATGTACACTTCTGCATCACGGTAAACACCCTCAAAGTCAACAAACACTTTCTTTCCCCGGGTGTTTTCTCCGATTTTAAAGTGTTTTCGATACCAACCATTCCCAAAGGGTAAAAATCCGTTACTGCTGTTTGAGTTCTCCTTATCAAAATTCCCAGCAATTGCAGGATCGTGGGGAAGTTGCACGGGAACCCATTTGCTTTCGTCAATATAAAGCTGGAAATGGGCTTTCAGTGCATTCTGAAAGTTATCGGTTCTGGCCATTCCTTTCAGATACAGCCAATCGAAGTTAAATAGTATAACTTTTCTGGCCGTGGCTTGTGTAAAACCCAGATTCACAAGCAACAACAAACATCCAAAAATCAAACTAAAACGTTTCATATTTTGTGCTTACTTTTTTATAGTTTAAGATTATTACAAAAAAAACACTATTAATCAGAACATTAAGCACCGATCCCGGCCATATCCAAAGCAATATCAATATACCGTAAAAGGTAGATAATTACTTTTTACAAACAAACCGTAATTGAAAACATATATCAATCAGTATAATTTACCTTTATAGAATAACTTTGCCCAGGCTTCACGGTAACAAATGCATAATCCAACTCTTTTACTCGTTTGATTTTAAATGTAACTTCATGTCCATTTAGGGTAATCGTTTTAATAAACTTATCTCCAAAATTATCTGGAACCATAAAAGTTAATCCGTTACTATACTTTATCGACGAATTCAGGTTGCACGATAATTGATCATTTAACCATGAAATGTTTGAGAAAGATGCTTCGTCCTTCATCTTCAGGAAATTGAGAACTTTTTCAGCAGTCCATACCGGAACACCCTTATCGTTTGCGTAAGCTAACATCTTCATTAAAGGCTTTTTAGAGAAATAGTATTCGTTGTTATGCGATTTGATGCTCACAAACGAATAAATTCCATCAGTCAAGCTTCTGTCAACCAATCCCTTAAAACATTCAAAAAATCCATCGGCTGTACCGCCTTCATTGTATTCCTGGTCATAAACTGCATTAAATCGTTGATATACGTTTATTGTTTTCCCACGTACATCAGCATATTTCATTATAAGCCCGCTCCCGGTAAAATTTCCCTGATTTTTCCCAAGCGGCCCCAGGTAATGTTCAGGTTGATTTGAACCGATAGTGTAAACCGCATAATTTGCATCCATTTCAATTCCATTCTTCTCTTCAAGTTTCGCCTGAGTTCCAAAGTCCTGAAGTCCGTTTGCATCTTTCCCGCACCAAACAAACCAATGGTTTACATTCGTCCGGTTGGTTAGGCCAAACTTGGTCAATATTTGATTATTATTACTGCGAATTACACTATCCATATTCCTCCAGACAGGATTGCCAGCTTCCTTTGTATCATCAGGATGCCCTGCAATTTCGAACCCTTTGGCAGTCCATTTGTCAACCCATGCCTTCGAGACTTTATCAACATCCTTGATATAAATAGTCATTTTTGCGCCCATTGAATCAATGTCCCGAAACTGGGGTTCATAGTCATTTTCGTTGTTATCTTCTCCGTCATTATCAAGTACTGCAACACATTTCAGTGAGTCCGGGAAAAACCAGAAACGCGGAAGTGGGTTGGAATCCCTGGTTAAATCCTGAATACAATTAGAAAGTAAGGTCATCTGCTGATCTGCTTGATTTATTGTATTTTTTGAAGTGTCAACCCAACCATCAGTAAAGAGATCAATGCCACGTAATCCGGGAATGCCATCCTTTTCGATACCTGCAGATAATGGATTCCCCTGCCGTGTATAAACAATATTCTTTGGTAGATTATACAGAAAAGCTATTGTCTTTCCTTTTCCGAAGTTTTTGGCGACGACTCCCGGGAATGTTTCTGTTGGTTTATCTTTTGCAAATAGAGTTGCAAAGATTCTGGCAGATTGAGCTATATACTTGTCAGCCATACCGTGGAACTGCATTGATTGGGTTGTAACACCTTTACTCAGTTCATTATTTGCTTCCATTTTGATATATCCATCGGCAATACTTCCGGTTGTCTGTTTTATTCCAAACAATCCCGAGAGTTCTCTGTCAGGATGAAAGGCAATGAGTCTGCCACCTGTTTTGACAAATTCTACCAACAATACTTTTTTTTGTTTATCAACTTTGCATTCTCCAAGAATAACTAAATCGAACTGCTTTAAATAGGATATTGAAATTGATTTACTGTTAAGCGAATCTAGCGTAAACTCATTGAACCCTTCAGCTTTAAGTATCTCACAAGTATAGCTTCCAAAATTGAAATTGGTAGCCAATATAAGAATTGGGGTAGTTACGTTTTTCGCAAAAACGTTTACCAATAGAAACGAGCTGAGAACTACTAAAATGAATAGTTTTTTTTTCATCTTCCTGATAATATAAATTGAGTTATTTTTAATTAAAGTGAATTCACTTTTGAAAACTTGTTATAAACATTGATAACTAATTGCCAACGTATTTAGCTTCTTCTGCTATTTTCAGATAAATATCTTTTGCTTGCTTAAAGCGGCTTTGTGCAGCTTCCATATCGTTTTTAAAAAAGCTGTTCCTGCTTCCGCCAGGTGCGATTTTTTCTAATATATTATCAATCCATTCAGCAAAGTACAGCGCATCATCGGAGCTTGCCCTGATAGGAGCGTTGTTGACGATAACATAAACAGCACCAGTGTGTGATGTATGGCCGTTGCTATCTACACGGCGGTCGCATAGCCAACCACTCTTTGTGAAATTTTGGGTGGTTTTTAAAATCAACGGTTCATTAGGCTTAACTGTTCCAGCATGGGTGGCAAGCACTTTGCCGTTACAGATTAATTCAACGCGGCCTGTAAGTTCTTTTGTTGCCGAGCATTTTATTTCAGCTGTAACGGCGTTATCGGTTAAATAGATTTGATCTCCTGGCGTTGATGTGCCGTTCACAGTAAGTTCAAAAAATTCGTTATGGGCATCGCGTGAAACGACTGTTCGGCCATTGGCGATTCCTTCTATCCAATTTCGATAGGTTAGCGGTTTGTCTTTAACCTGCACGTAAGTTAGCAATGTCCCAAACGGGGCGCCGCCATTGCATGGATAATCTGTGCCAGCAGCAAGCCCGGGCCTGAAGCCACAGTTTAATAGTTTATAATATGCTTCAATTGCTGCATCGTCCCCATTAACATCTTCAGAAATAAATGCACAAGTACCTAAAGCAACTTCCACAGGATATTCAACAGGTATGCAACAATTTAAAGTTTGCGGGATGGAATTATCGAGATACTGCATGTGCGCAAACCCTGTGATGCCGTTTTGCTTCATCGCCCATTGAAAAACTGTTCCGGTATATTCAACAGGCATTGTATGCGCTTCTTGTATCCCAAGTACTACCAGGTGGCCCCCTATAACTTTATGAGGGTGGTTTTCATCGGGGTCGTAATGCCATTCGGCGCCCCAATGTATTATACGTCCCGGGTACGAAATGGAATCATCGTTTCCATTTACACGTCGAAGGTCAATCGATGTATATTTCGGGTCACCATTGCCCATATTGGCGAGGACACAAAGTACACTTAAATCATTTTCCGCCATCCCTTCGCGGAGCTTGGCATCTGCAGTTCGCGGGTTTGAACCCCCGCCACAGTTTTTATGTGTATGTATGTCTCCGGCAAACCAACCGGGTGGTTCAGGTTGATTTACAATATTTTCCCGGCTATTAATTTGAATGGCCAGAAAAATAAAGGTAAGTACAAATAATATGTGCATGATACTATTTTTTTCCTAAGGTTATCGCCATTAGAATTGGCACTTCAGGTTCCAGCTTGGAAAACATCTTAATGGTCTCAATAGTTTTTTCAGGGTAGGGGTTATCCCATTTCTGAATGTAAAACTTTTTCCCATTAAGTAACGTTACCCAACCCCCAGGAGCCCAAATTCGCATATCTTCTACATTAAGCCCCGCTTTTACAGGAACTTCAACTTCAGAGCCATCTTCATATCTTATTTGGTAATACCAGAGGGGTGTTCCTATTTTACTAATGTCGAACATGAGAATTCCGGCTGTATAAATCCATACTACTGGTGGGATTTTTTTTACGGCTACATCCTGGAAGATTGTACCTTGTAGAAAAAACACGTAATCTGCCTTCTTTGATATTTTTATTGGATAACTTGCATAAGGCTGTTCTGTTAAATGTTGGGATGAACGAAGTATGATAGCCCCCTTGTCTTTATCTTCTGATATTTTAAATGGAATACCATTATGTTCCTGAATGCCACCAACTAATTTGCTCATGTCTTCGTCAGGACCAAGATCAACCCAGCCCTGTCCGTCGCCGCGGACTTTATCAACGAAAGAGCGGTTGCACCAAGGGGTAATGTCTATCGTTTCAAATTTTGTTTCAGGGGCAACAACGCAATCAATCTTTTTAACTTCTTTTCCATCCTGTTTAAATGTGAGGTTGTAAACATAGCGGTTTGCAATAAGTTCAGGCTTAATAGTTTGGTCTTTAAAATTTATATTTTCGAACGTTACATTTTTTATACAGTTTTCTTCACTGAACCCAAAAAGACCAATATCATTTTTTTGGTAGCTATAAATATTTCTGAATGTAACATTCTCAATTTTACCTCTTTTCTCGCTTCGGCCAAAGGCTCCTTTTTCAATGACCATGCTTATAAGCCGCTCGCAATTCTCAACCCGAATGTTTTCAAATACTATATCGGAAATTGTAGCGCAATCGCCATTGAAAATGCCAAGGGCATAATGTCCTATATAGCGGTTTCGTTGTTCCAATATGTCAATGTTGGAAAAGCGGACATTGCTTATTTTCCCGGCAATTGCTTCGTGGCCTATTTGTAGCGCCTGTGCCCTGTCGGACCACATTACACTATTTGTTACTGTTACACTGTCAACATCTTTGCCATCTTCGCCTTTTACTACCACGCAGTCATCGTTAACACGTATGAACACATCGTCAATAATTGTGTTTTTGCAGCTGGTTATGTCTATTCCATCGGAATTGTCAACATAGCCAAATTCTTTGAGGTTGTGTATGTTAACATTTTCACAGCCTCTTACATCCAGTGTCCAGCAAGGGGAGTTATTGAAAACAACGCCTTCAATTTCCACGTTTGAACAATTAATAATTCTTACGAAATTTGGCCTTCTAAGCGAATCTGGCTCGCAAAGGTATTTGCGGTAATAGTCAGGAACCCTACCTAACAATGTTGTACCATCGAGCATACCGCGGCCTTTAATTTTAATATTCTTGGCATTCTTAGCCAAAATCCTTGCATGAAGAACAGCGCCACCGGCAAGATATAACGTTTGGTTGCTTTTCAGCTGTAAGATGCCATAGGTACCAGGCACATAATGTTCACCAGGTCCATAATATAATACGTTGGAGTCATTTTTTGAATAGATTTCTTTTTCAGGTTGATTGGCAAAGATTGTAAGGTTCTCATCAATTTCATTATTGATGTCGATACATATTTTTTTTGGCACGCTAAGGGCAAGTATTACATGGTTGTCTTTTATCGTGTATTTAATCCCGTATGAATCGGGTCTTATGCGGACGGATTCGATTTTCTTTTTTACAGCTATTTCAATATTGACTTTTCCTGTAAAATCAAATTGCGCGAAGGATACAACGCGGTTCTGATTATTTAGTTCTAAAAATACCGGTACATCATAAACAAAAACTTCGTGTCCATTGGCAAATACCTGATATTGTTTGCTGGGAGCTAATTCTCCGGGGTTAGGGTAAATAACCACTTTTGAACGGTTACAGCTTACTATGCTTAATACCAATAGTATAAGAATTGGGATGTGGATTCGTCTTTTTTTCATCTTCTTTATTTTAAAATTATTATTTTTAACTAACTGATTCATTAGTTTCTGCTATTCAGGTTTGCTTGCGCCCATAAATGGCTTGGGTCTAGTTCAAGGGCTTTTAAAAATTCTGATTTGGCTTCATCTTTCCGACCCATGCCAATGTATGCCAACCCTTTCAGGTATTCTTTTTTTGCCTGTTTACTGTCGCCAGTTAAACCAGAATCAAATGACCACGAAAATTCGGCATTATCTTTTTTATTTGCAATTTCCAGTAAAGCATTAAATTGTTCATCTGCTTTCTCTTTTTGTCCCAGTTTTAACAGTGCCAAACCTTTATAATAGTGATATTCTGTTTCGTCAACAACTTCATTTATAGCTTTTTCATAGAAAATTTTTGATTTTCTTTATCAGTTTTTTCATAATAAGTCCCCAGAAAATAGTTCATCTGTGCTCTTCTTTCTTTGCCCCATCTTCCCAATGGATAATCCAGTGCTTTTTGAATATTGCTGATGACTAAATCGGGGTTCCCTGAATTAAACTCGGCCAACGACTTCAGTACATACGAATTTTGGAAAATATTCCTTAGGGTAGAGCTTAATTCGCTTTCAATAAATTAAACTTCCTATTCAGGAGAGGCTAAGGCTTCCTGGGCTATTTTTAAATATATCTCTTTAGCTTTCTTGTACCTGCCCTGCACAACATCCAGATCGTGGGTGAAATATTGGTTCCAATCCTGTCCTGGAGAGGTTTTTAATATGAGGTTGTCTATCCATTTTACAAAAAACTGTGCATCTTCTGCGCTTGCCCTAACAGGGGCGTTGTTTACCGTTATATAAATCGGTGCTGTATGCGTTTGGTGGCCTTTTTCGTCCATGCGACGGGCGCATAACCAACCACTTTTTGTGAACTCCTGATTTGCTTTCAGAACTATTGATTCACCAGGTTTGGCAGTGCCTTTTTTTGAAGCGATTACTTTTCCGTTGTAAACCAATTCGAGGCAACCAGTTAATGGTTTTATGGCTGTCCAAATTATTTTAACTGAAGCTTCCCCTTTCTTTTTAAACTTTATATCAGCACCTGGTTGGTATTTCCCGTTTACTTTCAGGTCGATAAATTCCTCATGTCCATTCCTGGCTATCACCGTTTTACCATCCCTGATTCCTTCTACCCACTTTCGGTAGGTAAAATCTCCATCGACCCGAACATAAGTCAACAAAGTGCCAAATGGTTCGCCCCCGTTGCAAGGGAAATCGGTACCTGCACATAAACCCAACCTGATTCCGCAATTAAGCATTTTGTAATATGCATTGATGGTTGCATCTGCATTGTAATAATCTCTATTTGCTGAAATAGAGCCATATACATCTTCAGAGAAAAAATCGCAAGTACCTAAAACGGCTTCAACCGGATATTCGATAGGAATACAGCAGTTAAGTTCGTTCTGTATATTATCATTTAAATATTCGGTATGGCAAAATCCAACAATTCCCCCCTGCTTTTTTCCATACTCCAGAATTTTATAAGGCGACTCATCCCATATTTGCTTTGCTTCAGATAACCCAAGTAATACAAGATGTCCTCCAAGTGCTTTATGTTCAAATGATGTGCCTGCTGGATCCCAATGCCATTCTGCATCATAATGGATGGTTCGACAGGGGACTGATAAATGGTAATCATTTCCGTTCACTTTTGGAAGATCCGTTTTTGGATTAAGCACTTCACCATCTCCCATATCTGCAAGTACAGATATTACAGATAAATCATTCACTTCCATCCTTTCAATAAATGAGTTTTCGCGTATAGTATCCGGATATTCTCCCCATTCGCCGCAGTTTCGGTGAATATGCATATCGCCTGAATACCAGTCAAAAGGTTCAGGTTTTATTCTATGCATTGAGGCAGATAACTGATCGGATATCCCCGTAATTTTAGAAACAGATTCCGCGGGTATGGAAGTCTTAAAATTTTCGCCCGTAAGAATAATTTTATTTACTTCAAACAAATTGACCAAGGAATCAGTACAAATCAATTTCAGATTATTCAGAACCGGAAGGTTTGAAAAGATCCCATTGACAGCAATAGACCGGTTGCTGTTGTTTTTGCCCAAGACAACCTGCTTCCAGTCAGGATTGCAAAAGGCATAAGCATAAAGAGTACTAATCACAGCACGACTTGCATTTGACTCTACAACGAATTCACCGGAAGAACTTTTACCCGGTTTCAGATTATAAGCCATATTCGGTGTACCAATGACCTTTGCTGAACTATCAGGACTGATAATAAGAATGACTTGACCAACAGCTGACTCTTTGGGATCCTTGTTAGATATTGTTAATCTGATTTTTGCCCTCATACCGTTAGGCAATCGAGTAGGCGTTGAAACAAATTCTAAGTTTGTAACAATCGGTATATCGAGTGATTTTGGAGCACCTATAGTAACTTCATTTGAATACCTGAATGATTTTTCCCCGCCAATAATCTTAAATTGTTTGGTTTCAGAAAATTTCACCTGCCCCTGTTTGCTAGTCTCCAGCACCATCTGCAGGGTAGAGTCTACTAATCCTGGTACCTGAAATGTACAGGGGACATCGAAATGTTCTCCCAAAGGAACAATGACATCGCGTTTGCTGATAGCATATATCTTCCCCGCCGATTTTATTGTAATCTGCACAGTGACCAAAGTATCTCGGAATTCATCGTTATACAAGGCAAGTACTCTAGTCTCTTTGCTTCCTGCCTGTAATTCAGGAATTTTACCTTCAGTAAAAGGGGCAATGCCTAACTGGTCATATTCCTTGTCAAAAAGAGCAACAAATGCGCAACCATTCTTTAGAGTCTGACCTTTTTCGGAAGTCGCACTACTACCTGAAAGAGCCCAAGTAATGGTATAGGGACGGATATCAGCCCAGCCAGTATAACGCAAACCACGTATGATAATGCCATGCATCCACTGGTTTGCTTGTGCATTTCTACCATAAGATGTCAGAAACTCTCCGATACCATTTGGAACATTTTTCTGCTGAATTTGATATCCATATATGGGCACTTTCCAGGGTTCGTAATATTCCTCGGGATAGTGAATATCATAGACATCAGCCTTGAATGTTTTAAAGTAGAGGCTCTCTCCATCATATGAAACTGGACGTGAAGTATCAAACTTTTTAACCTCTTCGCCAAATTGTTTGGACAAGTCTTCAGGCCAATTGCTGACGAGTGTTGACATCTCATTCTCAGCGCTCCATCTTATTATGCAAGGATGGTTGCGTCTGCTAATTACCCATGGCTTGATCCATTGTTTAGCGTTCTCTAAATAAACTTTCATATTAATGCTATCAGGACGTAAATAATCACGTGCATAAATTGCAGACTCTTCAAGAACTAGGAATCCATTTTCGTCACAATCGTCAAGTACAAATTGATCAACAGGCGCCATGTGGAAACGTGCAAAACGAACATTCATTGCAAACCATTTCTCCATTGTTTGCGGCCATGTTTCCTTTGTCATCCGTTGGTAACGAGAATTGCGATATCCTTCATGATGATCGGCAATACTGTTGCCCCAAAGGTTTAGCCGGATACCGTTAATCATATAATGTCCATTTTCAATCCATATTTCTCTAAACCCGAACCGACGGTTCTCTTTATCAATTTCAGTATTGCCATCGAATAACTTAGACTGCAAAGTGTAAAGAGGATGGCGCGTATCAGGAAAAGGGTACCAAAGCTGAGGATTATTCCAATCTTTATTGAGAATTATTTTCTTCTTTTCCAGAGGTGCAAGTGTTACAAGGTTTGAAACAATAGTAATATCTGTCTTACCAGTAACCGGATTTAGTATATCGCCTTTTATTAAAATCGTTCTTGGCCGTACATCGTCATTTTGTAAAGTATATTCAACATTTACAGATTTGTTGCGAAATGAGGTTACTATGTAAGCATCTCTAATGCTTACTTTTCCATAGGCTCTGAGCCATACATCAGAATTGATTCCCCAGCGCATTCTGAAACCATACCATCCAACAGGCCATTGTACTCTTCGGTCTTTATCTACAATAGGCTGGTGATTCCCACCTTTTACATCTACCTTAAGAACAAATGATTTACCCGGAGTAACATGATCAGTAATGTCAAAAGAAAATGGAATCCAACCGCCAATATGATTGCCAACGAGTGTTCCGTTGACAAAGACATCTGCAATCAGACAAATACTCTCGAACTCCACCATTATCCTCTTATCTTTAAAAGATTCGGGAACTAGTACTTCACGTTCATAAACTGCATGATCTGTCTTAAATCCTGGCCTGGCATCCCAATATTCTGGAACAGGAATGGTTGTTTCAATAGCGCCCTCCGGAGTGAATGACCATGTTCCATTTAAGGAAATTTGATCTCGCAACTCAGGTACACCCACAATTGGATTCCCAATTGCTTTGTAAATAATTGAATTACAGGATATTATTAATACGATGTAAATGATTTTGAAAACTTCAGTTTTTTTAGAAATAATACTGTCAATTTCAAATGCTGGAATAAGACATGTTTCGCTATTCATAATTTGTCCGTTTTTACCAACATTTGCAGTAATCAAGTTTTCAGTAGACCTATCTATCCTTTTTTCAAGACAGAGATTAACTATCGATTTTATTTTCATATTTTAAAAATTTTGGTTATCATCAATTAAAATTCAAATCGCTTAAGAAACTAGAGAAAATTTAGATCATTCCATATACTCATAATTTATTTTATTATCAAAATTTAACTGAAAGTCCACAATTTTTACTTTTCCTTAAAATCTGGGAGTTTCCAAGATAAATAAATTGATAAGGGAAAAACATCCGACTTGCTAACATTAATGTTTATTTATTAGACTACTTTCTGTCTGATTGTATCATAAATTATACCATCTACCTTTGCACTATAATCGGTCTTAATATATTTAATGCAGTCACCGATATAAAAACCAAGCTACAACTTGAACTCTTTGCCTGCAACTTTAAATTGTTTTAGACTTATATTCCAATAAAACTCCTTTTTATCGAAAATATTTTTACCCCTTTCCATTTTTACTTTTTCGATCGAAATATCGTGCAAGGGCATTTCTCCTGCAGGAAAATATAACTCCCTATCTGCTTTTCCTGATTGTATGGCACGTTGAATCGCCTCGGTATCGTCTGTCTTACCATCACCTTTTGCTCCAAAATTCTTAACGTTTGCAAACGGAATCCAACTGGGATAAATGATCGGCTTGTCGGGTTTTCCGATGGTTTCATTGGGGAAAATAAAAGATACGGTGAACAGAATTGCAAAAGCAATTAGTTGAACTTTTCTGAGCTTTCTGTATTGTGCCATTGCTGTATTTCGTTTATCGTGCATCATAACCGGATTTGACTTTTATTCACTTACTATTTTCTGATACTTCTCAATGGTTGCGCCCATGCCTTGTTTCCCGTGGTAATCAGGGGCATGATACTCAAATGCATAGGGCTTGTAAATGGTGGCACATTGTGGATTGTTATTCTTCAGTTGATTGAATTCCTCCCAATACTTATAATAATCCATGATTGACCTTGACATCGAATTCTTATCGTAATTCCCCGTTTTGTCACCTATAAAACCAAGAGCCATCACATTCCACGCTTCCGCAATAATTTTATGAAGGATTAACCCGTATTTTGAAGATACAACAAGATAATCTTTTGTTTTCTCGTCCGGCACATTAATTTCCAGACTCAAATCAACTATTTTTTTCCAAATAGCGACAGCTTCTTTTTTCTCTTCTACGGATTTCATTAATACATTCTGATTGTAATAAGTAGTGAACATTTTATAAAGCAGTCCTTCTGAAGGATAACTTTTAACGTCAGCTTTTTCATCCAATCCACCTAAAAAGTGATCCCTCATCCACCAAACCCAGCTTGAATCAACTGGGAGGGTGATGCTTTCGTGTCCTCGAACAATCCCCTTTGCAGAAAGAAGACATAAATCCCGAAACCGGCTACGGCTTACGCCCTTCAAATCCATCTTGTCCATGTATTTGTTGAAGATAGTCTCTTCTGACAGCTCGGGGTTGGCTGCCCATTGGCTCATCACATAAGCATTAATGTCGCACCAAAATTCGTTGGTAATATATGGTCCAACCCAGCCGCCACCCCGGCTCCATGTCCAAACGCCCCTGAAGAGCGGGTTGTCTTTAATATCTTTTAAACATTGATTTCCATGTCTTATGGTATTGGTTTTATACTCTTCGAATCCGTTTATCACACCATCCATCACATAATTGGGATAGGCGCCTTTACCTTCGTCTTCTCGCTGACACTGTACCTCAATAATTTGAGGATGTTTGCCAATCATTATCGTTGGATTGAACGGGAAAGTTCTATGGTAATCGCCTTTTGTGTGTTTAATTGAGAATACCAAATTTGGGTGCGGCTCAATAGCATTGGTTACTTTTAAATAATAGGCTGTGTCTTCATGGAAAAAACCTTTTGGATGCCAGGTTCGGTAAAAAACCATTTTGTTATGCTTTACGCATACTTCTTCGCGCAACAACTCAATAATTTCAATATGGCTTTCTTCCTGCCGGGTAATTGGGTCACCCCCGGTATGGTAAGGGACATTGTTTAAATATGTTTCGCCGGTGTGGACTATCAGTCCATCCAAATCGGGGAAAGTTTCAAACAATTCATCGAACATCATTCGGTGAATCTCAATGGTTTTAGGCCTGTCGAAAGATATTTTTCCTTGCTCATCACAAATTTCATCTTTATATAATTCTACCAGCTTTTTAGGTAATACCACAATATCAGTAAAATAGTAAACCTTAATACCCGCTGCTTTTGCCGCTTTTATATTGGCTCTTATCTTTTCTGCGGCTTGCAATACCCATGCCCGTTCTTTTGAGCCTTCAGGAAAAATACGTTTGTCGAATTTATCAAAGGTGAGCGCTACGTGGGCAAAAACAAAATCATTAATTACCTGACCATTATAGCCATAACCTTTAAGTTTTTGCGAATTCGTAAATTCCGTCTCGGTTAATGGTTCGCCCTGATTGTGATGTACCATATCCAATATGAAAAATAGTTGGTTTTGTCCGTTTATTTGCAGAGTAAACATTATTGCCAATGCCGTTATGCACAATCGCGCTTTTAACTTTGAATAGTAAATGTTCGACATATTTATTTTTTTATTTTTTTGAGTATACATGACCAGCCTGCATAATGATTGCTTCGGCTTCTTTGGTAATATCATCCGAGAAATAATTGACGCCCCAGTTCATGTTCACCGCTTCGGTTCTGTTAAAGCGGATGTACTGGTTTTCAATGGAATGAATCACATTGTCGCTCACGGTAATACTTTTGGAACCCTCATCAAAGAAAATCCCATTGTTAAAAGAACCGATTGCTCCTGAAGGACGATAGATGTCGTGGATGTAATTTCTGCTAATGATTGCCCCTGGTTGGTTTCCCAAGGTGTAACCCCCCCCGCCATCATCCAAACTATTCATTACATGGTGAATGCGATTATATTCAATGTGGTTATCTTTGGTGTAGTTGTCCTGGGTGCCCCATGTCCATCCACAACTGATACCGCTATAAGGAAAGTTATAGATTTCGTTGTGGCTAACAATGGTGTTATTGGCCTGCATAATAAGTACGGCCACTGCCGATGGATGGACCAAGCCTCCATTAAAAATAAAGTTATTATATATTTTATTTTTAGAGGGGGAACTCTCAACCGGATAACCTTCTTTCTCGGGCAACCGAACATCGTACTCGACAATGATACCCCCGGCACCAAGGTCATGTATCCGGCAATCAGCAATGATATTCTCGTGGCAATACTCTCCAAGGCGGATTGCAAAGCTCCCAAGGTGTTCAAATTCGCATCGAAGAAATTCGATATTTTTTACCGATGTTAAAGTGATGGCTTCTCCCGCGTTTGGAGCTGCCTGCGAATCGGTAAAACCTGTACTGATGTCGATCCAAGGGAATTTAGTTTTGGCCTCATCTCGTTGCTTCGCCAATATAGATGTGATACCGGAAGGATATGAAGTATGCTGAAACTTTAGATTCTGAAAACTGAGGTATTCAATACTCTTTCCACTTTTAGCATCGCCTTTCAGAACCATGAGTTTTTCTAAACTGGGGGCTACAAATTTTATGCTGTCAGGAATTTCTTTTGGATAAGCCATATAGTATAGATCACCGGCAGTGTTGTCTAAATACCACTCCCCAAATTCATCTAACTCTTCTTTTAAATTCTCAACCCTGTAACGGGTCTTGTTTGAGAAAAAACCAATAGGATAGCGACTTGGCGACTTCAGCATAACGGTATTTGTTGTTTCATCTACCTTGTAAATTTGATGCCACGAACATTCCCAACTGTGATAAACCAAAACTTCGGCACTGGCTATATCAGTCCAGTTTTTCAAATCATCGTTGCGGTACTCAAACCCACACCAGGCATCTAAATGATCATTCTTTAGTTCTCCGGCACCTTCAAAATCGTAGCGTTTAATTTGTGCAGCAAACTGAGGCAGCGACCCTTTGGTGTATTTTAATACAGATGCAGCCCTGTGTAAACGCTTGTTGTTAGAGAAAAGCTGTTTGAAAAACCATTGATAGTTTACAGCTTCGGGTATATGCAACTTCCAAATGGCCTTCTCGTCCTGCGTTCCGGACAATTCGGCTCCAGCCTGTTTCTCCCAATATTCGGTGAGTAATTTCCCGCCACTAATAACAACTTTTTCGTTTTGATATGCCTTGTAAACAATCTGACATTCTTTGGTTCCGCTATCATCGTGCGTAAACTGAAGTGTTTGCGCCAAATTGTATTCCCCCTCTCTAATGTTTACTGTAATACATCCTTTTAACTTTGCATGCTGATTTTTATACATTGCAACAGCCTGCTTTGCTCTATCAATAGTAGCAAATGGCTGGTCTATTGTTCCTGTATTTGTATCTGATCCACTATTCGAAACATAAAGGTTTACGTTTTGTCCTTTAGCTGGATAAATCATCAGAACTATTCCAAGTAAAAGGATGGCTAACTTACTAGCGGTTTGTTTCATTTTCAATTTATATTTATGCTTCCGATGTTTCAGGCTAAATATTTATACTCTTTCTTAAAGAAATTTTGCTTCAACCAAAACTGTCCCAGGCATTTCCATTTGGAAAGTCACTTCGAAGCCACCTGAGTTCTTGGTGGTTTTGGGATTATCGGATGAAGCTGTGAATTCATTTTTAGCCAATAGTATTTCCTTTTCTTTTGGCTTCAAATAGTCGGGGCTACCCATTTCTTTCCAATCAGCCAGAATATTGTTATTTACAGAATCGATTTTAAACAGTTTAACAGACTCAGGATTAATTGTATCTGGAAGCAAAACCGTAATCACTTTCTTTGATGTTGCATCACCGGGCGTATATTCATTTACAAAACCATAAACGGCAACTTGAACACCATCTTTTGTTTTTGTGGCAATGGCATTTGTCAGTTCATCCAATGAATTACCCGTTGTTTCAACCCGCTCGGTTCCCAATCTTGACAGCAATTGATGGGCAAAATAATTTGGCTTTCGAAGACCATCGAGACTGATCATCCCGTAGTTTCCATGGAAAGCTTCTTTCCCGTATCCAACCTGGTTGTAAATATCAGAGATGCACCAATAAGCAAAATAATCGGCAAGCTGCGATACTTCAGACATTGTTTTCAGGATAAAAGCCGCTTCGTTGGCGGTTTCACGTACAGGAGCAAAAGGATGCCATGAGAGTCCCCATTCATTCATATGAAACTCACCTTTAAAGGAAGCCTGATCTAACAATTTCCTTGCGCCGCGGGTAATTCCGGAAACGAAGTTGGGTGATTTGTTCTCCTTGTCACCTTTGGGACCATCAAATGGAGATAATGGGTCGCCTCCGGCACTATCGTTGTTATAAATATGTCCGATAATGTAATCGGGCATGCAGTTGTTTTTCACACTAAAATTAAGCAACTCACTGAGCCAAACGGTGTGTGCAGTCGATGGCCCCCCAACTTTCAGGGAAGGATCAACGCTTTTGATGGCGTTGTAAACGATTTGGTACATTTTAAAATAACCGTCCATCCCACCTGTCCAGAAACCGCCAAGGTTAGGTTCGTTCCAAACTTCAAAGTACCAGCTGCGGACAATTTCAATTCCATAACGGTCTACGAGTCCTTTGACAAAGGTATTTACAAAATTGCCCCACTCTTTCCAATCCTTTGGAGGAGTGACGTTAGAGTGGGTATCGAAACAGGTTTCGTTACCGGTTTTCATTCCAGACGGAGTAAAACAGGTTGATACTACAGGTGCAATTCCCATACTAACCAGTGAATCGTATATGTAATAAGGAACCCTCCAGTTATAACGCCGTGTACTGCGTTTCTCCTTATTCAGGTAATTCGCCGGATCTTTATCGTACACCCACATTTCATCGTCAAAGATCCCAACTGCACGCACATGCCTCAACCCAATTTCCTTGTGGCACATCGCCAGTTGCTCCTGCATATCACGCCTCGGTATCCAGCGCATTTGATCCACATTGCCCAGTCCGGACCATGTATGCTTAAAAGCCGATGTTTTTTTTGCCCATTGAGGTCTAATTTGTATGGCTGATGAGCCAAATACATTTGTCGATAAAATTGATGGGGCAACTACCATAGCCCCTCCGGCCAAAGCTATCGTTTTAATAAAATTTCTTCGGTCCATTAAAGTTTATTTTTTAAGTTCGATGAACCAAACGGGTTGATTATTTTTCAATATAACCCCCCCGGAACTGTCCAACTTTCCTTCGTAAATTATCTGATTGTTAAAATTACGCATATAATAATTAGCCCCAGCAAAACCGGGAATCTTGAATTTAGCCCCGATTCGGGCAGTCAGTACAGGTAAAGTTCCTTCCTTCGCTGGCAGATTATTGGCTTTTTCACCCATCTGGTAGTTGCTGTTGTAACTGGTCGATTCCAATGAGATTCCTGCGGTTGTAGTCTCTGACAGTGGTTTTTTATCCAATGAATATATTGAAACGGCAAACCAAGGTTTTTCTGGATCTACCGGATCAAAAATACCTTCAGGGTTGCATACAGTTATATTGCTCATGGAAATATTGCCCCAATTAAGTTTTCCACCCGTTGCGACACGTCCGGCATAAGCGACTGCCTGTGGTGCATCTACCTTAAAAAAACCATTCTTCCAATCCATTACAATCTCGTCTGTAGGTTTATAGGGATTGAATGAATTTCGCTCATCAAAGCGAACAACCGGACCAATCACTTCATCGTCTTCACGGCTTGTATCAATTCGAATTCGGACACCATACTCGTAAACCGTTTGCAGCATGTCCATTCCGGATTGTCCATAACTGTGCCCGTAATTCATACTTTGCGGATCATATAGGCTCTTCCTTCCATAAATGAATGTCGTAGGATTTGTCGCTTGTTTCCAGGCATGTTGTGTAAAAATATATCCTGCGGCACGCATGAGCGAAGTTTGCACTTCATCATACGTATAATGATAGCCCTGCGGATGACTTCCCGTGGTTACGTCCAGCTTTTTCTCAAAGGGATTTTCAGTAGCCGAAGCATTGCTCAGTGATCCATCGCCAAAGTAATGCCAGGTAACCCAGTCCCAATCCTGGATACTTGCAAGTGCTGCCAGCCGAAGCGGAAAATCAGCCCGATATTTTGCCGGTTGCTGAATTTGGGTTTCATATACCAGGTAGGGTTTTCCTTCCACTCTGTTTTGTTCCAGCCAAGGTACCCCTTGCGAAATTCCGGGCGGTTTTAACAACCAGTTCACCCACCTGCCTTCATTGACACATTGACGTTCGGCTTCCAGCGTTAAACGGTTTCGCTCCAAGGTATTCTTTACACCATCAAGGTTGGCCATTGCTGCTTTCAGATCGGGACCGGTGCCGTTCACATACGCATCGTGTGCCACTGCATCGGCGCTTTGTTGCAGGTACTGGCTTTGAATTTCATAACCGATCCCCGTATCAAACACAAAGGGTGAAAGGCTGGTACTTCGCCCCAGTTTTTTAATGGCTGCGGCCTGCTGTTTTTTAAAACCTACTTGCATATTTACCAAAAATTCAAGCACATCTTCACCTCTTGCTTTGGGGAAATCTTCAGGGTTGTATTCCTGTTTCATTGCCTGAACAGCTTCGATTGCCTGTTGATTCGCATCGTTTAAAGAAATACCCGCTGGCGTTGCTTTTGCCATCGGGGCAAAAAGGATGGTTTTTGAATTCAGGTTTTCACCGGGAAGTAGTTGTCCCCAGACTTTTTCAATATTTTCCTGAGTTTTGTATTTTTCACGCAGATACTGATGCCATTTATCGAACAATTCCTGTCGGAAGAAATTGGGTAGTTTCTGCCACGAACCTGATAACATTCGCCTGATCCACCATTCTTCGTTGGTTAGTTCCCATATTGCAAATACCGGATCGTCGCACCAGCGCAGCCCAGTATAGTGGTTGAAATGTTGAACTATTTTCTGTTTGTTTAATGTTGCAAGTTCCCCCAACCGGGCATCCCAGAATATAGCAGGATTATTTCGCAAATCCCATCCATCTTTAGCCTTACTGTTGGTCTTCACAACTTCTTCAATGGCAGACTTCCATGCTTCTTCAGTTGCAGGATCATTAATAATGTCGGCATCCTCTTGCCTGACTTTACCTGTTTGGTTCATTCCTGCCGACCAAATTTTAAAGCCCCGTTTTTTTGCTTCAGCAATAAAATAATCCGAACAGTCGGCAGTAGAACCATCGCCTTTTGTGTAGTCAACATCGATAAAACCATCCCAAAATCGCACGGAGTTAAAGCCCATCTGCTGAAGCCTGTCAAGTATAATATCGGTTGACCTATGTGCCATTTCAACTTTTTGCCTGATTCTTTCGGGGCTGTCTTCCAATTTTATATCTGCATTTGCATACACCTTTCCAACAGCGGCCCAGTAACGTTGTCGTTGGCCATTCACACTCAGGTGCCCGTCTTTTACAACCACATATTCGCTTATGGGAATGGTGTTTGGATCAATATTTTCTAATGGATCAAAACTGCTTGTTAAACCATGAGACCAGGAAACCAGCATTGCTATGGAACAAAAAATTAGAATCTGTTTGAATTTGTTTTTCATTTATTTTTTAAAGCTTTAATTGTAACAAGGATTATCTATAATATTTATATTCAATCCATTGGCATGTGTTTTCGAAAGAGATACATCTCTGAAAAACTCTTTTTTATCGAAGATTTTGTTAGCCTTTTTCACCGTCACGTTATTTATTGTGATATCGTGGATTGGTGCTTCTTCAAGCCCTTGCAACTGAATGGCGTAATTTGCAAAATTGCAATTGATATTTTCAAGATAAATGTTGTAGAATTCAGACGGGACATTTCCACCCCGGTAGCTATGATACCCATTCGTAAAATAAAGCAAATGTCCGCCAACTGAATCGACCTCAACATTTCGGATAAACACATCGCGAATAAATGCGCCACGATCTTTGTTCGATTTAAATTGGATGGCTTCTCCTTCAACTTTTCCAAGCTTAAAGTTTTCCACATAAACAGATTCAATGCCGCCGCTCATTTCGCTCCCAAAAGCAATCCCATGAAGTACCTGCGGCGCCGAACAATTCCTCACAACTATATTTTTTGTTGGTTTATTCACCTTCCATCCATCGCGGTCACGGCCCGACTTAAAAACTACCGCATCGTCGCCTGTCCTGAAAGTACAGCCTTCAACCAAACCATTTTCGCATGAATCGAAGTCAATCCCATCGTTATTGATCACCAGACTTTTAATGTTCACATTCCTGATAATCAAATCGGAGCAATAAACCGGGTGCAGAATCCAGAGGGGCGAGCTGCTGATAGTGACTCCTTCAACCAAAATCCGCCTGCAGTTGATAAACTGAATGAAGGAAGAACGAAGGTAGTCACCGGTTCCAAATTTTCTTTCAGCTACAGGAATTTGATCGTCGTTCATCTGCCGGGCACGGTTTTGTGCATCTGTTTGCAATTTCCGGAAAGGAACCCATATTTTTTCTGCATTTCCGTTAATTGTGCCAAGTCCGGTTATCGCAATGTTTTCCTGTCCTTCGGTGTAAATCATGGGCGAGTAATTGTAAATGTCGATACCCTCCCATCGTGTTAAAACTGCCGGCAGGTAGTCTTTGGGATCGGGACTGAAAAGCAAGGTTGCCCCGGAAGAAAGATGCAGATTTACGTTACTTTTTAAAGAAACGGAACCTTTACAGAAAAATGTCCCTTTCGGAATCAAAACAACACCTCCTCCTTTTTGGGAGCACGCTTCTATGGCATTCATGATGGGTACTCTGTTATCGGATACTTCATTTTCTCTTGCCCCAAAGTTTGTTATTTGAAAAGTATCAGCCGGGAATGATGTTTTCTGAATTTGATTAATAATCCTTTCAGCAGGAGCAAAATCTAATTGACAAAATACTTCCGTATTAAACAAGGCAAAAATAATTATCAAAAGAAATACGGTGAAAAGTTTGCTATTTTTCATGATTGTACTTATATTTTTTATTGATAACGCCAATTGACCTTAATAATCCGTTTTTAATCCAGCCAATGCGCAATCATGATATTTTGATTTTTCTGAAGGTTTTCTAAATGATTATGTTTTTATACAATATCACAATTTTCAGGTGGTTGCGACTGTATTTATAATTATTTCATTGATATCCTGTAAAGTCCAGAGGCATGCGGTTTGATTTGCTGAGCAAATTCGCCCTTAAATTTTCCAATCTCTTTGCCTGTCCAAAGATCTTTCACTATGTAAGTTCCTTTAATACCTAACTGGTCAAGTCCGACTGAAATATTTTGAGACTTAAATGCATTTGGACCAACTTTATCTGAGATATTGAAAAGCGCCAAAAATTTATCCCCTGTTTTTGGATCCGTTGCTGTCCAAGCAATTTTCCCATCCTTACTGAACAACTGTTTGTTACCGATACTGTGCTGATTTACCTCGAGAACCTCTTTGTTCGTCAAAAGGGATAAAGTAAAATCGTCGTTATCCGGCAAATTCCCGCCAAACATCAGCGGCGATCGGAAAATGGCAAATAGGGTCATCATGGTTACCTGTTCGTCTCTGGTTAGCAGACTCATTCGATCATTCCCTCTTTCGGCCCTGATGCCGATACGTCCCAATGGCAGCATGTCGCAATCGGGGAAGTGACCGTCACCTATGTAATATGACCAGCGGTTACAAACCTCAAATTCCTCCTTCAGTTGTGTCCAATTGTCCCATAAATCACCTACTATCCGCCACATATTGGAATTGGATTGAATGTGTTCCCTGTTGTCAAAAGGAGTCTGTCCTGGAGAAGTACTCAGTACAATCTTTCTACCTGACCTATCAATTGCCTTGCGGATCAGTTCAATTTCATCTTGGTGGTAAAAGGGTGCCGACAGGTCGTCTATTTTCACAAAATCCAGTCCCCACAATGCATATAGACTGAAAATTGAATTGTAATACTCCTGCGCTCCTTCTTTTTTTGAATCGACGGTATACATATCATTCAGCCACTTACAAAGTTGATTAGTATTGTAAATATCGGCGGCTTTTAGTTTTGATCCGAATACCGGCAAATTTCTTTTCACAGCTTCCTTCGGGATACCCCTCATGATATGGATCCCGAATTTCAATCCTTTGGAATGGATGTAATCAGCTATCGATTTAAAACCCTGACCATTGATTGCAGAGGGGAACCTGACTGGACTCGGAAGAAAACGTCCAAATTCATCCATGACGTATGAGGGATCCTTTTCGTTGTATCCGTGTGCCTTGTCGTTGTCAACATACCACCGGATGTCAATAACAATATACTCCCAACCGAATTTCTTCAGATGGGCCGCCATATAATCAGCATTGGCTTTTACTTCACTCTCCACAACTGTGGGACCATAGCAATCCCAGCTGTTCCATCCCATGGCGGGTGTCGGTGCCCAATTATGAAAATCGTCTGACTTTCTATCTTGATTTTGCCCTACTGAAAGCCAACTCCATACAAACAACAACAAATACACTAAGCCGATTTTTTTCATACCCAATTTTATATTAATTCATTTTCTCATAAATAATCAAACAGATAATTGGTGGCTACACTTAAAACCTACTGATTATTAGTTTTTTGTTTTTTCCGTAATTTGATAAAATATGTAATCGCATTTGGTAAGCATCTCTCTTACAAGAATTTTGTATAGTAGAGAAATACTGAGTATTTCTAAAATTTAACTTCGGCAATATCCATTTCGTATATTGAGAAACCAACTTTCAGTTTGTAACATCTTTAGCCTAAAAGTAAGTAAGTAATGACTATGCAATACATTGATCTTTACGGTATTTAAGGTTGTATCTCAAAATGATTTTAATTTCAGATGATGTTTCAACCACAAGAAAAGTAATTTAACTTCCATATGTTTTGGTTAAGTTAAAAACCGACTGTCAATTCAAATCATCACGCTAATACAAGACGCTACAAGTTTGATATACATAGAATTTCAAAAAACGAATTTTAATATTTATTGTCCAATAATGTTTAATTACTTAAAAAGATTTCTCGTAATGAAAACAGTTATGAATCACACCAATTTATTGACAAATGCAATGGATCATATCGTATGCTTGTTTTTGCTCTGCCGACGATTGGGAATATGTTACAGCAATCAGTTTCATACCAGGCGCCCATAGGGCTTTGGTCGCTTCTGTTACCGTTTCCAGATTGCCAACCATTCGGGCATTCAGAATAATCCCAGTGCCAGCCAGTGCTTCCACAAAAGGCGATGCCGGATTTGGGGAAGGATCGGTTTGGCCTGTGAAAGCAGCATCAACCATTTTCAAGCCATCAATTTTTTTAAACATGCCGGTCTTGTCCGAGTAGTTACCACATGAATGTAATACAGTTCCTCCAAAGGCATTGCCTAGTTTAACTAATGATGGACGAATAATATTCAAATAATTTTCTTCGTCCACCATGACCAAATTGTCATCGCTCATGCCAAACCCTTCGAAAAACTGCGACGATGAAAAACCATGTCCTGGTTTTACAAGTACATCACCAATCAATTTTTCCTGTTCTTTGTAAAATTCAATTTCCAAACCAGAAAGTAAATCCAAAAAAGCCATGGATTTTTCAGGCTCAGTAATCAGGGACATTAAAAAATTGCTGGTGTTAACGATGTTAGTAGCATTGTTATAGGGCGACTGAATATCGCTCATCGATACAGGCAATTTTCCTTTTGTTTTGTCAAGAAAATATTCAATCATCTGAAGTGACTTTTTCCCAGCTTCAGTGTTTTTTACGGGTTTGAAATCAAAAAGCATTGCATCATCAATATTCTGAAATGCAGGTTTGGTTGCTGGTGCTTGACCCGGGTTCCAGATGTAATCGATGCCAAAGGAACTTGCTACCAGGCCAATACCGTACCATGGTTCCAGAAAATTGGGAATATCCGCCTCATAATCCATACTTTTTTGCAAGGCACCCAACTGCCACTCCAGCGATTGCTGCATATCACGACAACCGTACGAAAAAACTTCGGCAACCCGCATACGACGAAATATCAGAACGCCCGATTCGCTTTGAATAAACTTTTTACACCGGGAGGCAAGATTTTGAGCGTACTCCTGATAAGCTTCAAAGCAGAAGTCGGATACTTTGACCGGCTCAACGACGGTTGACTGTGCATCTGCTTTTGAATTGTCAAATATTTCAGAATTCGATTGGCTTGATTTCATAAATTATATTTTTATTATCATATATTCGGTATTTGAACTATCACATAAACAATTGTTTATTGCTATTTCAATATTAATGTTCAAAAAACTCTATTTTTATTTTTGTATCTAAATTATATACATCCTTCCCCAAACTGATATAAATCGATTTATCCTGATCATCATAATAATAACCTTTTTCTTTAAAGTAATTCTGTTTGTCAATTTTCTTTAGGCTAATATTATTTTGCTTTACCGAAACGGGGTTTTTCTGATTTTTTATAACAAATGCAAGCTTTCTCTCAGGTAAGGTATAATTCCCAGTGGGAACTTGTTTAAGCAATTCTATTTCACCATTTTTTTCGATACATTTAATCAGTGTTTTAGCAAATTGGCCTTGCTCATAATCATAACTGATTCCATCGTCTTCATAAAGTGTAAATGAAGAAATTCCATAGGGATAAAAATGAATTTCAAGATACTCTTTATTCTGATCCATGAAAAGTTGCCCTTTGGGTGCTGTGGGAATTATTGCTCCGTTTTTTACAAAAATGGGGACAGTGTTGACACTCGGTGCTTCATACTGTATTTTTTGAGAACCTTTATATTTGTAACCGGTCCAAAAATCTATCCATTCTCCGCTTGGCAGATAGATCTCTCTTTCCAATTGGTCATCTTTCCAAAATGGAGCAAAAAGTAATTCTTTGCCTAATAAATATTGCCCATAAGCATTATACGACATGGTATCGTTCTGATTTTCCAATACCATTGCTCTCATTAAAGGCAAACCGCTTTGAGTTGTTTGCCAAATGTATGTATAAATATAAGGCATTAAACTGTATCTTAATTTAGCATAAAATCTATAATTATCATCAGCAAGTTTATTTCCAGACCATAACATACATGTTCTTTCACCGGCAACCGCTAAACTCAGATACTGAGACAAGCGAATTATCGGTATGTTTTGGGTTGAACTACTGTTGCCGCTTGAAACATTATCGGTGTATGTCCTAAAGGGTACGCCAGACAATCCAAAGTTTATTGCCCCCATCATTTCTCCATAGATATACTTCTCCTCCTCGTGTGAGTCCTGTGTACCTTGCATAGGGTATCTCTGGCATCCGGCCCATAACGATCTGCCGAAACTGATGCATCGTTTGTTCTGATTGTATTTTTTATACGCTTCCCAGCTCGCACTATTATAAAGCATTGCATAAATATTATGATATTCTTCACCATACATATTTGAAAACGGTGAATACAAATTATCTTTCATTTCTTCACCATGGTCTCCTGCTACACCATCGGCGCCTGCATCCACCATATATTTATGATATGTTCCCCACCAATTTCTGGCATCCGGATTTGAAAAATCTAAAATGGCACCATAAAGTCCTGACCCAAAGCTACCATTCCATATCTCATCATTCTTCATTATATAATACCCCAGACTTGCACCTTCATCGTACATTTTACATCCATTCATTATACCAGGACTTTCCCAAAAAATGGCTTGGCAATTAATCCCATGCAATTCGTTAATCAATTTATCTACAGCAGGGAAACTGCCCCATCTACCACTACCCCAGTTTAATGAAGGACTTGCCCAGAAGTTTTGGTCACAGCCGATGGAATGTATCCTTATAACATCCAAAGGCCATTCCATTTTATTTCTACAATCTGTCACATCTTTAAGAATACCTGCCTGACCGCCTTGTTCTAGGCCAGGTTTACTGCCATATTTACTATAATACATTCCAAAAGCCCATTTTGGCGGTAAAGGCGATTTCCCCGTAACATTCGTATACAAGTCGAGAATATGCTTGAAATCGGGGCCATAAAACAAATAATAATCCAATTCTTTTCCTCCAGGTGAAGAAAAAGAGTAAGGATTGTCGGAAAAATCGAAAGTAGATTTCCATGTATTATGAAAAAATATTCCGTATCCATTAGTGGCCATAAAAAATGGAATTGGTGTTGAGTTTTCAGTCAACCATATTTCCTTTTTCATCCCTCGCAGGTCTGATTTTTCGTAGCGTTGCCCCAATCCGAAAAAGTGATCTGAAGGAGATAATTCTTTTCGGCATATAACTTTGTCTCCATCAAAACCAAGTCCACCTTCTTTAAAATCAAGACATATCGGATTGCCATCTTCTTCGTAAATATTGATTAAAAAAGGAGATTTTATAACTTTTAAGATTATTCTTTCGGTTTTAATTTCGTAATACTCCGAAAGATCTTTAATAGTAAATTCATTGAAATTCCAATCATATTTTATTACCACATAAGGCTCATCGGGAAGGAAGGAGCCTTCTTTTCGCATTCTCACACGGATTATATCCTTATCGCAAATCTGAATAATAACTTTTGCATTTTCGCATTGAAAATGTATCTCGTTATTGTTGGTTATTGTGTATTTGTCGGTTATTTTCCCAACATAATTCCACTCACCTTGGCAAATCTGTGTGTTAAGCCACAAAAAAAATATTAAAAGTAAACGCTCTTTATTCATAATAGAAAATTATTTAAATGATAAATATTTTAAGGTTTTTCGTTCGTTATATAGATCTAATTCAAGTTTTTATCTTCATTTATTAAAGCAAAATTTTATTCCGTCACTTTTAAAGACTCCTCAAGCGTTACCTGTGCATCTGCTTTTGAATTGTCAAATATTTTAGAATTCGATTGGCTTGATTTCATAAATAAATATTTTTAAGATGATCCAGTTGATCAGATAAACAGAGGAGGCCAATAGAAAAATAGGAAAATAACTTCCATAATTTTCCAGTAATAGACCAACAAAAGATGCAGACAAGGCACCACCTATTGCCCCAGCAAAACCACTAAGTCCGACCATGGTTCCAACTGCTTTTTTGGGGTAAATGTCGGAAACAATGGTGAAAATATTGGAAGCCCAGCCCTGATGCCCGGCTGCAGCCATCGAAATTAAAATGATGACAATCCACAAGCTATGAACCTGTGATACCAGAACAATTGGTAAAACGGCCAATGCGCAAATCAGAATTGTAGTTTTACGGGCGAAATCAATGCTTTTCCCCATTTGAATGAATCTGGACGATAACCATCCGCCAGCTATTCCGCCAATACTCGAAACTGAATAGATAACGATCAGTGGAAGGACAACTTCTTTCAGGTTGATCCCTTGTGTTTTATTTAAGAAATCTGGTATCCAGAACAAGAAAAACCACCAAACCCAATCGGAAAGAAACCGGGTCATGCAAATGGCAAAGGTTTCTTTATGTTTAAAAAGACTTATCCACGAAATCCTTTCCCCAGAGTCTTCGTACTCATCTTTATCCTGTAAAATGTATTGTAATTCGTCGAAAGTTACTCGTGGATGCACTTGTGGAGCCTGGTACCAGGCAAGCCAAAAAATGATCCATAAAACCCCTAGTAAACCGGTAACAATGAAGGCCCATTGCCAACCAAAAGCAAGGGTGATCCCGGATACTATGATTGGTGCGGTGATGGCCCCAACAGTTGAACCTGAATTAAAAAGCCCGGTGGCAAAAGCGCGTTCTTTCTTTGGAAACCATTCGGCAACACTTTTTACAGCTGCGGGGAAGTTGGCCGATTCCCCAATACCAAGCATGAACCGGGCAGCGGCAAAACTCATAAAACCCCGGGCAGCGGCATGTGCCATTCCTGCAATACTCCATACAACGATCGCCCACAGGTAGCCGATGCGGGTGCCAAATTTATCCAGAAATCGGCCGGTTGTTACCAGTCCGATTGCATAGGCAATCTGAAAAGCGGTAACAATGTATCCATAATCAGCTTCGCTCCATCCCAGATCTCTGGCAATAAACGGTTTCAATATCCCAATTACCTGACGGTCGATATAATTAATAGTCGTTGCAAAAAATAAAAGGGCAATTATCCTCCAACGGTAGTTTTTGATTTTTTTTTCTTCCATGGTCAATACTTACAAGCAGGTTTATTAAAATATTTATAGGAAAGTACAAATTCCTGATGTTTCATGCCTTCTGATTTTGTTGGTTTTCCAGAACAGGTATCCATGATCAATGAAGCAATTTCATGTCCAATATCATCTAAACCCGCTTCTTCTGCCAAAACCTTACCAGCATTGATATCCATGTCGTCTTCCAGATTTTGATAGGTTTCAGGATTGGCACAAATTTTTATCACTGGCGAAACAGCCGATCCCACAACGGATCCCTTGCCGGTCGAAAACAAGATCAGGTGTGAGTTCGAGGCTATCAGTTCAACAATTTCTGCAGTATCGTTGATGTTAGGGAATCCCCATTTTACTTCGCCATCAGGCACTACATCCATGAGATATAAACCATTGCCTTCAGGGATTTCGCCAGGCCTGATCACGCCGTTAATCCGCGAACTACCGCTTTTGCAGTACGCACCCAGGGATTTTTCTTCAATTGTTGTTATTCCCCCGGATGCATTTCCCGCCGAGAAACTATCGTGCCCCATATGTTTGTAATAATTATCCGCCTTTTTTATCACCGCAATGATCTCCTCTGCCACCGTGTTATTTACCGCCCTTTCGGCCAACAAGTGCTCACAACCAATCAATTCACCAGGTTCTTCAAAAATGCAGGTAGCCCCCTCCTCAAGGAGGTAATCAAACGCTTTTCCAATGCCAGGGTTTGCCGTAATGCCACTTGTTGCATCCGAGCCACCACAAATCGTTCCTACAATGATTTCTTTCAACACCATTTTCACCCTCGGCACAACACTGACTATTGGCTGCATTTCTTCGACTAATTCAATCCCTTTGGAAATGGAGTTCATTGTCCCTTTGTTTTCCTGAATGACAACCTTCGCAACAGGCCTGCCACTTTCGTTGATTGCTCTGTACAATCCTTCCCGGTCTAAATTTTCACAGCCAAGCGAAACCAAAAGTACACCGCCAACATTGGGATGTGTACAAATCCTGACCATCATTTCGTTGGCATACGCATTGGGTGCACAACCGCTAAAGCCAACCAGCTGCACATCGGGAGAATCAAAATGATCGACCACTTTTCTGGCCACATGGTGGGCGCACTCTACCAGGTAGGCCACCAAAATGACATTCCTGATCCCTTTTTTCCCGTCTTGCCTTAAATATCCTTGAAATTCTTTCATCCCTCTCTAATAACTTGATTTCAAATTGTGCAAATGGACATGTTCCCCTTTGCGGATAAATTGACTTGCCTTTCCAATTGGCAAGCCATACTTCAGTACATTGCTACCTTCTCTTATGTCGGCCAAAGCAATTTTATGCCCGAACCCGATGTCTTCCAAAATCGCGATTTCTTGTGAATTATAGTTGATGAACGATCCCTGGGGCAACTCCTTCAATGCGATGCCGACATTATCGTCATGATGAATAACTAAATAACCTTTCATTTTTTATCAGTTTTAAAAGCCCACAGCCCCACCACCATCAACGGGAAGGAACACGCCATTAACATACTTTCCGGCTTCCGACGACAAATAAACACATGCATTACCTATGTCGTCAGGCTCACCAAAAGCCTTGGCTGGAATTCGGTTCAATATTTTTTGTTTTCGTTCAGGATCCGTATCAATCACCTGACGGAGCATTGGGGTATCAATCCATCCGGGTGCTATAGTATTAATTCGCACATGATAAGGGGCAAATTCTGCAACCAGATTCTTCATCATCCCAAGAATAGCCGATTTGCCAGCTGAATAAGCAACTACCTGACCCATTCCCATAATTGCCGTCATCGAACTGATCAAGATGATCGAACCGTCTTTTCTTTCCACCATCCCCCTGCCAAATTCCCTGACAAAAGCAAACACGCTCATCAAATGTATCTGAAGGATGTCGTTGAACTCTTCGTCAGTTGTCTCCAATGCAGGTTTCTTAAGGTGTTTCCCCGCACAGTTGACCAAAATGTCAATTGTGCCATATTTTGTTGTGATCATTTCCACCAACCGGGGGATTTCCTTTATCCGTGTAACATCAAATACAGTCCCGTGAACACCTTCTCCCAACTCTTGGGCAGCTTTCATAATTTTATTTTCCGTTCGGCCGAGAATAATGACCTCGGCACCGGCTTCTTTAAATTGTTTGGCAATTGCATACCCCAAACCTGATCCTCCTCCAGTGACCAATGCCCTTTTTTTGTTCAAATTAAATGCCTGCATATTTTCCGTTTTAAAATTCTTTGGTTCGCTTATCCTAAATTCAGAAAAAAGCGTTGTTACATAATTCCATATTTTTTAAATGCTTCTACGGTACTCATCCCATCTTGCAATGCTTTCAGCACCAGCTTTTCTCCGCGTGCCTTTTCCAGCGCTCCCGTAAAAGCCTCTTTTTCCACTTCCCTGGGGACAACCAAAACACCATCTCTGTCACCAAAGATGATATCGCCCGGGTTTATTTTTATTCCTTTCCATTCAATCGAAATCCTAAAATCAACCACTTTCCCTCTAGGCCCCTGATCCTGTGCAAAAGTACCCATCGAGAAAGTTGGGAAATGGAGATCTAAAACCTGATTGGTGTCCCTTGAATAACCATTGACAACTGCACCGGCAGCTTTAAGTTTCTGAGCCCGCGTACTCATCAATCCACCCCAAAGAGCATAATTGGGCGACGAACCTGTGCATATGTATACTTCGTTTTCCTTCAGGTCGTCAAGAGCTTCAAGCATGATTCCAAAAGGTTTGGACATCATCGGGTTTTTTGAATTTTCTATAACTTCCCCAAAAACATCGGCTTCCAACACCGGCATGGCCCTTCCAATAGTCACCATTTCAGGACTGAGTGGTTTAATTTCAGGCGGGAGGAATTGGTGCAAGTACCCCAGTTTGTCCAAAACATCCCCCACTAACGCGGTAAACAGCTCCCGCCGGGCCATGGTGTACAATTCTTTGTCGTCTTTCCAGATTGGCATAACTTTGTCTTATTAATTGTTTAAATCTATCATATAATTATCACTCAGTAATAAAAATATCAGTTGAATTATTTGTCTGAATCTTATTTTTTGATTGTAAATAATTTTCTTTGTAGCCTTTGATATATCGAATGGTTCCCGATTGAACATTATCAAGGTACAGGTAATCTCTGGGATATAACCTGTTAACTTCTTTTGGAACGTTAACAATTATATCGCTTAAGCGGATGTTCTTTGCGTTGGCTATGGTAATCCATGATTCTTTTCTAATGTATTCGGTAAGCCTGTCGTCAGGATGATAATAAAATTTATTATCGGCGAATCCTTTAGGTTTCATTTTTTCTGAAAAGTCAGATGCTTTAGTCACGTTAAAAACCAGGTTATCTATTATAAGGTTCTCAACCAAATCTGTCTTCATTCCCTGAATAAGTATCTTGTTATAGCTATTGATTATAATATTTGAAAAGAATATGTCCCTTACTTTACCCGGTTTCGAATCTTTATTACGAAGATCAATATCTACAAAAATTGGCAGTTGTTGTTTTTTTATACCTTCATTAGCATTAGTGGTATCTTGGATGTCTTCAATCTGAATATTAGAACATGTAAGATTCTGAACCAATCCGCCGTCTTTCATGTATATTCCTATTCCGACCATTGAATTATAAATAATGCAGTTGTTTATGAGAATGTTTTCAAAAACATTTCCAGTAGTAGTCCCTATCTTAAATCCCGTGGAAGGAGTTTGCAGTATGCAGTTTTCTATAATGATTCTCCTTCCACCATTTTTGAGGCAAATACAGTCATCACCGGAAGTAATATTACAACCAGATATAATTACATCATCGCAATCACTTGGGTCAATTCCATCGCTATTAGCGTGGTAATAATTATTGTGTAGAGTAATCCCCGAAATCTTAACGTCTTTGCATCTATTAAGGGAAATAGAAAATAAATCAGAATTTTTAATATAAATGTTTTCAATTTTTACATTTTTGCAACTATCAAAATGTATTAACCCTGGCCTGAACTTTGGGAAAGTATATGTTACTCCCTTCATTATAGCGGTGATATCCTTGCCTGTGCCAATAATCGATCCACTTCCGCTAATTGACACATCTTCAGTATTTTTAGCCAGTATCAGCCATGCATACTGTTTTCCCTTTACTACGTAGTCTTCCTTTTTTTCGCTTGCCAGCAATAAGGCTCCAGGCTCGAGATTCAGGGTCATGTTACTTTTCAATTCTATAGCACCTGTAACAAAAGATCCCGGAGGAACGGTAACGGTTCCCCCTCCATGACTATGACACTGATCTATTGCTTTTTGAATGGCCAGCTGATTATTACTATTTTCTATTTTGGCGCCGAAATCGGTAATTAAATAATCTTTTTTATTTCCGATACACGAAAATAATAAGAGAAACAAACCTGGTACAAATAAATACTGCTTCATAACTTTTGCTATTTTAAACGTTGAAAAACCGGTAAAGTATTTATATCTGAAGGAAAGTCCTTAATCCATTTCTTTCCTTCATAAATTTTATCACCTTCATAGTATTTCCATTTCCCTGAAGGCAGATATATATTTCGCTTATTGGCTCCTCTGGTCATAACTGGAGCTATTAAATAATCATCACCAAGCATAAACTGGTCATCGATGTAATAGGTTTCCTGTTCATCGGGATAATTAAAAAACAATGGTTTAATTATTGGTAATCCTGTTTCATGAGATATTTGAGCCTGTGCGTAGATATAATCGCCGAATTTCAGATGCAGCATGGCAGATTTGCGGCAAATATTGAGATATTGTTCATTCAGTCTCCACGGAGCGTAAGAAAATTGCATAATAGGCATAAGGGCAACGACCTGTGACCAGCGGGCCATCAGCTCCTGGTTCATTACAAACCCGGGTTCTTTAAAAGCTACATCAAGACCGCCTCCGATCATGTCGGGTGCCCAGTAAGGATAACCTAATAGGGAAAGGGTCAAGCCCTGGGCAATCACAGTGCCCATGCCGCCATTAACACCCGTGGAGTCACCCGTTCCCCAACCCGGATATTTGTCTCTTAACCGCTGTACAATACCCAGACGCTGTGCCAGCCAGCCTACTTTAAATTCATTTATATCAAAACTTTTCCCTAGTTCGAGAAACAAGTCGGTGTACTTTGTTTCCGAAATATTACCGAAGGTTTTAAAATTGGGTTTAAGGTATCTTCCGTCTCCCGCATCAAGTTTAAACCCATCTATGCCATAATTTTTCATCATACCGGTTAATTCATCTCTATACCATTCAAAAGCTTTGGGGTTTGAAAGATCGATCGGCGCAACCGGATCATGCCACCATTCAATTAAGCCAGGTTCATCTGTGTTTTTATCAATACATAAATATCCTTTGTCTCTTGCAGTTTTAAAATTTTTTGCGCGAGGATCAATCATCGGGATATCCCATAGCATGAGATTAAAACCAAGTGAATGAATGGTATCGATCATTGCTATGGGATCGTGAAATTTATCTTTATTAAATGAATGATCGCCATAATTCGACTGCCACCCATCATCAATAATAATCATTTTACATGGGAAATTATTTTTTCTTATATTCCTGGCATAGTCAATCACATCAGCTTGAGTCACATTAGTAAGATACTCTATCCAGGTATTAAAAACGGGAAATGAAAAATATTCTTTTTTCGGGATCTTTTGAGGGATTCCGTTTAATTTCATAAATATTTTATACTCACCTGCAATATTTTCAGATACCAATATTATAAATGAAAAAGACCGGCTGTCATGAATGAAAAACTGAAAAGCTTTGTTTATCGGTTTATTAAAACCGTAACCTGTCATTTTATAAGTGTTAATAAAAATACCGGCACCTTTGGATGAATACCAGACGGGTGCTGTCTGGTTACGATTGGTGGAATATAATTCTCTGTAAAAGCTTGCTTTTTCGAGAGGCCAGTGATGTCCCATGACAACCTCACCTCCATACCAGTGGTGGTTATTGTCGAGGGCCAGGTTGCATCCCATTTTTTCAGGAATATTGCCTGTGTCGCACTGAACAGTTACTCCAACATAATCAGGATAACATCTGAACACAACCTCCGCTTTAACGTTATTGACAGTTTTAACTGTAAAAATGAGGGTATCTTTTATTTTCTTAGATGAGATGAACTGATCAATAGCTTCAGGTTCTCCACTAAAATTAATAAAAAAACACTGGCTATCAGAAGTTAATAATGTATCTCTATCCCTTAAGATTTGAAAACCAAACGGCTCCTTATTTATGCTGATCCTGTAGTTTATTGAAGAATATGCAATTCTATCATTATTAAATAAATGAGTGCATTTGACCGTCAATAAAAAAAAAGCTACAAAAAAAACTATGGATATATTTTTCATTTTCGTATATTTTTTGTTGGTTTATTCACCTTCCATCCATCGCGGTCGCGACCTGATTTGAAAACATAAGGTTTTGAGCCAGCATTGTTTTTTTTATTTGTATTTAGAAGTTTCTCCTCTATTGTACTACGAAAAGACTCAAAATCAATAACATTGCTTATCTTTTCTAAAGGATTACCTGTTTCTGACAAACGACCAATGGTAAATTGCTCATCAAATAATCCTTTTTTCCCTTGCATTTTATAATTTTGTGATGCCATGTTTTTTTGCATTTGTTTATATGCAAATATAGGCATATATATATATGAATAACAATGATTTAAATTATATAACTCCCCTTAATATAATATTCTGATAGTCTTTTCAATATCTGTTTTGGTTCGATATTTTATCCATGCAGTCTTTCTATTATTTTCGAAATACCAAACGCCGATATTTCTTTCGAAATCTTTTTTTGTTTTACAGAAATTTATATCTCCACCATTCAATAATACTTGTTTAGGTATTTTTACCATATTAATTTTTAAAATAAAAGTCCTGTATTTCAAAATGCCATTATAATTCCCAATAATCGAACTTGAAATAAATTTTAATTCGGTTTGTGTCTGGAAGAAAGACAATTTAGTTTGTGCTATTTTATCATTTAAATAATCATTACTCATACCATCATCTTCATAAATAACAGATTCAGAGTAATTATTTGGATATATATCGAGAATTAAAGGATCATTTGAGCCTAATTCAACAGCTCTGGCATAGTTACGCATAGGAATAATTGATCCGGCTTTTACAAACAAAGGCATATCGTCAGTAATTTTATATTTAATAGTCTGCCCTCCTTCATATTCCATCTTAGTCCAATAATCAATCCATTTATTATTTGGAGGCAAATAAATATTGCGATATATAGTGTTTTTCTCAAATATTGGAGCGACTAAAAATGCTTCTCCAAACTGATATTGATATAGATTCAGGCTGTCTGAGTGTATCATTTTTTGGCCGGTAAATCTTGTTTTGAGAGCATTTGAGTAAATGTATGGGAAAAGCTGCATTCGCAAATGAGTATATTTTTTAAAAATTGCTTGTGCTTTTTTAGAATAATTATATGGCATATTTGATGTTTTAACATCATGAGCAGAAAAAACCTCCATAATTGAATTAAAAGAAGCAAATTGAATCCATCTCATAAAGAGTTCGTTTCCAAAATCTCGGCTGTCGAGTATAGTATAACCCCCGGCATCGTTTGTCAGAAAAGGAATTGGGTACGTTCTTCTTTTAGGATCAGTAATCATTTTGATGTTTTCTTTTAATCCTTCATGTTTGTATTTGCTTGTTGTATCCCTGCACCATGCTATTTTTGAATCGTCGGTATATTTTGCAGGATATTTCTTATATTCAGGATTATTTACATTTCCAACATGACTTAGTATATAACCTCGCCCCTCTGACTCTTTTCCCATTTCGGAAGTCGCGTCATAAGCAGCTTTTAGGTAAGGGATTTCGGCACTTCGATCAAGTTTAAGATAATCTAAACCTTGATTAAAAAATGGACGTAATTTATTTTTCCAATATTTTACAGCATCAGGATTCTGAAAATCAATATCTCCTGCAAGACTATTACCACCCAGATTATGCCAGGTATCAGTACACGTATAAATGGTATCGAAATATCCTGAATCTTCAAATGACTTGAATATATTTTCATTACCATTTTTTAATATAGTATTCCAAATCCAAATTCCTGCTTTGATATTTTTGGCTTCGAAAGTTTGCCATAGCTTATGTAAATTTGGAAAAGCTGATGTATCACCTATAAAATTAAGGTATCCATCCGGGCCCTTCCCTTGATTTTCATAATTCCAAAACCAAGAATCTATCCAGTAACTATCAATAGGATAATCACCTTCAATAAGCCTATTAACACGATCTAAAGTTTGGTTTTGGTTTGTATAGCCGCCATAACTCACCCCAAATACCCACTGAGGAGGAAGAATTATTAAAGTATCTACATGATAAGGGTTAGATACTGTATCACTTGGCTGTGCTAATGCTGCAGCCTTTGAAATCGTTATAAAAGCCTTGTTGGTTGTGCCAGGGTTATTATCGCTGGCAAATCGTTGGTTCTGAGCAACAACATATTTTCTTCCATTAAATAAAACTTGCCCCTGCGATGATGTAACAAACATAAATGAGGTAAATAGAACGAAAGTGTAGCACAAATTCCTTTTAATCAACTCTTTGTTATGATTTAATATTAGCATTTTCATTAAATTTATAGTTCATTTCAAAGTTCAATTACTTGCTAATTATATTAACTCCGCTAACCAATTTCTTATTACCCTTTAGCAATTGTAAATGTCCTTTTATATTTATTGGTAACTCTATTATTCCTGATATTAAACCGTCTGTATCTTTAGTAAGATTAAGATTGATGAACCCTTGGGGATGAGGGATTGTAGCTTTTATTTTATTAAGTTTTCCAAAATGAGGCTTAATTACTACTGATTTAAAACCTGGTTCTGAAGGTTTAACTCCTGCTGTTACAGCAAGAAACTCATATAAAGGAGAAGAATTCCATGCATGACAATCAGATCTGGTATTATGCTCCTTCTCAGGAAAAGTAGAGAGTCCCATCTCTATAGACTGATACCAGAATCCCAGGTTATCCAGTATATCATCGCCTAATCCAGCCTTATCCATTGCATTAAACATATAAAACTGGTAATACATTGAGCACTTGATGATAGAATCATCTTTTAACAAACTATGCATAATCTTTGGTTGTTCTGAAGCAGGAAATGCATTTGCAAGTATTCCCAGAACATTTGCATGTTGACTGAATGTTTTTTTGTCAGGTGTATCTGCAATAAATCCTCTTGTTGTATCATAACAATTTGTCATCGTCCCTTTTACAACTCTATCAGCCAAATTATGGTATTTCTTTGCTTCACTCTTTCGTCCATATCCATCCATAAGAATTGCAGCCTGGCGAAGTGTAATTACAAAATGAAGAGAAATAATAGAAGAATAGTTATCGTAAATCCCACCTGGAATTCCTTGCTTGTAACCGGAAGACCAATCAGTAAAATACCAGTATTCGGGTAAACCTCCTCCAACAGTTTTCCCATGATTCATATAACCAAGCATATCACTAATACCTATAAAGCTTTTAAAGTAGTTTATGACAGAACTTACACCATGTATCATTGACCCTATAAATGCTATATCCTGCCTCAACATATAATAATCATAAAGCATTGAAACCCAGTAAAGGGAAAAAGGAGGAATAATCTGATCCTGATTAGCAGGATATCTGCTAAGCGGAATACCGTCGGAATTAATAGATTGGTAAAGTTGGGTGATGGCATTACGAACAAGCCGGCCATCCCGGGTTAAATAAAGTGAAATTAAAGCCTGTACACGAGTATCTCCATCATATTGTAATTGTTCATAGTAGGGACAATCGAAGTAAGTTTCTGAAGCACAAAGCCTCAGTGTTCTCCATCCAATATCCATTAAACTGTTTACCCGCGCATTGTTTGATTGAAAATCAGCATCGAGGTGAAAAGGATATGCAGTGAAAATATTGTAAAAACTGTTAATCGTTAATTCCTGATCAGCAGTATGAATGTCTAACTGCAAATATCTGAAGGTTCTTAACCAAAGAGGGCTAAAGGTGTGTGTTTTAGCTCCATCAGGAAGAAGACAGTCAAAGTAACCTACTATTTTTTTCCCCTCTATTTCATTCCTGTTACCTTTTTGCCCTTTATCATCAATTAAAGACTCAGCATAAATAATATTAATTTTCCCATTTTTTCCTCCGCTAAAATTAAGTTGGGGATAACCTATTGTTAATACCTTATGGTCAAAAAGTACACTAACTTTTGAATTTGGGGGTATAGTAAGCGGTAAATATGGAGAGAGTGAACTATTAGATCCTTCTATGCGAACAATTTTACCAATAAGTTCCTTTGTTTCCTCTAGAAAAGGAATTACTCTTGGTTGTAGAACCCATTTTACTTCTTCAATTTTTTTCGGTATCATCCATATAGAATCATCAAAGCTGATTGCATCCCAGTCATCTGGAAAATGAACAAAATTTATTTGATCGCCCGGCCCACATACATAATATTTACCTTCTATTGAGTTTCCAAAAGAGATCGGCTCATAAGCCTTGTTTTTGAAAACTTTCCATCCAGAACTACCTGTATTGAGAAATTGATAAGTTTTATCACTAGCAAATAGGAAAAAACCGGTAGAATATGATATCTGTGCCAAAGGTCTGTCTACACCAAAGTTTATCACCATGGCAGCTAATGCATTTTTACCAATATTTAGATACGGAGCAATATCATATTGTTCATAATTCCAGTGATTTAAACTTCCCCTGGCAGGTCCTATACCTATTGGGTAGCCATTAATATAAAGACGATACCGGTTATCAGCACTTACCTTAAGAATTAATTGATCAGGAACAAAATTTAAGTCGAAAACATTTCTAAAATGAAAAACACCGTACTCATTGCCATTAGCATTTGGATGGCAAATCCAATCTGTTAATTTTTTGGGGTCTTCATTTTGATATAATGTCCTATATTCTCCAAATGGTATAATAAAAGATGCCGTTAGTATTGCACTGTTTTTAATAAAATCTCTTCTCTGCATTTTGAATATTTTAAGAATTTAGTAAAGTCGCTCAATAGTGATTTCATTTTGGTTATTTTTTGGGGTCACTGTATCCAGTGTATAAAGGAAACATGCTTCCAGAAGCTCGTCTATATGCATCAAGAAAAGGGATCGCAAGAAATCTGGATTTTCCGCAATCGTGCGCCGTAATGGGATCAACCACTAGGGCAGCCAATCCGTTCTCTTTTCTAATTTTTGAGAATGCCGCGTTGCATTGTTCCCACACTGCATTGAATACGGGATGATTTTGTTCCCCCCGTCCCATCGAAATGATTACGGGCACTTTTAACGCATCATCAGAATAAGGCAAGGCCAAGGACCGGGCATAAACACCAACAATTCTTTCAGGATATTCTTCAAGCATTCGGCAACTCCAACGTGCCCCACCCGAGTGCCCCCACAATGCCCAAGGCACATCGCTCAATTCGGGGTGCCCCGATGAAACGGCAAATTCATCGAGTGCGGATAAAAAGGCACGACCCGAACCAGCTTTGGGATCACTCCAATTTTCGCACGAATTGGAAACAAGGTAGTGCGTGCCCATCAGTGCATAGTTATTTTTTATGGCCAAGGCTCTCCAATGAAAATCGTAGACAATGGACAAACCGTTGCGGCCACATCCATGCTGATGCACGATTATTCCTTTCAATTCTTTTACGTTTGGTGGAATATAAAGGGTATATACGGCTAACAAGAAAGCTTCATTCGCTTCAGGGTTTATGCTAATGTTGAAAATATCGTTTTCTTGAGCGTCGCTTTTGAACGATGTTATGCCAGTGCCAAAAAGAAGCAAGACAATAACGAATAGTGTACTTTGAATTATTCTCATTTTTTTTCCGTGAATTATTACATTTAAAAATCAATATAAAAAAGGTTTGAAATAGTACACATCTTGCAAATGTGTGATCAAATCTTTCAGATGGCACAAATTTCATGTTTCAAATTTTATCCAATTGAATTGTCTGCGAATCGCCCGCCTCAATTTCAACAACTTTCAACACATCGGTTATATCTGAATTCTTTTCGGTATCAACTTCTTTGCTGGTATCAATCAGCACCCGCACTTTTGCAGCAAATTTGGTTGGATTAAGCAATATCAAAGTTGAATTTTCTTTCAAACTTGCTTCAATATGATCAAATGAAACAACTTCTGCTGTTTTTAATTTCACAAAAACATCCGGCAATTCGGCATACGAATTCAAATAGGTAGCTTCGGCCCAGGTAGATCCACCAAATATTTCTCCGCGCTTAATATCGCCAGGTGTTCCTCGTTCTTCCCAATCCGACAGGTTAACCCGCTCGTTAATCCAACCGGGGGGCATTATTGGCCAAGGCACATCAGGCCGAACATCGGGGATAGGCCTATCAGCACGCGACATGTATTGAGGGATGGTTTTAGTAATTTGCTGAATCAATTGAAGGTATAAAGCATTGCCTGTGTACCGATACAATTTGAAAAGCGAGTTGCCCGAGAGGGTGCAAATACCCGGCGCTGCATGTTTATTTTGAATGTTAGCAATTACAGTTCCGGTGGTTTCCATGTTCAGTTTTGCAAAAGTTGAGTTACCCGGAAATTTGAAGTTATACGATACCACCCAAGTTGCACAAAGGTTGGCTGTTGCTTTGGCGTACTCCAACCATTTTTCCTCGTGGGTAACTTCGTATAAAACAATGTACGATTCCAACAAGCCAAAGGCTGATTCGCTGTCAATACCCTGATAGATGTCGCCAGGGCCACCATTGCTAATGCCCTTTTTCACATATTCCTGAAAATAATATTCACCCGACTCCCTGGCAATGGTTAAATATTTGGCCTTGTTAAAATAGTTAGATGCCAAGACCAATGCACCAAATACAATCCCGTTGGACGATGTACCTTTTACCACCAGTTTCCCTGTTTCAAAATCGGCTATCTGTCCAAATTCATGGTACTCATCCCAAATTTCAACAAAGCGGTCGGCACATCCTTTTGCGGCCGATTCCCAATTTTCAGGGATGCTTTTCCCTTCTTCTTTCAACACTACAAAACTTTTAAGAATAAAATAAAGGGCATCGCTATTTCGGCGTAAAAACGAAGTGCCATCGGTATCTTGCCAGTTGCCATCGTAGAAAATTTCGTAGAACAAGCCCGATGGACTGATGGTGTCAAAAAGAAAATTAAAGGTGCGCATGACCCTCTGTTTTGTTATTTCGTCGCCACTTACCAAAAGCGGATAAACGGTATTCATACCGCCAACCCATCCTGTTTGCCAATCCTGATATTTGCTTTCGCGCATCCCCACCGAGTAGTATCCAAATTCGTCAACCCAGTTTTGAGCGTTGTATTTGGTTTGCAAAATTTCCCAGGCTTTCGACCGTGGAATCAAATTTGAAATGGTTTGATCACCCAGGTTCTCCCGAATCGTTAAAAAGTAATCGAACAAAGTTGGAATTTCATTGCAAGGAAACAGGTGTAGTTGACAAGCCACTTCCAACGCATCGCCAACTTTTAGGTTGGCTCCTTTATCCATGGATGGAAAGAACGGCTTTCCTCCGCCTTTATAAATTGAGTCCTGCCGTACTCCCGGCATACGAACGGTTATGTTTGCCTTGTCGTGCTTTTCGTTTTCCCAAACTTTGAAACTATAATCGCCATGCGAAGTTCCTTGAGTAGTGAGCAACCAAAGTCCGTTGCTTGTTTGGGTGTTTTGCAAACCAATTGAAGGGGTCGACAAATCGCCTGCAAGTTGTTGCAATAATGATTCGCCAGGCAACAAACTCAAACGCGGAACATTTGTGATCAATGGCCCTTTACCAGGATGCTTCTTTATGGCTGTTTCCGTTTGAACCTTTCGTGCTTTTAATGTTGAACGGTAGCGGTTACCATTGTAAACAGCACCTGGCAAAACCACGTAATTATCGTTTTGCCAATGGTCAAATTTCAACATAAAGCCCAATGAAACATTCAGTGCTTCCCCTGAAATAATTTTCCCAGACAAGCGAACTTCGTATGCATTGTCGGTGTTTTCAAGTTTCTGAATGAAGCTTTGAACCAACCACTTTGCTCCTGCAAATTCAAGCTCCGAACTCCACTTTGTCCCATCAATTTGAAGCAAACGAGTTTCAATCACATGTGCAGAATCGTATGCTGCCAGTTCAAGCATCATCGACGCCTGTTGCATTTTATTCAAGTTGGCATTCAATTGTGATTTTTGGGCCTGGCAAGCAAAAAACGACATCGATAGAATCGCAATAATTCCCATGGCTTTTATGTAGTCATTTTTAATTATCATTGTCATTGTAAAATATTTTTATAATGATTGAATACCACAAAGGGGCAAACTTGCTCTGCAATAAATTGAATGATACGATTTTTTGTAACAAGCCCAAAATCAACATTTGGAATCAAAAAAAACGAACAATGAACAAATGACTCAAATCGCATGATTTCAATGTATTTAAATATTATGCGCATCCTGTTTTCTGAAAATTATTTATGAAGCAAGATAGGTTGAATTGAGCGTACATTACCCCGATGTACCGACAACAAGTACAAGCCCGGTAATTGGTTTTCAACAAGTCAGCTAAAAATATTTAATTGTGGAGAAATTTTAAAAAACAAAACTTCTCCACATTAAATATATCACAGTTTAGCCTTCACTTAGTCTATACCCTTTCATTATGTAAGCCCTTATCGGGAAATGGTTACTTTCCTCGTAATCATCTCTGCTCCATTAGTCATTTTAATAAAATACACACCATTGGGAAATCTACTTACGTTTAATGTTAACGAGTTTACATTTTTATGAAGCTCCTTTATTAATTCTATACCAGTAGAAGAATATAATTGAACAGTTAAAGCTTTCTCAAAAGACACCAACCTAATATTCAACAAGTCTTTTGATGGAATTGGGGAAATTAATGCACCAACAATATCCTTTTTTGCAAAACCCAGATTTGTACTATTCTCCGTTACTGTTACGCTACATGTTGCAGCAAACCCACCATCCTGTGTTGTAACCGTAATTGTAGCTGTTCCAGAACTGATGCCAGTAAGCAATCCGTCGGAACTTACAGTTACTACCGAAGAATTGTTTGATTGCCATGTGACCGAATTATTTGTTGCATTAAGCGGCAATACTGTCGGTGTTAGTAGTTTTGTTTCTCCAACAGCTATGGAGGCTGATGAGGAGGCCACAGAAACACTCGTTACATTTATCATTGTCCCAGACGAAGAAGAAATAATGCTGGCGAAATTTGTTCCAATTCTTAATTCATCAAATAATAATTGATCAGATGCTACAGAAATTTTTTCAAAAGAAAATGATGGCAATGTAATTTCTGTTCCTCCGGATGTAGGTTCTGAAGAAATATCTCTCCATACGGTAATTTTTGTGTTGTTTCCTTTTTCCATTTTAAAAACCCAAAAGTGAATGACATTTTTCTGGCCTTGCCATGGTAAATTATCGGGATCCCCAGTTCCATCAATACTGATATCCCAGTTGTCGTAACCACTTTTACTTAGTACCATTACTTTGTTTAAGCCATTATAAAAACTAATATTATGTGTAGAAGAGTTGCCACCTTCCATTGTGATAAAGCCCATCCACAGGGTGTTAGAGAAACCAAGACTTTCGCTGAATTGGCGTTCCATAGGCAGGTTATTCAACACTTTCAAGGTGTTCCCTTCAGAAGAAACCGAACTATACGTCAATCCTGGTGATGCAATTAGTCCGCCAACGCCCGACCAACTATCTATCATTCCTTTTCCTCCTGCCAAGTCACTGGCATTTCCGGTTGAATAATTAAAACCTTCGTAAGCGAGATTTCCCGCAACCGGAGCAGCAGAAGTGGTGGCAGAATTAACCGTTGAAAAATCAGTTTCGTTTTGAAAACGACTTCTATCACGGTATTTGACTTTGTATGAGTAGGTTAATTGAGGATTTAATCCTCCGTCGACATACACAGGGTTCCATTGCCAGCCACTATTATCACCTCCTGCATTTCCACTGGTTTCTTCAAAATAATATTCTACCCCAGATGCATCCGTTGCCTTTGTGGCAGTCATAGAGATTGCTCCACTCCCCAGAGGATATGGGTTAACAGAAAAAGATGCAGGGTTGGGATTTGGTTTTGTATTATCTGCCTGATTTTTTGAAAACATCCAATTTTGCATGGCCACTTCATCATTAGCCGGACAGGCCCATATATGGCCTGCTCCTGCCAATTCATAATACAATGGATCGCCGCCTGCATTCTCTAATGCTGCAACTACTCTTCGTGAATTGGATACCGGAACTATACCGTCAGCATCTCCATGATATATTCGGAAGGGAACATGTGAAATCGCAGTCAATTTTGTCACATCATAGCCTCCTGCATAAACCGATGCAGCTGCAAACATATATGGCCTGCGGTAAACAAGTTCATAGGTGCCATACCCCCCCATGGATCCTCCTGACACATAAACCCTGTTTAAGTCGATATTATACTTTGAGATTACATCATCAATAATTGCAATTACCCTACGCATATTATCGTTCATAGGCGGCAACACATGAATCGTGTCAGCCCAATCCAAATCAACCCACATTTGGTCTGGCGGGCACTGAGGTGCAATAATATATGCCGGATGACTGGCCTGAGCTGATGAACTTGAAAAGAAAACAGCTCCCTCATCAGTATTGGCAGTGTTTCCGGTGCCCCTTAATCCAGCACCATGTAGGTTTATTATTAAAGGGTAACTTCCCGAGTTGTAATTCGCAGGTTTAAAGAGTTGATATGGGAGACCTTCTTGAGTAAGAGCCTGCCACGATTGTCCATAAGAAAAAAGGCAGTTAACCCCGATAACAAAAACTATTAAAATTATTTGATGGATAGATTTTTTCATGGATATTTAAGTTTTATTAAACGCCCCTCCCCATCAAAGGATGTTAATTTTTAATTTGAAATTAAATCATGTTGATGCAAAATATTTACAGCTTGGTCAAATCCCGAAGAGCGGGACTAGTTGTGCATACCCCACAGTGAAGCTTGCGGAACTAGAGAATGCCAATCATAGAGATTATATAATTCCAGAGGAGTTGACCCTAAGCAATTTCTTTTTTGCCCCATTTGTTTATTCGTTCTATTTCAGAGTATTGTGTGTTTATTCACCCCCCCCAGTTACATTTGCACTTCACTGGGGGTTATGAACAGTTTAATCCTACGGAGTTAAATATACAAGAATGTTATATAGTCTTTCTATCAAGAGATAACTTAAAATGTATTCAAAAGATAGGATTGGGTGCAAAAGCTAATAGTCATTTTAAATATTATGCGCATCCTGTTTTCTGAAAATTATTTATGAAGCAAGATACGTTGAATTGAGCGTACATTACCCCGCTGAACCGACAATAAGTACAAGCCCTGCAATTGCTTTTCAAGGGTTAAACTAATGTTTGCTTCGTTGGCACGTCCTAAATTAAAAACTTCACCCAAGCTATTGTAAAGTTGAATTTCACCCCCAATAAGTTGATTGGCTAATGTCAGGTGGACAAGACCGTTAGTAACTGTTGGAAAAACCCTTAGCAAGTTTGAAGCTCCTTCGGTTTGCTGAACCGAAGTCGAAATTACTGGATTATTATTGGTGGCATTCATGAAATTATCTGCCACGCGAATTTCATCAAAGGACGACGCTGTTGAACCAGCAGCTACTTGTTGGATTAATTGAATGTTGTTGAAAGTAAAAGCCGGAAGCGTAACGGTTGTTCCTCCCGAGGTAGGTTCGCTTGCAAGCAGAGGGTCTTGCCATACGGTTACATTGGTGTTACTTTCTCCGAATACTAATTTTATCAACCAAAAATGTGGTTTTGTTTTTTCATTAAACCAAGGCAGGTTGTCGGCGTCTCCTGTTCCATCGCTGTCCAATCCCCACTGATCATAATTTATTCGGTAAATGTCCATATTCACTTTCGCATCTTGCCTAAGCTGAAAATGAAGGATTACTCCATTTGTGTTTTCAGCCAAAATATACCCTATCCAAAGGGTAGTTCCTATTGCACCCATTCCTTCGCTTAAAAACCTCGATGCTTGGGTATTGTTCAAGGCCGAAGAGTTTCCCACAGATGCACAACCAGTAAAGGTGTAACCCGGACTAGAAACCGTACCTCCACCTAACCATGCTCCGCTCCAGCCTGAGCCGCCAGCATTTCCTGCTAAATTCCCTACGGTATAGTCAAACCCTTCGTAGGCTTTAGGTTGAGCATTCATCTTATTAGCCCAGCATGTTGTAAACAGAAACAAAACGAATAGAACCGAAGCTCTGATGTTTTTACTTGCATTAAATTGATTTGTTTTCATTGTGTATTCTTTTAGTAGATTTATAATTGCATATTGTATATTGTATTGTTCTTTCGAAAATGCCATTTCGTTGCCTGCCTGGCAACGAAATGGATTTAAATATTACGCACATTCTGTTTTCTGAAAATTATTTATGAAGCAAGATACGTTGAATTGAGCGTACATTACCACGCTGAACCGACAACAAGTACAAGCCCGGCAATTGCTTTTCAAGGGTTAAACTAATGTTTGCTTCGTTGGCACGTCCTAAATTAAAAACCTCACCCAAGCTATTGTAAAGTTGAATTTCACCCCCAATAAGTTGATTGGCTATTGTCAGGTGGACAAGACCGTTAGTCAGTGTTGGAAAAACCCTTAGCAAGTTTGAAGCTCCTTCGGTTTGCTGAACCGAAAGGATCGTATTATTGGTGGCATTCATGAAATTACCAGCCACGCGAATTTCATCAAAGGACGACGCTGCTGTACCAACAGCTACTTGTTGGATTAATTGAATGTTGTTGAAAGTAAAAGCCGGAAGCGTAACAGTTGTTCCTCCCGATGTAGGTTCGCTTGCAAGCAGAGGGTCTTGCCATACGGTTACATTGGTGTTACTTTCTCCGAATACTAATTTTATCAACCAAAAATGTGGTTTTAATTTTTCATTAAACCAAGGCAGGTTGTCGGCGTCTCCTGTTCCATCGCTGTTCAACCCCCACTGATCGTAATTTATTCGGAAAATGTCCATATTCACTTTCGCATCTTGCCTAAGCTGAAAATGAAGGATTACTCCATTTGTGTTTTCAGCCAAAATATACCCTATCCAAAGGGTAGTTCCTATTTCACCCATTCCTTCGCTTAAAAACCTCGATGCTTGGGTGTTGGTCAAGGCCGAAGAGTTTCCCACAGATGCACAACCAGTAAAGGTGTAACCCGGACTAGAAACCGTACCTCCACCTAACCATGCTCCGCTCCAGCCTGAGCCGCCAGCATTTCCTGCTAAATTCCCTACGGTATAGTCAAACCCTTCGTAGGCTTTTAAGCCTGTTACGGTTTGTGCCTTAACGGTTATTTGGCAGCTTGCTTCCAGTTTACCGTCGTGCGTTATGGCTGTAATCGTTGCAGAACCCGGCTGAAGTCCGGTAACAATACCGTTTACATTAACCGAAATAATTGAAGGACTATCGCTACTCCAACTAACTTGCTTATCGTATGCATCTTCGGGGGTAAATTCTATGGTAAGCTGACTGGCTTCACCTATTATTATGTTTGCACTTGCCGGTAAAATATTAATTTTTGTAACATGGATAAAGCCCGTGACCGTAACTTCACAAGTTGCAACAAACCCGCCATCAACCATTTTAGCTGTAACGATTGCCGTACCTGCAGAAACGCCACTTACGTAACCACTGGAATCTACCAAAGCCACTGCCTGATTCGTTGATTGCCAGATTATTTGTTTATTGCTTGCATTTGCCGGAATAATATCGGCTTGTATCATTCTTGTCTGGCCTTCGAGCAAGGTCATAGTTAAGGGTGAAATCTCAAGTCCGGTTGCACCAATATCTTGCGAATTGGAAACGGTTTTAGTGTATCCAACAAACAGGGCTTGCGATCCATTGTTTGTAGCTCTTGCCAAATTGCGCGACTCCTCTCCGCGCTTTTCTGTAATTATAGGATCGTATTGAATACTGGGTCCCCATGTAAGCATTCCCGCAAAAGAGGCATTTGATTGATCGATAAGATAGAGGGGAGGTTTGTTGTTGATGTCCAAACCTGCAACGGTAAAGTCAGACTGATCCCAGTTTTCACGATATGTTCCACCCAGCAATTCACAATAGCTATTGTTTACCACTTTAATCTTTGTGGCAAAATCTTCTGATTTTTGTCCCAAAATCCAACCTGTTGAATTATCAAATGTCAGGTTTAAAGCATCTACCCCACCGACCTCAGTATCCATATCACGCAACCAGGCTTTAACCCCAGTGAATTTAAAAGCCCCAACTACGCTTTCCATATATACTTTAGCACCTAGGGCATTGGCTGTACTGCTATAGGTGCCCGCCCCATGCCTAAAAACCAAACCTCTTGGCGAATCGTGTTCAATCACCGAACTGTACGCGCTTCCGTAGTTTTCATAAATGTGTTCCAATATTACAAAGGGACTTTCTCCATCCTTGATAATAAACACGGGATTTGAACTACCAGGATTCATTGTAATAGCCCCTTCGCCCAAAACCATTATTTTTTTCAGTTTATTTCGAATAATGATGGTGGAGGAAATGGTGCCTCCTTGTAGGTAAATAAATTCCGAACCTGCGTCAATAGCTCCTTGCAAGGCTGTCGTAATATCACCTGTGGAGCTAATCACTTTCCATTTGTCGGTGCTTTGTGGATATTGGTATTCGGGACTTTCCTCAACGGGAAGCGCCAATGTAACTTTTTTCCCGGTTTCGGGATCCCAAAGTGATTGAACGTCTTTTCCTGTCCAGTGGTCAACATGAGGACCTGCTACACCTGTTGCTACAGTCGAACTTATGGCATTGGTATATCCGCTGGTTTCCAAATCGCGAATCAAAACATTACCATCATTAACCTCCACGGCGTTGCCACTTCCCGGGCCGTTTAGAAACGACGATTCAACCAATGCCATTGGGCCGTTTGTTTTAACCCCCAAGGTACAATTCTCAGTATGTAATTTTCGAATACTTGAAGTGTTTAGTGTTGAAACCCCAATTCCGCAATTTGAAATTTTAATGTGTTCAAGCGTCCAATGGTTTGCCTGATTAATGAAGATACCTGTTTGAAATCCATCTATTTCGATGTAACATAAACTACCTGGGCCTGCACCCCAATCCTGAATTCCTATTCCCCGATACCCTTTGTTGTTTATGGGATCGGTAGCACGAATGGCCACGTCTTTTACCGCACCGGTATTATTAGTATGATAATTCAATGCGATGGCGCCAGGGTTATTCTTACCAATTTCGATGGTAAGGTGTTGGATGTAATTGTGCATGTTTTGCTCGCCTTGTTGGTTAGGAGCAATGGTATAGATAAACGATTTTGGGATGCTCGGATTTCCAAAGCCAGGACTTCCATCGGCCAACTTTAAGATGGTGGTTTTACACCGCTCACCAATCATAAAAAGTCGTTTCATTCCGCTGGTCATGCGTATTTGATCTTTTATAATATAGGTACCTTCGGGAATAAAAATACAGCGGACGCCCGAGGCCATCCATTTTAAGAATGCCTGTGTATCATCGGTTATCCCATCGCCAACAGCTCCATATTCTTTGATGCTTTTTAGATTTAAGCCTTCATTTTCGGGAAGAACAAAATGAGGTTCGTAACCATTCACCTCAGAAAAAACGGTTTGAGCACTAATGTTATTAGCCCAGAATGTAGTAAACAGAAACAAAACGATTAGAACCGAAGCTCTGATGTTTTTACTTGCATTAAATTGATTTGTTTTCATTGTGTATTCTTTTAGTAGATTTATAATTGCATATTTTATTAAGTATATTTATAATTGAATATTTTATTGTTCTTTCAACACTGCCTTTTCGATGCCTGATTGGCAATTTTAGTCCATTCACATGGGTTATAATCCATCGGGTTAAACGAATCAAAATAAGGCTGGTAATCTTCCAATCTCAATTTCCCTGATTGCGAACCCAGTCTTCATGTGCAGGGGTGGTGTAAATCCCCCAGTGAATAAAGGTGCCAAAACGGGCATCATCGGAACCATTCTATGTGATCAATGGCAACAATAATAAATTCTTCATTGTATTTTTTTAAATTTCAGGCCATAGGAATAATGTGTTTGTATTTACAGGAGTAGATTTAATGGCATTAAACCTGCCCCTTCCCGGAATCATTTCTACTCCTTCCGTCATGTTTTTTATCATTTTCAATTTCTGAAAAGGACCAGGAATAACCTTTCCTTGTATTTTGTTTCCGTAGAAATCGGAATCGATCCCGTTTACTTTGGGACAATTCATTTTTTCAGTTACATCTTCCATCAAAAAAGTCAACAGTAAATCATTTGAATTGAGCATTGGCCTGATTACGATTGGATAAATGCTGTTTTTGTCCTGACCGGTATACGATTGCCATTCTTTAAGCGTCAAAAAGGGTTTTTCAGTATATGTTTCGGGCAATCCCTTTTCATTTTCGAAACTCTGTCTTCCTTTGTTTGAATTCACTGTAAAATAGGCTTCATCCAGTTCTGCAGCAGTTGTTTCGGCAGTGAGTCGTGGAAATCCTGCTGTAAATAAATTAAAATCCGAAACATTGTTGCTGGATCGTTCAGAAATGGCCGGCATCGAAATGGCGCCAACATGATTACCTATAAAAATATTGTTCATTATTTTCCAATCCGATGCTTCGGCAGGCTTCCGTGTTGGTTCGTTTTCGTTGCGGTTAAAGGTATTTCGGTCGGTAGCCACGTGATACCACAAACCATAATTGGCGTTAAAATAAAAAAGATTATGCGCTAAGGTTACTCCTGAAGCGTCATGACTGTATATGCCGTCGCCGACTAATGATACCGTATTATTTGTCAAAGCAATGATGTTGTTGTCCACAAGTAAGGGGCCATCTCCCAACTCAATAAAAATACCAGTACCCTGGTTATTCACGAATGTATTCTTAGTTACCCTTGAGTTTCGCCATACATTATCGAGCCAAAGGCCATAACCATAATTGTCGCGGAAAAGGTTTCCTTCAATCAATCCATTGGTAAAAAAATGCAGTTTTACACCACCAATTTCCGGGGATGTAAATCCCAGGTTGTTGTTTCGTTCAAAAGTATTCCCAATAATTTTAGTTCCAGTACTGCGAATACCGGCAATCCCACCACAGCCATTATCAGAAATCACATTGTTGCGGATGATATGGTGCCCAGGGTTTTCTGACTGTTCCTGCCCAAGACTGTCCGCATCAACATGACCTTCAGAACCAATATCAAGACCAAGTGATTTTCCATAACGAATAATATTATTTTCGATTGACCAGTGGTGGCCTCCCCGGCAACTTACTATCCCTGCTTGCGGGCTGCCCGTCTTCTCCCAAAAACCGGATGGAAAATTGGTCGCTCCATGCTCAAAAACAAACCCTTTAACAACAATGTAGCCGAGTCCCCTTTTGTAAGGTGCAAAAACACGTGATCGTGTTGTAATTTCAACCTGATGATCCTCCGGGTTCGAAATATTGTTTCCAAAATGAATGGCCAGTCCTTCTCCTGAATTAATAACGAGCCAACTCTTTTGAACATTTTCTAATTCTGTTTCTGAACAGACTTCGATGAATGGCTCGTCATCAACAAAAACCTGTCCGAGCGTATTTGGCCTCCCAGCAGGTGATTTTTTCAGTTTGATTTGAAAAGGATTAAAGTAATCCGACATGTCATTAGGAAACTTTTCCAAGGACTTTTTCTGCATGAAAAACTCCTTCGGGAATATTCCTTTGTAAATGTTTTTGCCTAATTCTGATTGTACCCATTTTGGAGTCCAAATATCACTCCCTTTCACAATAACTTTTCCTTGTTCGGAAGCCAAATATACAATTGGTCTTTTCTCATTACCTCCAGTTAAAGGAGCAATTCGTTCCCTATAAATTCCAGGGAAGACCAGAACAGTATCACCCGGAAGTGCGAGTCTGCAAGCATCAGAAATATGATGTAAATATTTTCCTTTTTTGTTTTGAGGTGGGTTTTTGGCCACCTTCCATGTTTTCGAAAAAGTACTAACACTTGAAATAAGCAAAATACAGGTGCAAAAAAGCAATAACTTGATTCTCATATAAATAATAATGTGAAAAATAAAATAATCAGAGAACTGATAATAAAGATGCCAGTTTTAGTTCACTGGCATCTTTCAATTTGGAATTTCCAAAAATCGTTTTGAACTAAAATAGAGTTGTAATTTTTTGTATTTTAATAAAGCAACTACTCAATTAGCAGCGATTACTACTATTTGAGGTAGTTGCTAAACTAAACTAAACTGTATACTATTTATTAACTATAACTTTTTTTACAATACTTCCCTTTTCTGATTCAATTTTTAGTAAATACATACCTGTTGGCAGTTTGCTCACATCAATTGTATTCAACTGATCTGAATTAGTTAACGATTTTAAAATTTGAGCATTACAGTTCATTAAAGAAATACGAACCATACCCAAATCTTTTGTATCTACCTTAAGTTGAGAAACCGCAGGATTTGGATATACTGACAATTTATCGGCATCTATGTTAATCGTAGATGCAATTGTATTTGTTGAAAACTCGAAATAAGTGTAATTTCCAACACCAATATTATCGACATTTTTTGTTATATCACCAGCAACTGGATTAAATGTTGTCCTTTTCCCTACAATGTATAAATCGTGAGTTCCTGTTACTGCTTGATTAAGATTGGCTTCGTTGCTGATATAAAAAGATGTCGCCCATCCTCCAACAATTTGCAAATCTACTGTGGCAATTAAAGTTCCGTCAGGAGCATCTAATCTGACCTCTACAGAAGCGACTGTTTGAGTTATGTCTCCATCTCCGCCATTAAAATTAATGGATTTAAAATCGGCCAAATCAAAGTTAAAACTTGGAAATTTCGTCCAATCACCATTATCAGTTCCACTGATACCCTTACTTCCTATATACGGCGCAAAGGTTGCACCACTAGGACCAACGCCAAATGCGACTGCAGTGCTGGCAAGCACTTGCACAACAGTTTGTGCATGCCCAAACTGAGTTTGAGCAACTAAGAAAATCGACAAAAGTAAAATCATTTTTTTCATAAAATTATTTTTTTTAAAGATGTAGCGGATGCAACTTGCATGTAAGTATGCACCCTAATTTAAATTTAACGCCCATGCTCGTTGTTGTTTTTATGTTTTTTATAATTATTTCTTTAATATCAAATACGCCAATTCATACTATTGAATGAGAAGCACTATCCATGTTAGCTGTTTTGAAATCCAGTTTATCTCCAAAGTTCATTTTGAATCAGGTTTTGATTTATATCCAGTTCTCGTTGAGGAATTGGTAAAACGCTAAATTTATTGTTCCATGGCTGGGAGCCTTTATAACTTCCTACATATGGAGGCTTAAACATATCAAGTCTGATTAAATCCGAAAAACGTGTACCTTCAAAAAAGAGTTCAACTCTGCGTTGGTTCAGAATTTCATCGAGCAAAGCCTGGTCACTAAATCCGTCTACATAATTAGCAGCAAAACCGGCACGATCCGTTATTTTTTTCAAATAGTTTTTTGCTGCTGACTGATTGCCTAAATGATATTCCGCTTCTGCCCGCATTAACAGAACATCAGCATACCTGATTATGGGCATCATTAATGAATAATGCCATCCACCGTCATAAATATTTTTACCATAAAATTCACGAATCTTATATTTTTGGATGTGTATATATTCACCTTGCGCCCCATCTGTTTCCTTTGCTTTTGCGTATTGATCGGCTGCGTTGAAAGTTTTATCTATCGCGATGGTGAAAGACAGGGTTTTTGAATTAAATATAGATTTATAGCTATTGTAAGTTGGATAATACAAATTTTGTCTTGTTCTTTTATCTCCCAGAGCGTCATATTTTATCATTTCATCGGCAAATGAATTGCTTACAGCATATCTTGTTATACCACTAAAACCACCATTGCCGGGCAAAAAAATAGTACCAACTTCATTTTTTATAGTATAGGTTGTAAGTCCATTGGGCATTGTTGCTTCGGTGCCAATGTCCGAATAATCGTCATAACGGAAGGTAGCGCCACCTAAAATAGGACCGTAATGTTGACCTTCAGCCCATATTACCTCTTTATTATATACCCATTTATCACCCTTTGTATATACATAAATTGACAAGCTATCACTAAACGGCTCCAATTCATATATCCCCAATTTCTCCACAGCATCTGTATATTCTTTTACTTTATCCCAATAGTTGTCACTCCCCGGACGGGTCCTCAGTAAATAAGCACGTGCCATCAGAGCATTAACAGATCCTGAATTTAAACGGCCATCAACATAGTTTTTAACAGGAGGTTTGATTCCTAATTGTAATGCTTTTTCATAATCGCTGAAAACCTGTGCCCAACATTCTTCTTCCGAGGCTTTTACCGGGTAATAAGTATCGGGAGTTGTTTGGTGCAACATTAATGGCACCTCCCCGAAAAGGCGGGTAAGATTAAAGTAACAATACCCCCTCATGGCGTAAGCTTCAGCCAAAGCCTGTTTGCCTACGGCAGTATTACCTGTTACATTATCAATTATTGAATTTGCATTAAAAATTGTTTTATACGTTTTTGCCCAAACTGTTTGAACCTCTGTAGTTTCAGGATTGTAGTTTAAGGTCAGCCATTGAATAAGTGCATTTGATCCAAAATTAATTGGAAGGGTAAGCTCATCGCCGCGCAAAATATCAAAGGTTGCGAGAAATCCATTTCCATATCTGTTGATAGAAGATGTGAAATAACTGTACAGATTTGTTGCTGCTTCTTGAGCATCTTTATCGGTTGTTAAGAATTCTGCTGAAGTTTTTTTTGTAGGATGAACTTCATCTAGAAAACTATCGTTACAACCAACAAATAAAACCAGGACCAACGTGCTCAAATAAAAATATATTTTTTTCATAATTTTTAATTTAACAATATTTTTAGAAAGTTACTTGTAAACCGAAAGAAAGTGTACGGGTTTTAGGGTAAGTATTATTATCGATACCTCTCGAAACCAAAACATCACCTCCACCAACTTCGGGGTCTAAACCTGAATAGCCAGTCAATACAAATACATTATTAATACTTGAGTATATTCTTAATGATTTTAATTCAAGTCTTTTTAATATATTTTCCGGAAAAGTATAACCAAACGATAAATTTGCTAATCTTAAATAGGAACCATCTTCAACAAAAATACTTAGTGGTGAAGAGCCACCGGTTGGATCCACACGATTACTGTTTGCAGCCTGTATGTTTTGATTTTGATTTTGAGGAGTCCATCTATTTATAGCTTCAGCAAGTACATTTGCACCATTACTTGTGTTTAATAAACTGCTCTTTGCACTATTATAAATTTTATTGCCAATGGAACTTCTAAAAAAGAGATTCAAATCAAAATTCTTGTAATTAAACGTATTGTTAAAACCTAATGAAATGATTGGATTAACACTCCCAAGATTTACGCGGTCGGCACCGGTAATTAAAGTGTCGGGCACCATAACAAACTGTCCATTTTTGTCAGTACGTCCAAAATCGTGGTATTTATAATCACCCAACGAAGCAGATTTGTTCGGATTTGCCGGATCGGCAATTTCTGCCTGCGTGTTGTAAATCCCATCCACTTGATAACCATAAATCTGACCAATATCGCCATTCACATAACTTCGAATGTTACTTCCCACATATTTTGTACTCGAAGGTAGATCTGTAATTTTACCTTTCAGATGATCTGCATTAAATGCAACATTCCAAGAAAAATCATTTTTATGTTTGGCTCTAATTATGTCGCCGTTAACCGTTAATTCAACTCCAAAGTATTTTATTGAACCGATGTTGGTTGTTGCAATATTAGAAAAACCAGTTGATAGAGGTAGATCAAAACCGTATAATAAATCTGAAGTGTTTTTCCAGTAAACTTCGGAGGTAATATTAAAACGGTTATATATTGAACCATCAAAAGCAAGATTCACCATCTCTGTAGATTCCCATCGGAGGGTAGGATCTGTTAAGCTTGCCAATGAGGTAGCAGTCCCAGCAACAACTTCACCAATTAAAACGGAAGGAGTAGAAGTAAGTAACGATTGCGATAAGTAATTTCCAATGTTACCATTTCCAACAACTCCCCAACTAGCTCTAAGTTTTAGGTAATCGACAAATTTAGTATTAAAGAATTTTTCCTTGCTTATTACCCATGCGCCAGCTATTCCTGGAAAGTTTCCCCATTTACTATCTTTCCCAAATTTTGAAGAACCATCCCTTCGAACTGTTGCAGTTACCATGTACTTGTTTTGGTAGGCATAATTCAATCGGGTAAAATAGGAAGCAACAGTCCATCCGTCAACAGTTGCATATTTATGGGTATCAGTAAGATGATCATTCACTCCATTATTAAAATACCAACCATCAACAAAAAAAGGATCGTTGCCTATAAAATTGTTTCCCGGACTAGATTCTTCTGCTGCAAACCCAAGTCCTTCTTTATAATATTTTTGAGCAGATTGTCCGAGTAAAGCACTAAATACATGATTAGAATTACTAAATGAATAGGTTACTGTGTTTTCAGTTAACCAAGTAATATCTTGATCCTGTTTATGCTCAAGCGAACCTCCGGTGGGACGGTATGGCCCTACACTCTGAATCAGGTATTTCATTTTTACGAAATTGAGATCAGCTCCAAACGAAGTTTTAAAGATTAAACCTTTTATTGGTTCAAGGCTCAAAAAACTATTCGCTATTGCTCTTGTACGATTAGTTGGAGTTTGGGCAACATTAGTCTGATAAAATGGAGTCTGGGTTTTCAATAATGCTTTTGCCGAGGATACTCCATAGCCATTACCCCATAAAGAAGTATAAATAGGTTTGGTGTCTGGTGTTGTATAATATCCGGCATACTCTGTGTTTTCAGGATAATAAACCGGATAATTGGGAGCCATTGTTAGCGCAGCCTGATAAACACCAGAAGTACTAATATCCTTTTCATCGACATAAGATAAATTAGTATTCAATCCTACACGCAAGCGTCCGTTCCAACCTTTCGCTTCGGTATTCAAACGTGCTGAATATCTTTTATAACTATTTGTTATAATTATTCCTTTTGAATCTAAATAACCAACACTTCCTGAAAAATTTGCATTATCAGAAGCTCCACTAAATGACAAATTATAATCCTGAACATCACCTGTTTGCAAGATTTCATCCTGCCAATTTGTATTATATGTTGTTGGAATTGCCAAACGATTTGATGGATCAAATCCTAAACTACTCATGTTTATTCCACCTTTCTCATATTCATCATAAAGAAGGTTTGAAAATTGAGTTGAATTCATTAAGTTATATTGCTTTGCAACTACTTGAATACCCCTATTTATTGAAAGAGAAATATCACTTTTACCTTTACGTCCGCTTTTTGTTGTAATTAAAATAACACCATTTGACCCCCTTGAACCATATATTGAAGTTGCAGCAGCATCTTTAAGTATCTCAAAAGATGCGATATCATCAGGATTGATCATTGACATTATATCTGTGGCATCTCCTGAAACACCCAATCTTGAAGTCTCTGAGCTACCATTTGATGCAACAGGGAATCCATCAATTACATATAGTGGACTTGCATTGGAAGTAATCGAATTTGCACCTCTAATTCGTATTGAACTCGCAACTCCGGGAGCTCCTGAACTTGAAACAACATCAACACCGGCGATTCGACCCCCAAGTGCATCCATTGCAGATATTTTGGATATTGATGTTAATTCTGAACCTTTCAATTGAGATACTGAAACAGACATCTCGCCTTTTCTTTGTGTACCATATCCAACGACAACAACTTCATCAAGTGCTTTAGAATCCTCTTCGAGAGAAATTTTATAATTTGTGTCTTTACCTACCTTAAAAACTGTTTGCTTAAATCCAATATATGATATTGTAATTTGTGATTGGTCAGGAACTTCAAGAGAAAACTTACCATCGATATTCGTAATTGTTCCGGTATTCGATGCTTTCAGAAAAACTGATGCTCCTATTATGGGTTCGCCTTTATTATCGGTTACCAAGCCGTTAATTTTTTTTGAATTAGCAAGTGTTGCATTTTCATTTTTTTGAGATTTCGATAATACAATCTGAATTCCTTTTATTGTATAAACAATATCTGTATTTTTGAATATCTCAGGTAGAACCTGTTTTATATCTTTGTTACTTACAACTATCGTAATTTTCTTTGATACATCTACTATTTGATTGTTGTATAAAAAACGAAAGTCTGTTTTACTCTCTATTTCGTTTATTACCTTTTCAATTGTTACATTGTTCATATTTAAAGTAACAATTGATTTTTGTGCATATATAGTACTATTATTAAGTTGTACTAACATACAAAGTACAAAAACGTATAGAATTTTGCGGAGTCCGTTATAAGGGCTCTTTTGTCTTGATTCTTTATTGAGGCTTAAATTCATATTGTTCTTCTGTTTGTTAAAGTATTTTTATTTAAGTTTTGGCGAGATGGGTTAAATTTTATTTCAACCATTCGTATTGAGAGGGGTAGTGAGCTGGCTTATTTATTTATTCATTGGCTGTATTAGATTTTTAAAAGTTGAACTAAAGTTATTTATAGGTTATTTATAGAATTATATTTTTATTGTAAAAAATATAATTTATTGTAAAAAATATAATATTAAACCTATCAATATATATTAAAAAAACGAATTCTAATAATAAGACGTTTCTAAAAAAAAAAACCACATAAAAACATTAAAAAATTTTTATGTGGTA
>Ga0209429_10000036_pt1:15000-86936 | contig 86936 bp, 65 predicted proteins | sample BarGraNGADG00212_3_FD_184493 | JGI IMG/M metagenome (GOLD analysis project Ga0209429, IMG submission 184493) | Arctic peat soil microbial communities from Barrow, Alaska - Barrow Graham LP Ref core NGADG0004-212 (SPAdes) (version 2) | ecosystem: Environmental > Terrestrial > Soil >... | reverse complement strand
GAGGATCGCAACAAAAAATTGAAACAGGCGGTACGCAATACACTAACCACCCTGAGAAGCCAAGCCAAGAAAAACAAGGAAAAGCTCAAGGAAGAGAAAAAAAGAACAAATGGCAAAGGATTCTTTAAGCGCACCCTGGGACTCATGGCCGGGGAAAGGAACGAAGCCCCCGAAGGGGACGAAGCCGCCGAAGCGGCCAGGCCCGGCAACATCCTCATTTCCGATAATTATTCACGCAAGCCGATCACGGTCGAAGAGGCGGTGTTTTTTCTCAAAGAAAGTGGGGAAAATGGCTACATGTTCATTAATTCTGAAACCAATCGCCTGGCCGCCGTTTTTTTAGGCAAAAAGGGAAACATATCCCTGATAGAACCAAACATTTAATAAGGCTGGTCATTGATGCTCAAAGAAATCAAGGGAATCCAAATAAAACAAATCCTGGAATTGAACCCTCTCAAAATCCTTAAAATTCATAATGAAAAATGGCTGAGCAATTCAGTCAGCCATCCGCGGCCTCAACGTCCCGGCTTGGGCTTGACCGGATACCTGAAACATATCCAAACCGGTCGCATCCAAATTTTCGGAAAAACAGAAATCGGTTACCTGCATAATTTAAAGGACGATGATAAAAACAGATGCCTGAAAAATTACCTCTCATTGAAACTGCCCGGTATCATAGTTTCGGAAAATATTGTCCTCGAAGAAGAATGGATCGCCATGGCTGCCAATTTCCACACTCCGATTCTGATTTCCGAGCTGCACACGGCGCCATTGATTTCCCGCCTCAACGCCTTCCTCTACCAGTATTTTTCAAAAAAAATCAAACTGAACGGAGTGTTGATGGACATCATGGGCCAAGGAGTAATGCTCACCGGAGTTTCGGGAATAGGCAAGAGCGAAACTGCCCTGGAATTGGTCAATAAAGGTTACCAACTGATTGCCGACGACGTTACGGAATTTTACCTGGATTCCAACGACGACCTGGTGGGCCGCGCCAACCTGATCATTAAAAATCTGATGGAGGTGCGCGGGTTGGGTATAATTAACATCAACGACATATTCGGCGCTTCGGCCGTTCTCGAAGAAAAAAAACTGAACCTGGTGATCAATTTGGAGAAATGGGACGCCAAAAAAAAATACGACCGCCTGGGTGAAGACAATTTTTATTTCAAGATTTTGGGCATTGATATTCCGCTCATCACCCTGCCCGTGGCACCGGGACGAAATTTGTCCACCATCATCGAGGTGGCGGTACGCAATTTCCTGGCCAAAAAAAGCGGCAGAAAAACATATCTTGAAATAAAAAAAGACAACCAATGACGGCAAGAATAAACTTCCCTCTGGTCCGAGGTACCTTAAAATGATCAAGAGTTTAATCATCACCCATGGCAATCTGGGTCATGAATTGATTCAGGTGGCCGAAAAAATATTGGAGCAAAAGCTCGCTATCAAGGCCATTGCCTTTGACTGGCAGGGAGACGGCAGTGACATGATCGCCCAGCTGGAAAAATTCATCGCCGACAACAAAGGGCACAAGATTGTCATTTTTACCGATATGTTCGGCGGTTCGCCCTCAAATATCGCCACCCGTTTCATCAACAAGAATGTGGAAGTATTATCGGGGATCAATCTCCCCGGCCTGCTTAAATTTTTCTGTTATGAAGAAAAGAGCAAAAATTTCATGGAAACCATCAAGATAGTTGAACAGGGAGCCATTGAAGGCATCAATATCATCAGCGAATACTTAGGAGAAAAAAAATGATTGAAAAAACACAGATAATCATCAACAAACTGGGTCTGCACGCCAGAGCCGCAGCCAAATTATCCCACCTGGCCAATATGTTCAACGCAAACATTTACCTGATTTATAATGAAGATAAAGTCAATGCCAAAAGCCTGCTCGGGATACTGACTCTGGCCGCGTCGGTCGGCAACGAGATCATATTGCAGGCCAGCGGCGATGACGAACAAGAAGCCATCACCGCCATCAGCGATCTTTTCAATCGCAAATTCGATGAAGAAAGCTAAATGATCCGCATCAAGGGCAAAGCCGTCTCGCCCGGTATTGTCATGGGCAAGGCCATGCTCTATAATTCCGCAAAGGAAGTGATCCGGCCCGAAAAAATCAGTGAAAAGGCAATAGAAAAAGAAGTCTGGCGATTGGAAAACGCAGTCAAAAAAACCCAGGCTCAACTAAAAAAAATCGACCGGGATCTGCAAAAGATCATGGGCGGGGACTCGGCCTTGATCATTGAAACCCAGTACATGCTAATCAAAGACAGCCACCTTCTGGATGAAATTAAAATTAAAATCAAAAATAACCTGGTCAACGTCGAATGGGCTATCAAGGAAACTGAAAAAAAATACTTGCAGATATTCAACACCATTCCCGACCTTTCTTTTAAAACCAAGAGCAACGATATCTCCGATGTACTGAACCGCCTAATCGAAAACCTGAAAAAAGGCAGCAAAGCTTCGCTCGCTTCGCAGCCCGGCCAGGTCATCCTGGTCGCTGACGACATCACCCCTTCCGAAGCTGCCAAATTGATGAGCAACAACAAGCTGCTGGGCCTGGTTCTGAACAAGGGCGGCGAAACCTCGCACACAGTCATTCTGGCCCGTACCATGGGAATTCCCGCCATCATGGACACGATCAACGCCACCGATTCTATCGCCAATGGCGACTACTTGGCTTTGGACAGCATCAGTGGCGAAGTGATCGTGCAGCCAACCCAGGCAGTAGTTGCCGAAATCACCATCAAAAGCGAAAAATATCAAATATACCGGGAGCAGCTTAAAACACTCAGCCAGCTGCCGGAATTGACCCGCGACCACCACCAGTTTCACCTCTATGCCAACATCGAACTCCCTTTTGAAAGCGAAATCGTCCAAGCATACGGCGCTAAGGGCATCGGACTGTTCCGCACCGAATTCATGTACCTGGATTCCAAGATGAGCATTTCAGAAGAAGAACAGTATTTGATATATAAAAGCATCGCCCAGAACATTTTCCCCCATCCGCTGGTCATCCGCACCTACGACCTGGGCCGCGACAAGTCTGATGGCTCCGCGTCGCGCCAAGAAGAAAATCCATCACTGGGATTGATGGCCGTACGCATGTTTTTAAAAAAAAGGGAACCGTTCAAAATCCAAATCAAGGCCATACAGCGAGCCAACAGCAGCGGTAATATCAGAATCCTGTTCCCGATGATCACCGAAATCGAGGAAATCCATGCCATCAGGGGAATCATGGCCGAAACCAGGGAAGAACTGCTGCGTGAAGGCAAATACCCCAAGAAGGATGTTTTGGTCGGTATCATGCTGGAAATTCCGGCCGCGGTGCGTTTAATCAGGTATCTGAAAGACGACATTGATTTTTTTTCAGTCGGCACCAATGACCTGATTCAGTACCTTTTGGCCGTGGACCGCAACAACAGCGATGTGGCTTACTTGTTCAGCCCGTTCCACCCGGCCTTCGTGCACATCCTGAAAGAGATACGTCAGGAAGTGGCCAAAATCAGCAAAGAGGTCACTATCTGCGGGGAAATGGCCGGCAAGTGCTTTCAAGCGCTGATGCTTCTGGGACTTGGCTTTACCAATTTTTCCATGAATGCCATGTCCATCGCCGAAATTAAAAGGGTTTTTACTCAGATCCATTATACTCATTTGCGAAAAATCGTCAGTAAATTGGATCAATTCAGCTCGCGTTCGGAAATCGAGGAATATCTCACCGAATCGCTTTTGAGATTGTACCCCGACCTGCTGATACGCCAGCGCCTGTTCTAACCGCCTACTTCTGTTTTTGTTTTTGTTGTATAATTCAAACAAAAAGAGAAATGGAATCGGTATCCCCGTCTCCTATGCCCAACATGAACGACCTTGTCGAAAAATACTGGCGGCAAATATATAAACTATGCCTTTTTTACCTGCGCGATGCCCAAGATGCGGAAGACGCGGCGCAGCATGTGTTTGAAGTCATATTGAAAAAGCAATCGCAGTTCCAGGGCCAATCCGACCCGTATACCTGGATCTACCGTATCGCGGTCAATACGGCGCTGGACCTGCTGCGGCGGCGCAAGATCATCCATTGGCTATCGCTTGAACAAACCCGTGAACCCCGCACTGCCGTCACGATGGACCCGGCCTTGGAAATGGAGCGACGCCAGGAAGAGCAGGAAAAATTGAAGCAGCTGCAAACGGGAATCGCCCGCCTGTCGGCTCGTGAAAAAGAGGCATTCTACTTTTTTTATTATGAGCAGCTTCCGCAAAAGGACATCGCTGTGATCATGCGCACATCGGTATCAGCAGTCGAATCACTGGTGCACAAAGCGGTAAATAAAATTCGCACCGTTTAGCAAGGTCTCCATTCCCCGTCCGTCAAAGGAGTTAGAATGAAAAACAAAATTGAGCAATTAATTCAGTTGGACAGATTGGAACTGGAGAAACAGGTAGCCCTGGACCCATTTCTCCCCCAGCGCCTGCGCAGCCGTTTGCAGGCCCGACACCAACCCGCAAAACGCCTGGCCTGGAGATTGGGGTGGACATTCGCTTTCTGCCTGATCGTTGCGCTGCTCACCCTCTTGCACTTGCAATGGCTTCCCGGTCCGGCGACCAAGCCCTTATCGGGACAGCAAGTGGTCCGTCTCTCCCCCTTCCCGGAGGAGTTGCAAAACACGATCTACCGGTCATTCATCGAGGTGGCAAAATGGGAAAAATAATTCGCAATGCTTTATTGGTCCTGTCGTTATCCCTCAATCTGGCTTTTTTTATCGCCTATCAGCCGTGGAAAATAGTTCAAAAAACCGTACCCGGCGTCGGGAAGCTCTCAGCCTCCCAGTTGGAAAACCTGCAAAAGATACGCTGGCAAATGCAGCCCCGCTATCTGGAGACAAGAACCGGCCTGAATGAAAAACAAGCTGAGCTGCTCAACCTTTTAAAAAAAGAGAAAGTGGATCAGAATGAATTGGATCATTGCCTGGTTGAGATCGGCAAGCTGCAGCTCGACCTGCAAAAACTGGCGGTGAACGAGATCATCCAAAGCAAGGAATGGCTGAGTCACAATCAAGAGGATCGTATGCTGGATAGCTGCGCTCAAGAAATGGGCTATTGCATTAAAAACGGCATGGTTTGCTGCGAAATAAAATGATTTTGGAGGTTGGGATGAACAAACATAAGCAAGGATCGATCCGGATAAATGCGGCACTGTTTCTAAATGGGGCCGGGGCAAGGTACGCATGAAAATGAAAATATTCGCTGTTATAATCCTGCTGATCTTGGCCACCATGCAAACCGCCAGTGAAGCCCCGCTGGTCCTGGACGACCTGGTCGCCCGGGCGCTGGAGCGGAACCCACGCATCATGGCCGCGGCCAGGGAAGCCGAAGCGTATTCATTCAAAATTATTCCCGCCCGCACCCTGCCAGATCCCATGGTCGAGTTCAGCCTGATGAACATGGGTTTAAGTTCGTTTTCGCTGGGTATGGACCCGCAAAGCGGCCTTGGCGTTTCCCTGTCCCAGGACTTCCCCTTCCCTGGCAAACTGCGCCTGAAGGGAGAGATCGCCGCCAGCGCCCACGGCCGCAAATTGGAGGAAATGGAAAGCGTCAAAAGGGAAGTGATCCGCGCATTGAAAAATTCTTATTATGAACTTTTTTTCGTGCGCCGGGCGCTGGCCATCTACTCCAGGCAAAAAGAACTTTTGCTGCAGGCGCGCAAGCTCAGCGAGGAAAAATACGCCGTGGGCGGCGGCGCCCAGTCCGACATCCTGAAAGCCATGACCGCCATCAGCAGGATGGATGAAATGATCATCCCCATGCGCGAGATGGCGACATCCCTGGAAACGGAGATCAACCTGGCCCTGGATGATCCGCCGGACCGTCCCCTCGGTGAAATTACGGCGGTTGAAACTGCCGTCCTGACAGATACGCTGGCCGAATTGCGGGATAGGGCCCTTGACGCTTCCCCCATGGTACGCGAGGCAAGGCTGATGGCCTTGGAAAACGAAAAAATGACCGCCATGGCGCGCAAGGAATTTTTTCCCGATATCCGCGTAACGGCCGGCTGGGAATACAAGGGCGCCCTCCCCGACATGTTCAAGGCCATGGTCGGACTGGAGATCCCCCTCTACCAGCACCGCCGCCAGTCCAACTTGCTGAAAGGAGCCAGGGCCATGGAAGCCGCTTCCCGGGCCAACGCTACAGCCGTGGCCAACGACACCCAGGCCATGTTGACGGAGAATTACCTGCAAGCCAAAACCGCGTCCAGCCTGATCGCGCTTTACCAAAACCAGCTGCGCCTCCAGGCCCGGCTCACGGTGGAATCGTCGCTGGCCAATTACCAGGTAAACAAGGTCGATTTCCTTTCACTGCTAATGGATATCGACACCCAGTTTGCGGTGGAAGTGGGGTATTACCGGGAATTGGCCAAGTTCTGGCAGGCTATGGTTGCCATCGAATCCCTGACCGCCGGCCGCGACGCCGCTCAAAATTAAGGAGTAAACATGAAAAAATCACTGATAGGGATCGTCTTTTTCCTGCTAGCCGCGTTCCTATTGATCACGGTCGCAGCCTGCGGTAAAAAACCGGCGGAAAAAGCCGTGCAGTCCGAATTATACCACTGCCCGATGCACCCGTCGTTCATCTCCGACAAGCCGGGCGACTGCGCCATCTGCGGCATGAAGCTGGTGCCCATGGAAAAGAAAGCGGAGGCGCCGGCGAAAAAAACCCTCTACCGCTCCACCATGAATCCCAACGAGATCAGCGACAAGCCGGGCAAGGACTCCATGGGCATGGAGATGGTGGCGTTCGAAAGCGTAACCCCGGCCGCGGGAGCGGCGGGGCTGCCCGGGTTGGCCGCTGTCGCCATCTCCCCCGAGAACCGCAAGCGCATGAACCTGAAACTGGCCACGGCCGAGATGAAGAACCTTTCACGGAGCCTGCGCACGTCGGCGCGCATCGTGGCCGATGAGACCCGCCTCTTCCGCGTGACGGCCAAGATCGACGGCTATGTGGAAAAACTTTTCGTCAACGCCACCGGCCAGGCCGTGCGCCGCGGCCAGCCGCTGCTTTCCATATACAGTCCCGATCTGGTGGCCTCGCAGCAGGAGTTCCTGTCGGCGCTGGCCATGGCCAAACAGATGGGCCAAAGCTCCGACCCGCTGGTCGCTGAAAACGCCCGTGGCCTGCTCAACGCCGCCCGCCGCCGCTTGAAGCTGTGGGACATATCCGACGCCCAGATTCAACGCCTGGAAAAGAGCGCCCGGGTGGAAAAAGCGCTGACGCTGGCTTCTCCGGCCAGCGGCTACGTCAGCGAAAAGATGGTGCTGGCCGGCCAGAAGATCATGGCCGGCGAGATGCTGATGGTCATTTCCGACCTGTCCGACGTCTGGGCCGAGGCCGACCTTTACGAGTCCGATGCCGCCTACGTGAAAGTTGGCATGAAAGCCGCCCTGACGCTGCCTTTTTTGCCGGGGAAGTCATTCCCGGGGCGGATCAGCTTCCTGAACCCGTTCCTTGATGCCGCCAGCCGCACCCTCAAGGCGCGCCTGGAGATCGCCAATCCCGACCTGCTGCTGAAGCCCGAAATGTACGGCGACATTACCCTTACCTTTGATTTCGGCCAGAGGTTGGCCGTTCCGGAGTCGGCGGTGATGCGCACCGGGGAACGCAACTACGTGTTCGTCGACGACGGCGCCGGCAACCTGACCCCGGTGCTAGTCCAGATCGGGATCCAGAGCGGTGACGACCTGGAAGTGATCTCCGGGTTGAACCGCGGCGACCGGGTGGTGGCGGCGGCCAATTTCCTGGTGGATTCGGAATCCTCACTGAAAGCAGCGCTGCAGGCCTTCGGAGAAAAGAAATGATCCGGAAAATCATCGAATTTTCCGCCCGCAACCGCTGGCTGATGGTCTTCCTGGTCGCGGCAGCCGTGTTTTTCGCGCTGTACGCCATGAACAACATCCGCCTCGACGCCATCCCCGACCTGAGCGACACCCAGGTGATCGTCTACACCCAGTGGGACCGCAGCCCGGACATCATCGAGGACCAGGTCACCTACCCGATCATCACAGCCCTGCTGGGAGCACCCAAGGTCAAAGCGGTGCGCGGTTTTTCCGATTTCGGCTTTTCCTACGTCTATGCCGTTTTCCAGGACGGCACGGATATCTACTGGGCGCGCAGCCGGGTGCTGGAATACCTTTCCAAAATTCAGGGCAGCCTGCCGGCCGGGGCCAGGACCGAGTTGGGGCCCGACGCCACCGGCGTCGGCTGGGTCTTCCAGTACGTTCTCCAGGATAAAAGCGGACGGCACGACCTGGCCGAACTGCGCACTTACCAGGATTGGTACCTGCGCTACGCGCTGCAAAGCGTGCCGGGAGTGGCCGAAGTGGCCGGCCTCGGCGGCTTCCAGAAGCAATACCAGGTCACCGTTAACCCGGGCCGGCTGCAAAGCTACGGCATTTCCATCATGGAGATGATCGACGCCGTTCGCAACAGCAACGAAGAAGTGGGCGGCAGGCTCATTGAGTGGGCCGGCGCCGAGTTCATGGTCCGCGGCAAGGGCTACGTGAAATCGATCGCCGACCTCGGCCTGGTGGTGGTAAAAACCAACGAGAACGGCACCCCGGTCCTGCTCAAGGATGTCGCCGACATCTCCTTGGGACCGCAGATCCGGCGCGGGCTGCTCGATTTCAACGGCCAGGGGGACGCGGTCGGTGGCATCGTGGTCATGCGCCACGGCGAAAACGCCCTCGAGGTCATCAACCGCGTCAAGGCCAAGCTGGCGGACATGAAGGCGTCCCTGCCCGAGGGGGTGGAGATCGTGACCGCCTACGACCGCTCCGAGCTCATCCGCAAGTCGATTGACAACCTCAAGGAAGAATTGCTGATGGAGATGCTCATCGTCAGCCTGGTCATCCTGCTGTTCCTCTGGCATTTCCCGTCGGCCATGGTGCCGATCATCACCATCCCGGTTTCGGTGGTCCTGGCCTTCATCCCCATGTTCTGGCTCGGCATTTCCTCCAACATCATGAGCCTCTCGGGCATCGCCATCTCCATCGGCGTGCTGGTGGACGGCGCCATCGTCGAGGTCGAGAACGCCTATAAAAAACTCGAGCTTTGGCAGGAAGGCGGCCGCAAGGGCGACTTTCACAAAATCCGCCTGGAGGCCCTGCTGGAAGTCGGCCCCTCGGTGTTCTTTTCCCTGGCCGTCATCGCCGTCTCCTTCCTGCCCGTGTTCACGCTGGTCGACCAGGAGGGGAGGCTGTTCACGCCGTTGGCCTACACCAAGACCCTGGCCCTGGCCATCGCCGCCGTCCTGGCCATCACCCTGGACCCGGCCGTGCGCATGCTTTTTACGCGCATGGACCCCTTCCGCGTCAAGCCGCGCTTTCTGGCCAGGACCATGGATACCTTGTTCATCGGCAAGTACTATCCCGAAGAAAAACACCCGATCAGCCGCGTCCTGTTCCGCATCTATGAGCCGCCCTGCCGCTGGGTGCTGAAGCATCCCAAGACCGTCATTGCCCTGGCCCTCCTTGTCGTGGCCACGGCCGTGCCCGTTTACCTAAACCTGGGGCGGGAGTTCATGCCACCGCTGGACGAGGGGACGATCCTCTACATGCCGACCACCACTCCCGGCATGTCGGTCACCCAGGCCCAGGCATTGCTGGAAACCCAGAACCGGATCCTGAAATCATTCCCGGAAGTGGAAAGCGTTTTCGGCAAGGCCGGCCGCGCCGACACCTCGACCGATCCAGCCCCCTTCTCGATGATGGAAACGACCGTCGTGCTGAAGCCGCAGGAGCAGTGGCGAACGAAAGACCGCTGGTATTCATCCTGGGCGCCGCGCCTGCTCAAGTCAGTATTGCGCCGCTTCTGGTACGACCGCATCACCACGGAAGAGCTGAAAAACGAAATGGACCGCGCCTTGCAGATACCGGGCAGCATCAACGCCTGGACCATGCCCATCAAGGGGCGCATCGACATGCTCACCACCGGCGTGCGCACGCCCGTGGGCATCAAGATCCTCGGCTCCGACCTGAACGAGATCCAGCGCCTGGGCGCAAGTCTTGAAAAAATATTGCAGGCGGTCCCCGGTACGCGTAGCGTTTTCGCCGAGCGCGCCGCCGGCGGCTACTTTGTCGATTTCGAGCCGCGGCGCGAAACCCTGGCCCGCTACGGTTTGCGGATCAGCGACCTGCAGATGGTCATCATGGCCGCCGTGGGCGGCGAGACCGTTTCCACCACCATCGAGGGGCGCGAGCGCTACTCGATCAATATCCGCTACCCGCGCGACATGCGCTCCGACCTCGACGCCCTGCAGCGCGTCCTGGTGCCGGTGCCGAGGCGCGGCCAGGGCGGCGGCATGGCCGCAGGGAGCGGCGGCAGCCTGCAGGTGCCCATGGCCGAATTGGCAGACATCCGCCTGCGCAACGGCCCCTCCATGATCCGCGACGAAAATGCCATGCTGGCCGGCTACGTCTTCGTCGATATCACCGACCGCGACATCGGGACTTACGTGGAAGACGCCAAGAAAGCCGTCGGTCGCGGCCTGAAATTGCCGACCGGCTACACGTTGATGTGGAGCGGGCAATATGAGAACATGCTGCGGGTAAAGGAACGCCTGAAAGTGGTCCTGCCCATCACCATATTCCTCATATTCCTGCTCCTGTTCATGAACACGAAATCCGCTGTCAAGGCGGCGATCGTCATGCTGGCGGTCCCCTTCTCCGTGGTCGGCGCCGTCTGGCTGATGGCCATCCTGGGCTACAACGTTTCCATCGCCTCCTGGGTGGGCATGATCGCCCTTATGGGGCTCGACGCCGAGACCGGAGTATTCATGCTGCTGTTCCTGGACCTTTCCTATAACGAAGCCAAAAAACAGGGGCGGCTGCGCAGCATGGCCGAACTGCATGAGGCCATCATCCACGGCGCGGTCAAGCGCATCCGTCCCAAGATGATGACGGTGCTGGCGGCGGCCATGGGCCTGATGCCCATCATGTGGTCCATGGCGGCGGGCGCCGACATGATGAAGCGCGTGGCCGCGCCCATGGTCGGCGGCCTGTTCACTTCCTTCATCATGGAACTGCTGGTCTACCCGGCCATCTATCTATTGTGGAAGTGGCACACCGAGGTCAAGAAGAACGCAATGGCATAGTTCGCATATCACTATCGCGCGCCATTTTTGTAATTAAAATGAATATGGAGCAGAATATAAAAAGACCGGGAGGGGATAGCCTGATGAGTAATGAACCAAATTCGAAAAACGCCCCGCAGCAGGACAGCATACCGCTTCGATACACCTGCCCCATGCATCCAGAAGTGGTGCAGGACCATCCCGGCAATTGCCCCAAGTGCGGCATGACACTGGAGCCGATGGACGTGCCGGCGATCGTGTCCAAGACCCTTTACACCTGCCCCATGCACCCGGAAGTGATCCAGGACCATCCCGGCAATTGCCCCAAGTGCGGCATGACGCTGGAGCCGGTCACAACCAGCATAGAAGAAAAAAATGAGGAGCTCATTGACATGAGCCGCCGATTTTGGATCAGCGTCATGCTGGCGGCGCCTGCGTTCATACTGGCCATGATCGCCGACCTGGCGCCGGCGTGGCTGCCGGGAGGAATTTCCCTGCGCACGGTGCAGTGGATCGAATTCGCGCTGGCAACGCCTGTCGTATGGTGGGGCGGCTGGCCGTTCTTCGTGCGCGGCTGGCGGTCGGTCCGGACATGGAACCTCAACATGTTCACCCTGATCGCGCTGGGAGTCTCCGTGGCCTGGACGTACAGCGTCGTCGCCCTGTTGTTCCCGCAGATCTTTCCTGCCGTCATGAGGATGAAAGGCGGCCGGGTCGACGTCTATTTCGAAGCCGCGGTCGTGATTACGGCGCTGGTGCTGCTGGGGCAGGTGCTTGAATTGGGCGCCCGCTCCCGTACCGGTGCGGCCATCAAGCTGCTGCTCGGCCTCGCTCCGAAAACGGCACGCATCGTGCGCCCAGATGGCTTGGAGGAAAATATTCCACTAGAGCTCGTGAAGCCCGGCGATGTCTTGCGCGTCCGCCCCGGCGAGAAAGTGCCTGTGGACGGCACGGTCATCGACGGCGCGAGCAACGTGAATGAATCCATGGTCACTGGCGAGCCAGTACCAGTTGCCAAGTTAGCCGGAGATAAGCTCATCGGCGCAACGATCAATGGAACTGGCAGTCTACTGATGCGGGCCGAAAAAGTAGGCTCGGACACGCTGCTGGCCCGGATCGTCAAGATGGTAGCCGAGGCGCAGCGCTCGCGTGCACCCATACAGAGACTAGCCGATGTCGTCGCCGGCTACTTCGTGCCCGTGGTCGTGGTGGTTGCTGTGGCTGCATTTGTCGCTTGGATGGTGTGGGGACCCGAACCGCGCCTGGCCCATGCTATTGTGAGTGCCGTCGCAGTACTGATAATCGCCTGCCCCTGTGCTCTGGGGCTGGCTACGCCTATTGCCATCATGGTTGGAACGGGGCGCGGCGCCCTAGCCGGGGTTTTAATCAAGAATGCCGAAGCGCTGGAGATCATGGAAAAAGTCGATACCCTGGTCGTGGACAAAACCGGTACATTGACCGAAGGAAAACCCAAGCTGGTCGCTATATATGCGACAGCGGGGTTTAGCGAGGATGAAGTACTGCGTGCAGCCGCCAGCCTCGAACGTGCCAGCGAACATCCTTTGGCGGAAGCCATCGTGAGTGGGGCGGAAGAAAAAAGGATCGGGTTGGCTTCGGCCAATGGCTTTCAGTCCGTGACAGGCAAAGGCGTCACAGGCGAAGTGGATGGAAAGAAAGTGGCGGTCGGAAATGCAAAATTACTGGAAAGCCTGGGCATCGATGTGGGAGACCTGGCGCTGAAAGCGGAAAAGCAGCGCGCCGATGGTCAAACCGTCATGTGGATTTCCATAAACGGCAAGCCGGCCGGCTTGATCGGCGTCGCCGACCCCATCAAGGGCTCAACGGCCGAAGCCGTACGCATGTTGCATGCCGAAGGCATCCGCATCGTCATGCTTACCGGAGACAGCCGCACGACGGCGAATGCCGTTGCCGGCAAATTGGCGATCGACGAGGTGCATGCTGAAGTTTTGCCCGAGCAAAAGGCCGAACTGGTCAAACAGCTTCAGGCGGACGGACGATTCGTTGCCATGGCTGGGGACGGGATCAACGATGCACCGGCTCTGGCTCAGGCCCAGGTCGGCGTGGCCATGGGAGCGGGCACCGACGTGGCGATCGAAAGCGCCGGCGTCACCTTGGTCAAAGGCGACCTGCGGGGAATCGCCAGGGCCAGGCGATTAAGTCGTGCCACCATGCGCAATATCAGGCAGAACCTGTTCTTTGCCTTCGTTTACAACACGGCGGGCATCCCGATCGCCGCGCGAGTGCTGTATCCATTCTTCGGGATCCTGTTGTCGCCAATCATCGCCGCGGCCGCCATGAGCCTCAGCTCGGTTTCTGTGATCAGCAATTCGTTGAGGCTGAAACGCGTCAAGCTGTAGAAGGCTCGATCTATTCTACGCATTTCAAGAAAATGTTCCTGACCTTGTCCATCAATTCGGCGATATTCTCACGGGAATAGCCTTGCGTCGAGATCGGTTTTTCGATCACGAACTTCACCCGGCCGGGGCGGATCTGCAGGCTGCCGCGGCGGTTGATGCGGTAGGCTCCGATCTGCACCAGGGGCAAAATGTCCAGCCCGGTCTCAATGGCCAGCAGGAAACCGCCTTTTTTGAACGGACCAAGCTTGCCGTTGATCGTGCGTGTCCCTTCCGGAAACACGGCGCAAGAGAAATCCTTCTTCTGCCTGATCAGAGCGGCGGCGCGCCGCAGGGATTCCATCGCCTTAATACCGCTTTTGCGGTTGATGGGGATTTGGCCCATGCGCCGGATCACCCAGCCGTAGACCGGCCAGTCGAAGTGGCTCTCATCCTCAATGCCGCGGGCTTTGCCCGGGAAACTGCGGTAAAAGACAAAGCCGTCGAGAATGTTGACATGGTTCATCATCAAAAGATACTGCCGCCCGGCTTGGAAATTTTCCCGGCCCGAAACGGTGACAAGGATGCCGCAGATCCAGACCAATGAGCGACATAGTCCCTTCAGCCAGGCTTCGAAAAAACTGCCGGCGCGGAATATCCCGATCAGCAGGAGGAACAGCGCCCCGAAAAAAAACCAGATCCAGCCGACGCACCAGATCAGCAGAGAAAGGGCGGCGGACACGGCTTTCTTCATGCCAGGATGGCCAGTTCGCCGGGCAGCACTTTCAACCGCAGCGGCGTCAGGCCCAGCAGTTCGCCGTCAGCCATGAGTAGTTCCTGGGGACAGCTGTCGATGGCAATCTCAACGGCGCGGAAGGTCTTGACCTTGGGGTGGCCGATATGGGTGCCCTTGAAGACCCGGGAAAAGATGTTCAGGATGTCGCGGCGGTTGACCCCCTGGAAAATAACCACATCCACCCGGCCGTCCTGGGTGTCGGCCATGGGGGCGATCTTCATGCCGCCGCCGGTATATTTGGAATTGGATATGACCAGGGCGCTGTCAACGATTTCCATTTTATCGCCGTCGACGGTTATCTGCATGCGGTTGCGCATGCCCTTGGCCAGGCGCATCATGACGGCCAGGCTGTAGCCCAGGGATCCGAAGCCTTTCAGCTTCTCGTTGGTCAGTTTGAGAATGTCAGCGATCAGGCCGACTCCCAAAATATTGAGGTAATACTGCCTGATCTCTTTTTTGTCCTTCATATAAAATATCTCCACCAAATCGACGCGGCGGTGTCGGCCACTCAAAATATTTTCCACGGCCTGGCGCCAGGAAATCTCCCCAAAATCACGGAGAAAGGAATTACCGGTTCCGGCCGGGATCATGCCCAGTTCGATCGCCTGGCGCGGCCGCCCTTCGGCATACAAACCATTGACGATTTCAAAAGGAGTGCCGTCACCGCCCACGCTCAAAATCCTTTCATAGCCGTTTTTGGCGGCTTCCCGCCCGATCTGGAAGGCATGGCCGGCATACTCGGAAACCTTGATGTCCATGTTTGGGATGCGCCGTTCCAGCAGTTCCCGGATGGCGGCAAAAACTTTCAGCCCCTTACCCTTGCCGGCATGGGGATTGAGGACGAGCATGGTTTTGAGGTCTGAATTCATGTTCAATTTATAGCACAGCCGTTGGCAAATGGCAATTGCATTGCGTTGCAAAGACTGGGCTTCACCCTGCCTGTATGCTATACTGCGAATGCCTGGGCAGGGCGGAGGTAAAAATGACGCAGCCGGAGATATTTTCTGGTTTTTCAGCAAAAACCTTAAGCTTTTTCCAGGGACTGACTGAAAACAACAACCGCGAGTGGTTCGCCATTCAGCGCCGCGATTATGATGAATACGTGCTGCGGCCGGCCCAAGCATTTGTCGTGGCCATGGGCGAGCGGCTGCGGCGCCTGACGCCGGGGATCACGGCCGACCCCCGCCCGGATGGTTCGCTGTTCCGTATTTATCGCGACACACGATTCAGCCAGGACAAAGCACCATACAAAACCCACCTGGGGATATATTTTTGGGAGGGAAAAGGTCCGCGCCTGGAATGCTCGGGTTATTATTTCCACCTGGAACCGCCTCGCCTTATGTTGGGAGGGGGAATTTATATTTTCCCGCGGCCGCTGCTCGAACGTTACCGCCAGGCTGTGCTCGATCCTGAATACGGCGACCAATTGGCCGCGGCTGTAAGGAAAATCACCGCTCGCCCCGGTTTCAGCCTGGGTGACAAACATTACAAACGTCTGCCGCCCGGAACGGACCCCACCCACCCCAACGCCGAGCTGCTGCTCCATAACGGTCTTTACGCCGGCTGGGAAACTGACGTACCAGAGGAATTTTATTCGGCCGCATTGATCGACTATTGCTATGAGAAATTCCGCCCCCTGCAACCATTGCATCTCTGGCTTACTAACCTGACCAGCGGAAAATTCGATTTTTAAAGGGTAGCAACTTAAATCTTTGCGGCTCTGCAAAAAACCAGGCTTAGCCCGGATTTACTCATAATGGATGGGGCAAATGGTTTTCATGACAAGGTGATATATGCCAGCTCCGTGCGTACAGACAGCCGGCGGCGGTTATCATCGCTCATATAGATGTCCACGGCAATGGCTTCGGCCAAAGAAAAATAATCCGGGTTCAGGTATTGGGCCCACTCAACCGCTACCACCCCTGCGCCTAAAAACTCGTCAATGGGGTTTTCCCCAGCAGCGGCCATACTGCCCAGGCGGTAGAGATCAAAATGGAACAAAGGGTGGATGCCTTTATATTGATTCATCAAAACATATGACGGGCTGACCACTTCCTCGACGGGGATATGCAGGGCCGAGCCTAATCCCTTGATGAAAATCGTCTTCCCCGCCCCGAGTTCGCCGCTGACCAGTACGATCTCGTCTCCGCGTAGCTGGAGTCCCAGATGTCGGCCGATCTCAAGGGTATTTTCAGGAGCCGAGGAAAGGAGAGTGAAATTCATTTATTTTCAAGATGCTTTGCGGGATGAATGCGACCATATCGCTGGCGGTCAGCCCCATCTCCCCGGTCTGGCGCACAGCCAGGTCGCCAGCAAAACCGTGCAGGAAGACAGCGGCAGCCAGGATTATTTCCATTGGCTGTTGCGGATGGAATTGGGCGACGAAGCCAGCGATCATGCCGCCGAGGACGTCGCCACTGCCAGCCGTGGCCATGCCCGGGTTACCGGTCTGGTTGACCCAGACCCGGCCTTCGGGAGTCGCCGTCAGGGTGTGATGCCCTTTCAAAATCAGGAACACTTGGTGCTTTATGGCGAAATCCCGGGCCAAGTTCAGACGGTCTTCCTGAACCTCATTTATGGTCTTGCCGGTCAACCGGGCGAACTCACCGGGGTGCGGTGTCAACACCAGCGGCCGCGCGCCGCGAGTCGGCAACAGGCTGGTCTGGCCCTGCAGCACATTGAGGGCATCGGCGTCCAGGATGATCGGCTGACATGATTCTCTCAGTAGCAGCGAGACGGTTTTGAGGGTAGAAAGCCGATTACCCATTCCTGGGCCGGCCAGGACGCAGGAGAAGTCGTTTAATCGCCCGGTGAGTTCTTCAGGCTTTTCGTAGGGCAGGGTCATGATTTCAGGATGGGCCAGAACATAGAGGTCACGGTTGCGTATCGAGACAGCGGCGGTGCATAGGCCCGCCCCGGCCTTCAATGCGGCATAAGCAGCCAAGATGCCGGCCCCGGGCTTTTCGCCTGAACCGGCAATGACCAGGGCATGGCCGAAAGCCCCCTTGTGAGCATCAGCTTTGCGCCTTGCCAGTAAGGCCTTGAAATCGGCCGGCTCGGTCAGGCGGATATAGTGTTCTTTGTCGTTTCCCAAATCATTGGGAATACCGATATCCAGGACGCGGATCCTGCCGCAGTCCGGGCTGCCGTCGGTAGTGAGGTGGGCCCATTTCAGGCTGTGCAAGGCGGCCGTAACCCGGGCCCGGACATGGATGCCAGCCTCGGGAGCAAAGCTCTCGCCTAGTCCCGAGGGGATGTCCACGGAGGCGACAGGAATGCCCGAGCAGTTGACCGCTTCGAGAGCCTCGACGAACAACCCCACCTTCACCGGTTTGTCAAGGCCGGTTCCGAATACAGCGTCGACCAGGAAAGTTTCGTCAGCGTCGCACCCAGCCAGGATCTTTTTCAGTTTTGCGGCGGAAGGGACAATTTCAATGTCGCGTTCCAGAGCGCAGATGCGATCATAATTGGTCTTGGCGTCGGGGCTGAGTTGATCGGGCGTAGCCAGGAGGAGGAAGCGTACCCCATATCCCCGTTCCAGCAGCATTCGACCGATGGCCAGGCCATCGCCACCGTTGTTGCCCTTGCCGGACAGCACCAGGCAATCAGGAAAACGGCTGCAAGGAAATTCAGCTGCAAAAAAGGCCGCAGCCGCCCGCGCGGCATTTTCCATCAATACTATTGACGGGATGCCCGCCATTTCGATCGCCAGGCGATCAAGTTCTTTCATCCAAGAATAGAGCAGGATTTTCATTACCCCTCGGTCTTCTTTTTGCCTTTCTTTTCCTTTATGACATCCTTTTTTGTGTCTTTCTTGACAATTTCATCGAGCTGGCTGGCAAAAATACCGCCAAAGCCGCCTTCATCCTTATAACGCACTTCGTCACCCTTGACCGGTTTTTTCTTTTCTTCATTCACTTCATTTTCAGAGACTATTTCGCTCATACCTGCCTGCATGATTTGCTTTTTGATTTCATCAAGCTCAATTTTTTCTTCAAGGATCTTTTTTTGTCCCTTGCGGACTGTGTTCACCGTTTTTTCAACATCGATTTTTTTCTTTTGCTTTTTAGTTGACTCGGGTTTACCGGGGATGTCTTCAAGGGGGATTTCAACCTTGGCAAAGACGTCATTTTCTCTTGGATATGACTTCTTCGGCCCGGTCCGGGCGCGGCTTTCAGCGTCAGCGCCTTGCGGTTTTTCGCTCGCTATGAAAGCGGTTTCCTGCCGGCGCTGAGTTTCCTTATCATGGAGTATCTTTTCTTTCTGCCACATCTCATCTTCGCGCTTTTTTCGCCGCTCTTCGCGGATCAGGCGTATCTCATCTTTAATTTTGAGCTCTTCATCCAGTTGGTGTTTACGCGACTCCTCACGTTTGCGTTTCATTTCTTCAATTAATCCCTGCCGGCGATCCTTCTCTTCTTCCTGTATTTCCATCACGGCATCTGAATCCAAATAAAAGACTCCGGCCAGCTTCTCAGCCGGCACAAATTCAGGATTACTCAGAATAACCTCTTCAACCAGCTTGAGATCCACTGGGGCGATCAGGTCCAGGATATGGTAAAGCCTCAGGATATGGATTTCATAATTTTTTTCCCGGCCGCCGAATTCCAAAAATATTTTATGGAACAATTTGTTGTAGGTTTCAATTTTGCGGAATTCATCCAACCGTTGGGCCAAGACATGGAAAACATCAGCTTCCAGAAAAATTGATTTGTTGACGCAAACCAGCGATGCCATTTTTTCATCGCTAACCAAAAATATTTTTTTCTCGGCATCATAGACAATCTTATCGGTTATGGCGCCCTTCTTGGTGGTTTTAACGGTAAACTGAAACTCATCCGCCGCGATTTGCTCAAAAACCAATGTCGTTCCCTGCAGAGCCTTGTAACTCTCAAAAATTCTTTCAAATCCCAGCAGCAAATTTTCATCATCGTAATAATATAACGTATGTTTTTTATGGGTAAAGGTATCCAACGCTTCTATTTCAATGGCTGAACCGAAATGATACAGATTGGTTTTCAAGCGAACCGCCCCGGAAGTGATTTCCCTTTGGGTCAGAAAGTATCTGGTTTCGCCTTCACTAAAGATCGATTCCTCAAGTTTTTTTCTGCGCTGCAGCAGATTTTTTTTATTTTCAAAACTGAGGCTGCGCAAAAAAGGATTGGCTTCTCCAATCAAAGTGTTTTTCTTGATATGATAGAGCACCGATAGCAAATGCCACTTTCCCCAGCCGCGAGTATTGGTTTGCTGCAAGTCAATCTTGTATTGGGTGGTCATAGTGTAATTCAGAGCGAAGCAAGTTGCGGCAAACTCGGGAGCCTCGGGTGCGACTTTGACAAAATTTTCGACAAAAAATTCAGTGCTTTCAGAAGCCTGCCGGGTTTTAAGAAATTCCTTGATAGAAGAAAATATTTCCGGGACCAATACTTTCAGGTTTTCTTTGAGCATCACTTTGTCACTGATAAAGGCAATCGCGGTTTCCTTGTTCAACACAGTGGCCAACTTCTTTCGCAAAATGACAAAATCGCGCTCAATTAGCGGTGACTGGGTTCGACGCGGATCCAGGTCGGTAGTGAGGTATTCGGTTTCCTGGCAGATTTCTTGGCCTTTGTGGGGCAGCAACAGTTCAATTTTCTGCTTTTTCAGGTATTCGGTGTACTTGCGGAATTCCGAGGTTCCATCATAGCTGAGACGGATTTCATCCCGACCTGAGCGGCTGCGTATCTCCTCGATTTTAAGGATGATTCCCTGTTCCACGGCAGTATATTTTTTATTGCCAATCGGAAGCTGGCCCGGGTATTCCTTGAAAATCAGATCCCCCACTTTGTATTCGCAGTTGGGATTATATACTTTGACTCGACTCTTCCGGTTATCCTGAGTCTTGAAAAGCGCCACCTGATATACGATGTCGGTAAATTCCAGCGGTTGGAATTTACCTTTGAGATACGACTTGATAAAATCAATATCTTCCTTGCTGATATCCAAACTGTTTTCTAATTGTTTAGCCACGTTGCTATTTCTCCCTTAACAAATTTTCGACTCGAGCCGAAACTTGAGCTTCTCTGATAATTTTTGTACCGGAGCGGTCGGCCAAAGAAGCTTTCAACTTTTCAGCCGAGGTAATCAGCACTTCCTGGCCACCACCACGAATATAACCAATGGCCGCGGCTATCTTCGGTCCCATTGACCCTGGCTGGAACTGACCCTGCTCTAGCATTTTCTGGGCTTTTTCCACATCCATGCTGGCAATCGGCCGGGCGTCGTCACGACCGAAATTTTCCATTACCCGTTCAACCCCGGTAAGAATAATGAAAAGGTCGGCCCGGGCTTCCCGAGCGATCAAGGCGGAAGTGTGATCCTTGTCAATGACCGCTTCGACACCTTCGACCAATCCGGAAGAATTGATAAAAACCGGGATACCGCCCCCGCCGGCGGCAATGACGATAATACCCCGTTCAACCAGTGAACGGATAGCCTTTTTTGGTATGATATCAATGGGCAGGGGCGATGGCACCACACGCCGGAAGCCGCGGCCCGCATCTTCAACCATTTGCCACTTGTTTTCCTTTTTCAACTGCGCGGCCCGGAAACTGTTGTAAAACGGACCGATGGGTTTGGTGGGGTTTTGAAAAGCCTTGTCCTCACGGTCAACCACAACCTGGGTCAATACTGTGGATACTTCCTTGTCGATGGAGCGCTTGCGCAATTCATTCAGAATGGCCCGCTCCAGCATATAACCCATACTGCCCTCGGTCATGGCATCGCAGACATCAAGGGGAAAAGCGGGAATAGTGTTTGCAGCCGCTTCCATTTGCAAAAGGATATTGCCCACCTGGGGACCGTTGCCATGCACAATAACCAGTTCGTAGCCTTTTTTAATGACTTCCACCATCAGCTGCGCCGCTTTTTGGGCATTGCGGTATTGTTCCTTGGCCGTTCCTTTTTCCCCGGCCGCCAGCATGGCATTTCCTCCGAAAGCAATCAAAGCCAGTTTATTTTTCATTTTCTTTCAACACAAATTTAAGCCGGGCAGCCGCTCCCGTAAGAGCGACTCCCCTTTTCCAGCAGTGGTTATTTCTTTTTCTTCCCGAATTTCTTTTTCAAAATATCTTCCAGGTTTGGCCGGCCTATTTCCTGGAGTTCATAGCCGACCCGCACAGTTGGTTTTTTAAACTTGACGATCCGGCCCAGATCAATTGGCGTGGCGATAATGATTAAATCACAATCCACCTTGTTGATAGTAGCTTCCAGGTCTTTCATCTGTTTGGCGCCATAGCCCATGGCCGGCAGCAGCGTGCCGATATCGGGATATTTTTTAAAGGTTGCGGCGATGGAACCCACGGCATATTCCCTTGGGTCCACCAGTTCTGCGGCGCCAAATTTTTCAGCGGCCATGACCCCGGCACCGTATTGCATTTCACCGTGAGTCAAGGTGGGGCCGTCTTCAATGACCAGGACCCTCTTGCCGCGGATCTTATCGCCGTCCTTGACTTGCAGCGGGGACGCGGCATCAACCACGATGGCTTCGGGATTGAGTTCGCGGATATTATCCCTGACTTCCAGGATATTTTCCAGATCGGCGGTATCGATTTTATTGATGACGATCACATCGGCCCGGCGGAAGTTGACTTCACCGGGATAATATTCCCGCTCATGCCCGGCCCGGTGCGGATCGACCACCACGATTTCCAAGTCCGATTTATAAAACGGAAAATCATTGTTGCCGCCGTCCCAGAGAATGATATCGGCAACTTTTTCGGCTGCGCGCAGAATGGCCTCATAATCGACCCCGGCAAAGACAATGACCCCGTTTTCGATATGGGGTTCGTATTCCTCCATTTCCTCGATGGTACATTTGTGCTTTTGCAAATCGGCCTTGGTGACGAATTTCTGCACTTTCTGCTTCACCAGATCACCGTAGGGCATGGGGTGGCGGATGGCGGCGACATTATAGCCCATGTCGATCAAAATCTGGCTGACCCGGCGCGTGGTCTGACTTTTGCCGCAACCCGTGCGCACGGCGCAAACCGAAACCACCGGTTTGCTGCTCTTGATCATGGTGTCTTCGGGTCCGAGCAGGATGAAGTTGGCACCGGCGGCCATGACTTCCGAGGCCTTGTCCATGAGATAGGTGTGGCGGACATCGCTGTAGGCAAAATACACATCCTGGATAGCGAGTTTTTTAATCAGATCCAGCAACTCGCTTTCAGGATAAATAGGAATACCCTGGGGATACATTTTCCCGGCCAGCTCTTTGGGATACTTGCGGCCGGCGATATCGGGGATCTGCGTGGCCGTGAAGGCTTTTACCCACACATCCTTGTTGTTTCTGAAAAAAGTGTTAAAATTATGAAAATCTCTGCCAGCAGCACCCATAATTAACGCGTTGCGCATCAATTCCTCCTATTATATTAATATGTGAAATTTAAGGACAAGTATAATCAATATTAAGCCCGATGTCAATTTTTTGGGGCTTGTTGCATAAGTTCAGAATACGGAACCCCAGAACAATTAGATAATTACAAGTACTGTCTCCAATGTCCCCACAAACACGACAAATATATATTTACAAGCACCAAGGGGGATAGTTTCTTAAAAGATCGTAAAAAGGCTTCAAGGCCGCGTATGAAGACCTGGAAGAAGAGTATGCCATGACCCGGGAAATGATCGCCGCGCGTTGCAAATCCGGCTTGACCCAGGAAGTGGGTGGCCGAGTTGATGGCGACGACCAAAAGCGCTGTTTCCCGCCTTGAATCCGCCGGTAAACATGCCCCATCCCTATCCACTCTTAAAAAATATGCCCGGGCAGTCAACTGCCGTCTTGAGATCAAACTGATCCCGAAGCGCGCAAACGGTCGCTCAAAAACGCACGCTGTTTAGAACCTTATAGCAAATTCTAAAATTTGTTAGCTTTTTAAAACAAATTTTGAATTTGCTATCTAAGGTTCTTATCCGGTTTTTACCGGGATAGTTCTGGCTTAGCTTACGGTTTTTTCCAGAAAAGGTTCACTTGTCAACCCCAAGCGCAGGGCATATAATCGGACTTCCGGATTCACCGCGAACAGGAGCGATCGTGAACGCTGAACCAGATTCGAAAACCATGTCGCCAGCCCCCCAAGGGGACGCCGCGGCCAGGCCGTCAGCAGCCAAGCCGGTGATGGCCATCACCGCCGCCGGCACTCTGGTCATGGCCGGCTACGAGATGGTCCGCTCGGCTTCCGCCTCGGTCTTCCTGGCGCACCACTCGGCCGCAATGCTGCCCGAGGCGCTGATGCTGGTGCCGCTAGCCATGTTCGCCTTCACCTGGCTCTTCAGCGTGGCGCTGCGGCGCCTGGGCCCGTCCCGGACCTTCACCGCCACCCTGCTGCTCTCCGGCCTGGTTTTGGCCGCGGCGGCAACGGCCGTGCGCCGCGGTATACCCGGCTCCGCCTTCCTGCTCTACATTTTCGGCCAGGCCTATATCGTCTTCATCGTCGAGGAGGTGTGGGCCTTCATCAACAGCCTCTTCATCCCCGCCCAGGGCAAGCGCTGGAACGGCGTGATCATCGCGGTCAGCACCGCCGGCTCGGTGACGGGCGGCATCCTCACCGGCCGCCTCTCGGTAGCTATCGGCTCGGAGCGCCTCGTGTGGATCGCCGCCGGCCTCACCGTTGCCGCCTCCCTGCTCGGCCGCCTAGCCTTCCGCCTGGCCGGGACGCGGCCGGCTCCACCCGACCGGCCGCCGGCCAAGCTGGCCGACCACTTCGCCTGGGACCTGCTGCGCAACGATCCCACCATCCGCCGGCTGGCCATGATCGTGGTCGCCGCCCAGTCGGTGGCGGTGCTGCTGGACATCGCCTTCCACCAGGCGCTGCAGGCCGCGTTGCCGCTGCAGGACCCGCGCACCGCCCTGCTCGGCTACTTCTGGTCGGCGGTCAACCTCTTCTCATTGGTGCTGCAGCTCGGCCTCTGTCCGCTTCTTCTGTCCCGCTTTCCGCTGCGGCGCATTCACGGGGCCATCCCGCTGCTCTTCGGCCTCGCTGCCCTCGGCGCCGTCGCCTTCCCGATCCTGCCCGTGCTGGCAGCCGTCTTCTTCATCTCCAAGACGGTCGACTACTCGGTCTTCCGCGCCGCCAAGGAGGTCCTCTACATCCCCCTCTCCTTCACCGCCCGCTACCGCGCCAAGATGACCGTAGACGCTCTGATCTACCGCTCCTCCAAGGGAGTGGTCTCGGCTCTGCTCTCCCTCTCCAGCCGGGCCTTCGGCTTGCTGCCCCTGCGCCTTTACCCGCTCCTGGTGGTGCTCCTGTGCGGCGGCTGGAACCGCTTCACCCGCGGCCTGCCCGAGCCACCCCACAAGGGGACAGGCGCAACCGCCTAGCCCCACAAGGGGACGGGCGCAGCCGCCCAGCCTGCCGCGCCGCCGGCCGTTTAGACAATTTCATTGCCGGGAATAACTAATAGAGTTGGTTGCGCAGAAAATCATTGCGTCTTTCTAACCAATTGATCTCTTGTTCCAGTTCGCGGATCTCTCTATAGTTGCCTCCGTAACGGTCGAGCCTATCTAATCTTTTTTCCAGTTTCCAGATGCGTTTTTCGTTCCTGCGAATTTCACTGTCGATGTGCCGCCCCTGGTGATTATCGTATTGGTCATAGCGGTTGTGGCGACTAAGTAATGGAGCGTGCATGAACAGGCCAAAGGAAATCCCGCTGCGGGAGTGCCGCGGCATGTCATATCTTCTATGACGGGCCTGAAGATCCAAGGTAGTGACCATGAATAGCCCAATGATTGATGCAATCAGTAGTACTCGTTTCATTTTATACCTCCACTATCACTATCATTAAGCAAAGTTGTTGCCAACTTTATTGGCTGGAATTGTCCTCTTTTTAGGACAGATCGTATCTATTTATGTATCAAATCATGGTATGGCTTGGTTGCTGGAGCATTGCCCTTCCGACTACCTCGTCTTTAGCAGGAATTAAAATATGTGCCGTAATCGCCATTGAAAAGCTTAAAGAAATCGGCAATGCGTCCTCTTATATCAAACTTGTGATTGAGTTATAATATATAAAATCATATGAAAATGAAACCAGGCATAATTATTTTATTTAGCATTTTTTTATTGGCGCATTTCGGAGGGGGAATCGATGCGCAAGGAGAAGGAAAAATGAAAATAAACAGTCCGGATTTCAAGAATAACGAACTTATACCCAAAAAATTCACCTGCGACGGAGAAGATGTCAGTCCTGGCCTTGTTATTGAAAGTATTCCCCAGCAGGCAAAAAGCCTCGCCCTGGTGGTTGACGATCCCGACGCCCCGATGGGGACCTGGGTGCACTGGGTGGTCTACGATATGCCTCTGTCAAGCCGCATAGAGCAAAACAGCATTCCGGGCAAACAGGGGATAAATGATTTTGGCAGGAGAAATTACGGCGGTCCTTGTCCGCCTTCCGGGACGCACCGTTATTTCTTTAAGGTATATGCCCTGGATGCGATGCTTAATTTAAAAGAAGGATTAAGCAAGAAGGAGCTGGAGCGTTTTTTGCAGGGGCATATATTGGAAAAAGCTGAGCTTGTCGGATTATATAAAAGAGCAAGATAGGGAATGAAAAAAAGGGGATCAGAAAATCAAAAGGAGGAGCGGATGAAACGGAGGACTTTCATCAAGAGCACGATGGCTGCCTTGCCGGTCGTGACAGCCCTGTCCATGCCGGGCGCAGGGACGGCGGGCGGCATGCAGCCGATCGATTTGCCCAAGCCCGAGAGGGAAGGCGGACAGACCTTGCTTGCGGCCCTGCAGAACAGGAAGACGACCCGCGACATCAGTCCGAAGGAGCTGCCGCTGCAGGCGCTTTCCGATCTCCTCTGGGCGGCGTTCGGCGTGAACCGGCCCAAGGCCGGACTGATGGGCAAGCCGGGAAGGACGGCCCCCTCGGCGAGCAACTCCCAGGAGATCGACCTCTACGTCGCCTTGCCCCAGGGGGTCTATCTCTATGACGGGGTTCCCCACCGCCTGCTCCCGGTTGCTGCCGGCGAGTTCCGCGCTCTGGCCGGCCGCGGCGCCGCCGCTAAGGCCCCGGTGAACATCTTCTATGTCGTCGACCTGACGCGCTACGTGTTCGGCTCGGGCCAGCCCGACCCCTCCATCGGCGACCCGGAAGTCCAGAAATCCTATTATTTCGCCGACACCGGCTTCATCGCCCAGAATGTCTACCTTTTCGCCGCCGCCCGGGGCCTGGCCGCCTGGTTCCACCACTGCGACAAGGTAAGGACAGCGAAGGAATTCAAGCTGCGGCCGGAGCAGCGCGTCCTGTTCGCCCAGACGGTGGGCTTCCCCGCGTCTGTCCAGTAAAACCGGCGCACCCGGCCCCGGAAACTTGTCCCTGTCATTTCGAGGAAAAAACAGGGACGGTACCAACACTATGTTTTTGGCAATTTTTGTAAGTCGCCAAAAACATCCAGTGTGACTATAGTGAAAGTATGTCCACGCAGGGGGTTCGAGGTCAAAGAACTGGGTTTACCTACACCGAATTTTTCCGGCCAAACCACTTTCCCTTGACGAAAGTCCGCCATTTTCATATACTGGGTGCATGAATGACAACAAAGCTGCCGCTACTGGCGAGCACATCCTGGTCACTGGCGGCGCCGGATACATCGGCAGCCACGTGGTGTGCGATCTCGGCGAACACGGTTACCGGCCGATCGTTATTGACAACCTCTCCTCGGGAAGAGCCGAAGCCGTGATCTACGGCGAACTCATCCGCGGCGACATTGCCGACACTGAGCTTCTACGATCAGTCATCCGCCGCTATGAGATCAAAAGTGTTATGCATTTCGCCGCCTTTATCCAGGTCGGCGAATCGGTCAGCCAACCCCTGAATTACTACGAAAATAATTCATGCAATTGCCTGCGCCTGCTTAAATGCTGCCTGGAAAACAAGGTGGAAAATTTCATCTTTTCCTCGACCGCTGCGGTTTACGGCATGCCTGCCAAAGTCCCGGTAACCGAAAAAGCCGCCTTGCTGCCCATCAACCCCTACGGCAGCTCAAAATTGGTCAGCGAAATGATGCTGCGCGACACGGCCGCCGTTAATCCCGGTTTCCGCTATGTGGCCTTGCGCTATTTCAACGCCGTTGGCGCCGACCGGCAAAGTCGGCTGGGACAAAATTACCGCCAGCCCACCCATCTGCTGACCTTGGCCCTGAAAACCGCCCTCGGCCAATTTCCAAGTCTGCAAATATATGGAACCGACTACCCCACCCCCGACGGCACGGCCATCCGCGATTACATTCATGTCGACGACCTGGCCAGCGCCCATCTGCTGGCCCTTGAATTTTTAAAAACCGCCAAACAGAGCCGGATATACAATTGCGGCTACGGCCGGGGTTATTCGGTGCTGGACATCATCGGCGCGGCCAAAAGGGTGACCGGCATTGACTTTAAAGTCCGGTTGACCGGCCGCCGGCCCGGAGATCCTGAAACATTGATCGCCGATTCCAGCCTGATCCGCCGCGAATTGGGCTGGACGCCGCAGTACCAGGATCTGGACGAGATCATCAGCACCGCCTGGAACTGGGAAAAAAAACTGGCCGCTAAAAAATAACTTTGAAAAAAGCGCTTTTTATCATTTTTTTCCTCTTCTTGCTGACGCTACAAGCCGCCAAATACCCTCCCGGCCTGCGCTGGCGGGAAATCAGCCGCAACGACATCACCGTCATCTTTCCCGCCGCCTGCGCCACCGAGGCCGAATATACCCTTGCCAGCGCCTCGCGGCTTGTCGCCGAAATGCGGCCATTCTGGCAGGATACGCTTGCCGGCAAGATCAGGATTGTTCTCAACGACAATACCGATGACGCTAATGGGTTCGCCACTTTTTTCCCTTACAATCTTATCAGTATCAACCTGCATGTCCCTGTCCCGGACTCCGCACTCATCTGCAGCCGGGAATGGATCGACCTGGTTTTAGCCCACGAGATGACCCACATTTTCAACCTGAACGCGGCCGCATCCCCTTTTCACCAACTGCGTAAAGTGTTCGGCAACATGCCCGCGCTTTTTCCAGCCATGCAAATGCCCATTTGGGTCATCGAAGGCCTGGCCGTTTACGGTGAATCCCGCTTCAGCGCCGACGGCCGCTTGCTGCATCCGGGATTTCAATTGATGCTGGAAGCCGCGCAAAACGAGTCAAAAGTGCCTTCCTGGAGGCAAATCAACGGCAATCCCAGTATTTGGCCTGGTGCCACGGCCAAATACCTGTTTGGCGCGAAATTCATGCAATTTCTGGCCCAAAAATACGGTGAAGAAAAAATCAGAGAATATGTGGAGTTTGAAACCAGCCGGTTGTTGCTATTGAGTACCAGCCAGGGCTTTAAACAGATTTTCGGAAAAGACCTGAGCCGCCTGTGGTCTGAATTTTCAGCCGCCGCACCAGCAGGACCAGCGCCAGAACCAGCGTTCACTCAGTTAAGCAGCGGCGGTTTTGCAAAAGAATATCCCTGCCCGGCCGCTGAGAAAAAACTGCTTTACGCCCGCCACGATTACCAAAATTACGACGTAGTGGAAATGCTGGACTTGGAAAACGGCAAGCAGCATACTTTGTTCAAACTGGGCGCCGTCAGCGGCCTGAGTTTTTCGCAAAAAGAGCAAAAAATTTTTCTCTCGGCCAGTGATTTTTTTCATGCTTTCAGTGATTATGCCGATCTCTACGAATATGACCTGCATAAGCGCCACTTGCAAAGATTGACATACGGCCAAAGGCTTTCCGAGCCTTGGCAAAAGCAAGATTCAACTGGAATTTTTTGCGTTAGACGCCAAGACAACAGCTTCCACCTGGCTCTTTTCGATAACAAACTTAAAACAACTCGCACGCTTTCCCGGGGTTTTCCCGGGCTCGCCCAAGTGTGCCTTTCTCCGGATCAAAAGCTGCTGGCCGCGGCAGTCAAACCGCCGCAGCGCCCCTGGGGCATCGGTATTTTTTCTTTGGCGGGCGAACTGCTCTATTTCATCTCCGCCCCAAACGAAAGCTTGTATCACCCGCGCTGGCTGGACGACCAGCGTCTTTGTTTCATTCAAATGAATCCGATCGGCTCCCGTCTGGCCGGCTATGCGCTTGACTCCAAGACCAGCTTCAGCAGTACTGTTCAAGGGCTGCCCGACATTCAGCAATTCGCGTTTTCCCTGGGCGGCAAAGACCTTTTTTTCACCTATTTTACCGCCGGCGGCCTGGAAATAGGCCGCATAGCCGCGGAGAATTTGAATTTTATTGCCAACGATCTGCAAATTGAAAACAAGTTTGCCGAGAAAAAAAATCTTTTACCCGAGTCTAAATCCCGGCCATACCGCTTTTGGCGCGACCTGCTGCCCCATTTCTGGACTCCAAGCTATCGCCTGGCCGGAGATGATTTCCAGGCCGGCATCCTGACCAGCGGGCAGGACGCACTGGAAATTAACCGTTTCAACCTGGAAACTTATTATGGGTTTTCCAGCCGCCGCGGCAATATCCTGTTCGATTATACCTTTGACGGGCTTTTTCCGACCCTGTCGCTCGTTTATAACGACAACTCGACTTTTTACCGCAACCAGCCAAAGCAGAATTTTACCCGGCATAACCGGAAATTAAAGCTGGCGTCCCTGTGGCCGCTGCGCATCAGGAAGAGATCACAAACTTATCTTTATGCTGATTTGCACTTAGCGCGGCGTTCATATCTTTATGACCAGGAAATCTCAACCGCGCCCAGCAACTTGAATGGTTTCTGTCTGGCCCTGAATTTTTCCTCGGCCCAGGAATACTACGACTCCATTTCTCCGACCGATGGCCTGCGCTTATCTTTGCAACTCGGCCGGGAACTGGCCCGCTGGGGCAGCGACAGTGACAGCGACAACATAATCCTCGACTACCGGCAGTATGTCTCCCTTTTCCGTCCCGGCGTGCTGGCCTGGCGCCTGGCCCTGGCCAAAAGTTGGGGAGGGGACAGGTTTTATTATGCCATGGGCGGCCGCGAAGGCGAAGGCGGGAGCGGTTTGGGCGAAAACCACCCTTTCGACCTGTTGCGCGGATTTCCGGCCGGTTACTGGCTGGGCAGCAGCGGCTATTTATTCAACCTTGAATACCGGCTGCCGCTGGCCAAAATAGAAACGAGCATTTTACCGACGATAGGCTTGGAGCGGATTTACTTGAACATTTTCTTTGATCTGGGCCAACTCTGGCTGGAGCAAAATAATTTTTCCCCGGCTTACGCCTTCGGCGCCGAAGCGTTTCTGCGTTTTTCCATCGGCAGCATTCCTTTTGACCTGGGCTTAGGCGGTGCCCTGGGTTTTAATCCCCAGCAGACCGGCCGCGTCTATGTCCGCCTGGGACAAGCTTTTTAAAGAATCGCTCATTCCAATTTATACTGAAAATATTTTGCAGTAATTAAATTTTCAAAAAAAGAATGCTTGCTGTCTTTCTCTGATAGCTTGATCTGTGATTTATCCAGCAACCAATCAATTTTTAAAAATGGATCATCATAGCTTATCCCTGATTCATGGGCCGGAGAATAATAATTGTCGCATTTGTAGGAAAAGATCGCTCCTGCACTCAAAACAATATATCCATGCGCAAATCCAGGCGGAATCCACATTTGCTTTTTATTTTCACTATTTAATTTTATTGCCACATGCTGCCCATACCAGGGTGATCCGCAGCGAATATCAACAGCAATATCCAATACCTCCCCTTTAATAACCCTAACTAATTTTCCTTGACTCATAGGCGGTTTTTGAAAATGAAGGCCTCTTAAAACTCCATAGGTAGAAAACGATTCATTTTCCTGAACAAAGTGTATTGGGCCAATTTCTCTTTCAAAGGTATCAAAGCGATAAGATTCAAAAAAATAGCCTCTGCTATCGCCAAAAACCTGGGGTTCAATAATTTTCACATCAGGGATTTCACTGGCTGTGATTTTCATAATTTCCCTTCACTTTCTGACCCCGAGCCTCTCCAAATTGTATTTTTTTTCCTGTATCGCCTGCCACCAGGTTGTATTGTCAATATACCACTTGATGGTCTTTTCCAGACCGGAATGATAACTATGGCTTGGTTTCCAGCCCAACTCATTTTTAATTTTGGCAAAATCAATCGCATAACGATAATCATGGCCCGGCCGATCGCTGACAAAAGTGATCAAGTCTTTATACGATTTACCATTGGCTCTGGGCCTGACACCATCCATGATAGCGCAGATGTCTTTAACAATATCGATATTTTTGATTTCGTTGCCGCCGCCGATATTGTAGGATTCGCCGATTTTGCCATTATGTAAAACTTGCCACAAAGCACTGCAGTGATCATCGACATAAAGCCAATCACGGATATTGGCCCCCTGGCCATAAATGGGCAGAGGTTTTTCATGCAAGCAATTGATAATCATCAGCGGGATCAATTTTTCTGGAAACTGGTAAGGGCCATAATTGTTTGAACAATTGGTCAGCAAAACCGGCAAATTGAACGTTTTGTGCCAGGCATTCAGCAGATGATCAGAAGCCGCTTTTGATGCGGCATAAGGTGAATTCGGATGGTAAGGGGTTGTCTCAGTGAATAATCCTGTTTCGGCCAACGCTCCAAAAACTTCATCGGTAGAGATATGTAAAAACCGGAATTGATCTTTTTCCATAGCCGCCAGGGATTTCCAATAAAACAGGGCTTCTTCCAAAAGGGCAGCGGTTCCCTTTATATTTGTATCAATGAAAACCATTGGCGCGTCAATTGACCTGTCCACATGGCTTTCCGCGGCAAAATTGACAATGGCTTGCGGTTTAAACCGCGACAATATTTCTTTTAACAACTGCCTGTCGCCAATATCGCCCTTGATGAAAAAGTATCTTTGTTCATGCCATTTTTCTTTGATTTCTTTTAGATTATCTTCGTTCCCGGCGTAGGTTAAATTGTCATAATTGACAACTTTTCCCGAAAATTCGGATTTATTAAATAAATGGTGAATGAAATTGCTGCCAATAAAACCGGCGCCGCCGGTTATGAGTAAAGTATTTTTTTGCATGTTATTTGCATAGAAATATACAGCAGCGAAGAGGTAAAGTCAATTTGCTTATACTCAAAAAAAACTCATCCCCTACCCCCTTCTCTTGGAAAGAGAAGGGGAATCAAAGTGCTCCCCTCTCTTTTTGAAAGAGAGGGGTTGGGCAGCACAGACCGATCAAATCCGCCAGGATAGGCGGATGATCGGTACTGTCTGCCACCGGAGGGGGGTGAGTTTTTAAAAGTACAAATTCCTTGACAGCAAGAGTCAATTGTTTTATATTGACCCATAATCATGGCCACTAAAAAAACAAGCAAGCGCTCCTTGCTGCGCATCGGCGCCGCGGTTTTGGCCCTGATATTGCTGGGCGGGCTGCTGTTCTGGCTGACCCTGCCCGACGTTACCTGGCTGGAAAAAGAGAATCCGCGGGAAACGGCGATGATGAAATTCCGCGCCGAACAAGCCAGGCAAAAAGGGCGCAAGGCGCGCCGGCTGTGGAAACGTGTGCCCCTGTCCCGCATATCCCCTTATCTCATCCAGGCGGTGTTGATCGCCGAGGACGACAAGTTTTTTGAACACGAAGGGTTCGACTGGGCTTCCATGCGCAAGGCATTGGAAGCCAATATGGAAAAGAAACGCGTCCGGCGCGGCGGTTCGACCATTACCCAGCAGTTGGCCAAAAATCTTTTTCTAAACCCTGAGCAAAGCATCTGGCGCAAACTGCGTGAAGCGGCCATCGCCATGGCGCTGGAAAAGGAACTGAGCAAGAAACGCATCCTGGAGCTCTATCTAAACCTGATCGAATGGGGCGATTATATATATGGCGCCGAAGCCGCTTCCCAAGTTTATTTCCAATGCCCGGCAGCGGCCCTGACCCTGTCCCAGGCCATCCGCCTGGCTTCGGTTCTACCAAATCCACACCGTTTTTCCGTCTCAGGCAACGGCAACCAGCGTATGAACCGCAAACGGAAAACCATCGCCGGACGCATGTTGCGCCGGCACTGGATTCAACCGGAACAATACGCCGCCACTCTCAAGGAAATGGAACTCGAAAACTGAACGGCTCAGCCTCGTGCGCAAACTACCTGAAAATAAATTCTCACTATAAATATGTACGGACAGGGCAGCCCATTGTTTTTCCAAGTGCAAATCATGTCTTGTTTTTAGGACATAAAACCACAGTAAATTTTGGCATTGAAATTGCGTGAAAATTGGATGAAAAAATGTTAAGATAACCCGGGAGGATGAAATGAAAAAAAGAAACTTTTTCTGGCTGGCTTTGCTGGCTCTGCTTCTAGCCACGAATGCCTGCAACAAACTGGAATACGAAGCCTATATCACCATCGTCAACATCGGCAACCTGCCCATGACGGCCTGGGTCGATGGCAATCAAACGACCATCGCCGCCTACGATTCCCAGACATGGTCTATCGCCCTGGAAGAAGAGAACGAATACCTCGATGTCCAATTGGAAGCTGAACCGCAGGGCGGCGGCGATTATGATGAAATCACAATTACCCTGCGCGGCGACCGTGACGTCCAAACCTGGCTGACCGGCTGGGATGCATATGAAGGTTATGGCAAGCCGTTCAAAAAACAGAGTTCCCTGATCAAAGGGGCACCGGGCAAGGAGCTTTCTTCATATCGACATTAAAGCTCAGTGAGGATAAGTTTTTTCTCCTGCTGGGATGGCAACATCCAAAATATTTTCCAGGGGCGGCAACGGGCAGTTGTAAGCAGGTGAATAATTGCACAGCGGGTTGTAGCAGCGGTTGAGATCCAGGACGAATTCCTCCCCGGCCGGTTCGGGCACATCGATGAAGCGCCCGACCTCGTAGGATTCGTAGCCGTTGGTCGCATCCTTGAAGGGAATGAAAAGGTCACCGGAATCGGGGCCCTCCAGGCTCGACTTCAAGGCGGTCAGTACCAGCTCCTGGCCTGCCAAGGAAAAATGTACCCGGGCGTAGCGGTAAAAGGTCTTCTCCAGCTTGCGCGTGGTGATGATCTTGACCTCGCGCTTTTCCAAGAATTTCTCCAGCCGCGCTTTCACGACGTAAATGGGATCGGGAGGAAAATAGAGCAAGTGTTCGAAAACAAGCTGCTGCTGGCGCTGCGGATCGAAGACGATCAGGGCCAAAGTATCGGGTCCGGGATAGACGGCAAGGGTGAAACGGCCGGCTTTGAAAAGGCTTCCCGTCAGCAACGCATCGACGTTCTGGGCGACAGCGCGCTCTCCCAGGCGGCAGGTGGCCTCCGGGGAAACATCCTCCCAGTACCACTTCCCCTGCCTGGCAAATACCATGAAAACCGTTCCGGCTCCGGCCCGGGGTTGAGTTGATACGGTCCCATCTATGATCGTTATGAAAGTTTTTTCCGGCGTACTGATGGTCAAGCGCATACTCCCGGCCATGGGTGAAGTGGCCGAGGTTTTGAATTCAATATCCTTCTGCTTTCTTTCTTTGAGAAGTTCCTGATGCCAGGTTTCATCCCCTTTCAAAGCTGTTTCCGCCAGTATTTGGGATCCTGCCATGGCAAAAAACAGCAGCAGGACCACGGATAAGAGAGCTCCATCTTTTCTGACCTGATTTTTTTTCTGCATTTTATTATCTCCTTAACGGCTTGCGGCCACGCTCAAAAGGTCCTGGAGCACTCCAGCGGCTGTATCGTTGAGTCCGGGATCCTCCTGCACGATCCAGAACGGGCCCATCATATCGGTCTCAATGCGCAGAGCGGCGCCTTTACCGCTGACCGCGGCGAAAGCATGCCGCAAGGATATCTCTTCCACTCCCACCCGGGCCCGCACAGCCCCTTTTTCTTCCCAGGCGCGGCAGATCAATTTCAGGCAGCGGCCATTTTTCAGCGCCCGGCCTGCCTCGCCGGCGGTCAGGTCAGAAATGCCCTGACGCTCCACCTGCAAGGGGGTGATGTTTGCCCCCATGAATACATTGGCCAGGATGGCGGTTTTGGCAGCGGCGTCCCAGCCTTCAATATCCAGGGCCGGATCGGCCTCGGCAAAGCCCAGTTCTTGGGCGGTTTTTACCGCGCTGGCCATGCTTTCGCCCTGTTCCAGGCGGGAGATGACAAAATTGGTTGTGGTATTGAGAATGCCCGAAAGACCGGTCACCCGGCAACCGCGCAGCGAATACCGCTGCAGGTTGAAAACCGGGGCGCCGTCCATGACCGTTGATTCAAAAAGAAAACTGACCTCGTTTTGTCTGGCCAGGCGGTCAAGTTCCCGGTAAGCGAAAGCCGCCGGCCCCTTGTTGGCGGTTACCACGTGGCGTTTGCGGTTGAGGGCGGTACGAACATGGGAAACGGCCGGTTCCCCTTTTTCGGCGATATTCAAAGTGGACAATTCCACCAGCACATCGTAGTCGAGCTCCTCAACGGCCTGCCGGACCGAAAGCTGATTCTGCCTGGAGAAAGCGCCTTTTTCTCCAAGCACCCGCAACGCCCAGGCCAGGTCAATACCAGCCGGATTGACCAACACTCCCCGGCTGCGGGTTAAAATGCCGATAGTTTCAAGATCCAAATCCTTTAAACCGGGAAAACTTTTCCGCTCCACGGTCAGCATGGCGGCCATTTTTTGGGCGACATGGCCGAAGCCCACGAAAAGTGCGCGTAAGGGTCGATGCTGTTTTTTCTTCATATCGGTATTGTAGCGGTTTCACGATCCGATGTAAATCAGTAAAATATGCCTTCCCTTCCCTGCTTCTTTTTGATATAATTGGAATGAAAATGGCTGAAACAAAAAAAGCAGAAACACCGTCCCAAAAACCATGACCTTCGCCAACCCTGCCCTGCTCCTGCTTTTGCTATTGCTCGTCCCTTTTACTTTACTGGTTTTGTGGAATTACCGCAAGAAACGCCAGGTCCTGCACAAATTCATTTCCCAAGCGGCGGCGGCCAGGATCGCCGTGCGCGGCGGCCGGGAAATCAATTTTTTCAAATCAACCCTGCTACTGCTGGCGCTTTGCTTTTTTATCCTGGCTCTGGCCCGGCCGCAATGGGGGGAACGTTTCGAAAACCTGGATATCAGGGGCCTGGAAATTGTTTTCCTGCTGGATACCTCCAATTCCATGAACGCCGAGGATCTGCAGCCCGACCGCTTGGAAGTCGCTAAAAACCTGGTCGCGACTATCGTCGATACTTTGAAAACCGACCTGGTCAGCCAGGTAAATTTCGCCGCCGTGGCCTACGTGCAATGCCCGCTGACCTTGGATTACGAAGCATTCAAGCTCATGGTCATGGCCTCGCAGGTCAGCCCTGCCGAAGAGCAGGGAACCGATTTTGCCAGTGGTTTCACCCTGGCCCTGCGGTTGTTCAAAAAATCCAACGGTAGTCAAAAAATGCTGGTTTTAATCACCGACGGCGAAGATTTGGAAAAAAACTGGCCCGAGTCACTTAAAGAGTTGCAGAAAGAAAATATCACGGTTTTTACCGTGGGCGTTGGCATTCCCGCCGGAGCGCCGATTCCCATTCTGGATAAAAACGGCAAAACCATTGACTGGAAAAAGGACGCCCAAGGCAACATCGTCAAATCCCGGCTCGATGAAGGCACCCTGATCAAGATTGCCTCGTCCTGCCAGGGTCAATATTACCGGTTAAGCGCCGTTGCCGGGATTGAACCGTTCATCCGCATCCTGAAAACTTATGAAAGAAAACTGCTGGCCCAAAAAGTCAAAAGCAAAAAAATCGAACGCTTTGCGTATCCCCTGCTTCTGGCCGTATTCTTCCTGGTATTCGAGATGGTTCTCAGCGACAGGAAAATCACATGGCAAAAAAGCTGATACCGTTGCTGCTGCTTCCCCTGCTGCTGGGATGGCATTGGTTCGAACCCGCCGCCCGGAAAAATCAAAAGGGCATCCAGGCTTACCAGGAAGGCAAATTCGCGGAAGCGCTCCGGGATTTCCTTTCAGCCAAGGGGGTGAAACCCGATTCGCCCGAACTGAAAAACAACACCGCCTCGGCTTTGTATGCATTGAAAAAATACAAAGAGGCCGTGGACGAATTTTCCCGGCTGGATCCCAGCCGCTTGAATTTGGCTAAAGCCGATTTTTATTACAACCTGGGTAACAGTTACTACCGGCTCGGCCAATTTCCCCAAGCTTTGGAAAACTATAAAAAAAGCTTGCTGCAAAACCCCGACGATAGCGACAGTAAGAAAAATTTCGAACTGACGCTGAAAAAAATTCAGGAGCAAAAACAAAAGCAAGAGCAAAACCAGGATCAGAAACAGCAGCCCCAGAATCAAAAAGACCAGCAGAACGAGCAGGAGCAGCAGAAACAGAAACAAAAATATAACGCCATGATGCAGTTCCTCAATCAGAATGAAAAGCAGCAAATGGAAAAGAGAAAACGCAAAATCACCACCGCTAAAAATGAAAAAGACTGGTAAAACAACCCTGCTGCGCAGGATAAGTAACTTAGAAAGCAAATTATCTTGTTTTTTTACCAAGTTAATTTGCTTTAAGTTACTAATATTCGGTGCGGTCTGGATACTGCTAATGGCCGCTCCCTTTGTTCTACCAGCGATTGAGGCCGAAGTCAAGGCTGCCATCAACGCCGATAAAATCGGCCTTGATGATACCCTGATTTATACTCTGACTTTTAAAAATATCAATAATCCCACCCAGCCCGATCTTACCTACTGGGACGATTTCAAGACCCTGCAAACATCACGCAGTTCAGAATTTCAGTTTAGTAATGGGGCCAGTACTTCCTCCACCAGTTTCACCTATTACCTGATGCCGGTACGCACCGGAAAACTAACTCTGCCGCCGATTCATTACAGTCATGAAGGCCACGATTACCAGACCCAATCGTTAACAGTGGAAGTGGTCAAAGGCAGCCTCAATCCCCGCCCTTCTCCCCAAACGAACCAACCTTCGCCTAGCGACGACGATTTCTTCGCCTCGCCTTTTCAAAACCAGCAACCACAGTCGGTAGATGCCCGCCTGCAGGCCGTGATTTCCAAAAAAAACTGCCTGAAGGGAGAGCAACTGCTGTTCCGCATCCTGCTCTACACCCGCAACCGTATCGAAGCCGTGAACATGGTTTCCAGCCCTTCTTTTGCCGGTTTCTGGCAGGAATGGTTCCCCGTGCCCCAGTCCATCGCCGCCAGCAGTGAAAACGTCAATGGCGTTATTTATCAAGTCTATGAAATCCGCAAAGCGGCGCTGTTCGCCAATGAGAGCGGCACCCTGACCATCCCTGCCCTGCAGTTTGAGCTGCAACTGGCCGATTCCTCGTCCATGTTTTTCGGGGCCAAGCCGGTGCGCCGTTCCACCCAGGCAATAAAAATCAATGCCAGTGAACCGCCACCTGCGGCCACCGGGCTGCCGGTCGGTCAATTCAGTTTTTCAGTCAACTGCCCGCAGACCATCGCCAACAGCAACGATATCGTCACCTTGCAAATGAAAATCAGCGGCAGCGGCAACAGCAAAACCATCATCCCCCCGGCATATCAAAACGACGAAAATATTCAAGTGTACCCAGCCAAGATTTCCCAGGAAAACATGTACAATTCCCTTGCCCTGGCCGGGACCGTTCTCGTCGAGATACCGATATCGTTCAACAAAGCTGGCACCGTCACTTTCCCGCCTCTGGAATTCAAGTATTTCAATCCGGAAAACCGCAGCATTATCAGTCTGCACAGCCAAGCCTTGTCTATTGCCGTCAGCGGCGATAAAATGAAACAAGACAAATCCATGACCTTACCCCAGAGCGCTATTGTACAAAAAGGTGAGGACATCGATTTCATCAAAAGCGGCCCCATTCACGACCAATCCAGTTATTTCTATCGCCAGGGTTGGTACGCGGGTATCATTGTTTTGCTTTTTGCCATTAACCTGCTTTTTTTATTGAAAATCAGCCTTTGGCAACGTTACATAATCAACAACCCATTGCTGAAAAACCGGCAAATTCTCGGCCTGACCCTGCGCCGCCTGGCCCGGATTCAGCATTACGAAGACATCGCCGCCATTTTAGATTACTACTGCAAGGAAAAAAGCGGCCTGGGCTTTGCTGAAATCAGCAACCAGAAAATCAGCGAACTATTGCGCCGGCGCCATGTCCCGGTCAACAATGTTGAAAAATTTCTGTTCATAAAAACCCAGGCCGAACTGGCCAAATTTTCTCCGCTCAAGAAAACCCAAGCCGAATTGAAAAGCGACATGCAGTCGTTGCGGACATTGCTGAAAGAAATTGACAAAAAACTGAAATGAAACCTATAAAAATCATACTGCTTTCCATCATGCTGTTGTTTCTGGCAGCAGCCGGCAGCGCCGCGGTGAAAGAGGATTTTTCAGCCGCCAACAGCCATTATGAAGCCGGCCGCTACGACGCAGCGTTGAAAATATATCTGCAAATCAACCAGCAGCTGACCAACTGGCAGGTGCTCTACAACATCGGCAACTGTTATTTCAAACTCGACCAGCCGTTGGCCGCCAAAATCCACTATCTTCGCGCCCGCAAATTCCGGCCCCTGAACCGCTCCATCGCCAGAAACATCGCCATCGTCAATAAAAGCTTCAAGGATGTCATCGCCCCGGAGACACCTGACTTTATCTCACGAAACATCCAGGTTTTGGAAGCCAAGTTGAGTTTGAACACGCTGAGCCTGCTCCTGCTAGCCGCCATCCTGCTGCTGAACGTTTCCTTGTTTCTGCTGTTGAAAAAAGGCAGAAACAAAAAAATAATCTATGGACTGGCATTTTCTTTGTTCCTGAGCCTTGCCCTGGGCGCCTATCACTACAACCGCGTGACCGGCCAGCGGCAAACATCAATTGCGGTAGTCAGCGAGGAGAACGCCATTTTGCGCAGCGGCCCGGGTGAAAGCAACACCGAACTGTTTAAAATCAATCTTGGTCTGGAAGTAAAAATTCTCGACCGCAGCCAGGGCTGGGTCCAGGTCTCCGCGTCCCCACAGGTCGCCGGTTGGATCGAATTGAAGCGCCTGACCCTGATTTGAAAAAAGCCGGCCTGTATAGCCATTTCCCTTTTTGCCGGCGCGCCTGTTTTTATTGCCATTTTTTCAAGAAAGCATATGACAAGGATCTGGCTAATCGATATATAAAATATCTTTTAGAAGAAATCAGGTTGCGTAAAAACTATGAACTAGCCCTGGACACGGTTTATGTAGGCGGTGGCTCACCATCACTGCTTAAGAGCGGGCAGTTGCAGTCAATCCTGGAAAGCGTGACCAGGAATTTTCACCTGGCCGCAAACACCGAGATTACTCTGGAAGCTAACCCCGAGGATGTGTCGGCGCAGGAATTGCGCGTTTACCGGAGCCTGGGCGTCAACCGCCTGAGCCTGGGCGTACAATCATTCCAGGAGAGCGACCTGTCAGTTTTGAAGCGGACGCATACGGCTGATCAGGCTTACAAAAGCCTGACAAATGCCATTGAAGCAGGTTTTGCCAACATCAGTATCGACCTGATCATCGGCCTGGAGACCCAGACACCGCGTAGCCTGGAAAACAATTTCAAAGTCATTGAAAAATTCATGCCCGCCCACTTATCGGTATATATCCTGGAAGGGGTGCCGTCGAAGCGGCCTCCCCGTGGGGGGGTCCCCTGCTCCGAAAACGACGACCGAGACGCCCGACTCTATTTTCAGGCCCGGGAAAGTCTTCTGACCTTGGGTTATCAGCACTATGAAGTGTCTAACTACTGCCTGCCCGGTAAAGCTTCGCGCCACAACCTGAAATACTGGCAAAATCAGCCTTATATCGGTTTGGGCGCATCGGCCGCCGGTTTTCTGGACGGTCGGGATTACAAAAATTTCCCGGATTTGAAAAAATATTTTGCGGCCCTGGACCGCGGCCTTCTGCCCAAGCAAAAAACCGCTCCCATCCGGCCCGCCCTACGCCGCATTATCACCGGCCTGCGCCTGCTCGACGGCATTCCAGCTTCTGCTTTCAAGTCTTTTTCTGCCCCAACTGACTTTTTACTTTCCGAAGGTTTCCTGGTCCACCACGGCCGCAACCTCGCCGTCCCACCCGAAAAAATCCTGCTGCTGAACGAGATACTGGGATACTTTATCTAAGGAGGCGGATTGGAAGGCTTTTAATGTAATTTTTTATTTAATGAGATTTTTTCCAACTCGGTTTTTACTTCAGGAATTTTGTTGGCCAGCACATCCCAGATGATATCTTCATCAATGCCAAAATAATGGTGGATGAGAATATCCCGTAAACCGGCCAGTTTGCGCCATTCCACATTGGGATATTTTTCCTTGATATTTTCCGGCAGTTTTTTTGCCGCCTCACTGATGACCTCCAGATTGCGCATTACTGCATCCATTGTTTTTTGATCGGCAAAAAAATCTTGTGATCCAATCCGGAGACGTATGTTCCAATGCGTTCAATACAGGTCATGCTGTCGCGCAGGAAAAGTTGCCAATCTCGTTCAGGCATGTATAGCCTCGGCAAGAATTGTTTTTTTTAGTTCCGGCCGTATCGAGTCCTTGAGTACCAGATCCACTTTCATTTTGAAATGGTCTTCAAAAAAGAATTTAAGGTCCATGTAATTGTCAAATGTCTTGCTTTCGCGTTTCAGTTCCACTAGTAAATCCAGATCACTGCCTTTTTTTTGCCCATTCTTAACCCAGGAACCAAACAAAGCAATATCAAGAACACCGAATTTATCGGCCAGGAATTCCTTGTTTTTCCGCAAAAAATCAATCGGGGCTTGGCGTGCAAAACCTCTCACTATCTTTTCCATGTCTGAGATTGTACCATTTTTTCATCGGGGCTGCAAAAATAAACAGAAATACCCTAACCCAATATCAAAAAATCATAATATTAAAATTAAGGGGGAGCCTCGGCAGGGAGTTGATGCCCATGCCATTCTGGGAGACATCGCTGGTAAAACCAGGGTGCATTTCATTCCCGAACCTGCACATGATCATTTTCTGGAAGGAGATGAACTTGTCATCTCGTTCTCTGATCATGAACGGCTCCCCTTTTTTTCTTCACTCTACATATTAAATATATATTAAAATGCCTTAATTTCAACCAAAATATTTTTTTAATTGATGCGCAAATCCCGCCCTTCGATGAAACCGGGCTTGGCAATGCCGAAAGCGGCCAATACGGTCGGTGAAATGTCAATCAGTCCCGGGTCTTTTTCGCCGATCTTGCGGTTGCAGAAGAACACGCCGGGGATCTGATCGCGGGTAAACGCATGGTCGCCGCTCCACATGCGGATGTTGTCGGAAAACAGCTCCTCGCCGACATAATTCACCGCCGATTCCCAGGAAACGCGGTAACCTACTGCATAACCGACCACGACGTCGGGAGCGTTGACCGTGTACGGTCCGCGGTAAATCTCCTCGCGGATGAATGCTTTTTTTACGGCGTTTTTCTTGAACTTATCGTCGACCACTTTCATCAGTTTTTCCTTGATTTCCTTTCTCAAGGCTTCGGCTTCGGCTCCGGGGTTGACGATGCCGTTGATCTCGCGGCCTTTGAGGTTGAGAAAAATGCCGTTCAGTCCCTGGCCAAAGGCCCGTGATTTGCTCCAGTCCACATCGGCGTACCACTTGCCGCTGGTCTTTTTGCCATCATGGAGTACCAGGTAGCCTTCCCGGTGCAGCCAGGTATTCAGGTTGAAACCGCGGTTGAAAGCATTGAAGCCATGATCGGAAACAATCATCAGCAGGTCATTCTTGCCCATTTTCTGATATAGCTTCTCCAAAAATGCATCCATGCACCGGTAACTTTCCAATATGGCATTGCGCACTTTCGGGTCTTGGCTCGGTTGGGGCGCGGGTGAGCCGGAATCGGGCAGGTAGCGCCAGAACATATGCTGGATGCGGTCGGTGGTTTCAAAAACCTGAACAAGCAAACCGTCCTTTATTTTATTAAGAGTACTGAAAAAAATCTTTTCCCTTTCCTCCTGGGTGCGGTAAACCTGGGCGATGAAATTTTGCTCGGACAGGACGCGTTCGTTCAGCGACCATGTATCCTCGGCCATACCAAGGGTGGCGAAAGAGCCCAACAGTTTGGCCAGATATACCGAAAATATTTTTGGATAAGAAACCGGCATAGACGGTTTCTCCGGATCAATGTTGATCGGGGAAAGGTATAACTTCAGCGGTCGCACATCTTCCAGCACCCACTGGGCGATGCCGGCCACGCCAATCAGCCCGGCCTTGAATTCCAGTTTGACCCATGGGGACAGCTGGTTTTGCCGCAGGTTGATTTTTTCCTTGCCGACCGCGATTTCGACACTTTGGTTTTCCCGGTCCAAAAGCAGGGTGAAGGGGATCTCCAGGGGTGGATTGCCCTTGCGAAATGGATGACCCGGGCCCTTGATCCGGCCACTGAAACGGTTTTCCCCCAGCGGCTGCAGCGTTTCGAAGACACCGTCGGAGATATCGAAATCCTGGCCTTTGCTTTCGGAATAAAAACTGAAACTGCCCTGGGTGCCGCGTAAATCCGGAGTGCCCAAACCAGAAAGCATGGAGCCGTAAAATTTCTCGGGCGGAAAAGTAAAGGGCATGCGCAGCACTGACGCGTAAATTCCCTTGCTGCTGACAATTTTCCAAAAACTCTGGCTTTTTCTTTTCAACTCGATCTTGGGGCTACCCAGGGGAATATCCCAATTCCCGATCTTCAGGCTACGGCGCGGCGGAATGATATCGGAACCGGCCATTTTGGGCATATAAGTATTGCGGTCATTGGTTAGAAAATCGAAAATATTGTGCTTGCCGGGATTGACACCAGTGGTGAAGGTGGACCAGGCCACCGGCGAGATCGGCGGTTCGGTGCTCCACAACGGGCTGAATGTTCCTTCTTTGATCAATTTTTCAAAATTGGGAAATTTCTGACCTTGCTTTCTAAAGTGGTTGAAAAGGTTGTAATCCATGCCGTCAAATCCGATCAGCAGGACCCGCTTGAATTTGGCTTTTTTCAAATTTCTGGCCCTCTTGATAAAACGCAGCAGGGCGCGGATCGGAAAGGTCAGAAAATTAAAAATGGCCAGAAAAAAGGCCGCGAAAATAAAAAAAAATGAACCCACGAAAGCGAATCCGGCTCCCGGTCCAACATAACAGAACAGCGGCAGAGAAAAAAACAGGGTCAGGAAGAGGAATGTTCTAATTTTTCTCATAAGCGATTGTAACACAAATTGCGGGCGCGCTCAATCCAGAGAGCCTTTCGCACATATTCTCGATCGTTGAACTCAATCGGATGGGATTGACCAAAATAAAGTTAAATTATTAATTTTTTATCACGATCCATCTTGCTTTTTGATGAAAACACGTTATAATAAAAACTAATAATATCTCCAGTATAAAGAGGACGAAATGAAAATTCTGGTCATTAATAGCGGCAGTTCTTCAATCAAATTCCAGTTGATTAGCATGGGAAAGCAATTGGTTCTGGCCAAAGGCCTGCTGGAAAGAATCGGCATCAAAGGCTCCGTCCTGAACTATTACCGGGGAGAGCAAAAAATGGTCGTCGAGCACGATATCCCCAACCATGAAGAGGGCATTAACTTTATCGTCAAATATCTTACCGACGCTGAAACCGGGGTCATTAAAGACAAAAAAGAAATATTCGCCGTCGGCCACCGGGTGGTCCACGCCGGGGAGAAATTCAACGGCACCGTGTTGATCAGCGAAGCAGTGCTTAACGCCTTGAAAGAATGTATTCCCCTGGCCCCTTTGCACAACCCGCCTAATATCGTCGGCATCGAGGCCTGCCAGAAAATCCTGCCCGGTATTCCCATGGCCGGGACATTCGATACCGCCTTTCACCAGACCATGCCTGAAAAAGCCTACATTTATCCGATTCCGTACGAATGTTACCGCAAGTCAAAAATCAGGCGTTACGGTTTTCACGGCACATCGCATTATTACGTGGCCAAGCAGGGCGCTAAAGCCCTGAGCAAAAGACTGCAGGACTTAAAATTAATTACTTGCCACCTGGGGAACGGCTCCTCCATGGCTGCTATTCAAAATGGCATTTCTGTCGACACTACCATGGGTTTTACGCCGTTGGAAGGACTGGCCATGGGCACCCGCTGCGGCGATATCGACCCGGCTATTCCATTGTATTTGCAGCGCAGCGAAGGCATGACCTTCGAGCAAGTGGATGCCTTACTCAACCGCAAAAGCGGCATGCTGGGTATTTCCGAGGTTTCGTCCGACATGCGCGACATCAATCAAAAGGCCGCCGAAGGTCATCACCAATCCCAGTTGGCCCTGGAAATATTCGCCTACCGCATCAAAAAATATATTGGCGCTTACATCGCCGCCATGAACGGCGTGGACCTGATCATTTTCACCGCCGGCATTGGCGAGCGGGGTTGCCTGGAAAGACAAATGATTCTGGAAAACATGGAATATCTCGGTATCATTTTCGATTCTCAAGCCAACCAGAAAACCTTCGGCAAGTTCGGCATTATCACGGCCAAAAAATCCAAGGTCTGCGTGATGGTCATTCCGACCAACGAAGAGCTGGAAATCGCCGAGCAAACCATGAAAGTAATCAGCAAAAGCCAGAAAACCAAGTAAAATAAACCTGACCACAAAGTAGGAATTATAATTATTTAATTATTACTGAAGTTTTGCTATTTCATCCGTATCCACAAAAGCGCAGCAGCACTAATTTAAATCTTGAGCAAAAAAAAAAATTATTTATAAAAAAACTTGACAAACGCAAAAACGTCAAGTATGCTTTACGTTAAGTTAACTTTACAATAAGGAGTTGGCAGCGTATGGCACTTGCAAAGAACCTTCTCAAGGATCGTCGCGAAAAACAAAGACTGACCCAGGAGAAATTAGCGGAAACAGTTCATGTCTCCCGGCAAACCATTATTTCCATCGAAGTCGGGAGGTATGTCCCCTCCCTTGAGCTGGCACTGAAATTTGCTAAGGTATTTCACTGCCAGGTGGAGGATCTTTTCGGAATATCAGGAGGTGAAAAATGATCGGCAAGCCAGAATGGTTTACTTATCGAATCTTTGGTTGGGGTGTCGGGCCAAAGACGTGGCAGGGTTGGGCTTATTTAGGGGCTGTCGCCGCCAGCATGGGTTTGATCAAGTTAATGCCCATTGCGAATGCCATCCGCATGTGGTGCTTTGGCATCCTGGTGGGGCTGGTGGTGCTGGATGTCATTCACATCATGACCCAATTGGACAAGGTACATGATGAACGGGAAAAGCTGCAACAGATGATCATTGAACGGAATTGCTCTTTTGCAGCCGTAGTAGCCTTGGTTGCTATCGCTGCCTTTCAAGCCTTTAAAAACCGGCATTTGGCCGGTCACCAGATCGACGATTCCATCCTGATCGTCCTCGTGGTGATGGGCGTTACCAAAATCATTTCAACATGGCATGTCAGGAGGAAGCTTTAAATGAGAAACAAGATGAAATTTTTTAGGAATGTCGGTCTGGGCATTTTATTGAGCGTCATGATTTGGCCCATTTTCGCTCAGGAAACAAAAACCGTAACCAATGATATTAGCGGCAGCTGGTTGGGATTGCTGGATGTAGGAGCCATGAAATTACGGTTGGTCTTCAAGATCAGCAAGACTGCCGACGGCAAATGGGCGGCATTATGTGACAGCCCCGATCAGGGCGCCAAAGACATCCCCTGTACCAGCGTCAGTTGGGAAAAGGATCAGGTCACCATTGAAATGAAAGATCTCATGGCTAGCTTCAGCGGACAACTAAAGGAGAACTCTGGCATGATCGATGGCACCTTTAAGCAAGGCGGTCAATCTTTGCCATTGGTTTGCAAACGAGTCAAGGCAGATGATCCGGCCCTGATCAATATTGAAACCGCCACCTATCATGCACCCAATTATGAAAATCCGAGTATGTTTCAAGAAAGGGAGATCACTGTCGGCAGAGACGAGTGGAAGCTCCCTGGCACACTGACGCTTCCTGTGGGCAAAGGTCCATTCCCGGTATTGATTTTGGTGCACGGCTCCGGCCCCAATGACCGCGACGAAACCATTGGACCCAACAAACCGTTTCGCGATCTGGCTTCCGGGCTTGCCGCCCAAGGTATCGCGGTGCTGCGCTACGAAAAGAGGACCAAACGGTATGCAGAGAAATTAAGGAATTCACTCGTCGGCTTTACGGTCAATGAAGAAGTTGTCGACGATGCCGTGGCGGCGGTCACTCTGGCGCGGCAGACCGCCGCTATCGACCCGAACAAGGTGTTCATACTCGGCCACAGTCTCGGCGGCATACTTGTGCCGCGCATCGCCGCCGGTCACCCCGAGATCGCCGGATTCATAATTATGGCCGGTGCATTGGCACGACCGTCAGAAGATTTGCTCTTGGAGCAGACCATTTTTCAACTCTCACTCTCCAACCTGCCGGCTGAAACCAAACAGAAACAATTGGATGAAATAAAACAAGTGGTGGCTGCCATTAAGGCGGTCAGTAAAAAGAGTCCGGCCCAGGATCTGATTTTTCACGCCCCGCCCAGTTATTGGCTTGATCTGAAAAACTACAACCCGCTTGCCGCCGCTAAGGCGCTCAAGCAACCGTTGCTCGTGTTGCAGGGCGAAAAAGATTGCCAGGTCAATATCCAAAGAGATTTTGGGGTCTGGCAGCAAACTTTGGCCGGCCGCAAAAATGTCGTGCTAAAGAGCTACCCCGATTTGAATCATCTGTTCATGTACGTTCAAGGGCAGAGTACGGGAGCGGAGTACCAAAATCCTGGAAATATCGCCGTAATTGTAATCAACGATATCGCCAAATGGATCAAAAGTATTTAGCTTGATGACAGTTTTCTATACATAGCTGACCCCACAAGGAATTTTTAAACAGGGGGAACGTAGAATCCCTTTCAGTTTGCCAGCGTAAGAAGATATTGCTATAATAAACACAATGAGAAGAATTCTTTTTATTACTTTACTATTGCTGCTACTCCGTACTTCATACACATCCCAAAACTCGGCATTCGCCCAAAATGCCGAACAGAAGAAAGTAACCGAAACAGCGGCTCCTGAAAAATCGGATCGCTTTCCAGACAGCGAAGATGATATTTTTTCCACCACCTACGAACGGGAACTGCTTGCACGTAAAATCTTTAAAAAATCCCTGCCGCCGCTGTCCCGAAAAGAAAAAATCAGCTGGTCTTTCAAGACCGCCAAGGCCCATATTTTTTTATGATCAAAAAGTATCCCTGGCATTTCATCTTTGCCCTGTTTATCCTCATCAGCTTGACCAATATTTTTCAAAAACTGAAATGGAGCACCGCTTCCGACAATATTGTCTGGGAGAATTCTGAAAAAGGTTTGGTTTGCCTTTCAGCAGCGCAGAACAGCCCTATTAAACCGGGCGATATCCTTCTGGCCGTCAACAAATACACGATCAACAACAAAATCGATTTACTGCGCTCAATAGAACAAAGGAATTACTGCCGCTATGAAATCGAAAGTCTGGGCATCCTGAAAAATGTCGGTATCGATATCAACCCGGTTTTCACCCCTTTTTCTTATTATATCCTGGTTTTCGTCGGTATTCTCTCCATCTTGCTGACCCTGGGCATACTCAATGCCCATATCAAACAAAAAACGCTTTTCCCGCCACCGCAAATTTTTTTCATACTCAGCCTGACCCTGTCCGGATTTTTGATATTTTCACCCAGCGGCGATTACGGAGTCAGCGATTTTATTTTCCTGACCCTGGATACAATTTGTTATATTTTTTTTCCGGCGGTTTTACTGCAATATACGCTGCAGTATCCGCTCAGGACCAAAATATTCAAAAAATTCAGCTCCCGTTTTCGTTATCTGATTATTTACCTGCCCGCACTTAGTATCCTGTTATTAAATGTTTACTACATCCTGCAAAACGCCTTCACCACCGACCCGGAAATCCTGACAACCGTCATCAATCATTTCCGTGTTATTACCCAAAAGTATTTCGTCTTGTATCTGTTTTTAGCCTGGGGGACCATCATTGCTTCCTCACTGACCCTGATATTTAAAAAAAAGCAGAAACGCTACATATTTCCACTAATCGGCATATCCCTAAGTTTCATTTCCCTGCTGCTGCTTACTTTTTTGCCACTGGAATCTCCCCTGCAAATCACCACTATCGCTTACCTGAGCATGGTTTTTCTGCCATTTCTGCCTTTGAGCCTGGTCTACTTCCTGACCCACAAAAGGGTAACCGATATTGAAAATATCATCAAGAAAACCCTTTCCATTTCATCGCTATTTATTTTTATTTTCGGCATATACCTTTTCCTGGGCTTGAACATAGCGCAAAACAAGCTGCTGGGCATTTTCTGGTCAATTGCCGCTATATTGATGGCCGGGCTGTTGTTCAAGCCTCTGGAAAGCACCATTCAGAAATTTATTGAAAAAATATTCTATAGTGAAACATTCAATTTTAAGCGTAAGCTAAAGGAGCTTGAGTCCTCGATCAGCTCCCAGAGAGATTTGCATTCACTGTCAATAAATTTTCTGGAAATCATTACGCGCGGATTTCAACTGCAGAACTGCGCCCTGCTGATCCACTACAAAAACAATCTGTTTTATTTACTGCCCGATCGGACACGCCTTTTTTTGAGCCGGCCATTTCGCGACGCGCTGGGCAGCCAGGGAAACGTTATTTTTCTTTCAGAACAGGAATTTAAAACTAAATTCCCCCACGATCAGGCGGCGCTGCAGCAAAATAAATTCTTCCAATTTCTGCCGTTGAATATCGGCGCCAAACTGATCGGTATCGTGGCTATGGGTAGAAAAACCGACGGCACCTATCTGACCGTTGAAGATTTGGAACTGATGTCCAGTATTTCCGCCCCCCTGGCTTTGTCAGTGGAAAACGCTTTTCTTTATTCCCGCCTGGAAATCCAGCTGACCGAGTTGAACCTGTTGAAGGAATTCAATGAAAACATCATTGAAAACATCAATCTCGGTATCATGGTCGTGTCCCGACTGAATCAAGTGCAAACCTGGAATTACTTCATGGAAGACCGTTTGCAAATAAAGAGACAAAAAGCGCTGCATAAAAAAGCTGCCCAAGTTTTGGGAAACGAGTTGTGGAGCAAAATCAAAACCAGCCAACCTGGAACCCATACATTGCGCAATGTCAAGGTTTCTGCCCAGGATGTTGATTCCATTTATGACGTATATATTTCTCCGCTAAAAAATGAGAGCGGCAATATTTCGGGCCGGATATTCGTGTTTGAGGACGTCACCGAAAAAATCAACATCCAAAATCAGTTGATCACAGCGGAGAAAATGGCTTCAGTGGGCATGCTTGCGGCCGGCATTGCTCACGAAATCAACACTCCCTTGACCGGCATTTCCTCTTACTGCCAATTTTTGCTGGACAGCCCCAGTGATGCGGAGAATCGGGAACTGGTCACGAAAATGCATGACCAGGTACTGCGGGCGAACAAGATCATCCGTACCCTGTTGGATTTTTCACGCCAGAAAGGCCAGCAGCCGCTGCCCATCAATTTGAACAAGGTGATTGATGAAAGTCTGGCCCTGGTCGAGCATAAATTAAAAAGGAAGAACATCGTTTTCAAAAAAGAAATCGACTTTCAAAAAAGTTTTCATGGATTTTCCACCCGTTTGCAACAGCTCTTCATCAATCTCTTTATCAACGCCATTGACGCCATTAACAGCGAAGGCCAAATATCGATTCAGGGTGAAGAAACCAGCGAGCAGATCACTATTCGCTTCAAAGACAACGGCCGCGGTATCGGGGAAAAACTTCTGGAAAAGATATTTGACCCGTTTTTCACCACCAAGGAAATCGGCAAGGGCACCGGACTGGGGCTTTCCATTGTTTATAGTATTGTCAAGGAGCACTATGGAAATATTGAAGTACACAGCAAAGTCGACCGGGGAACCACGTTCATCATTACTTTTCCCGTGCAAAGTCCCTTAAGGAGCATGAGTCTATGAAAAGAAAAACAATCCATCTGGTCGATGACGAAAGCATCATTCACGATATTTTCAAAAAAATCTTTCATGAGTCGGAATATGAATTGCATATTTCCGAAAATAAGTCCCAGGCCAAAACAAACCATTCTGCCGATGTGGACGTGGTAATTATGGACCAGATGATTCCAGGCAGTTCGGGATTGGAAATCTTCGAGGAGTTGAAAAAAGATGACCCCGAAATCAAGGCTATCTTTTTAACCGCCTTTGGAACGATTGAAGCAGCTATCGAGGCCATCAAGCACGGCGCCGTGGACTATCTGCAAAAGCCGTTCAACAACATCGAACTCAAGCACAAAGTGGACCGCGTCATCAAGGAAAAAAAACTGAATCGGGAAAATACGCAGCTAAAAAAAACACTCAACGACCGGTTTTCCTTCGACAATATCATCGGCCGCAGTCCACTCCTGAAAAAGACCCTGAGCATCGTGGAAAGCGTGGCCGATTCCAATTCCACCGTTTTGATCACCGGTGAAAGCGGCACCGGCAAGGAGCTGATCGCCAAGGCCATCCACTCCAACTCCAACCGAAAAAACATGCCTTTTTCGCCCTTCAATTCAAGCAACATCCCGGCCAGTTTGTTTGAAAGTTTGCTTTTCGGCTATAAAAAAGGCGCCTACACCGGAGCGGCCAGCGACAAAAAAGGGATATTCGAGGAGGCGGACGGCGGCACCATTTTTTTCGATGAAATCGCCAACCTGACCCCGGAAACCCAGGCCAAGATCCTGCGCGTTCTACAGGAAAAGGAGATCCAACCCCTGGGCAGTAACCAGATAAAAAAAGTTGACGTGCGTATTTTAGCGGCCACCAATATCGATTTAATGAGCAAAGTAAAAAGCGCTGAATTCCGGGAGGACCTTTATTATCGACTGAATATCATCGACATCCATCTACCCCCTTTGCGCGAACGCAAAGAAGATATTCCCATTTTAGCAGAAGCTTTTCTAAAAAGATTCTGCCGCGAAAATAAAAAACCAATTAAAGGCATGAATGAAAAATTTTTAAAACGGCTGATGGAATACAATTGGCCGGGTAATATTCGCGAACTGCAAAATGCGATGCTGCGGGCTGTGCTGCTCACCAATAACGACTTATTGACTCCAGACGCCCTGCCTCAGGAAATATTGAGAAACAATAACGAGCAGCAGCGGCTGGAAAAGGGCAGCTTCAACGCTCAAGTCGACGCCTTCAAACGGCAGATTATCAGCGAAACCCTGGACGAAAACAATTGGGTTCAGAAAAAAGCCGCCGAAGATCTGCAGCTCAAGCCATCCACACTTTATGAATTGATCAAGAGACTGGGGATTAAAAAATGAAAGAAATTAAATTGCAAAAATACCTGCAAAATTGCGGCTTGGCGAGCCGCCGCGATATCCGCCATTGGATCCACGAAGGCAAATTCAAGGTCAATCACCTTACCGTGACCGACCCCAATTTTACGATCAAAATTCCCGGCGATCAGATTCATTTTGGAAAAAAATTGCTGAAACTCAATATGCAAAACAAAAGCTATTTCATATTTAATAAACCAGTTGGCATCGTTTCTACTATGGCCGATCCACAAATGCGATCAACAATCCGTACCTTCATTAGCGGTATCAAGGAGCGGGTTTATCCGGTCGGTCGTTTGGATTTCAATTCCGACGGGCTCATGCTGCTGACCAACGACGGCGACCTGGCCAATTTCATCATTTCGGCCAAGAACCAGGTACCCAAAACCTACCTGCTGAAAGTCAAAGGGGATTTAAGCGCAGCAACACAAAAAAAACTGGAAAAAGGGGTATTCCTGGAAGGGGAACGACTCAATCCCTTCGTGATCGAGCCTGTGAAAATGACCAGCTCCGGGAACTCCTGGCTGAAAGTAACCATCAGCGAAGGCAAGAAACATATTCTGCGCAAAGCCTTTAAATATTCCGGTCATCCGGTGGAAAAGCTTAGACGTATCGCCATCGGCAACATCATGTTGAAAAAACTGCCGCTGGGGCAGTGGCGGGAATTGGCGGATTACGAAATCGCCGCCTTCAAAAAACAATACAATTTCCCGGAATAAAAAAAAGTAACGGCTACTTGGCGATTTTGAACTTGCCTTCCACACTGTCAAGTTCCACCTGCTGGTAATACGAATAACCGGTTCCGGCCGGAATCAGCCGGCCCATGGTCACGTTCTCCTTGATTCCCAGCAAATGGTCTTCCTTGCCCGCTATGGCGGCATCGGTCAACACGCGAGTAGTTTCCTGGAAAGCGGCAGCGGAAATAAAGCTGTCGTTGGCCAGTGCCGCCCGGGAAATGGGCAGTAGAGCAGGTTTGGCTTTAGCCGTTTGGCCGCCCTCGGCTTGGACCCGGGCATTTTCCTCTTCAAACTTCCATTTTTCGATGATTTGATCGGGAATAAACACTGTGTCGCCTACCTCTTCCACGCGCCGCCACTTGATCATCTGGCGGATGATGATTTCTATATGCTTGTCATTGATTTCCACACCCTGCAGCCGGTAAACGTCCTGGATTTCTTTCAACAGGTATTCAGCCAGTTTTTGCTCACCCAGAACCGATAGAATATCGACCGGATTCAGCGGGCCATCCATCAACGGCGTGCCGGCAGTGATTTTAGCGCCGTCTTCGATGATAATGTGGGCGCCGCGCGGGATGCTGTGCTCGTCGGGTTTGATGTTTTTATCCAAAGAACGGATGGTAATTTTGCGGGCACCTTTCTGCACTTTGCCATATTCAATTATGCCGTCAATTTGAGCCATTTTGGCCGGGAATTTCGGCTTGCGTGCTTCGAACAGTTCGGTAACCCTGGGCAAACCGCCGGTAATATCCTTGGTTTTGGCAAATTCCGAAGGGATCTTGAAAAGTACATCCCCGGCTCTGACTTCGTCCCCATCCTTGACCGAAATATGGGCATTGACTGGCAGATAATACTTCCTTTTAATTTTATTGGTCGCTTTATCACGGATAGAAATGTTTGGCAGCAATTCATCACGCAGTCTTTCGTTCTTGATATCGATGACCAGTTGCGTGATTTTCCCGGTTTCCTCGTCACGGGCATTGACAAAGGAAACATTTTCTTCCAGATCTTTCAGTTCCACAACACCTTCATCATTGGTCAAAAGCGAATTGGCAAAAGGGTCCCATTCCAGCAATGTATCGCCTTTTTTTACCGCCTGATTATCCTTGACCAGAATCTTGGAGCCGTAAGCAACCGGATACATGGCCTTTTCTCTTTTTTTAGAATCCAGAATCTGCACGCTACCAATGCGGTTCATGGCAATGAAGTCACCATTTTTATCCAAGGTGATTTCCAAATTTTTGTATTTAACAATGCCTTCATAGCCAGCCTGCAAATGGGTTTGGCCTTCATGACGGCCGATACCGCCGATATGGAAAGTGCGCATAGTCAACTGGGTGCCCGGTTCACCTATAGATTGAGCGGCAATAATGCCCACAGCTTCGCCCAATTCGATCAACTTACCGGTGGAAAGGTTGCGGCCGTAGCACTTGCAGCAGACCCCGCTGCGGGTTTCGCAAGTTAGGGCTGAACGGATCTTGGTTTTCATAATACCGGAATCGACAATTTCCTTGCCCTTGTATTCATCGATTTCTTCGCCGCTTTTGACAATGATTTTTTCCGGATTATCCGGTGAATAGATATCTTCCAGGGCGATACGGCCGATCAAACGGTCAATCAAAGGCTCGATCTCCTTGCCGTTTTCAATAATGGCCGAAACTTCAATACCATTGATAGTATGGCAGTCGTCTTCCTTGACGATCACTTCGTTGGCAGCATCGACCAGCTTCCTGGTTAGATAGCCGGCGTCGGCGGTTTTCAAAGCCGTGTCAGCCAGTCCCTTGCGGGCGCCATGGGTTGAAATGAAATACTGCAGGACCGACAAACCTTCCTTGAAGTTGGCCGTGATCGGCGTCTCCAATATCTCACCTGACGGCTTGGCCATCAGGCCGCGCATGCCGGCCAGCTGTTTCAACTGGTCCTTGCTGCCGCGGGCTCCCGAATCGGACATGACGAAAATGGGATTCATGCCTTCGCCTTCATAACTCATTGTGCGCATCTGGGCGAACATTTTCTCGCGGATGTCATCGGTGGCCTTGCTCCAGATTTCGATGATCTTGTTGTGGCGCTCACCAGCCGTCAAATGACCGGCCTTGTAATTACGTTCGATTTTCTCCAATTCTTTTTCTGCTAAGGCAATAATGGCCTGCTTTTCCGGTGGTACCAGCAGATCGGAAATGCTGATGGTGAAACCGGCCCGGGTGGCATATTCAAAACCAGCGTCCTTCATCTTGTCCAATGTTTCCACGGTGGGGCCGAAACCATGATTGAGGTAAATGTAATAAACCAGGTTCTGCACCCCTTTCTTCTTCATCAAACCATTGATGAACGGGATACCCTTGGGCAGGAGCTGGTTGAAAATGACCCGGCCGGGGGTAGTCACCAGCAGGTGATTATCTTCTTTCTTGATTTCGCTGATCGGGCAATTGACGATATCCTGGGGATCATAAGAATAGGTGTCCATGTTCTTGATAGTGCCGATGTATTTCACCCGGATGCGGGCATTCAAATCGACTTTGTTTTGTTCGTAAGCCTGCAACACATCCTTGAATGAGGCAAAAATCATGTGCTCGCCATTCAAATTGCGCTTGGTAAAAGTCAAATAATAAAAGCCCAGAATCATGTCTTGGGTGGGAACGGCCAAAGGCTTGCCATTGGCCGGAGACAGGATATTGTTTGAGGAAAGCATCAGGATCTTGGCTTCGGCCTGTGCTTCCAGAGAAAGGGGAATATGCACAGCCATCTGATCACCGTCAAAATCGGCATTGAAGGCCGGGCAGACCAGAGGATGCAGAGTGATGGCGTTGCCTTCGACCAGGTGGGGCTTAAAAGCCTGTATACCCAACCTGTGCAGCGTGGGAGCGCGATTGAGCAAAACAGTATGTTCCCTGATCACTTCGTCCAGAGCGTCCCAGATTTCGTCGCGATTTTCCTCAACCCAGGTGCGGGCCACCTTCAGAGTGGTCACCATGCCTTTTTTTTCCAGCTTGTTATAAATGAAAGGCTTGAATAGTTCCAAAGCCATTTTCTTCGGGATACCGCACTCGTCAAGTTTCAGATGGGGATCGACCACGATCACCGAACGCCCGGAATAATCAACGCGCTTGCCGAGTAGATTCTGGCGAAATCTGCCCTGCTTGCCTTTCAAAGCGTCGGAAAGCGATTTTAATGGCCGCTTCTGGGAGCTCATATAACTGCGGCTGCGCTTCTGATTATCAAAAAGAGCATCGGCCGATTCCTGCAACATGCGCTTTTCGTTCTTGATGATCAGTTCCGGAGCTTTCAGGTCCAAAAGCCGCTTCAGGCGGTTATTGCGATTGATGACCCGGCGATAAAGATCGTTCAGGTCCGAGGACGCGAAACGGCCGCCGTCGAGGCGCACCAGGGGACGAAGATCGGGAGGCATCACCGGCAGGACCTCCAGAACCATCCATTCAGGATGGTTGCCAGATTTCAGAAAATCCTCCATCAATTTCAGCCGTCGGGCCATGTTTTTCTTGCGCTGGAAAGATTTTTCCACCCGGATTCGCGATTTCAGGCTTGTCACTTCTTCTTGCAAATCCAATGCCGACAAAAGCTCATGCAAAGCTTCGGCACCCATTCCGGCCCGGAAAGTATCTTCGCCGTACTTGGCAATATGTTCCTGATACTCATCTTCAGAAAGCACTTGTTTGTATTTTAGGGTCGGCACATTTTTGGGATCCAGCACGATATAGCTTTCAAAATAAACGATATGCTCTAATTCCTTGGAACTGATTTCCAACAAGACACCAATGCGTGAAGGAATACCCTTGAAAAACCAGATATGGGCTACCTTGGAATTCAGTTCAATATGGGCCATCCGTTCCCGGCGTACCGAAGCCAGGGTAACTTCAACCCCGCACTTTTCGCAGACAATCCCTTTATATTTCAAGCCTTTGTATTTGCCGCACAGACAACGGAAATCCTGGGTAGGTCCGAAAATTTTGGCGCAGAAAAGCCCATCACGCTCGGGCTTGAAGGTACGGTAATTGATGGTTTCCGGCTTGGTGACTTCACCAAAGGACCAGCTGCGGATAATTTCCGGAGAAGCAATGCTCACTTTCACATGGCTGTAGTCCATAATTTTTATTTCTTTACCGTCTTTTTTTAATTTTCGCATCCTTTCTCCTTAAGAAATATTGGCGATATTTTCCTGAACCTTACTTTCATCACTGACCTTCTCTTTTTTAATCATTTCCATATTCAGGACCAGGCTTTTTAGTTCCTTGACCAAAACATTGAACGATTCAGGTAGTCCAGGGTTAAAATCCATGGTCCCCTTGACGATCGCCGAATATATTTCATTCCTGCCGCTAATGTTATCCGATTTAATGGTCAGCATTTCCTGCAAAATGTAAGCAGCCCCATATGCTTCAAGAGCCCAGACTTCCATTTCTCCGACCCGCTGGCCGCCGAACTGGGCTTTCCCGCCCAGAGGCTGTTGAGTAATCAGCGAATACGGCCCAGTCGAACGGGCATGAATCTTGTCGTCTACCATGTGTTCAAGTTTCATCATGTACATATAGCCGACCGTGACCTTGCTTTTGAAAGTATCACCCGACACACCGTCATAAAGAACAACCTTGCCGTCCTCGGGCAATCCGGCTTTCTTCATGTATGCCTTGACGTCGTTTTCCGTGGCCCCGTCAAAAACAGGTGTTTCAAAATAACAGTTCAGTTCCTTTCCGGCCCAAGCCAGTATCATTTCATATACCTGACCGACATTCATGCGTGAAGGGACGCCCAAAGGATTGAGCACCATATCCACATGGCGGCCATCTTCAAGAAAAGGCATATCTTCAACCGGCAGTATTTTGGCGACGACGCCTTTGTTGCCATGACGTCCGGCCATTTTGTCACCGACCGAAATTTTTCGGTTAACCGCAATCAGGACTTTCACGATTTTAATAATGCCCGGAGAAAATTCATCACCTTTCTCCATCTGCTCAATTTTTTCCTGTATTTCCAGATTCAGGGCGTCGATGTGCAGCCGCACCTTTTTCTCCACTTCGCCGATGAGGTTTTTGGCATTATCGGCGATGCACTTTTTCACTTCTTTTAGAAATGCATCGTTCATTTTTTCAAGGTCTTTAAGCGGGATCACGTGCCTTTTTTCAAATTTCTTTTTATCGAAAATAAATTCTTTAAGGAGTTTTTCCTTTTTAAGCAGTTTGCTGATTTTCTGAAATTTCTCGGCGGTTAAAATCTTTTTTTCATCGGCGAAATTTCTTTTCAGCTTGGCGTTCTCTATCTGATCGATTTCGGTTGCGCGCTTGTCCTTGTTCAGGCCGCGGCGAGTGAATACCTTGACGTTAATGACCGTCCCTTCGACTCCCGGCGGGCAATACAAAGAGGAGTCCTTAATCTCGGAGGCCTGCTCACCAAATATAGCCCGCAGCAGTTTTTCTTCGGGAGAGAGCTGCGTTTCACCCTTGGGCGACACCTTACCGACCAGGATTTCTCCGGGCTTGACCTTGGCGCCGATGCGAACGATGCCGCTCTCATCCAGATTTTTCATGGCGGCTTCGGAAACGCTGGGAATATCACGGGTGATTTCTTCGGGACCCAACTTGGTTTCCCGGGCTTCAATCGTTTCTTCGACAATGTAAATCGAATTGAAAGCCGAATTCTTGACCAGTCTTTCACTTAAAATGATGGCGTCTTCATAATTGTAACCGCGCCAGGGGACAAACGCAGCCAGGATATTCCTGCCCATGGCCAGTTCACCCTTGTCTGAAGCAGGGCCATCGCACAAAATTTGCCCTTTTTCAACCCGCTCACCTACTCTGACCAGCGGTTTTTGGTTGATGATGGTGTTTTGATTGGAGCGCCGGAATTTTTGCAGTTCATACAGGTCGGCCCGAATTTCGGAAAAATCAAGGTCATCGGCATCATCGGAATCGACCCGGACAATAATACGCTCGGCATCGGCGTTCATCACCACACCGGAACGCCGGCAGACGATCACCATGCCAGAATCCTTTATCAACCTATATTCCATGCCGGTGCCAACAATGCAAGCTTCGGGATTGATCAAGGGAACAGCCTGCCGCTGCATATTGGAACCCATCAGGGCCCGGTTAGCATCATCGTTTTCTAAAAATGGAATCAAGGCCGCCGAAATGGAAACGATCTGCTTGGGCGAAATGTCCATGAAATTAACTTCCATGGGCTCAACTAAAATAGTTTCTCCCGCTTTGCGCGCATCGATCTTTTTGGAAATCAGCCGGCTTTTTTCATCCAGTTCAGCGTTGGCCTGGGCGATGGTATACTCTTCCTCTTCCCAGGCACTCAGGTAAAAAGGATGGTACTTGATCAACGGTAACTTTTTGCCGGCCTTTTCAAGGCGCGCTATTTCCGCATGGGCTTCGTTTTCGCGAACGATGTCATGGAAAGCAAATTTGGAATCCCCGGCATATTCGACACGGAAATAATTGACCACCTGGCCGTTTTCCACCTTGCGGTATGGCGTTTCAATGAACCCGTAATCATTTACCCGGGCATATGTGGTTAAAGAAGAGATCAAACCAATATTCGGACCTTCCGGAGTTTCAATCGGGCAAATGCGGCCGTAATGGGACGAATGCACATCACGGACTTCGAACCCGGCCCTGTCGCGGTTCAAACCGCCGGGGCCCAGTGCCGATATACGGCGCTTATGGGTGGTTTCAGCCAGGGCGTTGGTTTGATCCATGAACTGCGACAACTGCGAGGTACCGAAAAATTCTTTCAGGGCTGCAAAGACGGGCTTGGTATTGAGAAGCTCGCGCGGCAGCATCACGGTTATGTCCGGGGCATTGGTAATCCGCTCACGAATGATTTTTTCCAGGCGCATCAAACCGATCCTAAAACCATTTTCCACCAGCTCGCCAACGGCCCGGATGCGACGGTTGGCCAAATGGTCAATATCATCAACGCGCATGGCGCCGGTCCGGTCATATTTCAACTTGAGGAAATAGCGGACAATCTGCACCATGTCTTCCAGGGTAAGGGTAAAGACCTCCTGGTTAAAATCCTTTTTAAATCCAAGCTTGATATTCAGTTTCATGCGGCCGACAGAGGAAAGGTCGTAGCGCCTGGGATCAAAAATCATGTTTTCAAAAAACTTTCTGGAACCCTCTAGTGTTACCGGTTCTCCCGGCCGCAGTTTCTTGAATACTTCGATATAGGCGTCGCCCTGGTTTTTGGAAACCTTGTCTTCCAGTTCACTTTCAGACTTAATGGCTACTTTATCGGTAATTTCAACATCTTTTTTTTTCTTGTCCTTGCGCAAAGTGAACGCCAGCATCGAACCAAATTCCTCTTCTTCGCTCTCCGGGAAAAAGACCGTGAATTCGCAATTCAGCTTGCGCAGTTTCTTGATTTGGGCTGTGCCGATTCCTTCATTGAGTTTCAACACGTTTTCCAAGTCCATGGCCGAATAGATGTCTTCAAAAAGTTCAATATCCACCGGCACATAATCGATGCCAAGCTTTTCAAAATCCTTGATATGCTTGATCATCAACTTGGTGCCTACAGGCAGAACCTCATTACCCTTTGCATCACAAACCGGAGCTGTCAGCTTGTTGTCTTTTAAAAAACGTGAATTTTGAAAATAAAAAATTCCGTTCTGCACCTTGGCCGGAATAATAGTATAGAACCGTTTCAAAATTTCAGCATCGTCGGCCAGTCCCATGGCCTTTAAAAAAGTAGTGATATTGATTCTCTTGGTTTTTTTATCCAAGCGAACCTGCAGCAGGTTCAGTTTCTCTTCCAGCTCGATCCAGGCGCCGCGAGCCGGAATAATCTTGGCTGTATATTCGCCACGCGATTTACCCGGCATAAAATATACTCCCGGAGAACGCTGCAGCTGTGAAACCACTACTCTTTCGGTGCCATTGATAATAAATGTTCCTTTTTCGGTCATAAAAGGAATTTCGCCGAAAAAGATTTCCTGCTCCTTGACATCGCGGATAGCTTTATCACCTTTCTTGTCTTCACCATAAAGGGCCAGGCGCAGCTTTACCTTTAAAGGGATAGAATAGTCAAATCCCTTATCCAAACACTCTTCAGGGGTATTGTTGATTTTAAGCCGCACACGATCGCCGCACAACTCGCAGGTTTTGTAAATGACCTTTCCCTTCTCATGACATTCACTGCAAACCGAATTCCTGCCGGTTTCATTTTCTGCCGATAAAATACCCCCGCAATTGGTGCATACCGGCATCGAATTTTCAATCCCCTGCAGAGCGCCGCACTTGCACATCCACTCTCCAAGAGAATAGGAAACGAAATCCAAAATCGCGGTTTCTTTGAAATCAGAAATGGGGAAGATGGACTTGAAGGCCGCCTGAATACCGATATTTTTGCGGTTTTCCGGCAGCTGATCAATTTGCAGAAAAGTTTTGTACGATTTTTTCTGAATTTCCAGCAAGTCGGGAACTTCGATGGGACTTGAAATTTTAGAGAAACTTACCCTTTGAATATACTTGTTAGTTGATTGCATACCAATCCTTTAATTTTTATATTTTTCAAAAGACAATAAAAAAATCATTCACTTAACTTCGATCTCGGCTCCTACTTCAGTGAACTTCTTCTTGATGGTTTCAGCTTCTTCCTTGGAAACGCCTTTCTTGACGGAAGCTGGAGCTTTGTCAACGACATCCTTGGCTTCTTTCAAACCCAGATCCGTGACTTCACGGACCACTTTGATGACATTGATTTTTTTGTCACCGACTGTTTTCAGAATGACTTCAAACTCAGTCTGCTCTTCCGCCTGGGCAGCTTCAGCCGCTGCGGCAGGCGCCGCTGCACCTGCGGACATGGCCGCCATTTCCGCCTTGATACCATACCGGCTTTCAAACTCTTTGATATAATCAGCAAGTTCCAGCACCGTCAGATTATCCAAATGCTTGAAAAAATCTTCCTTTTTGACTTCAGCCATTATATTTGTCCTCCTTTTTCTTTTTTAGCTTGCAAATTTTTAAACAAAACCAACAAGTGAGTCAGCGGCGCGGAAAGCGCTGAACCAAAACGCCGCAGCGGCATACCGATGGAAAAAACCAGCTGGGCCAGCATTTGTTCCTTGCCTGGCAATTTGGCCACTTCGGTAATCTGCATGTAGCTGACCATCGTTTTCTCAATAAATCCCGACTTGATCTTGATTTTTTTGCTTTCTTTTTCAAAGTCGACCAAGGCCTTGGCCGTTTCAATAAATTTTTCGTTGCTGTAAGCGACGGCGATTGGTCCATTAAAAAGATCGCGGCCAATATTCATTTTTTCTTTTTCAAAAAATTTGATGGCCAGCCTGTTCTTAATCACTTTGACATTGGCCCCCAGTTTCTTGATCCGGTTGCGCAATTTTCCCATTTCGGAAACCTTAAGCCCACGGTAATCGAACAGGTATACGCCGCTGCAATTAAAAATATCGGCCAGTCCATCTACGGTTTTTTTCTTTTTTTCCAGTATATGTGCGCTTGCCATAACTTTCTCCTTTGCCTAACTTTCCAATTCCTGGATGTTGATTTTAATCGACGGGCTCATTGTGGAAGAAATAAAAACACTCTTGACGTATTTTCCTTTCAGGGTCACCGGCCGTACTTTCAGTATAGCGCTGATGAAGACCTTGGAATTTTCAACGATTTTTTCGCTATCGAAAGAAGTTTTGGCAACACTGGAATTAATAATCCCGTTCTTGTCGACGCGGAATTCAACCCGGCCTTTTTTGATTTCAGCCACGGTTTCCTTGACGTTAAAAGTCACGGTCCCCGATTTCGGACTGGGCATTAATCCCTTTGTCCCGAGAGATTTCCCGAGTTTACCGACACTTTTCATCATGTCCGGAGTGGAAATGACCACGTCGTAGTCAAACCAGTTTTCCTTCTGAATTTTCTCGACAATTTCGTCTCCGCCGACAAAATCGGCTCCTGCCTCGCTGGCTTCCTTTTGCTTTTCACCAGAGGCGATGACCAACACCCGCTTGACTTTGCCCGTGCCATACGGCAGGACCACGGTTCCGCGCACCATTTGGTCGGGATATTTCGGGTCGACCGACAGCCGGACCGAGACGTCCACCGATTCATCAAATTTGGAAGTTTTGATTTCTTTCAGCAAGGCCACGGCTTCATTCAGAACATATTCACGTTCTTCAATTTTTTCCTTGGCTTTGAGGTACGATTTCCCGCGCTTAGACATTTTTTATCTCCACACCCAGACTTCTAGCCGAACCTTCAATAATCTTGATGGCCGCTTGCAAATCAGTGGTATTCAGGTCCTCCATCTTGATCTTAGCAATCTCTTCCACTTGTTTTTTAGTCACTTTGCCTACTTTGTTTTTATTGGGTTCTCCAGAACCCTTCATGATGCCGGCGGCTTTTTTGAGCAGATATGAAGCCGGTGGGGTTTTCAGCTTCAGGGTAAAGGTCTTGTCGGCATGAACCATGATATCCACGGGGATGATCATGTCTTCCTCCAATTTGGCCGTCAGCTTATTAAACTGACTGACAAACTCCATGATATTCAAACCATGCTGGCTCAAAGCCGGACCAACCGGGGGGGCGGGAGTCGCCTTTCCGGCCGGTAGTTGCAATCTGAATGTTTTCACGACCGCTTTGATTTTTGGGCTTGCCATGTATATTTCTCCTAAATTTTTTCAACCTGTAAATAATCCAAATCGACTGGGGTAGCCCGGCCAAAAATGGTTACAATTACTTTCAGCAGGTTTTTTTCTTCGTTGACCGCGTCCACAATGCCGTTGAAATTGATGAACGGGCCATCGATGATCTTCACCGCTTCGCCGACTTCGAAATGATACCTGGGCTTGGGAGTTTCCTGGGTGGTTTCAATATGCTTTAAAATAGTGGCCACTTCCTTAGCCGAAAGGGGTTTGGGTTTTTTACCCGCCCCGACAAAACCGGTCACTTTTGGTGAGTTGCGTACAAAATACCAGTTCTTGTCATTCATTTCCATGTTCACTAGGATGTAGCCGGGAAACGAACGCTTCTCGCTGACTACTTTCTTGCCGCCCTTGATTTCGACAACATTTTCCTTGGGGATAACGATTTCGCCAATCTGGCTTTGCATGGAATACTTGTTGATTTTTTCATTCATGGCCTTGACCACAAATTCCTCAGCCCCGGAAAAAACGTGAATAATATACCAATCCATTGTTTTACCGATTTCCTATTTAAAAATATAAGCGATTTGTCTGAAGATCCGCGTAAAAATGAAATCAACCCCAAAAAGGTAAACTCCAAAAAACAGGGAAATAACCAGAACCGCAATCGTGGTTTTAATTAAATCATTTTTGTTGGGCCAGGTGACTTTTTTTAATTCACCCCTGATCTCTCTCAGGTAAGCTCCCATGCGTTTGAATATATTTTTTTCTTTTTCCATGTTTCAATGCAGGTCAGAAGGGACTCGAACCCCCAACCCCCGGTTTTGGAGACCGATGCTCTACCATTGAGCTACTGACCTATTTGACCTCCTTGTGCAGGGTGTGCTTACGGCAGCGCGGGCAATATTTATTGAAATTCATCTTATCGGCCGTGTTCTGCTTGTTTTTATAGGTGGAATAATTCTTTTCGGAACAGTCGGAACATTTCATCCCGACCTTGATTCTTTTATCACTCTTGGCCATGGCTTACTCGATAATGTCGGTAACGCTGCCGGCGCCGACCGTCCTGCCGCCTTCACGAATGGCGAACTTCAACCCTTTCTCCATGGCGATCGGCATGATCAGCTCTATCTCCAAATTGGCGTTGTCCCCGGGCATGACCATCTCCACTCCCTCGGGCAACTTCACCGAGCCGGTTACGTCCGTGGTGCGAAAGAAAAACTGCGGCCGGTAGCCCGTAACGAACGGCGTGTGCCGTCCCCCTTCTTCCTTGCTCAACACCAATATCTCGGCTTTGAACTTGGTGTGCGGCGTGATCGAACCCGGCTTGGCTAAAACCATGCCGCGATCCACATCCCCACGATCCGTGCCGCGCAGCAACACCCCGATATTGTCTCCGGCCCGCCCCTCGTCCAACAGCTTCTTGAACATCTCCACGCCCGTCGCCACGCGCTTCTTCGTCTCACGAATGCCCAATATGTCCACTTCGTCGCCAACCTTGACGATCCCGCGCTCCACTCGTCCCGTCACCACCGTGCCCCGGCCGCTGATCGTAAACACGTCTTCGATCGGCATCAAAAATGGCTTGTCTATCTGCCGGACCGGCAGCTTGATATAACTGTCCACCGCGTCCATCAGGTTCATGATGCACTTGTTCCATTCATTGTCCACACTGCCGTCGCTTTCCATGCTCTTCAACGCGCTGCCGCGCACAACCGGGATCTCGTCGCCAGGAAAACCGTAACTCGTCAAAAGCTCCCGGATCTCCAGTTCCACCAGATCCAATATCTCCTTGTCCTCGACCATGTCCACCTTGTTCATGAACACCACGATCGCCGGAACGTTCACCTGCCGCGCCAGCAATATGTGCTCCCGCGTCTGCGGCATCGGCCCGTCAGCCGCCGATACCACCAGTATCGCTCCGTCCATCTGCGCCGCTCCCGTGATCATGTTCTTGATGTAGTCGGCGTGACCAGGACAGTCTATGTGCGCGTAATGCCGCTTGGCCGTCTCGTATTCCACGTGCGCAATCTGGATGGTTATCCCACGCTCTTTTTCCTCGGGCGCGTTGTCTATGCTCCAAAAATCACGATATTTTACCTTGGAGTTCATCGTACTCAATACCTTAGTGATCGCCGACGTCAATGTCGTCTTGCCGTGATCCACATGCCCGATCGTCCCAATATTCAAATGCTCCTTCGTACGATCAAATTTCTCTTTCGCCATGTTTTCCTCCTAATTAATGGTGTAAATGCCCAACTGGGTCTTCAGAACTTCATTCATTTTCTCCTCGGTCATTTCACTGTATTTATAGAACTCCAAAGAGTAGTTGGCCCTTCCCTGGGTCAGGGTACGCAGCGCCGTTGCATAACCGAACATCAGCGACAACGGCACCAACCCGTCAATCACATGCAGGTTGTTTTTCAAGTCCAGATGTGTCACTTTGCCCTGGCGGGTATTGAAATCGGACATCACTTCGCCGAGGTATTCGTCCTGGACGACAATTTCGATTTTCATCAGGGGCTCGAGCAAAATCGGCTTGCCCTTGCGAAAAGCGCTTTTAAAAGCCATGGCGGCCGCTATTTTATAGGCCAGCTCATTAGAATCTTCTTCATTATAAGAGCCATCGACCAAATCGACTTCGACCTGGGTGATGGGAAACCCGGCAATTACGCCGATATCCATGGCTTCAAGCACTCCCTGCTCAATGGCTTTATAGAATTCCTTGGGAATAATGCCATGCCTGATCGTGGGATTGAACTTGAATTTTTCGTTACCCGCAAACGGCTTTATTTCCAACATAACATGGCCGTACTGGCCTTTGCCGCCGCTCTGCTTGATATATTTTTCTTCAGCACGGGCTCTTTTGCGAATCGTTTCGTAATACGCCACCCGTGGTTTGCCCAGCTTGGTCTGCACTTTGAATTCACGTTTAATCCTTTCCTGAATAATCTCCAAATGCAGTTCGCCCATCCCGGAAATGATCATTTGTCCAGTGTGGTGATCCACATAGGATTTCAAAGTGGGGTCTTCTATGGACAATTTAGCCAAAACTTCGTCGAGTTTCTGATGTTCTGAAGTCAGGCGCGGTTCAATGGTTGATGAAACCACGGGTTCAGGGAAATGAATGGTTTCCAGCAGAATGGGATGCCTTTCATCACACAATGTGTCTCCGGTGGAAACATCCTTTAAGCCGACCGTGGCCGCGATGTCCCCGGAATAAACGGCTTCCACTTCTTCCCTTTTATTGGCGTGCATTTTCAGCAGCTTGGAAATTCGCAAACGTTGATTCTTGCTGCTGTTGAAAATTGTGCTGCCGACCTTGATGCTGCCCGAATAGACCCGAAAAAAGACAAGCTGCCCGACGTAAGGATCACTCATGATCTTGAATACCAGCGCCGACATGGGTTCATCATCGGACAATTTGCGGCACAGCGCCTTGCCGGTTTTGGGATCTTTTCCGGAGGCAGCATCTTTGTCCAGGGGAGAAGGCAGGTAATCCACAATGGCGTCGAGCAGATTGTGAATGGCTTTGTTTTTAAAGGAAGAACCCAGGAGAACCGGAACCGCCTTGAGGTTTAAAGTGGCCATCCGCACCGCTTTTTTCAAGTAAGTTTCCGGAATATCTTTTTTTTCAAGAAACAATTCCATCACATCGTTGTCAAATTCAGCCAGCCTTTCAATCAGTTGTTCGCGGTGCAGTAGGGCGTCATCCATGTAAAGCGCGGGGATAGCCATATTTTCCACCTTGGCACCCAGTAATTCGCCGTTGAAATGATAAGCTTTCATGGCAATGAGATCGATCACGCCCGCGAAATTCTCTTCACTGCCCAGCGGCAGCTGCAGCGGCAGGGTAATCACCTTGAATTTTTTTTCAATTTGTCCGACCACATCTAAAAAATCGGACCCCTGACGGTCCATTTTATTGACATAAGCGATTTTGGGAATGTGATATTTCACTGACTGATACCAGACTTTTTCAGTCTGCGGCTCCACCCCGCCGACGCCGCAGAGCACGATGATGGCTCCGTCAAGAACCCGCAGGGATCTTTCTACTTCGGCAGTGAAATCCACATGGCCGGGAGTATCGATAATATTGATGCGGCAATCATTCCAGAAGCAGGTGGTCGCAGCGGCGGTGATGGTAATCCCCCGTTCCTGCTCCTGCTCCATCCAATCCATGACCGCTGTTCCCTCATCCACTTCGCCGATTTTATAAGTCACTCCGGTATAATATAGAATTCTTTCGGTAGTGGTGGTTTTACCGGCATCGATGTGGGCCATCAAGCCGATATTGCGAATTCTGTCAACCGGAACCGTTCTCATGGTATTTGTCCTTTGGTCGTCCTGACGTTTACCAGCGGTAATGGGCAAAAGCCCGGTTTGCTTCGGCCATCTTGTGCACTGTTTCCTTCTTTTTGATGGCTCCGCCCTTTTCGCCATAGGCATCCATGATTTCTCCGACCAGTTTCTCGCGGAAGGATTTGCCGCCGCGTATGCGGGCGTTCTGAACCAGCCAGCGGACACCCAGCGCATAAGATCGTTCCTTGCGGACTTCCATGGGCACCTGGTAGGTGGCGCCGCCGACCCGGCGTGAACGGGTTTCCACCTGCGGGCGGACATTTTCAATGGCCTTGGTAATTACTTTCAGCGGATCTTCTTTCATCTTTTCCTGGATGGTTTCCATGGCCCCGTAGACAATATGCTGGGCAAGGTTTTTTTTTCCGCTTTGCATGACCTTGGTGATCAGCTTGGCCAGAATGGAGGAATTGTAGACCGTGTCATACAGTATCTCTTTTTGCTTGGTAATTTTTTTCCTGGGCATTTATTTCTCCTGAGCCCCTTTCTTGCGGCGGGCGCCATATTTCGAACGGCTTCTTTGCCTGTTTTCAACACCGGTAGTATCTTTGGCGCCACGCACAATATGATAGCGGACACCGGGCAAATCCTTGACCCTGCCGCCACGGACCAGAACAATGGAATGCTCCTGCAAAGTATGCCCTTCACCGGGAATATATGCCGTAACTTCAATACCATTGGATAAACGGACTCTGGCTACTTTGCGCATGGCTGAATTGGGTTTTTTGGGGTTGGTGGTAAACACGCGGGTGCAAACACCTCTTTTCAACGGGCAGTCTTGTAGCGCTGGTGATTTACTCTTCTCGCTCACCCGGCTTCTGCCCAAACGGACCAACTGATTAATTGTAGGCAAATTTCCTCCTGTACAATTTTAAGGATTTTTTTTTAAAAGATTTCCCTAATTTCTAAGCAAGAAAAAGAATTTATACCACAAAAACAAGGTGAACGTCAAGCGAAATAAGGGAATTTTAAGCGATTTTTTGTTTTTTTTATCAAAATGTAAATATTTGTCAGAAAAATGAAAAAACCCGGTGACGACCTACTTTCCCACTCCGTTGCCAGAGCAGTATCATCGGCACTGAAGAGCTTAACTTCCGGGTTCGGAATGGGACCGGGTGTTTCCTCTTCGTTATGGTCACCGGGAATATTGCAATACTTCCTATCAATGCTGCTCTATTAGATTTGCCGGGCATAAAGCTAAATAAACTTTATGATTAAGGCTCTCGACCGATTAGTACTGGTCAGCTTAATCCCTTACAGGACTTACACATCCAGCCTATCAAACTCGTCGTCTACGAGAGGTCTTCTGTGCCGATTTCTCGGCAGGGAGATCTTATCTTGAGATTGGCTTCCCACTTAGATGCTTTCAGCGGTTATCCAGAATAAATGTAGCTACCCAGCTATGCTCCTGGCGGAACAACTGGATTACCAGAGATTTACCCATCCCGGTCCTTTCGTACTAGGGACAGATTCTCGCAGATCTCCTGCGCCCACTGTGGATAAGGACCGAACTGTCTTGCGACGTTCTGAACCCAGCTCACGTACCACTTTAATCGGCGAACAGCCGAACCCTTGGGACCTGCTCCAGCCCCAGGATGTGATGAGCCGACATCGAGGTGCCAAACAGCGTCGTCGATATGAGCTCTTGGACGCTATAAGCCTGTTATCCCCGGAGTACCTTTTATCCGTTGAGCGATGGCCCTTCCATACAGAACCACCGGATCACTAAGCCCTGCTTTCGCATCTGCTCGACCTGTCGGTCTCACAGTTAAGCATTCTTATGCCTTTACACTCTACGGCTGATTTCCAAACAGCCTGAGAATACCTTTGGGCACCTCCGTTACACTTTTGGAGGCGACCGCCCCAGTCAAACTACCCGCCTAACACTGTTTCCCGACAGGATATACTGTCAGGGTTAGAATTCCAATACGATAAGGGTGGTATCCCAAGGACGGCTCCATCCCGACTAGCGTCGGAACTTCAAAGCCTCCCACCTATCCTGGACATACCGCACCAAAATTCAATATTAGGGTGCAGTAAAGGTTCACGGGGTCTTTCTGTCCAGCAGCGGGTAATGGGCATCTTGACCCATGCTACAAGTTCGTCGTGCATCTCCTTGAGACAGTGCCCAAGTCGTTACGCCTTTCGTGCGGGTCGGAACTTACCCGACAAGGAATTTCGCTACCTTAGGACCGTTATAGTTACGGCCGCCGTTTACTGGGGCTTCAATTCAGAGCTTCTTCCACCTTGCGGCGGAATGACCCCTCCTTTTAACCTTCCAGCACCGGGCAGGCGTCAGACCCTATACATCGATTCTTTGTCTTTGCAGAGTCCTGTGTTTTTGTTAAACAGTCGCTTGGGCCAATTATCTGCGACCTCCTCGGGCTCAAAATAAATCTCACCCAAAGAGGCACTCCTTCTTCCGAAGTTACGGAGTTAATTTGCCGAGTTCCTAAAGGAGACATCACACGTGCGCCTGAGAATATTCTTCCCGTCTACCTGTGTCGGTTTGCGGTACGGACACCCTAATGACTTCCTAGTGGCTTTTCTTGACAGTATGACGTCAGCAGGTTCACCCGGTAAAAACCGAATTTCCCCGACTTCCTTAGGGTATGTGAGCCTCCGGATTTGCCATGAAGCTCCCCTTTGTCATCGGCCGTACTCGACCAGCGGTACGGTCTGCTTAGCCTGCTGTGTCCCCACATCGGTATAACGCCAATGAGGTGGTGCAGGAATGTTGACCTGCTTTCCATCGCTTACGCCGTTTGGCCTCAGCTTAGGATCCGACTAACCCTGAGCGGACTGACCTTGCTCAGGAAACCTTAGACTTTCGGCGTTGAGGGTTCTCACCCCAATTATCACTACTTATGCCGGCAGAGTCTCTTCCTGATCACCATCAAGCCTCACAGCCTGAATCTTCTATCAGGAATGCTCTCCTACCAATCCAAATTACTTTGAATTCCGCAGCTTCGGTATCATGCTTTAGCCCCGTTACATCTTGGGCGCAAGGACGCTCGACCAGTGAGCTATTACGCTTTCTTTAAAGGATGGCTGCTTCTAAGCCAACCTCCTGGCTGTCTTTGTATCTTTACATCCTTTCCCACTTAGCATGAATTCTGGGACCTTAGCTGGCGGTCTGGGCTGTTTCCCTTTCGAAAATGGAGCTTAGCCCCCACTTTCTGACTCCCACACTGTTGTTGCAGGCATTCGCATTTTAGTTGGATTCAGTAGTTTTTTCAAACCCCTAGTCCATCCAGTGATCTACCTCCTGCACAAATCATGTGAGGCTAACCCTAAAGCTATTTCGGAGAGAACGAGCTATCACGAGGTTTGATTGGCCTTTCACCCCTATCCTCAACTCATCCAAACAGTTTTCAACCTATATTGGTTCGGGCCTCCGTATGGTGTTACCCATACTTCACCCTGGTCAAGGATAGATCACTCTCGCTTCGCGTCTATTCCCAGTGACTAATTCGCCCTATTCAGACTCGCTTTCGCTTCGGCTCCGTCTCTGCGACTTAACCTTGCCACTGAAAATAACTAGCCGGCTCATTTTACAAAAGGCACGCCGTCATTTGCCCGAGGGCAAACTTCGACTGCTTGTAGGTATATGGTTTCAGGTTCTATTTCACGCCCCTAACAGGGGTACTTTTCACCTTTCCCTCGCGGTACTGGTTCACTATC
>Ga0209429_10000036_pt1:0-10000 | contig 86936 bp, 65 predicted proteins | sample BarGraNGADG00212_3_FD_184493 | JGI IMG/M metagenome (GOLD analysis project Ga0209429, IMG submission 184493) | Arctic peat soil microbial communities from Barrow, Alaska - Barrow Graham LP Ref core NGADG0004-212 (SPAdes) (version 2) | ecosystem: Environmental > Terrestrial > Soil >... | reverse complement strand
CTCGACCTGCTGGCCAAACGCCGCGGTCTGCCCCTGCACGTCCTGCTGGGTTTCCCAACCCGGCGCATCATGTCGGGCATCTCCATCGGCATTCAGGAAACGGTCGCCAAACTCCTGGAAAAAACAGAGGAAGCGGTGGCTACCGGCTATCACCGCGTCAAGATGAAGATCCAGCTTGGGCAGGACGTGGAGTGGGTAGAGGCGGTGCGTCAGCGTTTCCCCGGCCTGGCGCTGATGGCCGACGCCAACGGCGACTACACCTTGGCCGACGCCGCCCTTCTGGCCCGCCTCGACCAATTCGAACTGACCATGATCGAGCAGCCCCTCTCCTACCACGATATCTACCAGCATTCGCTACTGCAGGCGCAGCTGCAAACGCCGCTCTGCCTCGACGAATCGATCCACGACGTTGATGACGCCGCAGCCGCTATCGCCCTGAAAAGCTGCCGGGTGATCAATATCAAACAAGGCCGCGTGGGCGGCGTGCTGGCAGCGGTAAAAATGGCCCGCCTTTGCGCCGCCAATGGCATCCCGGCCTGGTCCGGCGGCATGGACGAAACTGGCATCGGTCGCGCCCTGAACATCCAGCTGCAGACTGCCCCGGGCTTCTCCCTGCCCGGCGACACTTCGGAGACCAGCCGCTATTTCCATGAAGACATCGTCGTGCCGGGGGTAGTGCTGGCCAGGGACGGCTTCATCGAGATCCCGCCCGGCCCGGGCAGCGGCGTGGAAGTGATGCCAGAACGGCTGGAGCGCTACCTGCTCGATCGCGAGCGGGTCGGATAGACCTTTTCCAGTTCTTTTACTGAAAAGGGAAGGCCGGGGACGATCTTTTAGATTTTTAGATTTAAAGTCGATCCGGTTCGGATCTGTACGAGGGCGGCTTGCCGCGCTCGCCAATCTGCTGGCGCCACATGGCGTAGTACAGCCCCTTTTGCCCGAGCAGCTGCTCGTGGGTTCCCGTTTCGACGATCTGCCCCTGTTCCAGCACGTAGATCACATCGGCGTGCATGATGGTCGAGAGCCTGTGGGCGATCAAAATAGTGATTTGTTCCCGGCTGGCCGAGATCTGCCTGATTGTCCGCGTGATGTCCTCCTCGGTTAGCGAGTCGAGCGCCGACGTGGCTTCGTCGAAGATCAGCAGCCGGGGTTGTCTGAGCAATGCCCTGGCGATGGAAAGGCGCTGCTTTTCGCCGCCGGATAGCTTGATGCCGTTCTCACCGATGAGCGTATCGATCCCGGCGGAGGCGCGGGAGAGAAACGGCGTCGCCTGGGCTTTACGCAAAGCTTCCAGGATCTCCTCGTCGGAGGCATCCGCTCTCACGAAGCGCATGTTTTCCTTGATGCTGCCAGCGTACAACTGGGTTTCCTGGGTGACAAAGCCGATCTGCCGGCGCAAGGGGTTGTAACGGATGTTCGTGGACGAGGCCTTATTGAAAAAAATGGACCCGCTGACCGGGCTATAAAGTCCCACGAGCAATTTCACCAGGGTAGACTTCCCCGACCCCGAAGGGCCAACGATGGCGATGGTTTCTCCGGACCGAACAGTGAACGAGATGCCGTCAACGGCGTTGAACGTCGCGGTCCGGTGCCGGAAGACCACGTTCTCGAAGCGAATCATCTCCAGCGGGCCGATCTCGTCGGGATTCTCGGGGCGGCGCTCGATGGGCTTTTTCATAAGCGTGTCGAAGTTATGGATGGACGCGTCCACTTCCCGGTATTGCAGGATGATATTCCCCATATCCTGCAGGGGCCCGAAAATAGCGGCGGATATGAACTGCATGGCGATCATCTGACCGGTCGTCAGCACATGGCGGAAAATAAGCCACAGCAGGATGAACAGGATGGATTGTTTGAGCAGGTTAAGCGCGATCCCCTGCAGGAAGGTCAGCGAGCGGACCTTGCGGGCCTTCTTCATCTCAAGATCGTAAATGGAGCGTGTCTGCCCGCGCAGGCGCTTGATCTCCTGGAAGGTCAGACCCAGACATTTGACCAGCTCGATGTTCCGCAGGGACTCGGTGATGACTCCCGACAGGCGGTAGGTTTCGCGGTTGATGGACCGCTGGACGGTCTTGATCTTTTTCGAGAGCAGGCCCGTGAGGAAGCCCAGCACGCCGATGCCGATGAGAAAAACGGGGATCAGCAGCCAGCTTTTCGTGATGCTGTACCAAACCAGGAAGCCGATGCCGATAACCGAGGAGAATAGCACATTGATCAGGGAATTCACGAAACGCTCGGTATCGGTCTTCACCTTCTGCATAATGGAGACGGTTTCGCCGCTGCGGCTTTCTTCGAATTCCTGGAAGGAGAGCCGCAGGGTCTGCTTCAAGCCGTCGTTGACGACGTTCATCCCGAAGCGGGCCACGGCCATGCGCGCAAGATATTCCTGCAGCGCTCTGAACAACCTGGCCAGCAAGGCGATGGCCAGGGCCAGGGCCAGCCAGAAAAGCACCCCGCGCACGAGTTCATGCTCCGGGCGGCGGCCGCGGCCGGAGGCGAAGTCATCGATGATCTTCCCGAAAATGATGGGGTCGATCAGGCTGAGCAGTTGCGCCAGCAGCGCCGCCAACAGGGAGACAAAGATCAGTCCTTTATGGGGTTTCAGGTATTTCCAGAGGATGCGCATGCCGGACGCTTTAACATTCGGGGACGGATTGCAATTTTGCAAAAACTCGTCATTTGCCATTCATTCCTCCATGGGCATTTAAATACAGTTGCCGCATGTCACCATGTATGTAAATCCTGGCTGCCTCATAAATCCATAATATCAGTTTTTAGCCTTTTTGTGTCAAGTTCCCGACCGTTCCTGGTTCCCTACTGGTCCCCTGGCCCCTCGCAATCCATAGCCGATTCCTTACACCTGTACGTTGTATAGGACTTTCTTGAACTGCAGAAATAGGACATTACTACTTTGCGCAAAAAAAATATTTTTTTATGTTTTTTATGTATTGTTTTTTAATTTATTGTTATAATCAGGGTTTTTAATCAACTAATAAAAGGAGGAATAATTAAATGAAAAGAATATTGTTCGTAGTCACACTGTGTTGCTTTATTCTTCCTGGGCTCATGCTCGCTCAGGGAGTAACAACCGCTGCTTTTAACGGCCTGGTCACGGACAGTGACGGCAACTCCATAGTCGGAGCCACCGTCACCGCCCTGCACAACCCGACCGGCACCGTGTACACCGCCCTCAGCCGCCAGGATGGCCTTTTCAACATCCCGGCCGTCAAAGCCGGCGGGCCATACACGGTTACGGTCAGCATGGACCCCTTTAAAACCCAGGAATTGAAAGGCATCACCCTGAAACTGGGCGAGGACCGCAATTTAAAATTCAAATTGACGTTGGAAACCATCCAGGAATCCATCACGGTCATCGCTTCCAACCCGGTGATTTCCGAATCGCGCACCGGCGCTTCGCAGAACGTTTCGCAGAACATGATCGAAAACATGCCGTCCGTCACGCGTTCACTCAGCGATTTTACCCGTATGTCACCGCAGTCGCTCAAAAGTGAAGAATCCGACGGTTCCTTCACCGCCGGCGGCCGCAACAATCGCTACAATAACATCCAGATCGACGGCGCCCAGAGCAACGACCTTTTCGGTCTCGGCTCGGGCGGCACGCCGGGCAGTCAGGCCGAAGCCACGCTGATTTCGCTGGACGCCATCCAGGAATTCCAGGTGGTCATCGCTCCCTTTGACGTCCGCCAGGGCATGTTCACCGGCGGCGGCGTCAACATCATCACCAAGAGCGGCGCCAACAATTTGCATGGCTCGGCTTTCTTTGAAGGCCGGAACCAGGATTTCGTAGGCAAAGGTCCTAACGACACGGCATTCGCCAAATTCAGGGACACCGTTATGGGCGGCTCTTTTAGCGGCCCGATAATCAAGAATAAACTGTTCTATTTCCTCAACGTCGAGACGGGTTCGAAAGTAACGCCGCAGGATTACTACATAGGCGATGGCTTGGATGCTTTGGACCTGACTACTCAGGTTCCTCAGAGGATCACCGTGGCCCAAGTACAGGACTTCACACGCATAATGCAGAAATACGGCTACGATGTCGGCACCTACGGCCCGGTTGAACAGAACAGAGACAGACTGAACCTGTTCGGCCGCATCGACTGGAACATCAGCAACAGCCATCGGCTGACGCTGCGTACAAGCTACATCAAATCCGATAGTGGCGGCGTGCAACGCAATTCAACGAGTTCATTCAACATGGGTAACGCCGGTGTGCTTTACAAGACTAATTCCAACAGCACCGTCCTGCAGCTGGACAGCGTTTTCGGCAAAAACGTCAGCAACCAGCTGATACTCAGCTACCAGTACATCAACGACCATCCCACCTACATGGGCGCTGCTTTCCCCAGAATCTCCATATCTTTACCCAGTTTCAGCTTGTACGCCGGATCGGAAAGTAACCGGCACAAGAATCAGCTCAAACAGGATATAATCGAAATATCCGACAACCTGACCATATTCAAGGGCAAACACACAATCGTTCTGGGCACCCACAACGAAATCTTCCACTTTTATAACGTATACATGCCCAATGGCTTTGGTAGTTATTCGTTCCGCACCCTGGCTGACCTTGAGGCCGGTAAACCATACCAATTTAACTACACCTACTCACTTACCGCTGATCCCGACGCTGCCGCCAAGTTCTGGGTCTACCAGCTCGGTCTGCACGTCCAGGACGAGTGGAAAATGTCACCCGACCTGAAGCTGACCCTGGGCATCCGCGCCGACGTGCCGATCATCCCCGACAAACCGCTCGCAAACCCCGTCGTTGAAGCAAAATTCTCCGCCCAGGGCCTAAAGACCGATCAGGTCGCCAGCGGCAATGTCCTCTGGTCGCCCCGCTTCGGTTTCAACTGGGATGTCGCCGGCAAGCAAAAGACCCAGGTGCGCGGCGGTTTAGGCGTTTTCTCAGGCCGCACACCCTATGTCTGGATTTCCAACCAGTTCTCCAACACCGGCATGGATCTGGCTCGCTATAATATCACTGCGGCGTCTGGCAAAACACTCGATTTTTTTGTCACCGACATCAATGGGCAGCCCAAAAGCGGGACGGCTCTTCAAGGCACTATCAACCTGATCGACAATAATTTCACCTATCCGCAGGTGTTGAGAAACAGCATCGCCATAGACCAGCAGCTCCCTCTTGGATTCACCGGCACGGTCGAATTCATCTACAGCATGAACCTCAAGTCGGTTATGTTCCAGAATATCAACATTGCTAAGGTGGCCGGAAAATTCGCCCCCCTGGATGGACGCCCCTTGTGGGGAACACCTGCTATTTCCTCCTCCAGCAATACCGGCAAAGGCAACTACATAAACAAAGAATTCCAGGATGTCATTCTGATGACAAATACCAAAAAAGGCTACGAATGGAATTTCAGCTTCCAGTTGCAGCGCGAATGGGGCAGGGGCAGCTCGCTCAATGCCCTCTACTCCTACGGCGTGGCCTATGATGTCAACAGCAGCACATCTTCGGTCGCCGTTTCCAACTGGCAGTTCAACCCGGGCGGCTTCGAAGGTCCCAACGCCGATGTTGAAGCCAGAGCCATATTTGATCCCGGCCACCGCGTCATGGTCGCCCTCTCCCAGCGCTTCAACTTCCTTAAGAATGCGCCCACAATACTTTCCATGATCTATGACGGCCATTCGGGTTCCCGTTACTCCAGTATCTACTACAACGATTACAACGGTGACGGTTATGGCAACGACTTGATCTACGTACCGCTCGAGACCGACTCTGACAAGATCATCCTGACCAAGGGCACCTGGGCAGATCTCGACGCTTACATCAATGGCGACCCGGGGCTGAAGGCTGCTCGCGGCACTATCATCGGACGCAACGCCAGCCGTGAAAAGTGGTACAACGGCTTTGACTTGAAACTGAGCCAGCAAATTCCCATGCCCTACGGTGAAGGCCATCGTTTGGAAGTCAGCCTGACCCTCAAGAACCTCCTCAACCTGATCGACAAGAATCAGGGTGTTTTCCGTTACATATCCTATGACGATGCCCCCCTCACCTACAAAGGCCTCGACAAAGCTACCGGCAAACCCATTTTCGACTTCTACGGCAAGGTTGACCCCGCTAACCCGGCCAACGCCGACTTCCGCTTCCTCATCAACCAGCTCCTTTCCCGCTGGCAGCTACTGTTGGGTGTAAACTACCGCTTCTAAAAATAGTGAGGCTTTCCGGAAACACTTGGTTTCCTGATACAAGCCAAACGAAAAAATTACCCCCGGGGGCAACCTCGGGGGTTTTTTTTTGCTTGCAAAAGAAATGCCAAAAAACTAAATATTAAACGCTGTTCCGGACCTGGATGATTTCGGCGGTAATGCTGATGGCGATCTCCTCGGGGGGTGTGGCTGTTGATGGGCAGACCGACCGGTAGTCAGCGAGAACAGTTACTGGCGTCCCTAGCCCCTGAGGCAGAAACCAAACGGTATTTTCAATCTGCTTATTCTTGCGGTTTGCTCTCTGATAAAGCCCGGATGATTTTTTCGGCGGTTATGGGCAGGGATTTGATGCGTATGCCCAGGGCGTCTTCCACGGCATTGGCAATTATCGGCGCCGCCGGAATCATGGTATGCTCGCCCATACCCCTGGCCCCGAAAGGGCCGTCGGGTTGCGCGACTTCGATAAAAATCGGCACGATTTCTTCGGGAATATCCATGGCGGTCGGGATCTTGTAGTCGGAAAAATTGGGATTAAGCATTTTTCCTTTTTCGTCGAAGCGCATATCTTCATACAAAACCGTGGCTATGCCCTGCAGCAAACCGCCGGTGACCTGGCCTTTCAGCAAATCGGGATTCAGTGCCTGGCCAACGTCAACAGCCAGCACCACTTTGGGAATCCTGATCTTGCCGGTCTGTTTGTCGATTTCGATGATGATGCCGCTGGCCCCGACCGTGTAATGCACGTTGGGATGACCGCCCTGGCCGGTTTCCGGATCACCCAGCGCCGAAGTGAACTCGGGCATGAACATGCCCCGACCTACGATCGGCCCGCCGCGGTAAGTTCCATCCTTTTGCTCGATACCGGCGATGACGAAATTTTTGAGCGGCAAAGCCCAGCCCGGTTCCTTTTTGGATTTCACCTGCTCAGCTTCCAGATAAAGCCCGTCACGGTCTTTCCCGAGAGCCCTGGCGACCAGGTCGAATATCTGCTCCCGGGCGTCTATGGCTGCCTTTTCGACGGCCCTGCCGCAGCTCCAGGTGATATGCGAGGCCACGGTCTGCCATTCGTAGGGATTGCGGTCGGTGTCGGGGGTTTCCACCCTGATTTTTTCGGGCGGCACGCTCAGGATTTCGGCGGCGATCTGGGCCATGACCGTCTGAAATCCCTGGCCGATTTCCATGGCCGAAGCCAGTATGTTCAGGCTGCCGTCTTCGTTGAATTTCAGAAAAACCGTTGAAGAGGCGTTCGCAGGCATGGCCGGGGCTTTCCAGAAGAGGGCGAAGCCTTTGCCGATTACTTTATCGGGATTTTCGCTTTTGTTTTTTTTACCCCACTCTATCGCTGCGGCCACGCGGTCAATGGCTTCGATCAGGCCGCTGGGATTCATCGCGGCGCCGTAGGCCAGCGTGTCGCCGGGGCGGATGGCGTTTTTCCTGCGGAAGGCCACGGCATCGATTTTGAGTTTTTTAGCCACTTCATTCATATGCGATTCCAAACCAAAAACGAATTCCGAGTAGCCGAAACCGCGGTAGGGGCCGCCGGGAGGGAGGTTGGTGTAAACGCAAACCGAATCGATTTTTACGTTGGCAATGCGGTATGGGCCGGTGGCTGAGAGGCCGGCGGCATTTACCACGTTGGCGCCGTATTCGACATAAGCTCCGGCATCCCAGTGCAGGGTCTCTTCTAGGGCCGTGATTGTCCCGTCCTTTTTGACCCCGAGTTTGATAGTGGCCTTAACGCCTTGCCGCTGATAGGTGTTGTAAAATTCCTGTGCTCTTGACCAGAGGATTTTTACCGGGTGCCCCTTGACCGACGTAGCCAGGGCCGCGGCCAGGATTTCCATCGATACGCCAGCTTTGCCGCCGAAACCTCCGCCGACAAAGGGGGTGATGACGCGGACATTATGGTGGGACAGACCGAGAGGCGCCAGGGCCTCGGCGAAAAGGTGTCTTTGGGTGAATGGGGACTGGGAGGCTGTCCAGACCGTTAAGCGCCCCGAATGATCGAAGAGGCCGATGGCGCCGTGCGGCTCGATGGCGCAGTGGGCATAACGGGGAACCGTGTACGTGTCTTCGAAAACCAGATCGGCTGCGGCGAAACCTTTTTTCATGTCCCCTTTCCTGACTTTCCGGAAATGGGCGATGTTGGTACCGGCCTTGGGAAAGAACCAGGGCACATGCTTGTAATCCTTGAGCCCGGGATGGAGCAGCGGCGCGTTGGCGTCGAGGGCTGCTGCTGTATTCAAAACCAGCGGCAGCTCGGTGTAACGGACTTTCACTAGACCGGCCGCTTTCAAGGCCGCAGCCGGATTGCGGGCAATGACCGCCGCCACTTGTTCGCCGACGAAGCGGACCCGGTCCTGGGCAAACACAAAGCGGTCGTGCATGTACAAGCCGAATTTGAAGGGGAAATCCCTGCCGCTGACGATTTTCACAACTTCGGGAACGGCTGCGGCCGCGGTCGTGTCGATTCCGTCTATCATGGCATGGGCCCGGGTGCTTTCCACTATGGCGGCATACAGCAGGTCCGGGCCGAATTCAAGATCATCAACAAACTGGGCGGCGCCGGAAATTTTCACCTGGCCGTCCACGCGCAGTACCGGTTTGCCGATAAATTTGTAGTCCGCCATGGTTATTTCTCCTGCTTTGTATGGTCGGCAATGACTTCGATGATCGGAATATAACCAGTGCAGCGGCAAAGGTTGCCGGAGAGGGCCTCTTTGATCTCGTCCTGATCGGGATGGGGGTTTTTCTCCAGCAATTCGCTGACCGAAAGAATAATTCCGGGAGTACAGAAGCCGCACTGGAAAGAATTATGGGCGAGAAAACTTTTTTGCAGGGCGGTCATTTCGCCGCCGAGCATCAAGCCTTCAAGGGTTTTAACTTCGCAGCCGTCGACTTCGACAGCCAACACCAGACAGCTTCTGACCGTGCGGCCATCGATCATGACGGTGCAGGAACCGCAATCGCCACGATCGCAGCCGCATTTGGGGCTCTTGATCCCCAGTTTTTCCCGCAGCATTTCGAGCAGGGTCTGGTTGGATGTCAGGTCAACGCCCCTTTTCTCGCCGTTCAAAATAAAATCAATGTGTTTTTTCATGATTTTGATCCATTAACTTCTATAACAGTTTTCCCCCGTAGCGGGGGCCCTTGCCGGCCAACCGCTCGACCGCGGCCTGAAGCGACCTCTCGAGCATCACCCGGCACATGTGCAGTCTGTATTCTTTCGTTGCCCGCAGATCGGTGATCGGAGAAATCTGAGCGGCGACCAGGTCTTTGGCTTCGGCCAGAAGCCGGACAGTGAGTTCTTTGCCGCTGAGCAGTTCCTCGATCCTGCCCGCCCTAAACGGAACCGGGGCCACCGAGCCGAAGGCGATGCGGAAGCGGTTGCCGGCCAGGGCCATGGTCAACACGCTGGCCTGCGCCAAATCTTCGCCGGCGTATCTGCCCAACTTGATGAAGCAGCCGGCATGTTTTGCTTCCGGGAGAGGAATCGTTAGTCCGCTGACAATCTCGCCCGGCTTGAGGCCGGTTTTTCTGGGCCCTAAAAACCACTTGGCAACGGGAATCTCCCTTTTTCCAGCCGGACCGGCCGTGCTGACGATGGCATCGTAGGCCAGCAACAGCGGGCCGCTGTCCAGGCAGGGAACGGCGCTACAAATATTGCCGGCCATAGTGGCCCGGTTCCTGATGCCGGGCGAACCCACCGTTCTGGCCGTTTCCATGATTAGTGGAAAATGGCGCCTGATGATTTCCGATTCGAGCAGTTCGGAAAATGTGACCAGCGCCCCGATTTGCAGACGGCCGT
>Ga0209429_10000033_pt1 | contig 91022 bp, 107 predicted proteins | sample BarGraNGADG00212_3_FD_184493 | JGI IMG/M metagenome (GOLD analysis project Ga0209429, IMG submission 184493) | Arctic peat soil microbial communities from Barrow, Alaska - Barrow Graham LP Ref core NGADG0004-212 (SPAdes) (version 2) | ecosystem: Environmental > Terrestrial > Soil > Wetlands >... | reverse complement strand
GATTCTAAACAATGGAAAAAGGGCAAAAAGCTTTTTCAAATACGGTCTAACTTTTATTGCCTCAATGCTATTAAATGCTGAATTTCAATCAAATATAGATATTTTCAAATTTTTGTCATGTACTTAGAATATAAATTTTAAATAGCTAACATATCTTCAAAACCCTTTTAAGGGTTAAGAGTTCTTTCATTCTTCTTCGCCTCATCCCAAATCACATCCATATCTGCCAAACTCATGGCTTTCAGGTCAATTCCTTGCGTAATGGTTTTAGATTCGAGGTAATTGAAGCGGTTGATAAACTTGCGGTTGGTTCGTTCCAGCGCATTTTCGGGATTAATATCGTACAACCGGGCAGCATTAATCAGACTGAAAAGCAAGTCACCAAACTCGGCTTCCATTTTGTCTTTGTCCATCGCTCCAATTTCTACTTTCAGTTCATTTATTTCTTCCTGCACTTTGTCCCAGACCTGTTCGCGATGTTCCCAATCAAAACCCACACTGCGGGCTTTGTCCTGAATGCGATGTGCTTTTATCAATGCCGGTAATGAATTTGGTACGCCTGAAAGAACCGATTTATTACCTCCTTTTTCTTTCAGTTTCAGCGTTTCCCAGTTTTGCATCACTGTTTCGCTATTGTTCGCTTCCACGTCAGCAAAAATATGCGGATGACGGTAAATCAGTTTTTCGCATAAACCTTTACAAACATCGTAAATGTCAAAATCTTGCGTTTCATTTCCCATTTCGGCATAAAAAACGATATGCAATAATATGTCGCCCAATTCTTTACGAATTTCTTTTTTATCGTCACGGATTATAGCATCGGCCAATTCGTAAGTTTCTTCTATTGTGAGTGTTCGTAGACTTTCGAAAGTTTGTTCTTTATCCCACGGGCACTTGGCACGTAGTTCGGACATTATTTTCAGTAAGCGCTCAAATTCTTGAAGTTTGTCGGATATAGAATGCATAAGTACTTTTAAGTTCGATGAATAATCGTAATTTCATGCAAAGGTAAGCATTTTTAATTTTGGAATGATGAATTTTTACTTCCAATTCCCTTTTCGAATTTTGCAAACATCCTTAAAAACAGGCGTTTTGAAAATATATTTATTCAATTAATGTTTTTTAACTCTAAAATTGTTGCATAATAAAAATCTTGCTATACTTTTGCGGTGCACTATCACACTAACACACTAAAGATACAATAAAGTTAATATATTTTTAATTACATAACGTTAAATGATAAATTGAAAATGGTAAATGTTCAAAACGTAACTTTCAGTTACACAAAAAAAACAGAATTGCTTTCCAATCTGAGTATAAAACTCGAAGCCGGACGTATTCACGGTTTGCTTGGAAAGAACGGCGAAGGTAAAAGTACTTTATTGAAACTCATTTCCGGATTGGACTTTCCACAAGTTGGTTCAATTGAAACTCTGGGTTTCAATCCTGTAAAACGTTACCCTGAGATGCTTCAGGAGATATTCTTTCTACCGGAAGAATTGCCACAACTGACATTGAGCATTGAAAATTATGAAAAAGTGTATGCTCCTTTCTATCCAAATTTCAGTACTGTACAATTCAATGAATACCTTAAAGAATTTGATATTGATAATAAAAAATCAATGTTAAACAAACTTTCAAACGGTCAGAAAAAGAAAGTTTTTGTAGCTTTCGGATTGGCTACCAATACCAAATTGTTACTAATGGACGAACCTACAAACGGATTGGATATTCCGTCGAAAGGGCAATTCCGTCGCATGGTAGCATCAACCATCGACGATAACCGTTGTCTGATTATCTCAACACATCAGGTTCATGATCTGGATAGTCTGATTGATAGTATAATAGTAATGGAAAAGCATGAAATTGTATTCAATCAACCAATTGAAAATATCACGAAGAAACTGCTATTTCGTATTGCAGACCGCAACGAAAAATCTGATAACGTGATATATAGCGAAGATACTCTACGCGGGCTTTATCAGGTAAGTGAAAATAAAACCGGAGAGGAAAGTAAACTGGATATCGAACTGTTGTTCAACGCGATATTGACTGAAAAAAACAAAATTGTAAAACTATTTTAAACTGAATACAAAAATATGAACACAACACTTAATATCAATCGATTGGGATTATTATTCCAACGATTTTTTATAGAAAACAAACAAGCGGAATTGACATTTTGGGGAATTTCAACTGTCATTTTTATGGTTATGCGAAATGTAGGTTCAGTTGAAATGTTTTTATACATAGCCGGTTTTATATTTGCAGCCCGCATGTTTAAAGTTTTCAACTATACTCCGGGTGGAATGCATTATTTATTAATACCTGCTACACATGCCGAAAAACTGATAGTTAACATCATTCTAAGTACTATTTACTATTTCATAATGATAATAATTACCTATATCATTGGAACAATTATCGGAACATTTTTGGGAAATATTATTTTTGGCTGGCAAAATCCGATTAATTTTCAATTATTCAATGATAGTATTTCAAACAGCTGGAATAACCAAAGTTATCAGCATAATGGAATTTTAGAAATTTTCATGACTTTTGCTTTGATTCAATCAATATTTATGCTTGGATCAATCTATTTCAAAGGTAATGCAATTGGTAAAACATTTCTGACTTTTATTGCTTTATCCCTGACATTAGGTTTACTTGAGATGATACTATTTAGATTTACTTTTGGTTCTTTTCATTTGGATGGACATTCATTTAACCTTAATTTACGAACCAGCGAAGATTTATTCCCGGGATTTGAAATTGTTGGTACAATTATCAAATACTCATTAATTCCATTTTTCTGGCTAGTGAGCTACTTCCGTTTAACCGAAAAACAAGTATAATTATGGAATTCAAGGAAAATCAAACCATATATCTGCAAATTGGCGACTATGTCTGTGAGCAGATTCTTCTGGGCAGTTGGAATGAGGGCGACCGCATTCTATCCGTCAGAGAGCTGGGTGTAGCCCTTCAGGTAAACCCAAATACCGTTATGCGAAGCTATGATTTTTTGCAAAATAACGAGATTATTTTCAACAAAAGAGGCGTTGGCTATTTTGTTCTCGAACAAGCAAAAAACAAAATTATCGACTACCGTCGAAAACAATTTTTGGAACATGAACTTCCGGTATTTTTCAAAAACATGAACTTATTGGATATGAAAATAGACGATTTAAAAGTTAAGTACGACGAATATTGTAAAAACACATTAAAAAATAAATCCGTATGAGAAAAGATAACAAAACGGTTAAAGCAGTAGTAGTTATTTTAGTTGTTGGGATAGGATTGTTTCACAATTTGAACAAACATTCATACCTGACCGAAAGATTAAAATCTGTAACGATTAGTAACGATAATTATCCGAAAAAGACTGATTCACTGGAAGTAAAAGAAAATACATTTTTTATTTACACAAAAAGAATCATTGATTCAGGTATTCAACATTTAATTTCGCAAATATGAAAACAAGCAATAAATTAATGTTAGGTTTGTTAGCTGTTATAATTATTGGCATGCTGGCAGTGAATATTATTTTTAAAAAAGAATTGGATACTAAAATAAAATCCAATGTAGAAATACAAGTAAACACTCCGGATAAAACCATAACTGTCGACAGTGATAGTATTGAGATGGACAAAGCAATTAACAATGAATAAATGTTACTTCTGTCAGTGAAAAACAAAATTTTGGGAAGGTAATTATCTTTAGTAATTTATTGAAAATTAGTCTTTTAATCCCCTTAAAGGATTTGGGATCATTGTAAATTGATTACTTCCAATCCCGCATTAAGCCAAATATCCATATCTTTGGTATAATTTTGTTCAACCACGTACTCTTTATCCCGTTTTTTCCCAAGACGAACAATTATGGCATCCAATTGAGGAACAACAAAAATATATTGTCCCAATATTCCACGCATATAGGGGATTTTCAGCCCTTTGTAATCAACCAACCAAAATTGATAACCATAAATGGTACAAGGTTTTGGAGCAGGTATTGTGGTTTCATTTGGACGAAGTCTGCGGGTAAATTGTAACCAGGTTGCCGGTGTGGTAGCTTCGCGAATATAGTTGGAATCGACGACTTGGATGCCATCCCAAACTCCCTTATTAAGAACCAATTGACCTAAGCGAGCGAAATCACGGGCATTGGTATTGAAGCAACAATATGCTTTTTCCATGCCGTCTTTATGGTCAAGCGACCAAAGCGCATCTTCTTCTGCATGAATGGGTGTCCAGATTTTTTCGGAGGCATAATCAGCAATTGTTTTTCCGGTAGCTTTATGCAAGATAAAAGCCAACATCTGAGTAACACCACTTTGATAATTAAACCGCACGCCCGGCTTTTCAAGCATTTTTTCAGTCAGCGTTAATTTCCATAAATCTTTACCATAATATGCTTCAGTCGTTTTTGAGAAAAGCGAACTATGAGCTTCATCCCATTCCACGCCGGCACTCATGGTCAATAAATCTTTAATTGTCAATGTTTTATTTTCAAACGTTGTCCATTCAGGTAAAAAATCGCTCACCGGTTGGTCAACATTTTTAATAAAACCATCGGTAATAGCACATCCAACCAAAAGTGAAATAATGCTTTTTGACATGGAGAATGAATTGCTCAGACTCAATGGGTTGTAATTATTCCAGTATTGTTCGAAAATAATCTTATTGTGTTGAATTACTACAAAAGCCACTGTTTCATATTTATTGAAATCAGCTACAAATTCAACCGGAATTTGTTTTTTATCCACATCTCGGGCAAACTCCCACGGTTGTGGGTCATCGGCTTTTACAATTCTGTTTTCGAAAATAGTATATTGATCGATTTTTGGCATCAAATGAATTAATGCCCTGTGAATATAATAATTGGAAGGAATGATAAGAAAAATACCTGTCCCAACCAGTAAGGTTAAAAGCAGGTATCCTAATATTTTCTTAAGATTTTTCATAAACCCCTAACCCCTGAAGGGGAATTAAATTAGTTTTATTCAACAACTTTATTGTAATTCACGTTTAAAAAAAAATACAGTCATTCCTTATTCCCCTTTAGGGGTTAGGGGTCTTAGCACTTGATATTCAATTCATTCAGCACCACGCGTATTTTCTCATACGTTTTAATAGTATTTGGCACCAATGGTAACCGTAACTTATTTTCGATGAAGCCCATCACAGCCAACATACTTTTCACTCCGGCCGGATTTCCTTCAACAAAAAGTAATTCAATCAGTTCTGTAAAACGATGATGAATTTGTCGGGCACTATTGTAATCGCCTTGCAATTCCAAACGAACCATTCTACTAAATTCCTTCGGAAAAGCATTGCCAATAACCGAAATAACACCCACAGCACCAAGTGTAATCAATAGAAAAGTTATTCCATCGTCGCCTGAAATGACCATAAAATCTTTCGGTTTGTTTTTAATAATATCGTCAATTTGGGTGAAATTTCCGGATGCTTCTTTTATGGCGCAGATGTTTTTAAATTCTTTTGCTAAGCGTAAAGTAGTATCCGCAGTCATATTCACCCCTGTTCTTCCCTGCACATTGTACAAAATTATTGGAAGTGGGGAAGCTTTTGCAATGGCGGCATAATGCTGATATAGACCTTCTTGAGATGGTTTGTTATAATATGGAGTAACCGAAAGAATAGCATCAATACCACTGAAATCATACGTATTTAATTTTTCAACAACCGCTTTAGTATTATTTCCACCCACGCCCAACACGATTGGCAAACGTCCGGCATTGCATTGCAAAACGAAACGAGTCACATCTTCTTTTTCCTGTTCGGTAAGGGTTGGAGTTTCGGCTGTTGTACCGCATACAACCAGATAATCCGTGCCATTTTTGATAAGATGTTCTACCAATCGGGCCAGCGCATCATAATCAATCGATTCATCACTTTTAAAGGGTGTTATCAGTGCCACACCCATTCCTGTCAGTTTATTATTAATCATCGGTCAAAAAAATACAATTTGTTTGCAAAAATACAGTATTAATCTGTTGTTTGTATACTTTTGAGATAAAAAATTATCTTTTCAAACAAGTAATTTTCATCTACGGGACTTTCAAAAAATTCCGTATCTTCTATTTGAACAGTCAGACTTTCGACATCCAATACAAAATCATAAATTGGTAATTCCGATTTATGTATGCCAATTTTACAGGCAGCTTTCGCATACACAGCAACATACTGCAAAGGCAAAAGCGGTTTCAATGTAAGATCTATCAACAAATCAAATGTCTGATCATCAAGCTCATTTATATATGAGATCATGGGTTTTTGAAAAAAATCAGTTTGTTTATGATGTAAAATTCTGAAATCGGGCAAAATGGAAGTTATTACTTCTTTTTTGTCGATATACCCCCAAGCTGATACTTTCTTGCCATCTTGTTGCAACTGATAAATCATTTTTCGGATATTCAGATTTTTTTCTGAATAATCACTTTCAAAAAGAATAAGTACCGTTTTTGCTTTATCATAGCTCACAAAACGACGTTCACGATAAGTTGAACTAAGATGTTTCTTGGCTGTAATTTGGAAAAAAAATGTTCTGATTATTTGCAACAAAGATCTCATTTTTTTATTCAATAAAATTTATATCTGATTGATTTTCAAAACCAAACATAGTTAAAAATGTTTTTTCATCCACTAATTTCACACCTAATTTTTCAGCCTTTTTCAACTTTTCGGGTCCCATATTCTCTCCGGCAAGAATAAACGAAGTTTTTGATGATACGCTACCAACATTTTTACCGCCATTCATTTCAATCATAGATTTGTACTCGTCGCGTGAATGTTGCGAAAAAGTTCCACTTATAACAATCGACAAACCAGCCAAAGCAGTACTATGAGCCTGCAATTTTTCTTCTGATAAATTCATTTGCAAACCAAACGATTTCAAACGATTAACTGTCTCAACATTAGCCGAATCGGAAAAATACTGAACAACACTTTGAGCAATCCGTTCACCGATTTCGTCCACTGCAATTAATTCTTCGAGCGTGGACTTTTCCAATGCTTCGATATTCTTAAAAGCATAAGCCAGCTTTTTGGCAATGGTTTCGCCCACAAAACGAATTCCAAGCGCAAAAACGACACGCTCAAACGGTACTTCTTTAGACTTTTCTGCACCGTCTTTGATATTATAAGCCGATTTTGAACCTAATCGTTCCAACCGAATCATGTCCGGAATTTTGAGGCTGTAAATATCGGCAATATTATGCAATAAACCGTTTTGATAAAGTAAATTTATTGTTTCACTGCCCAAACCGTCTATGTTCATGGCTTTCCGACTTACGAAATGCTCCATTTTTCCTTTAATCTGAGGAGGACAAGCGTTTTCATTCGGACAATAATGGGCAGCTTCACCTTCATAACGAATCAATGTCGCTCCACATTCGGGGCAGTTTTTGATAAATCTCACTTTATCACCTATCAATATGCGGGCATCTTTATCCACCGCAGTTATTTTTGGAATAATTTCGCCCCCTTTTTCCACAAAAACCCTATCACCAACGTGCAAATCAAGCGATTCGATAATGTCAGCATTGTGAAGTGAAGCTCGTTTCACGATTGTACCGGAAAGTTGTACCGGATCGAGGTTTGCAACAGGCGTAATGGCCCCTGTCCTACCCACCTGGTATGAAACAGAAATAAGTCGCGTAACAGCTTTCTCAGCCTGAAACTTATAGGCAATTGCCCAGCGGGGCGATTTGGCAGTAAATCCCAATGCCCGTTGTTGCTGGATTGAATTTACTTTCAGTACAATGCCATCGGTGGCAACCGGAAGGTTTTTACGCTCTACATTCCACTGGTTTATAAATGCTGAAACTTCTTCTAAAGTCTTACAAACTTTTGTGGCTTCCGAAATTTTGAAACCCCACGAATGAGCTGCTTTTAAGTTGCCGGAATGCAAGTCGGAAGGAAGTTTTTCTCCCAATAAATAATAAAAATAAGCATCGAGTTTGCGTGAAGCAACCATTTTTGAATTCTGAAGTTTCAATGTTCCCGAAGCGGCATTGCGTGGATTGGCAAAAAGTTGTTCTTCCTGTTCTTCGCGTTCGCGATTCAGTTCATCAAATACCGACCACGGCATCAGTATTTCGCCACGAATTTCGAATGATTTTGGGAAATTGCCCTGTAATCGCAACGGAATACTGCGAATGGTTTTCACGTTTGCCGTTACATCATCGCCTTTTTCACCATCGCCCCGCGTAACGGCACGCACCAGCAAACCATCTTCATAAGTCAGCGAAATGGACGTTCCATCGTATTTGAGTTCGCAAACCAGCTCAAATTCTTCGTTTAATCCTTTCCGCACCCGTTCGTAAAAGTCCTGCACTTCGCCTTCGGAATACGTATTACCGAGCGAAAGCATTGGATAAACGTGCGCCACCTGCTCAAAACCACTGGCAATATCACTTCCAACCCGTTGCGTTGGCGAATTCGGATCGTAAAATTCCGGATGAGCTGCCTCCAATTCTTGCAATTGCTTCAATTTTGCATCAAAGTCGAAGTCAGAAATGGTAGGATTTGACAATACATAATAGTTATAATTATGCTGCTCCAGTTCGCGACGAAGGGATTCTATTTTGGATTTCATGGGTAAAGAATGAACCCCTAACCAGCCTGCAGGCGGAGGATAAGAGGTGATTTATTTAATGCACGATGGATTATTACCGATTCGATTTTTCAAGTTAAAATGCACTGACTATTCAAATTCGTTTGCGAAATGCAAAAATAAGCAATAGTAGACAAGTAAACAAGTAAAAGTTTGAACAAAGAATTATAATTGTGTAAAGTCAGGTGCTTTCGATAACTATCAACAAATAGTTTTGGGAAATTGACCTCACCACTCTCCTTGAAGAGAGGGGAATAAAAAATTAATGGGAATTAATAGTCTAAAAACAAGAAGAAAGATATAAATAAAAAACCACTGTAAGAATAAACTTGCAGCGGTTTTTAATACTGAAATACTTTCTATTGAATTTCTACAGTGTTTTTCTCTAAATCTAATCCAAGACTTGATAGATTTAAAGTAGGTAGTATAATTGGATTAATACCAGACAAAGCTGTCAATGTGGAGATATACGCTCGTATATATGGAAATATTATCGCTGGAGCATTGATATAAAAATACTTTTGTAATTGACTTTTGTCGATTTGATTATCAAAGACGAAATCTGAGATTATTACAACCTCAATATTTAAACCTTCAGATTTATCATTAATAAAAACGGATAATTCTAGAGTATAGGTTGATTCAGAAATTTTTATTACACCTTTAGGTTGAAACATTATCTCTAATGATTCTCCAAATTTTCCTGATTCTATTTCAATTAAAGATTTCTTAATTTTGTAATCTTTAAACTGAAAAGCTGATTTATTTGTATTTTCCATAAATTAAGCAGCTAATGCGTAATTATTTTCTCCAGATACTGAAAATAATTTTTGAACATCCATATCAAATTTATAGTTTGAAAGCCAAGATACCGTTTTAAATGTTTTTTTGTCAAAAACAAATTCTGGGTTGGTTATTTGAGTTAAAGAATCTTCAGACACAAATAAAATCGTTTCGGATAGGAACATGTTTTCGAAATCAAACATAAGGTTTGATTCGTATTTAATATAATCATCGTTAGTCTGAGAAGCTTCTAAAGGTTTAACTTCGATGATATGCGTTTTAGTATTCTCATTAAACTGATATCTGAATGATAATTCTGGAAAGATATTGCTTATCTCGTTCAATTTAGTTTTTAAATACTCTTTAGATTTCATATTGTCAATTTTTTAATAAATATAAGTCTTAATTTGAAAGACAAATTTGAAAATATATTTTCTTATTGATGAAATTGCTTTAATAAGAAAGCATTTATTTCGGTAGCTTTTCTATATGCTTTTTCGGATTGATCTGATGTAATTTCGATATTCTTATAATCTGATTCAACTCTAAATTCTTTCAAATCGCCAATTTTATTTTTAAAATCGCGATATTCAATAAAACCCAAATTATGATGTATTTGTTCAGAAATATAACGAATTAAATATGAATGTTCATTTAAATTGCCTGACGAAACTTCTTTATCTATTTGTTCATAGGTGATTCCAAAAAAAGCAGGTAATATCGATTTTATTTTTTGAAGGCAGCTGTAGTAGGAACAATGCACACTAGGAGCGTGTAAGTTTTCATCTATTAAAACTCTTGCTGCATCAATATTAAACTTGGATTTTTCTAGTAACTTCGGCATATGTCAAAGGAAATTCAACATTGTTATGCAACTAAAGGTTTGTTTTTCTTTGGTTTGCAAAAGTAATAAAATTATTTTTAAACAAACTACTTTCCATTGATTATTTTTATTGAGTAAGTAAATAATTTTACGTATCATCTAATTACTAATATTGAAATAACGTGTTTATAAGATAAAATATATTACATATCCGAGTCCTTTTAACCTATTCGTATCTTATAATTTTTGCCGGATCAATTTTCGTAATCAAGTAAGAAGGTCCAATCATCATTAAAAGCGAAGCAATTAAAGTGCCCGCATTCAGTAATATGATATAAAGCCAGTTAAAAGCAACAGGTACAGTGGCAACGTAATATGCTTCCGGATCGAGAGGAACAATGCCTGTGAAATACTGAATGGCACAAAGTGAAAGACCGATAATATTGCCCCAAAGCATGCCTTTTCCAATCAAAAAGAAAGAATGATACAGAAAAATTTTGCGTACCGACCAGTCTGTTGCACCCATCGATTTGAGAATACCAATCATGTTAGTACGTTCTAAAATCAGAATCAGCAAACCGGATATCATATTAAATCCTGCTACTGAAAGCATTAGAATCAAAATCACCCACACATTCATATCCAGTAAATTGAGCCAGCTAAAAATTTGCGGATTGAGTTGTTTAATGGTTTGGGTAGAGTAAGCATTGCCTTCCTTGCTGAATTTATTGGCAGTGGCATCGTAGACAGCATCGCCCACTTTATCTATCTGATTAAAATCGGTAATCAGCACTTCCAATCCGCTGAATGAATCGGCAGACCAGTCGTTAAGCGCTTGCACCTGACGCATATCGGCAAGAATGAAAAGTTTATCGTATTCAATAAAATTAGTGGAATAAATGCCCACAATTTTGAACTTTCGCGCCCGAACCTGATCCTGAATAAAGTAAGTATAGAAACTATCACCGAGTTTTAATCCCAGTAAATTGGCAAGGTATTTCGACAAAACAACCTGATTGCCCGGATTAACTCCCGAAACATCGAGTACTTTGCCTTCCACCAGATTCGATTTGAAGAACTTCCAATCAAAACCTGTATCAATACCTTTAATTACAATTCCCTGAAATTCAGTATCGGTTTTGATAATTCCGGGTTTGGTGGCAAATCGTTGAACATGATTTACCCCATCAATCGACGAAATCTTCTTTATCAAAACGTTATCCGCCTTGATAGGATTCATTTCATACGTATTGTTGTTATCGAAATTCGTAATTTGAATATGTCCTCCGAAGCCAATCGTTTTATTCCTGATTTCCTGCTTAAATCCGATAACTACTGCAACTGAAATCAACATTACCGCCAGTCCGAGCGCAATACCAATGGTGGCAATACGAACGGCGGGACGAGAAACATGCTGGCTTCCCTGCTGAAAATGAATGCGTTTGGCTATGAAAAACTCTAATGACACAAATTATTACGAATTACACGAATTTAAATAAATTGTAAATGAATAAATTGTAAATTAAATGGTTCGTCCCGGATAGGCCAGCAGCGCTTTGCCCAGGATCACCAACGAATGTTTAAGATCTTCTTTATCCAGCACATACGCTATGCGGACTTCATCTTTTCCTAATCCATCTACTGTGTAAAAACCGGAAGCCGGCGCCATCATAATGGTATAACCTTCATATTCAAAATCGGAAAGTAACCACGCACAGAATTTATCAGCATCATCAACCGGCAATCGTGCAACCGTATAAAATGCTCCCATTGGAATGGGTGAATACACTCCGGGAATTCTATTCAGTCCGTCAATCAGAAATTTACGACGCTCAACATATTCGTTGTACATTTCGAGCATGTATTCAGCCGGCGTGTTCATGGCTGCTTCGGCGGCAATTTGACCTAACAAAGGCGGACTTAAACGTGCCTGACAAAATTTTATGACGTTTTTACGAACTTCTTTATTTTTGGTAACTATTGCTCCAATACGCACACCTGTCATGCTATATCGTTTTGAAACAGAATCAATTAAAATTACGTTTTCTTCAATTCCATCCAAATGAAAAGCTGAAATATAAGGAGCCCCGGTATAGCAAAATTCACGATACACTTCGTCGGAAAAAAGATAGAGATCATATTTTTTCACCAAATCACGAATTTTATTCATCTCCGAACGCGTATAGAGGTAACCGGTTGGATTATTTGGGTTGCAAATCAGAATTCCTTTGGTTTTGGATGTAATAAGTTCTTCAAATTTATCAACATGTGGTAATGAAAAACCTTCTTCGATGGTGGAAACAACCGGACGAACAACTGCTCCTGCGGCAATTGCAAAAGCTGTATAATTGGCATAAGCCGGCTCGGGTACGATAATTTCATCACCCGGATCGAGACAACTCATAAAGGCAAAATTCACTGCTTCCGAACCTCCGGTAGTAACGATTATATCATCTTCAGTAACGTCAATATTAAACGTATGATAATAGGCTGCCAGTTTGGTTCTGAGACTTTTAATACCATCGCTTGGACTGTATTCGAGCACTGTTCGGTCGATATTACGTATGGCATCCAACGCCACTTGTGGTGTTTTCAAATCGGGTTGACCGATGTTAAGATGATACACTTTGATACCGCGTGCTTTGGCTTTATCAGCCAACGGTACTAATTTACGAATTGGCGATTCGGGCATTGCCTGCCCCCGTTGTGATGTGTGTGGCATATTTTCAGTTATCAGTTGACAGTTATCAGTTTGACAGTGCAATGCTATTCTTTACATTGTGCGAACGACTGAAACTTACATAATTAATATCAGCCGCAAAATTAGTGAAAATTACCCAAGAAAAAAAGGATTTTTTTTTAAGAGTAAGTAGTTGGTAGTAAGTAGTAGGTAGTAGGTTGTTTAAAGTGGTCAACGGTATTTAGGCATCAACATTAAAATTTAAAAGAAAAAATAAGTAACAAAACAGTCAACGTTATTCAGACATCAACACTATTCTACTAACTTTTAACTACCGACTAATAACTACCAACTAATAACTACCGACTACAAACTATTTCAGGTCCACCATAATCTTGACATTAAACTGACGACCGGTAAGATAATTTGGCGTTGCCATTTGTTGACCGTATATATCAGTAACCCAATAATAGGAATTTACATTATGAAAGTCCAGCAAATTGAAGACTTCCACATTTAGCCATATATTTTTCACATGTTTCAGCCACAATTTTTCCATTACTTTATCCGTGCCGCTTACCAATACACGGGATGCACCAATATCCACCCGACGATAAGCCGGTGCACGATTCGCTTTATCTCTAAATGCAGCAGCATAAGGTGAATTAAAAGGTGCTGCAATAGGCAAACCATCCGACCATATAAATTTTAATTGCATTTTATATTTGGGATTGTTTGGCAAATAGTCTTGAAACAACATGGAAAAAGTGTAGCGTTGTTCACTTGGCATAGAAACCCAACCGGGATAAACCGTTTTGGAAGTCAGAATTTTTCCATTAGCATCGAACGTATGACTGATATATGAATCTCCGGCAATATCCTCTTTCGCATTCATGAGCGAAAGATTTATCCATGAATCGGCTCCGGGAACTAATTCGCCAAAAAGTTTAAAATCAGCTCCTGCCGTATATGCTTTGGCATCATTATTACCCGAATATCGTATTTGAACATTATCCACTGTATAAGAAATTACCCGGTCGGCAAGTTTTAAATAGGCTTCGGTTGTAAATTTAAACGGTCGTCCCCAGGCCCGGAAATAATGATCGCCACCTAACACAAAGTGCAGAGAACGGGGAGCTTTTATGTTCGGATTAAGTTGAATATTTACATTACCTAATCCATCTGTAATGGTATCGCGGATTTCTTTGTAAAAGGGAGCCTGATCATAAACTCCTGTTGCAAAACGAAAACTAAAATCCTTTTTCCAGCGCGGCAATAATGAAACTGAAAAACGTGGGCTTACCAATAATTCTTTATTAAACGTCCAATAATTTGCACGCAAACCACCTGTAAATGAAAACGTTCCAAGTTCAGAATTCAACTTATAGGTATCTTGGAAAAAGGCAGTCGATCGCCATGTGGACAATACCGAAGAAGCTTTCATGTTATAGAATAAATTCACTTGAGTATCACTGAAAGGAAGCGAGTATCCCACCGAATCGCGCCATTCCCATTCATTTATTTTGTCGGAAATAATTTCATTTTGTATATTGATACCCCATTTCATTTTATGATTTCCTGTATCAAACTCACCTAAATGAGCAATATTACTTACCGAAGCATTCAATCGGTTTCTGGCATGTTGCTGGTATTTTCCAACTCCAAGCGATGCACCGGTTTTGTTTTCGGTATTCAAATCCAGTTTTACTTCACTTAAAACATACTCACCTAAAATATCGTAAGTTTCATTTTCGTTGGTGTAAAAAGTAGAAGCCAGCAAACTCAGTTCCATGCCTTTTATTGGTTTATAATTAAGCGTAAATGCACCAAATGATGTTCGAAATAAATCCTTTTCTTCTCCTTCATAATAAATTATCAGATTTCTGGGAGTGTTATAAGTTCCAAAAGATATGGAGCTGGAATCGGGTTTAAAACGATAGCTGTTTTGAGAAAAATTGCCTAAAAATGTCAATTCCCATTTCGGATTAAATTGATAGGTCAGATATGTTTGATAATCAACAAACGAAGGATTGTATTCTCCTTTTGTGTCAAGCGTTCCAAGCAAGTAACCGTTAGTTTTATACCGGATTCCATGCATTTGTGTGAATTTTTTATTGGAAGTACCTATAAAGGCGGAAGCACCCAGCAAACTTAACGATGCCGAAGCTTCAAATTCGGTCGGTTTTTTATACTGAATATCGAGTACCGATGACATTTTATCACCATATTTGGGATCATAACCACCGGACGAGAAACCCACATTCTGAACCATATCGGGGTTGATAAAACTCAATCCTTCTTGCTGACCGGCTCTGATAAGCAAAGGCCGATACACTTCAATTCCATTGACATACACTGCATTTTCATCAAAGTTTCCACCACGCACATTATATTGCGAGCTGAGCTCGTTGCTTGAACTAACTCCTGCAAAAGTGATTAAAAGCGATTCAATTCCTCCGGCTGCATTGGGCATTACTTTAAGTTTTGCCGGATCGAGCATGTCGAGCGTGGAAGTTTGACGACGTTGCCCAACGACATTTACTTCACCTATTTGTTTTGACAAAGTTTGAAGTTCGACAGAGATTTGAATGACTTGTTGATGAGGATGAATGGTATGTTTGATGGTTTGAAAGCCCACCATGGAATAAACAATAGTAGCTGAATCTTTAATATTTATTGTCAGTTCATAATACCCATTTTGATTGGTGGTTGTGCCAACTGAAGTTTTATCAAAAAATACATTGGCAAGTTCAATTCCGCGATTGTTGGTATCTATCACATATCCATAAACACGCACTTTGGTTTGTGCCGACAAGCCCACCTTAAAAAGTAAAATACAAAGAATAAAAATTAAGCTTTTCTTCATGCAATGAGTGTGTCGATTCTAATGGAAATGTATTTAAAACCCTATTTTAACGGAAATTACAGTTGTTTATTTTATTTGATATATGAATTCCCGACAAAAATACAATAAAGATAATTCATAATTAAAAATTCATAATTCATAATTACCGGATTCAATGTATTGATGACTCAATTCAACCAACAATTGTTCCACCGTAGAAATATTTTTTTCATTCAAAATCCATCCGTTTTCGGTGACTGAAATTTGTACTTTTGCCTCCTTTACCACTCTGTATCCTGCACGTGCCAATGCTCGAAGCGTCCAATACATACGGGTTTTATCTCCGGAAACCCAAACTTTTTTAGTCATCGGATAATTCATGGAAAAATTTCCATTGGCAGCATTAAAGACATACGATTTACTTTCGAAAGCTCGATTAAAATTGCCATTAAACACTAAATCTTCAGGTACGCCACATTCCACCCCCCGTTCGGAACTGATAAGCCAAATGCGGTCGGCAGCTTGCAAAGCTATATCCAGTTCATGGGTGGAAAGAAGAATGGCTTTATCGGTTTTATGAGCCAACTTATGTAGCAAAAGCATAATTTCTACCCGGTTGGGTAAATCAAGATGTGCAGTCGGTTCATCGAGCATAATAATGGGCGTATTCTGCGCCAATGCTTTGGCAATCATGGCTCGTTGGCGTTCACCATCCGAAAGTTCATTGATATTCTGATGTATTTTGTGCTCCAAATGAACCATTTCAATGGCTTCACGGATAATCAAGTCTTCTTTCTCAGTTATATTTCCCCACCAATTACTGTGCGGATGACGACCCAACGAAACAAGCTTATAAACCGTGGCATTTTCAATATCCACCCGTTCAGTCAAAACCAATGCAATCAGCAATGCCTTTTCAAGTTGTTTGAGTTTAGAAATTTCCTTTCCATCAATAGACGTTTTGCCGGATAAAGGCTTTTGCAAACCGGTAAGTGTACGCAATAAAGTCGATTTTCCGCTTCCGTTAGGGCCAATCAGACACACCAACTCACCAGCCCGCAACTGCAAATTCAGTTCGGATTGAATCACATCGGTTTTCCCTTTTTTGGAATAGCCGATAGAAAGATGGTGTGTGGTTAGAATTGACATAGGCCCCTAACCCTTAAAGGGGAACTTAAATAGTTTCGTCTTGTTAATCATTTGCAATACATTCCCCATCTTACTCCCCTTTAGGGGTTGGGGGCTTTATCTTTTCTTTAATATTATCCATATAATTATCGGTGCACCAAAAAGCGCACTGATTGTATTTATCGGCAATGTGTATGTTGGTATTTGTGAAATAATATCACAAACCAAAATAAGCGATGCTCCGCAAAGTACAGTTGCCGGCATCAGTATTTTATGACTTGATGTTCGGAAAAGTCCACGTGCAATATGCGGAACGGCAACTCCTACAAATGCAATGGGACCGGTAAATGCCGTAATTCCGCCAGCTAATAATCCTGTGGCAATGACAATCAGAAAACGTGTTTGCTGTATGGAAATGCCCAAACCACGAGCGTAATTTTCACCCAGCAACAATCCGTCAAGCCGTTTTTGCAGGAAAAAAGCAATGCCAATTCCAATCAAAACCACGGGCAACAACACCTGCATATAATTCCAGGTTACTGCACTCAAACTGCCGAAAGTCCATATAACGAAAAGTTTGATCGCATCCGGATTACTAAAATTCTGCAATACACTCACTAATGATCCTGCAATGGTTCCGAACATCAATCCCACGATCAACAACGACACGGCATTGTGCACTTTAAATGAAACTCCCACCACCAAAACCAAAACCACCGATGCACCAATAATAGCCGCTACAATCAATGCCCAACCACTGCTGACAAAAGCAACCGGCAGCACAGAAGCTGCCATCATGACCAATGCCACACCCAGACTGGCACCCGAACTGACTCCCAGAATATACGGATCGGCCAATGAATTGCGAAAAAGCGTTTGCATCATCAACCCTGCCACCGATAATGATGCACCCGCTAAAATGGCTGTAATGGCTTTCGGCAAGCGGAAGTTCAGCAAAATTTCCGAATTAATTCCCTCAACTCCTTTTCCAAAAAACACCGACACAATCTCTCGCAACGATATATGAATACTTCCCCAAGCCAAATCGGCAAGAAAAAGACCTATCGTGAGTAAAGACAGAGAAAGGAATAACAGGAAGGAGCGTGATTTCATTGGATTTTTCGTAATATTCACTGATTACTATTCACTGATAACTGTTGACTGTAAACCGATTCATACCCCGGCAATAAATCAGGATGCAAGATAGAAATTACATCCGAGAGCAGCAAATCAGGCCGTGCCACAGCACTTTCCCAGAAATCGTTGGCAGAGGAAGGCAACAGGCGTTTATTGAAATTATAAACCTGATGCAACTTTACCGGACGGAAAAGTGCGTGTTTCGAGTCGGCTTTTACTAAATCGGTTATCGAATTAAAATTACAATTAAGCCATATATCGGTTTCGGAAAAGTTTTTCAGTACCGTTTCCACGTTCAACGGCAGGCTTCCGGCTGTAGTATCGTTTGCAAAATAATAATTAGCTCCGGCATCAGAAAAGAGTTTCCCCATGAAACTTCGTCCGGCTGGCATATACCAGGTACCACGAAAATTGGAACCCGCCATAATATTTGGCTTTGTTTTAACTCCGGCAGCTTTGGCTTTTATATCATTATAGCGTTTATCTATACCGGCAAAAATGCTGTCGGCCAGTTTTTCTTTATCATAAAAAAAACCCACAAATTTAATCCATTCCGCTCGTGCCAGCAGCGAGGTTTCCATCCATTCGTTATTGAATACCACCGGAATTCCAGCTTGCGAAACACGTTTTGCATACGGATCGTTTTGATTATAACCGCTCATCATCACCGCTCCCGGCTTTAACTGCAAAGTCTTTTCCACATTCATACTGAACGCGTCACCCAAATCGGCAATCTTGCCCTCTCCCAGTCTTTTGTTGATTTCCTGATTGTAAATAATTTTAGGAGAACAAACTCCCGTAACAGTATTTATTTCGCCCAACAAACTCAGGAATTCAAAGTGCGTAACTGATGTGGCAGCAATTGTTTGAAGCGGAATCTTGATTTTTGTTCCATCGGTTGGCGTTTGGATTTTGGTATCTTTTACCAGATAATAGCGTGCATAAACCGACCCTTTTACCCATGGGCTGTAAACGATCACTTCTTTATAACCGGTGAAATATTTGATAGCAAAACCTTCTGCATAGTTGAGTTTTAGCGAATCTATAGCTTGAATATTTGCAGTCTTTGTACTTTTAGGAGTACACGAAAAGAGAAGACAGATAAAAAGTGTTATGAGAAAAATATTTTTCATTTTCAGTTTTTAAACGTAGCGGTAAAACGCAGAGAACCGCTGAGAGTTAACTCCGCGATTCTCAAAAAAATGGTAGTGAAACTCTGCGGCTTTTATTTTCCGCAAAGGTAACATTAAATGGTAAATGGTAAATGAATAAATGGTAAATTTTTCAATGTCCTTTCGGAACTGTTGCAGCCGCGCCTGACGATTCGGGTTCTTTTACAAACATCCAGAAAATGACCGAAGTTGAAACCAACAATCCGCAGAAAATATACAACAATTGGTGATTTCCGGTAGCTTTAATCACATTAGCCACGCCGTTGCTCATCATTTGCGGAAGAACTACTGCCAGATTAAAGACGCCCATATACAAGCCCATTTTTGCCGGATTCACACGTTCGCTCATAATGGCAAACACGATGGAAATCACAGCCGACCAACCGATTCCGACAAGGAACATGCCGATATAAAAATCAATTTCCACATGACTGAAATAAGCAATATAAAAATAACCGATAGCCGAAAAAGTCAGCGCTGCAATATAGGTTTTTACACGACCGATTTTCTTGGCAATTGACTGTAAAATCAAGGGGAAAATAGCGCCAATCAGGTTAAGGATAAAGAAGCCGAGCGAAACAATATTACCAACTGACGAAGCCGAAGTCTGTGTTACACCGGTCAGTTTTTCGGCAAACCAGTTCGCCGTAATGCTCGAAATATTTACATTCGGAAGAATCTGGTTTTCGATAAAGAAACCGGATAAAATAAACATGCTCTGGAAAGCCACCCACGTGAACGAATGCGCGAGCATAATTTTCTGGAATTCATTCCGGTTCGAAGCTTTTTTTAATCCCTGAACGATAATGATAATGCCGATAATAACCGAATAAGCCAAAGCCGCAATCAGAACCGGATTGTGCCATACAGTCAACGCTTCGGTAAAGAAATGATAGAACAAACTAAAAACACCAAAAACGAGAAAACCATAAAGCGGGAAAATTTCTTTAAAAATCTGCCAAACACCAAACTTTGCCTGTTCCTCAGCCTTTGCCTCATCCTGTTCTTTCTTTTCCTGAATAAACAAAACAGGGAAAACGGCAGTCAGAAACACAATTCCTGCAGCAATATAAAGCAATGTTTCATTGCCGAAAACCATGGAAAGAAAATACGCGAACACGCCGAAAAAGCCAGACATTATTTGCATCCACACATAACCCGACGTGCGGACTTTACCTTCGGGAGTCAAATCGGCTATAATGGAACGAGCCGGATTGAACGTTACGTTGATGGATAAATCAAGAAACAAGGCGATAACCGAAGCAATTAATATAATATCGGAGATACCTGTAATATGCGAAATTCCGCGAATGTGCGGCAAAGTCAGGAATGCAATAGTGCTGACCAATCCGCCGATTATAATAAACGGACGACGGCGACCACCCATAAACCAGACATTATCGCTCAACAATCCGACGATTACCTGTCCAAAAATCCCGGCAATCGGTCCGGCAAGCCAAACAAAGGCCACATCGTGAATGTCGAGATGATATTTATTGGAAAGAATCCAGCTCATGGCCGCAATTTGAGTGGACAAAGCAAAACCAACGGCTGTGGCGGGCAATCCCAGCAACGCCAGAAAAGCATTGCTCATTTTCTTTTGAATGTTTAGCATGGTATTTTAGATTTTAGAGTCAGGAATCAAGACTTTAAGAAATTTAATGCAATGATATTCATTTTTGATGAAAAATCCATACTAACTTAAAAAGAGAAATGAGAAAATTAATTGCAAACGTTTGCTGAAATTGGAAAGTTCGCGCATTGCATGATAAAACTCTTAATCATAACATGAGTGCGATTTATCGGAACCGGTTGAAAATGGAATATACGGTCTGCACATTATTGATTTTATTTCCGGCACAACATGTCCCGACTTGATGAAAAGTTACCGTTTGGCTTAAAATTACAGGATGGGGTGAAAATATTTAAAAATAACATTAATTATTAAAAACAAACTCTTACCTTTGCTAATAATTAACTAATAAAACATAATCTGATTGTAAAAAGCAGTTACAAATCGTAACGAAGTGAAGATGCCGATTTATCGGTGCTGAACGGATTATCAGCTTGCCTGCGGTAGGCAGGTCCAATTCCCTGCTTCGCTCATACTTTTGTATTATTCAGAGTATTTAATTTATCAGACTTGGACGAGAAAGGAGTATATTTCCAGCCCAATTCAAAATTGATTACGTAAGAGTTTATCAATCTGACAATAAATAATTTTACAAAATAAAAAATAACGTATGAAGAAACTAGATTTAGCCCTTATTTTGTGCCTGCTTGCCGGGCAGGTTTTTCCACAATCGGCTCCTCAGTTGGGAAAAGATAAAATAAAGGATGTCGTTGCAGCAATGACACTCGAAGAGAAAGTAAGTATTGTAATGGGCATGGGTAGAAACTCATGGAAGAATCCAAAAGAAGGCAAACCGACTGTTATTGTTCCGGGTGCTGCCGGAAGCACCTATAGTATTGCCCGCTTGGGGATTACACCGACAATACTTGCAGATGGACCTGCCGGATTACGTATTATTGCGAAACCTGATAATGCAGACGGCACCCGTTATTGTACTGCATTTCCAACAGCTACGGCTATGGCATCCGCATGGAATACCGATTTAGAGGAAAATGTGGGTAAAGCAATGGGAAATGAAGTGTTGGAATATGGCTGCGATGTATTGTTGGCACCGGCCATGAATATCCAACGCAATCCATTAAATGGACGCAATTTTGAATATTTTTCCGAAGATCCGGTAGTTGCCGGCAAAATGGCAGCAGCATTTGTACGAGGCATTCAATCCCAGGGCGTAGGAACTTCAGTTAAGCATTTTGCAGCCAACAATCAAGAAACAAATCGACATTCGATAAATGAAGTTATAAGCCAACGTGCATTGAGAGAGATTTATCTGCGCGGATTCGAAATTGCCATCAAAGAATCAAATCCCTGGACTGTAATGTCATCATACAACCGCATAAATGGTTTTCATACAGCCGAAAATTATGATTTGCTGACAACTATCCTTCGCCGTGAATGGGGATTCAAAGGAATGGTTATGACCGATTGGACAAGTGGTACTGACTGGGTAAACCAAATGTATGCGGGCAACGAAATGATAATGCCCGGTGATAAAAGGCAAGCTGAAGAACTGTTGAAAGCCGTTAGAGAGGATCGTTTAGATGAAAAAGTACTTGACAAAAACGTGTCTTGTATTCTCGAATATATACTGAAAACACCTCGTTTTAAGGATTATCATTATTCGAATAAACCAACTCTGAAAGCAAATGCACTGGTAGCGCTTCAGGCTGCCGAAGAAGGAATGGTATTACTCAAAAATGATCAAAATACTTTGCCATTCAGAAAAGTGAAAGAAGTGGCTTTGTTTGGTAAAACATCGTATCATTTTATTACCGGTGGAACCGGTAGTGGTGAGGTGAATTACAATCATGCTGTCTCGTTGCAGGAAGGGTTGGAAAATGCAAAATATAAGTTAACAGTTCCGTTGAAAAATCAGTATGTAAATATCATTGATTCGGTACTTAGCAAGAAAATAGATAGTGTTAAAACTGTTGGGGGAAAACGGAAATTCGCCATTGATCGGATGAATGAAATAAATCTTTCGGATGAGTTGATAAATTCATCAGTAAAAACTTCAGATATTGCCATCATCACGCTTGGCCGCACTACCGGTGAAGGATGGGATAGAAAGGAAAACGACTATTTTGTACTTTCAGCTGCCGAACAAGATATGATCCGCAAAGTATGTAACGCGTATCATGCTGCAAAAAAGAAAGTGGTTGTTGTTTTAAATATCGGTGGACCTATCGAAACTGAAAGTTGGAAGAACTATCCTGACGCTATCTTTTTGGCATGGCAAACAGGACAAGAAGGAGGTAATGCAATTGCTGAAATCTTGAGTGGAAAAGTCAATCCATCAGGAAAAACAGCGCAAACATTTCCTGTAAAATATGCTGATGTTCCATCTTCATCTACTTTTCCGGGAGAACCTTCTGAAAATCCAATCAACTCATTCTATACTGATGGCATTTATGTCGGATATCGTTATTATGATTCTTTCGATGTGAAACCTTCTTACGAATTTGGTTACGGACTTTCTTATACTACATTTAAGTATTCTGATTTAAAACTAAGCAGCCCGACTTTCAATGACAAAATGGATGTAACTGTTACAATTACCAATACCGGAAAAGTTGCAGGAAAAGAGGTTGTACAATTATACCTCAGTGCACCACAAGACAAAATTGAAAAACCTGTCCAGGAGCTAAAAGGTTTTGCAAAAACAAGTCTGTTGAAACCTAACGAAAGCCAGACATTGACGTTTACGCTTGATGGACGAGCGTTGGCTTCCTATTGGAGCAGTATTAGCGCATGGGTAGCTGATGCAGGAAAATATGAGGTGAAGATGGGAGCTTCATCCCGCGACATAAAAGCAACGGCATCGTTCAATTTAGATAAAAGCACTGTTGTCGAAAAAGAGCATTATGTGCTTTACCCTGACAGATACGTTAAAGAAATTAGTGTGAAAGATAAAAAATAAGGGTGTAAATTCGTAAGGTTGAATGTCTGCTAAAAAAAGTGCGAAATGACGTCTCTGAAACACGAAATGGCATCTATAAAGTGCGAAATGACGTCTCTGAAACACGAAATGGCATCTATAAAGTGCGAAATGGCGTCTATAAAACGCGAAATGGCATCTATGAAGTGCGAAATGGTGTCTGTAAAGTGAGAAATGACGTCTATGAAGTGCGAAATGGCGTCTCTGAAACGCGAAATGGTGTCTGTAAAGTGCGAAATGGCATCTATAAAGTGCGAAATGGCGTCTCTGAAACTTGAAATGGCATCTTTGAAGTTTGAAATGACGTCTCTTGAGCGTGAAATGACGTCTTATTTATTGGTTTTCAATTTTTGTCCCGATAATAGACAATTGTGTTTATACAATTTCGATTATAAAGTAAATGATTAGTTACCACTCTCTCCCTCGTTTGCAACGAGGGGTTAATGGTTATACGTTTTTAAACGGATAAATGAAATATCATTTCTATATCCAAGTCCCCGCTTCGCTCAGACTCGAACTATTCAGTGTTATTCATTTAGCAAACTTGGAAGGACTGAGGATATTTCTGTTTTATACAAATCTGATTATCAATAAGTAGAAAACAATACATGACACTTAACTTTAATGATACAAAATTAGGAATCGGCTCTCATTTGTAGTACATTTGCAGAATGAAATCCAATTGAGTATATAAAATAAAAAAGTCATAACATCTATTCACCTCCCCCTCGTTTGCAACGAGGAGTAATTGGTTAAACGTTTTTAAACGGATAAATAAAATATCATTTCTATCTTTTTTTATTGTTAGAAACAACAAACCATAAACCCCTCGTTGCAAACGAGGGGCAGAAGAAAAATAAGCATAAACAAAGTATTAAAAGTATAACATAAAAAATCATGTATGGACATCTTAAACAAAACCAAATTAAATCTATTAAAATTGAGTCTATCCTCAAATTTTTCATACAACATGTTTGATCCAATTTATGGTTATTTTAAAAATTCGGCAGATTTTGTACTAAGAAACAGTGGTTGTGGCATTCAAGTTCAAACCACGGGATCGGATGTTATGCGTTATTATAATGGTGAAGAAGATGATAAAAATAAATTTGAAGAATATATTTCTTCTGATAGGAGTTTTATTGTTAAAGTTACAATACTGGACTTAAGGTTAGCCATTAAGGATCGAATTACTTTTAATGGTTTTTCGTTGGAGGAATTTGGATTTAGTTCAGAATCAATACCAGTTTATAAAATAGTTGCAGCAAAGGGATTCAAAAAAAATAAGATATGAAATTTTCACAAGGAATAGGAAAGACACCTATAAAAACAGTTTTACAAATAGAGAGTATTGACGAAGACTTAAGAAACAGACTTTGGAGTATTGTCTTAGAAGAATTATTCGACAAATTACAAAACTCTGCTCCTTCTTATGTAGAAACTCAAAAGGGACAAGTTTGCAAAGTGATTTGGAAAGAATTTTTCAATGAAGCAGTTGACAAAATTCCTTCTTTCAAAAATTCTAATAATGTGTGTGTTGAAGAGTTTATTGAGTACTTAAGAGATTGGTTTTTCGAAGCGAAATGGTATGAAATATATGATTTAATCGAATTCCTAACAATCTTTGAGATAAACGCAATTAGAAGTAACTATACTAAAGCTTGTAACTTGGCTTTAGAAAAAGAAGTTGCCGGCTATAGAATTATTAATGACAAGATAGCTCAGATAACGTCAGAAGTGGAAATTATAGCAATAGGAGATGCAATACTGAACACAGACAAATGGCAATCTGTCAGTACACATTTAGCAACTTCTTTAAATGATTTAGCAGACAGAAAGAATCCCAACTACAGAAATTCAATCAAAGAATCTATTTCTGCTGTTGAATCATTTTGCAAAATTATCACCAAAGATGACAAGGCAACTTTGAGTAAAGCATTAGCTGAAATTGAAAGAAATCACAATTTACATAGAGCATTAAAAACTGCTTTTTCAGCAATTTATGGCTATACCAGTGATAGTAGTGGAATAAGACATGCCTTGCTAGAAACCGATGTGCCTGTAGAATTTGAAGATGCAAAATTCATGTTAGTTTCATGTTCTGCATTTATCAACTACTTAAAAACAAAGATAAAAATATGAACTACTGCTAACACACGCCTTGTTCATTGGCTGGCTGACGTGCAATTGGAAGGTTTTGCTCCCGCATTCACCTTGTCGCAGAGCGTCAGCGGGGTCTCTATAATATAAAACAAAAACGTATGAAACACAAAAAACTCAAAACATGTGTCGTACTCTTGCTGGGCTTAGGGCTACAGGCAACACAGGCACAAACCGCACTGTTTGTAAAACAAAAAGTGGGTATCAATACGCCCTTTAATTTGAGCACGCTCAAGTCGCTAACATTTGCTGCAGGAAATGTTATTGTGAATAAAAAAGATGCCAGCACCAGCTCCTTTGCCCGTACCAATGTTCAGTACATGAACTTTGGCATAAATACAGATATTGTTCAGATAAATGGAGCAGAAAGCAGTAAACTGACTCTTTTCCCCAATCCGGTGCTAGATGTGTTGAATGTAGAGATTGCCAATGCAGGTTTACAGGCTACGATTATAGAAATTGCAGCGATAGACGGTAAAGTGGCATTGCGCAGTGTATTACACAATACTAAAAGCAGCATTTCTGTATCATCTTTACCCAAAGGCATTTACTTGCTTCGTAGCAACAACGGAACGAGCACAACTAACATAAAATTTATCAAACAATAGAATAAGGAGGAAAAACATGAAAACAAGTTGGACTATCTTTTTAGGACTGTTCCTAACAGTCAATTTTGCCACCGCTCAGGATACCTTGTACGTATATCAATATGGAGCAGTACTTTATAAACGTGTAATATCTGCCGTAGATAGCGTAACTTTCCAGAAAATGTATACTCCTCCTTCAACTGTTACTGACAAAGACGGCAATGTATATCAAACCGTTACCATTGGTACTCAAACGTGGATGGCTTCCAACCTGCGTGTTACCCATTTCCGCAATGGCGAAAGCATTACCAACCTAACTGTGGATAACGACTGGTATGTTGCCACTTACGGAGCTTGGTGCGATTACGCTAACTTGGCTGCCAACGGTACCAAGTATGGTCACCTCTATAACTGGTATGCTGTAGCCGATAGCCGCAACATAGCTCCTACAGGCTGGCATGTGCCTACTGATGTAGAGTGGACAACGCTCGAAAACTACCTTATAGCAAATGGATATAATTACGATGGCACAACTTCCGGTAACAAAATAGCCAAATCCTTATCTGCTACTACCGACTGGAATTCCGATACAGGCACAGGTACTATCGGCAATGATTTAACAAAAAATAACACCTCTGGTTTTACAGCTCTGCCGGGTGGTTACCGCTACGTCAATGGGACGTTCTACAGTGGCGGCGGTTACTGGTGGAGTTCTACCGAGTACTATACCACCTACGCCTTGGTCAGGTTCTTGAACTGCGATCACAACCTTCTGAACAGGGGCAGCGGTGCGAAGAATTATGGTTATTCTGTCCGTTGTGTTAGGAATTAATTTAGTTGAGAATTTGAACAGATAAGATTTCGGTGCGCTGCCCCTTTAATATCGTGGACTGCTGATTTAGCTACAAATATTGACGGTGCTCCGCACCTGAAAACAAATCCGACTGATTTTCATTATAGAAATTCAGCCGGATTTGTCTTTTCAATTTGTTTTGTTGTACAATAAAATTATTTTTGTAATTTTGGCACGAGTTATTGTTTCTCAACTTGTAAAATGGAATGAACAGAGCTTTAGTAACTAAAATATCAAATTATTTGTCAAATCAACCCTGGTTCGGCGTAGGCTCTGCCTACGTCGCAGCTAAAAGCAAAGCCTCGTTATGCGTCATGCTTGGCCGACGTCAGGACTTCAAGCTGAATGAAAGAAATGAACTTTAATAAAAATAACACTTTTTATGCAATTGATCCCTTAACCCTGCGTCACGTTTAAATGGCAGCTGATTGGAGGCGGCCAAATCGGAATATCCATTAACCTGTGTAACTCATCTTTTGTTTTATGAATCCAGCAATAATGATCTCTATTGGTGCCTTAATAATATCCTTCTTTAGCTTGATATTTACTGCCAAGACCTACAAAAAAAATAGTCGACTTGCATTTCTCCAAAGGAGAGACCACTTATCCCAGAGGATTTCAGACTTGAACAGTAGGAATACAGAAGCTCATCTTATTTCGGCAAGGTTTGAACTCGTTGCGGTTAAGAACGCTTTGCTACCGTTGCGAGGAGAAGAAGTCGAAATAAATACGGCTCTGATTGCTTCTATTAAAAAGCTACGGGATGGTGTAGAAAATGGCATGAAACTCTGGGATGAAAACATCGAGACGTTCCACTTCAAATACAAAAATCTGACTCTAGAAACTGATGCACCTGAAGTTGAGAGAATGATCACTATTGTCCAAGTAGCTTCAGACAATCTTAAGAACTGTAATGATGGTTACACATCTAGTTTGCATATACTCGAAACAACAAATGAAATAATGAAGACTACCTTGGCTGAGCTGGATGAGAAAAATAGGCAAATTAATATCGATTTTGAGAGAGCAATGGAGAAAATCAAAGTTGGATATAAATAATTGTAAAGTTAGAAGGTGAATCATACAAATCTCGTCCTCTCGGATATATACAAGCATGATTAAATGAGCTAATTGTTCGGCATGGTTGGTGGGATTTGCAATTCCACCTTTTGTATTCTTAGGACTTGCCTGCGGCAGGCAGGTTTACACTGAACGGGTGAAGTTTGTACAAGCCCGTTTTGCATGAGATAAGTAGATCGGTGTAAAAAAAAATAGGGAGTTGTGCGAATGTTGTGCTAATTATAAAACAAAAAACTCAATAGTTGAAAATCAACTGATTGAGTTTTTATAAGTAACCCCGGTGGGGATCGAACCCACGACCCACAGATTAAGAGTTTTAGGGTCATTATGGACTAATCAATTGAGAAACAAGTATTCAATTCTACGCTTTGATATGCTTCGTAAAACATCCGTGAAACAAATTATTTTTTTTATTCAATTTGGCTTCTGTCACACACTAAAACATTTCCACAAATAAAGTCATTAAAAAACAACCCCTGTCGGCTTGCATTTTCTTTAACCATGCGGGTTGCTTGTAAATTATAATCTAATTTGTTGAGTTTTCCTTCTTCATTAATTACCATAATTTGATTGTCAGGCAAATAAATAAATTCGATGTACCCACCTACTGCCTTTTGTAATTCTTCAAGGCTGAATGTTTTGCCGTTTGCTGGTTCTGTTTCAATGGTTCGCCCTGCTGTAGTGATTTGTTTTGATTTCATTTTTGATTGTTTATTTAACAGTATATTGATGTACCATTACCATTTTCGTACGCTTCAAAAATTCTATCTCTAAAAGTTACATTGTCGATATTTTCTAAGTAGTCAGATTTAGAAATAATGTCGATGCTACAACTGCCCTCTGCATTATTGTAAAAATCAAATGTCATTGCCTCAAATGCCTTTTTAGAGCCGTAAAAAACACTTACCCCGCTTTCTTCACACATATCACAGTCTCTCGAAAAATAGCTATAATAAACAGGGTTGTAAATTAGTCTTTTAATAGACTTGTTTAACTTTTCGATTTTACTAACAAAATTATAGTAAAAGCCAAACAAAAAATAATACTTTAAATTTAAACTGATTGTTTTCATTGTTTTCATTGTTGTATATGTTTTAATTGATTTAATATACAAATGTACAATCATATATTTATATACACAAACATTTTATGTTAAATGTTTATCTATATACAAACATATAACAATGTAAAAAAAAGGGGGTCGGAACTTCACAGCCCCCAAACCCCTATCTAATTACTTAACAGTATTTACAAATCAATAAAACCAAATACAAAAATTTAATCAATACTACGAAAAAATATAAATTTTCTTTTTGGAAAACATTTCATTTTTGGTACAATTATAAATCAGAATGTTAACTTCTTTTTCGGACAACATTTACTGTTTTCAAATTTGAAATGTTTACAAAAATAATCAATTCAAGTGTCTTATTTATAATGTAGCCCAGCTTCCGCCTGACCTCTTAATTTTTACACCGGCATTTGAAATTTGAAGTCCAAAGTTTTCATCGGGTGATAACCATTGAAAATTACCCGCTGCTTGTACGAAATAATTTATATCGTTTTGAGACATGTAGAAATACTTCTTTTGACCTGTCATATTTTCTTCAATAGAAGCAATTCCGTCAACCCCGATTATCGTTTTATTCGTATTATCTGAATAGAGTGCAGTCGTGTCAATCCAAGCAATTAATTCATCGGCTAACCCACTGGTGAGTGTAACTGTACAAGAATATGATAATCTATATGTTCCGGCAGGCAAATAATGTTTGTCATATACGAATTGTCCATAGTATAGTGAACCGACATTTTTACCATAACTGTAATAATCACCCCAAGTAGATGTTGATGCATTCCATTTTTGTAATTTTATAAATCCAGTAATTCTACTATCAGCAGGCCCAATATTAAATTCAACTCCACTAACAGAGTAATCGCTACTTAAAAACGCTCGTAAATACAATGATCCACTTTCTGCAACTGTAAAAGAAGCTGTTGCGTATTCATTTGATGCGCTATTTGTCATATGCTCGATGTCAGAAGTGACCCCCGAACCTAAATCGGTATACGTTTTTGCAGCCAATAAAGCAGCCAGCGTTGGAATTGGATTTTTTGAAACAACAACAACCTGATTATCTTTTTCGTTGGATATTTCAATCGTTCCGTCTTCGTAAATCTTAAATGGTGCATCTTCCATTTCGGAAATAATTTTACCGAACCAAAGGCGAATATCATTGACAATATCACTTTCGCCGCCATTTATGCCACCAACAACGAGACCATCTGCATTTTTTACAGCCAATATATTCCCGATTGTCAGCCCACCATAAACATCAGTTGAGCTTTTTAGTGCATCAGCCAAATACTGTGTCGAGGGTTTCCATGACGTTGGTTTAGTGCCTACCTGCAGGGATAAATGGGTGATATAACCATCAGCATGATATGACGTTTCGCCATAAAGGTATACTGATAATGTCTTAATTGGAGTAGCGGAAGTTAAAACCATAGTGTAGCGTTTCCACTTGCCATAAAAAGCATTATCAACACAAATCATAGATTGGTCAACATCACCATTAAAATCTATAACGAGATGTTTATCTGCACTATATTGATAGTAGTCAATTGAAAAAACAAGATTGTAAGCTGTTACCTTAGCAAGTACACTTGATAAATCCTTCCAAAGATCAGCATCCGTATATGTTCCAACAGAATTAAATTGTGCTGCGGGTACACCGGCAACAGCAACTTGTGTAATTTTTGTCGCTCCATTCGTTCCACCTCTTGTCCAACCAGCCATTTCAGCCCCATTTAACAATGAAAAATCAGAGTTTTCAATTAAGTTTGCACCGCCGACAACCATGTCATTCAATGCTGTGTCATCTGTGTATCTTACTTTTTCAGTCCAATCGGCAGCAACAAAATTAGTTATTCTGTCAGTGCTTGATGTCAAGATTGTACCTGCCTTGTAAAATTGACTATGCAGCGTTGTATCTGCTGCCAATATCCACATATCGCGAACATTGTAGGTACTTGGTTGTGAAACGAAAATAGAAGCCTTGCCGTCTATCGTATCAAAAACTGATAACGGGATTTCCATTGGAAACCATTTAAAATCAAAGTAGTGTCCTGCTGTCCAATCAACGGTCGTTCCGTGATTTACACACCTGAATATGAATGTTTCTTTTGTGGATAGTTTATACCATAAATCACCTACAAACGCGCTATTATCACCATAACTCCCTGAATCATCGTCATTAATATCTTCGGCGTGTGGCATTGCCTCCTGATAGAACGTTTCTGCTTTCTTATCGAGTTGCGTGTTAAGTGACGCAATTGTTGTGGCGTATGCCCCAGCCATAAATGTTGTTAATGCTGAATTATCTGTGTATTTAGATGCCAGGCTCCAATGGGATATATTAAATGCAGTCCCAGCACTTTTGTGTGTGTTCGCTCTTAATAAATCATTTGAGTACGCTCCGGATGTTGCATTCACCCAGAGGTCGCCAACATCGTAAATATCAGAGGTTGTTGGTTGCGCTGTAAAAACCCGTCTTTTACCGTCTGCTGTGTCTTGCGCAAGCCCCGCTAAAATTAGTGCCTGTACTGTGGCTGTATCGGTGATTTCTACCCACGCCCATGAAAGAATTGAACCATCGTAAACGAACCGCCAGCAATGTCCTGTAGACGTGTTAGTATAAGTATCGTTTGCATGTTGGTTGCGCAAATTTTCTGTGCTTGTTGGATTTCCGGCTACATACCAATCGTTGGCAGGACTATTGCTGAGTGTCGGGTCTATCTGTCGGAACCACGATATTATTTGTCCGTCAATTTGATTTTGAAGATTTAACTTTAAAGCATCAACATAATTTGTATTATTTAAATCGATAGCATCATTAATCCCAGCCCCTACTTCCGTGTAACTATTATCCTCACTTGAATAAAATGATATATTCCCTTTGATAATACTGTGTTCTAAATCAACGTATGTCTTGCCATCTGGTGAAATAAGTTTCTTTGTAGTCACCCGCGCAGGGGTAATTTCTGAATATCCATACATTGGAACGTATGACCTGTCACCGTCATTTAATGAATTTAGGATTCCAACCAACAAATAATAATAGGTCGAATCACTTAATGGCATCGGAATAACAGATAAGATAAACTCACCAGTAGGGGATGTTTTGCTCACTTTGGCATAGACATAATATGGCAACGTGTCATCTTCCAATGTTGTTGGGTCTAAAGCCGTCATATCCCACCATTTGAAATCTGCTGCAACGTGTGAACTTGATATATTTTCTATTCCCAGCGTTTTGTGTTGCAAAACACCTGCATCACAGGAAAAGGTCTTGTCTATTGTGTCGTAGCCTTCAAAATGTGGGATTGCAACTATTGAAGTTTCATCTGCAACAAATTCATATTGCAAACTTTCATCTCCAACCAAAAGTTGCATTGTTTGAACTGTAATAGGAGAAATCGCACCTGAAAAATTCAATAACGATGCTTGTAATAAAGCAGCAGTTTCTTTTACATCCCGAAAACCACGTTTTGCAAATTGCTCTGAATTTTTATGATTGACTTCAACAACAACTTCGTTTTGGTCAATTACAGCCAATACACTACTCAAAGAGTTACCACCAACCGTAATGTTGGAAAGTTCAATGATAGGAACGTGCGGGTTGTTGATGTATTTTTTAATACCGATTTGCCGAATAAGTACGGGTGCTGCTTGAAATTGTTCGTCTGTGAATTTCACATAACCACCAATTAGTATTTTGGAATTAATTCCAGTAATTAATGTTTCACCAACGGTTCTGTCAATCCAATTTAATTTTGACCAAACAGGGTCAAGTTCGCCAGTAAACGTGAAACGGGGTTCTTCATTTTCAAAAAAGTATTTGACGGATTCTCTGAACATATCCCACGAAGCACCAATCTTGTTTATATCATCGCAAACATAGGCATCCGGCATTGTAATACCAAAAACAGCATATTTGTCACCGATTACTGGTTTGAATACATCGTTTGGCATCATTGCACCATCAATCTCTTGTGGAACCAATTTAAAACGTCTTTCTTCATCGCTTGTATCAGGATTTATATGTATGTACCCTGTTAGTGCTGTATCGGTCTGAACAATATCAAACTCTTTCCCAGCTAACATTCCGCTTTGAAAAATTACAGTTGCTTTCACACCATCCAACCTACATAGTGAATAGTCGAGTGCATCAGGAATGAGAATGTCAAAAAAATCATAATTATTATGTTCAGCATCGCTGTCATCAACACCCGAAACAATACCGACCCTTTGAGGATAAATGTTTGACAAATCCAAACTATCCTCAACGTGTGTCGAAAGTTCTTTATCATCCCTCTGAATTGAATAACCATTTTCATCGGAAACATATTCACGAGCTATTGCAGCATTATATCCAACTTCGTTTGAAAACAACGTGCCATCATAACCAATCGTTTTATTTATTGGTAATAATAATTCAGGTGAAAGGTATTCAGTCGCATTGATATTCTTACTTCCACCCTGAACAAAAAGTACTTCAATGGCTTTCGACTGGTCGTAATTATCTCGTCGAACACCTGATTTAAAACCGTTTCCAAAGCCATAAGATAATGGAAGTGCCGTTTCTAAAGTTTTATTGCTTTCAACCCGACCTAATGAAATAGATTTGACATTTACTGCATATTCAGTTTTACAAGCGGTTGCAAGCATAGTTAGTGCTTCTTCACAATAGGTATGATTATAATTTAAACATATTTCAACCGCATCAATACAAGCATCGACCGACCAACCCGATTCACGCTGATTCATGTTCCAAAGAATCAATGACAAATGTTCAAGCGGCTTTGCAGTCAAAGAAAACTTCAACCTTTTGGAAACCATATCACGAAGTTTGTACAAACTAAGTTTAGACTTTGAACTTTGTAAAATCAACGTGTATGCAAAATCTCTTGAATTGTTCTTTGTGAAGTATTGAGGTTTTAAAAGATAATATGTTTCACCTTCAAATACGACATAAGCACCAACAGGGATTTCGACAAAGGTAGGCATTAACACGATCAGAGTGAGCGCATTTTCGCCCATAAGTTTCTGATAGCAATAACTTTCGTCTGTTACGATAAATGCGTGGGGTTCTCCACCGTAGTATATATCCATTTTATTGTATAAATTGTTTTTTTTGGAAACTTTAATTTTATGACATATTTGAAAATCAGTTACTTAACTCATTTTTCGGATAACTTTTACTGTTATCATGGTTACAAAAAAGTTCATTTTACAACTAAGTAAGTGAAAACAGCACCAGCAACAGCACCTATCCAAATAGCATTTTTAGTGAAGAAATTATCTTTTCCTTTCAACTCTTTTTTCAGGCTTTCATTTATTCGTGTTACTTCAGTTATTTGATTTTTTGAACTCTGTAACATCAATCCGTCATTCACTCGCTGGCTATCACACATTGTAAGCTGATTTGTAAGTCCGGTTGCTTTAGTTCCTAAATCTTGAATTGTACTGTCTTTTTGTGAAATGGCTAAGTGAAGGACGCCATTCGTTTCTTCGCACTTACCCAGTTGTTGGTCACACGGTGCATTTATCGCTTTTAAGCTATCTAATTCCGCTTGTTTACGTTCAGCAAGTGCCATATACTTATTTGCGGCTTTCGCGTGAATTTGAGCCGTATAATTAGCCGTTTGGGTTTTGAACTGTTCTGCTCTTCGGGTACTGTCAATCTTTGCATTTTCAACTTGCAAAGAGGCAGTTTTCATACTGTCTTTGACGTGAGCAATTGCAAGGGCAAGTTCCGACTGATTAATCAGATTTTCAGTGTGTTTTGCACTGCATTTTTGTATTACTCCAAAGAGAAGTAACAAAACTACTATGACTGCCAAAGTGACGGCAATCCAATACTTTTTAATAAAATCAATTGTTTTCATACCCAGCCTATTTTATGTGTCATTTGTTCCATTAATATAATTTTCTCAATATTGTGCGGGTTAGCGTACCAGCGTTCGCTCCTGACTAACATCAGGAATACCGTTTTCATAAATGTGCGTTTGCGTGTTTTCATCTTTCATTCATTTTTTGATACCAATCAATTATTTTTTTATCTTCTTTTAAAAGCAAAATCGCCGATGAGGCTGCCTTTCTTACTTTTCGCGGGTCAAGTGATTTCAAATGTACGTCCAAACTCCATTTATTATAATATTCTAACACTTCAATTACTTCATGGCGTGTCATAACTCAACACAGTGTTATGGATTAAATACCCTGCCTAACCATGATTTTATGAATTTCCATTGTGATGGCTTTTTAATACACCTATTATAGTAGTCCTTTACTTGGTCATAACTATACAAGTCTAAAAACTGCTGCTTAGTCATCAGAGGTCTCAAATTCAATCTCTTAATAGAATCAATTAGAACTACTCGTTCATTTTCATAAACCGCAATATACTTTTCATACGCACCGGCTAAAAGAGCCAGAGAATCGCACTTGCTATTTAATACTGTGATTGAATCTCTTGTGGCTGTACTTGCCGGAACTATAATCGGGTTACAAGCAAAAACTGCTATACAAATAATAAAAATACCTACTAATTTTTTCATGATATTGAATTTAATTTACTTACTAAAGTGCTATCTGCTATTCCTGTTTGTGGCAAGCCTACTATTTGTTGCGCCCTTCTTATTGCAGGCTTAATACCTTCATTTACCGCAGCACAGACTAATTTATAACCAAAGTCCTGATCCGAAATACCATCTCCACCAATAAGTTTCCAGAAATTCACATAATAAAAATCAGTTAAAAGGCTGTGTAATTGAACATTGCCTTTTAAACTCTGTGGAAAATTAGGTAATTTCTTTGCTGCATCCACAATCGGCCAGCCACCCCAACGAGGCCAATATGCCCTTGCAACCCCGCCAATAGTTTCCTTTCCAGAATCATCAGGGTCATTTACCCAACCTGATTTTTTGTTGAAAATATAACCCTCAATAGGTAGTACTTTCGCCATTGCTTTTTTATAGTCTGCCATGATTTTATTGTTTTAAATTTCCTTCGTCTTTTGTTTCTTCCGTTGTTTTATTCAAATTTCCGGCTTCTTTAATTACCTCTGTCTTTGTGCTTGAACTACTTCCACGTTGGCTGAATTTCTCAACTGTGGTAAACCCGAAACCACCTAAGATTAACCATTTCATTACATCCACAATTTCGAGAATAACTTTTAAATTGTTATCGGGGATTTTAATTGTAGGTATAAAACAAGCTATTAAAACGCTTGTTAGAATACCAAAAGCTACAAGTGGAATCAACCGCTTAATACTATTTCCTTTATCTGTTAGTAAACTCATTTTAATGGAAATTTTATAAAGTAATTCCGAATAAATGGAAAAGCAACATACCAAATATAACTGTAAGTATCCCAATTCCAATTCTCACTATTGTTTTCTGTGAACCTTGCTCTCTTGCCATGTCTTGTAATCGTTGCTCATGGTTTTCTATTTTATCAGCCGTTCCATCTTTAATCTCTTTAATATCCGACCTGAGGTCATTAAACTTTTCAGTTAAACGCTCATTAAGGTTAGCGACAGAACCAATTAGAGTTGTCAATGAATCATGGTCATCGGTTCCTTTTGCGTTTACAACCTTGGCGGCTGCTTCTGCCTGCGTGGCCAACAGTTTAGTCGCTGCTTCAGTAACAATAGCTGCTGAACTTCTAAGATGTGTTGCTACCTCTTCCGCATCTTTAATCAACTTTTTTGATGCTTTTTCTGTTGCAATTGCTAATTTTTTAACAGCGGCATCCGATGCAATGGCTATTATTTTTACTGCCTGTTGTGTTGTATCATTTGTTTTTGGGTTTGCCATTTTGTATTTTATTTAAACTATTAATAAAAAAATTGTATATCCTAACGTCACAATCGTCCATGCAAAACAAGCCATTTCAGCCCACCATGTCAGTTGTTTCCAATAAAGGTAAGCAACAAAAGCAAATAGGCTTATTACCGGTATAAGCCACCACAAACCAATTACTACTACCCAAATACAGGATGATATTCCTGATATGATTGCAGCGATTGAGTGGACTTTTTTTTCTTGATCGCTATATTTATTATCCACTGCACTAAAACGAGGTGCAAGTGCCACAAATAATATAGGTGTAGACGTAAAGAATGCAAGGAACTGCCATTTTTCTGGTGTAAATTGAAGAATAACCGGTGTAAGACACAGAGCCATAATGGCAAGAGTTCCCTGAAATAAGTATTTATACCAGTCTTTGATTTCTTTAAGTTGATAATAACTATCCGAAAAACTTGGTAAGTTATTTATACCTACTTTTTTCAAAACAAAGACGGTGAATGCGATTAATGTTAAAACCGCAATAAGAAATAATACGATAAAAAATAGTATGTTTTCCATGATTAAATATTTTCCAAATCGCTTTTTATCTGGTCTTTAAGTCGTTCACGTTCTGTGATAAAGGAGATATAATTATCACTTCCTGCCATGTTGTTATAATTAAGATGTTTCATTTTAGTTTAATAATACGGATGTTTGTTTTGAATTATTTAAAGTATTCAATATCATCCGATAGCTTCATTTGATACAAAAATCTATTTGCAATTAATCTGAAACCTTCATCGTTTGGATGTGCTGCAATACCCGGGTTGCTTATAATTATATATTCCCCACTGTAGGTTAATGTTCCTGCATCTAAAGAATAACTACTTATATCTAATGTTGAATTATAAGAATCACTTCCAACAGTAAAAGTTACAGTTATGTTTGTTGAACTATTTTCAACTACATTTGTAACTCCACTTAATTCATGAGTGCCAGTTCCGACTTTCGATGTATTACCTACTGAATTTTTAGTTAAGTCTGATATTAAATCAGAGAACGTTATAAATTTACAACCAGCTTTGGCACATGCGTTTTGAATCGATGTATAATTTTCGGTATTTTCAAACCACATTCCCATCCACGCAACTCTTGCATTTGGACATTTAATCCGTATTTGTTGTAATAATTTGAATGAACTTTCAACAAATACAGCTCTCCTTTCGGTTGAATTTACATTATCCCCCAACTGAACACATACTAAATTTTCAGTTCCTACTAAATTTGCAATAAATTCATCCTGTATATTGGCATCTGTCAATGCTGAATCTGATATATTTTCAAAAATTTCACAAGCGTTCCTTGTTGATGTAAATTCGGCATTTAATGTCTTAATAAATTCGGTGATTAAATAATAATAATCTTTCGTATTTTCCGATGCAGCCATTCCGTACCCAAATCCTACAAGAAGTGAATTCCCAAAAAATGCAGCCGTATTTGGAATAATAGGAATTAATACTATATTGCCACTATTGTCCACCGAAAAATCAAACTTATCACCATTCGGGTTTATTAATGTTAAGTCAACATTATTTTTTACTTCTGTAATAGCATTGTCTACCGAATCGAAAAGGTCTTTTACGTTATCTCCCGAAAAATTGGTCGCTTTAACCGAATCTTCAATTTCAAATATTTGCAAACCGGTCAATTTTATTTCAATTGAACTTCCTGATTCTGGAAGGTCTTGCATAAATACCCAAACCGTAAAGTCTGTGAACGTTTCATAAACAGCATAATATGCAGGATCAAATGTAATGTCATATTCTCCGTCTACAGTAATTGTGTCGATAATTAAATATTTTGTTGTAGGAGTGCCACCAACTAAATAAATTATAAAACCAGTTGCAGTTAAGTATTTTATAAACTCGGCACTAAATTTAACATGAACTAAATTAGACCCGGAAGGTGTGAACGTCTTGGATGTAAGATAGGGAGTCCCTGTACCTGTATGTATTATTTTAATCCAATCATTCCCGGTATCAACATCGGAAAATCCTATAAAATCAGGAATTTTACTATAAAACAATTTCGTTCCATTGAAAACTTTTTCTATTGGAAATTCGGATTTAATTTCCAAAACATCATTATTAAGTTCTGTAAGCGGGATGTATTCTGAATATGTATCAAATGAGTATACAGTTCCAGCAATGATGGCTCTTTTTTCTGCATACGTCAAATCTCCATTTATATAATAACAGAATCTTACAAATCTATCTCCAAATTGATAGGTATATTGGTCTGAATCTTGACCGTTCCGTAACCAAGTTTTATCTTTATCAAAGACAGCATAACTTGATAACCCAGAACTTGTTCGACCTGCACCTTTAGTTATTAAACCTAATGGATTTGCAGGAATATAATCAGAGCATCCTTGCATTTTGGTTGGGTCATCCGTACTTAATGTCCCAAATTGACCAGCCCAATAAAAACAACCATATTGAAATGTATCTGGATTTAATAAATTAGAACTTTTAATATTATCTAATTTAGTTTCTACTTTTTCCTGTAATTCTAAAATTGGAAGATATTCTGTAAATTCTTCGAATAAATAGGTCGTCCCTACAACTATTGCTATTTTTGTTGCATCTAAATCGGGGTTTCCATATCCGCTAAAATAACCAAATACCACAAACCCATCACCTTCTTCAAAGGTATATTGGTCTAAATCTTGACCATTTCTTAACCATATTTTAGCCTCATCATATACGGCAAAACTTGATGTTCCCGCACCTGTTGGGGCTGTACTTATTGTTATTAATCCTAATGGATCTGAGGGAATATAATCACTTAACCCATATTTCCCATCTCCATCTGTCATAATTGTTGGGTATTGTCCTGCATAATAGTAGTCGTTGTAACGAAATGTTGCTGGATTTAATAAATTAGTACCCTGTATTTTATTTATTTTTACTGTTAAATCAGTTTTTGTGGCTGCATCCCCAGTACTTAAATATTCTCCGCCATCAACAAAGGTAGTTCCATTATAATAATTCCAATAACCATTATCTATGGTTAGATAATTAAATGCGTGGTCAGGATTGGTAGCAATTAAAGTGGCTAAATCAGCATAAGAACCTTTAGGAGCACCGTTTCCAGCAGCATTAGTTGCTGGTAGTTGTAGAAAATCAAAAAAATCCTGTTCGGTTTTTCCCTCGTTTCCCTCTATTTGCTGCCAAACATGAAAAGCATCTAAGCCTTGAAAACAATTATATAAAACTGAATTAATGCTTATAGCCGTTTCGGTGATTGCTAAATTAATCAACAAATCAAAGCCCTCGTTTATGCTTGCGTTATGAGCCACTGCATTGATTGTATCAAACTGAATTTCGCCTACGGGAAAAGGATAAACACCAAGTTGATGGTCATCCAGCCAAAACGATAGTTTTTGACTACCAAAAATTACTGCCGTATCATCGCTTTTTAACTCACAACGTACGACATTATCAGAAATGGTATGAGTATAAATAGTATTTCCGAGATAGACTTTTATCAGTTCTATCCGATCCAAATCGTACGTTTCGGGAAATACAAATCCGATTGTTAAAGATTTTCCGCGATTTACTTTTAAGAGTTGTGCCATTGTTCTGTAATTTATAAATTTAAACCGTACCAATAAATACTAATGTCAAATCAAATTTGACCCAAACATCAGGAATAAATACATCGGTCATTAATGTCCAATCAAATCTGTTCCAAACATCGTCAGAAAGAAATTCGGTCATTTTTGAATTTTTGTAGTAACAATAATTTGATGACGAATTAAAAGAAGCTCCAAACGTACGTTTATTCGGTTTGGTTAAATTATAAAGAAAAGCATTGTAATTTAGCCAAAAATTTGAGATACTTGTCGCTTTCATTAGTAACTTCAACGTTACATCTTTAGCCGAAACCAATACGTCATCCCCTGTGATAACTGCATCGTCATATTTCAACCCAGCCGTGAATTTGTTCCCATAATTTTGTCGTAGTTTGACATCAGGGATTTTTAAAATTTCGGCATCACTTCCTAATAGTACGGCAATACCATACGATGACAAATCAACGCTGTCTAAGGTGTACCCCTGTGCTGAAACCAATGTTGATGAAGCGGGTGAATAGGTATAACTTTGCAATGGAAAATCATCGGCAAACTTTAGCACAAATTGCGTTTGTGAAAAGAGCGTACCTGTATAATTACTATTTGAAACCAACCTCAAATTCTTTGTCAAAGAAAGATCGGAAAAAACGCAAGCATGATAGACCGTATTCCGCAATAATTGAATAAATCCAGCCACATTGGCAGTTGAAAGAGCAACAAAATTTATATCGACCTCTTTTGTGTCTAAAACTGGCTGTGATAAATCAACTTCAATTCCGTTCCGTTCCGCCCAATCTACCGTGTCGGGTGCTTTCAGGGGTGGATATGACATAATGGATGCATAACTGCTTTCGGTTATAATTATACCAAATTCAGTCAATACATTGTGTCCGTCAATTGTTACAACCCCTGTCATTTTGATTAAACTTTTAAATAAATGCCTTTCATATTTATATCTGAAATTCCCTGTTTTATCGCTGTAATATCTGTTCTCATTCCTCCTGTATCATCTTTTATTCCCATAAGGGTTAATAGGACTTTCGGGCTGTTTAATGCCAAAATTTTGACACTTTCATTAATTTGATAAGTGTGACCCTGCATCGCCGTCAACCGTCCGTTATTTTCATCAACACTTTCTTGCGAAGCGGTTGCTATGCCTTTTGCTGTGGCTGTTCGTGCCGTGTCGTTAAAGATACTAAAACCTGCCTTTGTTGCTGCATCTTTGCTATTTTTCAAAAAATCTTGCGCATCTTTTATTTCCGTACCAATCCCGTTATAGAAATCGGCTAATAGTTTTTGTTGTTCAGCTGCCTTTTCTTCGGGGGTTTTAGTATTGTCTTTTTGAATTGCCAATGCTGCATCGCTCATTTCTTTGAACTTATCGGCAAAAAACATAGAATATGCAATATCTGTCATCAATTTTTCAATCGTTTGACCAGCGGAAACCCCAAATTGTTTTAATGCTGCCTGTGAATCATTAAGATTGTCAGTAATTGCCTTCATCATGTTTTCACCTAAAGACCCAAATACACTATTCAAATAGTCACTCATTGATTTGAGCGCTGCTTCATAGTCTTTTGTGTAATCCAAAGCAGATTGCAGGGCTGCTCTGCTTGTTTCATCAAGGGATTCATTGTCAAGTATTGCCTGCGCTCTTTCTTTGTTTAGCGTTCCATCAGCATTAATCAAATCTTTATAAGTAGATAGTAAACTGCTATAATCTTTAACTTCACCGCCCCAACCAAATAACCCGCCTTTGTGCGACCCTGTTTGAACCGTTGCGCTTTCCAACGCTGTCATTGCGCCCTGATTGTAGTTATTTTTGCTACTTGTTTGAGGGTATGTATTTCTCGAGGCTATGTCGCCAGTCCTGTCACCGCCAAAAAGCAGGTTTCTGTATTGGTCTGCCTGTTGAGCGTACCCGATTGCCTTAGCATACGCATCAGCCCCGAAAATGGTTTCTGCATCTTTCAACAATTTGTTTTGTTGAATCAATAAATCGTTATATGCTTTTTGTTGAGCCGTTTTTTCGTCTTGTAGCTTTTTCAATGCTTCCTGATGTGCCTTTTCCGCTTCAAAAATTTGCGTCAACGTTCCAACTACTAAAGCAATTGCAGCCCCCGCATAATCACCTTTTGCAAGCGCATCCACGACGGGCGTTGCTATTTTCATCACCGCATCGATACTTTTGACCGCTTGGTCTGCAACATCTCCTTCTTGGGTTGATATAGCACTAAGTAACCCCGATGCCATACTTGCATAATTCGATACGCTTTTAAAGTCTTCCGCTAACCCCTTGATGCCTTCTTTCGCTTTTGCAGCCCCTTCAACAATGTCAGCCATGCCTATTTTAATCAAGGCTTTTCCCTCTTTGATTAAATCAACATCCCCGCTTGCAACAAGTCTTTTGCCCTCTTTGATTTTTATATTCCCGACGGTTTCCTGACTTATAGCCTCTGAAATCTTTTTTATCGAAGTACTAACTTTTTTGAACCCTGTCTCTAATAGATCGGCTTGGTCGTTTACCGTTTTGATTTGAGTTGCAATGTCTTTCATTTCAGCTTTACCCAGCTTCAATGTTGTAAGTTCCGCAACTGAAAGCCCAAATTTAGGGGTAATATCTTTTACCGCTGTATTTTTCAGATAATCAAACAGACTGGCTGCTTCATCGGCAACTTTGCGTAAATCAGCAACGGATTTACCCGCCATGTCGTCAAATAATGATACAAGCAAAGCATTATTTTTAAATGCTGAATCGGCTTGGTCTTTGTCGACCTGTTGATAAGCCTCTTTTGTCTTTTGTCTAAGTTCCGCAAGTTTGGATGTTAGTGCTGCCCCTGTAAAATTAGCGTTTAAAGACTTTTCATCTTCACTATATTTTTTATCTATTTCTCGTCGTTGGTCATCAAACGACTGATATTCTTTTGCAAGTTTGTCGAGTAAATTTTGTTTGCCGAAATCAAATTCCGCTGTATTGTTTGAACGTGCCTGCCCGTATGCTGCAACGGATGGTGCTGATAAAGAAACTTTTGGCGGTTCGCCTATCAAATTACCTTTTTTATCTCTTTGGGCTGTGAGCGACCAAATTTTGTCTGCTTTTTGCTGTTCCAGTTCGAGTTCTTTTTCGGCTGCCCGTTTTATTTCTTCCTCTTTCTTTTTATTGTTCAAAATAAGCTGCGCCAACTCTTTTTCAAAGCCGTCAGTTTTCACGTTTATAATAGCCTGTTCAGATGCAAAAGCCATGTCGATACCCCTACGTTTTTCGTCAAGGGTTTCTTTTTCAATATCTTTAGTTAAGTTACTTCTTTCTTTTTTAAGTTTGTCAGCGGTCGATTCTGCTTTGTTTGCGGAACTGTCGGAAATATCCCATGATGATAAGGCTTTTTTGGCTGCATCTATTCGGGCTTTGATTGCTGCTTTGTCTTTTTTAGAAACTTCCGCTGTCGTTTTATCCCATAAGTCATCCGCTATTTTCTTTTCGTTTTCCCAGTCATCTTTAGTCCATTTAGATTTTGCTTTTGTGTTCGGGTCAACTAATTTATTTTTTTTGTTAATAGCATCTTGTAAGCTAATACCAAACCCTTTTAATAATATGTCGGTTGTAGTAACAAATTCAGGAACGCCATTGCCTGCAAACAGTTGCCATTTTTCATTTGCTTTTTCAACGCTATTGCCAACCTTTATTGTTTCGTTTACAGTACCGCCTAAAAGTTCAATTTTCTTTTTAATTAATTCGATTTGTTGGTCGTAATAAGCGATTTTTTCCGCTTCGGGTAACGCTTCAATTTCTGCTAACCGAACCATTTCTTCTTTTGCAGCTTTTTGGTCTTGTAACTTTTTCAAATATATTTCAGCCGTTTCGACTTCTTTGTCAGCCAAAGCCTGATTTTTTTCAAAAATCAAACTCAAACTGGTCATGTCTAACCAATAATCTTTATACTTATTTACAAAACCAATGTTTTTGGAATAATCTTTTGTTGAACCAAGCGACGATTGAGCATCCTGTATGCTTCTGTCTAACTCTTTGTTAGCCCCTTCTTCCATCGCTTTGTTTAAAAGTTTCTGTTGTTGGGTTGCCCCCAATGCTTTAAACATTTGCAAATCTAAATTTGCAAGCAATTCAGGATATTTGTTTTTCAGTTCCTCGAATGCTGTTACTTGTGCTAACAAAGTTCTATTTTGGTCGTTTATAGTCCCAGTTAATGCCTGTGTTCTATTCGACAATTCATCTTTCTTTTGCGTGGCTGCATCTGTTGTGTCATTGAGCCTTTGTTGTGCTGCTTCCTGTGCTGTCGTGTTATCTTGTAAAGCCCACATTGCACCTACAACGGCAACGATTCCAGCAGCAAGAAAAACATATGGGTTCGCCATGATTACAGCGTTTAACGTCGATTGAGCAGCCGTACCCTGTATATTTGCAACCGTTTGAGCTTGTGTCGCTGTGGTTGCCATTGCCAAACTTGAAACCTTTCCGATATTAGCGATAACCTGTTGACTTGTCAACCCTAATTCTACCGCTGTTGCAATACTTGAAACCATTAGGGCAGCCTTATATACTCCATAAGTGATAATAAGGGATTCAACGATTTTACCTACCGTTTCATAGTTTGTAATAAGTGAAGAAACCCCACTAATTGCCCCGTAGATCAGCCCGTCATTATCTGCCCCTATTTGGTTGAGCATTTTTGACCATGCATCTTGTAAGTTGGATAGTTGACCCGTAACCGTTAAACTTTGTGCAGCCATCAGGTTGAAAAACATACCGCCTTCGCCTGTCAGATTATGAATGACTGCCTGAACTTCGGGAAATCCGACCTTACCCGATGTGATTAATTTTGTAACCTCTGAATCAGCAACGCCCATTTGTTTTGCAAGTTCATGAACCATTGGAACGCCCGCTTCGGTAAACTGTCTCAAATCATCGCCCATAAGTTTACCTTTGGCTTTGACCTGACCATAAACCATAATAAGACGACCGATTGGAACACCAAGCCCAGCCGATATATTGCCTAATTCGATAAGAGTTTTGTTAATATCTTGTTGTGCAACCTGATAGGCAAGTAATTGTTTTGCCCCGCCCGCAACTTCTTGAAGTGTAAAAGGCGTTTTCATAGCCGTATCGACCATTTGCGCCATTAATTGATTGGATTTTTCTTTGCTTCCGAGCATGGTAGTAAATCCAACCTCGAGTTTTTGAAATTCCCCCCGAACCTGTACCAATTGAGAAACGAACCCCGCCGCTGCCTGAATAGAGAAATAACCCGCGGCCATTTGACCCGCCTTTTTAAAAGCGGAATCCATTGTTGAAGCGTTTTGTTCGGCTGTTTTTCCGATACCATTTAAAGCTGCTTTTGCTTCTTCAATGTCATGTTTAAAACGGGTATTATCAAGCCCGAACTCTCCGTAATTTGGCATATCCTATCCGAATAAAATACTGTGTACTAAATCTCTATTTTTTGGGTCGTCTGCTTTTATTATCGGCTCACCTTTTTTGTTCGTCTTGTCTGTTTCGTCGTCAAAGCTGGGCAAAACGGAACTATAAAGGGCGATGTTCGCATAACTCATTTCATGCAATACATAATCAGGTGTAAGATTGTAACTTTTTGCAATTCCAGCGACCAATGACCAAATGCTGTCATTTAAAACTTCGTCTTTCTTAGAAGATTTACTTCTTTCAGGAAAATTATAGTGCTTAAAAAAAAAGCAACCTCGAGTTTTTGAAGCAACGTAATTATAAGCTCAAAAATCTCTTTGGCGTTCATTTCTTCGTTTACCTCGTTTGCCAATTCCCTTTGTGGGTCTATGGTTTCTTCTTTTGATACAGGCATAAAGCTGAAACGTCGCCTTTTTTGTGGGTTGAATTTTCGTGCTTTAAGTCCTTTGCTTCCAAGTATAAGAATAGCCACAATGTCACCTAAATACCGACAATCGACAGCAACCGACAAAACCTCTCTCAACATTTGGTCTTCGTCGTCTTCCATTTTCTCAATGTTTTCAGGCAGTTGAGAAATGAATTTGGAAACTTCAATCAACGTCGCTAATGATGGTCGTGCGACCTCATAAGATTTGACCCCGATAGTCACCGTGAATGGAGTTTCCAAAATCGTTTCGGCTGTTCTCTTTTCGACGGTGTTTTTCATGCTTCTTTTTTTGGCGTTGGTTTTGCAACGTCTGTTTCTATTGTTTCGATTTTTTCGACAACTGGAACAATAACTTTCGTTTTACCGAAATATCGTGCGTATAATTTAGGATTTTCAGCTTTCAATTCTGCCTTTTCCTTTGCGGTTGCTGTTTCGACAACAAATTGTTTATCGCCAACCCAAAATGCTTTCTGTATCATGATTTTTAGTTTTTAGCGTACAACATAAGCATCCCCGATTGAATTTTAATCAGGGAATGCTCATATTTGTACAAAGTTTATGCTTTTGTGTACGCTTGCAGTTTATTGCCCGTTGCCGGTAACAATGCATCAAAAGTGTACTTCCATGTTTTACCGTCCTTAGAAGTGAAAATGTCTTCCACTTGTACGGCAGCTTTTGTAATGAGAAACCCTTCGAGCGTATCATCTTCGGGTGTTACCCGAACAGCGTAATACCCAGCAACATTTCCATCAGAATCTTCAATCGGCTTGTCATCGATAGCCCAAACTTCAATTTCCAATGCATAGTTGCTTTTTTTGTACCGCGAATCAATAATGTCGCCACCTTCGATTGTAGCGTCCGTTTTTGCACCTTTAGCAGTAGTCAGTTTTGTACTGTCTTCTTTGATGTTGGGTACTTCGACATAAGTGCCGATAATTCCAGCTGTAATTGGTGCTATTTCTATTAAGGGTTTCCCCCATGTTAATGTAGCCATAATTTTATAATTTTAAAATGTTATTCTTTTGAATTTTAATCGACAATTGACAAAATGTTCCTCTATTTCGTCGGCTTTAAAAGTTTTGATTATAGAATCGAGTTCAAAATAGTATTCGTCACAAACTTGGATGCTTATCTGAAATTCTTGTAATTCCATTGCCACCTCTTTACAACGTGCAACGTCTTTAACTAATGCACCATCGCCATTGTCGATGTTTGGCACATAAACATTGACATTTACAACGCCAGTTTGAACTTGTGCATCAATTCCAGCAATAAATGAAATTACAGCATCTTCGGCTTTTGAATTTAACGGGCGTGTGCCATTAAAATAAATACCCCCACTAATTAGAGTTTTCAAATCACTTTTTTGAAGTGCCGAGAAAACATCTGCTTCTATTTCGTCCGATGTCTTTTTCATTTATATCCAAGTTGATTAAGCATTTTAGGAATAAGGTGTTCGGCTGTCAGGTAGCCCGCTGTATAAACTTGTTTTCCGATTGCTTCCAGATGCTCTGCATAATGCATACCCGCAACTATTACTAACCCGATACCGTTTACATTAGCAGCCCTTTGATGTGCCAGTCCTTGCCCTGTTTGCCCCCCTGTTGTGCTTTTAAATACGCTCGAATAAATTACAACCCGATTTTTGACAACCACAAACCCTCGAGAATCACTTAAATTGAAAGTTACATTTCTGTAACCCCTGTCGCTTTCCATTGCCAATAAACACTTATGACCAACTTCTACAAACATATCTATGAGTTCTTTTTCTGCTTTTTTTTGAATTGCATCAAAGAAATTAGAAATGTCGTTTGGGTTTAACGTTTTGTGAAAAGGCATTTTAAACGGTTATTACAGTCCTTCCAACCAGCATGAGATGTTCGATACTTTGAACAACAAATTTGCCGACTGAATTTTCATTTTTGAAAATCTCGATATTGGTTACATTGAAACTTGTATTGTGCGGAATGAAAAGAACATAGGAACTGTTTATAAACTTACCGTCTTCATAGACCCCTCTTTTATTATCAGTTACCTTTTGAATATGACAATCAAATTGTTCCGTCGTGGATTCGTCGACTTTTACGGGTTGCCCGTCTTCGTTAAACCCACCGCCAACTTTTTCTTTGGTTGTGAAATATCCATTATTAGGTGTCATCTGAATTTTATTCGAGGTGAAAGTATATTTTTCAGTCCAAGTCTTCTACATTGGATTGCATAGTACGCTTCAATGTCTGACCTTTGCGCCCTTGTAATTGAAACGCCACCTTCTGAAACAGATGTAGGTCTCAATAATAAAGATGGGATCAACATAGTCATAGCCACGTCAACTTCATCTTTATTTTCGGGGGTTAAATCAACTTGCGTGTCCCATAAATCAACACTCAAACAGTCAGCCTCGTTAAGTACAAGACCCAACGAGGTAAACTGATTTGATATGTATTCAAAGATTGTCATCTTTTAGTTGATCTTATGCTTGCGCAGTCAAGTCAATGATAACAATTTTGTTCGGTTCGCTGAAATTAGGCATCCATTCTGCCATGTATTCCGTGAAACGACCTTCTTCGGTGCGCAATGTGCTGATAAAGTGACCGCCTGCAAGACCTGTATAAACTTTGTTCGGAACAGGGTCGGTAATTTCATATGGTGTGTGCCACATCATTTTTCCGATTTTTTCCTGACGAAGTAAAGTAATACGGTCATCTGCAAAACAATTAACGGTTGTACCGTCTTCTTTTACAACATATTCTTCAACGATACGAATTGCAGGTAAACCAACCCCAACGAGGAACTGATTAGCCATTGCAGTAGTCATCAAACCACCAGCCATTGCAAAGTCAACGCCCCCAAAAGTCATTTTATACATACTTTTGAACTCGTCACAAGTTGCAATATGGGTGTTGAATGTAGACTGATTCATTTCCATAATACCGAAAATACCAACCGTTGCTTTCAATGTTTGAATTTGCGCTTGCAAATAAGAAATCAAAACAGCTTTTTGAGCAATTGTCGGGGTTAAAGGTATTACAGGCAACGTAATGTCAATCAACTCGATTCCTTGCGGATTGTCAGCTAATTTCACAGATGCCGTACCCTTTGAACGCAACTGACCAACGATGTAGTCCATACGTTTGTGAGGGGCAAGGGTGCATTGACGAATATCATCAGCCAAAAAGTTGATGATGTCAGTCATAACGGCAGGTTGACCCTGACCAGCTGCATTGAATTTATCAATTAATGTTTTGACAGTATCTAAACGGTCATTGTCAAGCTGATAGGCATTGCCTAAAGCAGCCACTTCACCAACTCCCGAGCCTAAATTTTGACGACCTCTCAACGGCTTGCGACCGTTTTTGTCGATTATAGACCCCATTGTTACGCCTGTAACAGTTCCGAAATAGGTTTTAAACAACCGAGAAACGGTTTGTTCAAAATCCAAATAGCGTTGCCAGTAAATTGTATCTACCTGTGTTTGGAGTAGTCTATCAATTACGGCTTTGATAACGAGATTGTCGTTAAACAATTTTTCTAATGTGAGTATCATATAGCTTTAATTTAATAGATTAAACAAACATGAAACGAGAACCCAAATTCACCTTGTCAGCGGAACTGATAGGTACTGATAGGTTTGCTTCTTTAATTTCAAATACCTGACCGATCGCGGTAACAGTTGCACCTGTTTCCACCTTTACAGAGGCGTAATTCAATGCGTTTGCAACATTTTTCGGGGTTGTAACAGCCACTAAGCCAGCATTGCCAGCAAGAGTTTCAGCGATTGAAGCAACGAGTGTTCCACCGCCTGTTTGAGTTACTGCTATTGTTGGGATTGCTCCAACGCCTGCCACTTGTTGAGTGAAGACCAGTTTTGCTCCATTAGCCTTTACTGCAAAAGTAGGGTTGTCGGCTGCCAACGCTTCTTGGAAATTGGTTGCCATTGTGATGGCAGTTGTTCCAAATGCAATTTTACCTTCGGCTGCTGCTGCTGCAAAAGTGTATTCAATGCCATTTACGGTTATCTTGTCATCGGCTGCCGCAACAGTTCCAATGGTAAGGGTGTAAATAGCTTTTACGGCTGCTGCATTGGTTGATGCACCTAATGTTTCCATCAATACACCCCCTGCAACTACGGCAGTTGCTAATGTAACGGTCAACAAATCATAAGCTGCATTTGTGGCATCGATACCCGTTACCTCTGCTGCTTTGCTTCCGTTACCAATGAACATACCAATATAGGCAAGACTGCCTTTTTTTACACGAATAGCCGTTGCTTCTGCTGCTGCATTCGCTTGGACTATGACATTTTTGACTGCTTTTACTTTGCGTGTGGCAAAATCAACAGTCAACGGGGCTAATGGCGGTAATTTAGAACCTGATACCAAATTGGCATCTTCCAAATTGAATCCACCAGCCAAACGGTAGATTGTGGCGATGTTACATACTTCGGGAGAAGCTGTTACGATTGCCAAATCATAAATTATTCCTGCTGGCATAAAATTATTTTTTTAGATTAGTATTATTGTTTACTTTGACTTTCAACAATTTGTTTCGTGCCGTCGTTAATCATTTTTGCAATGTCTTCGGAATCGCTTTTGGGCAGTTTACCTACTTCTGGCGGTGCTGTAAAGCTAAATCCTAAGTCAGCCGATTTTTGTTTAAATGTTTCATACTGACCAACGATTGCTTCCGCCAACGTATTGACTTCTGCCTCGTCTTTAAAAGTACGACCCACCAACGCCACATTTGAAAATTCGGCAGGTACTTTCTTTTCAGTCAGCATTCCGTTTAATCTCTGTGATAATGATTGGCTTTGACGTTCTGCATTGAAACCTGAAATACTTGTTTCGAGTGTTCCGACCTTATCAAGTAACACCTTCATGTAAGATGGCATTTCTTCATCAGGTTTTTTTGGGTCTACTTTTTCAAGCGCTTCGAGTTTTGCTTTTGCATCTGCGATTTCCTGTTTCAGTCTTTCCGCTTCGTTTTTTGAACTTGCTGACCGACTATCTGCAAATGATTGAATTGATTTCAGCATTGGTTCAGCACCATTTACGGCTGCTTCCACCCCTGCATCTTCTTTGACGTATAATGCGAGTTGGCTTGCTACCCCCTCGAGCGTTCCGTCGCTCAACCCTAAATTTGAATACTTAGTTTTGAGTTGTTGTAAGATTTTTTCTTTCATGACACAATTTTTTGTTTTTTTTTAAATTAAGTCACAAATTTAGTGCAATATAAACATTGTTCGTATTTTTGGGTATGCTATTATAACATACTTATAAAAGTATGTCAGTTTTTGCGTTCTACTGTCTTTGCGGGTTGGTTTTTGTTGCACCTGATAACTATGTACGGGGCAATGTTAAACGTCTTATTTTGGGGTTTAAAACAAGCTGTTTTTCGGGGCTTTGCGGGCTTTTATCTTTGTTGTGGGTTGTTGTATCATTTCGCTTGTTTTGATTGAATAGAGCACAAAAAAATAAGAGCCTGCATCGCTGCAAGCTCTATCGGGTCAAATCAAAAAACACCATCAATTTAAAAATGGTTTTTGGCACATATAATTTTCTTCTACTGATTTAATCTTTTGTTGAGGTTTGAAAGATAACCAAACGTTTTTTTATCAAAGCTAATTAACAAACTTTCATTTGTTGTATAAAGTTCGGTTTCTTTATCAAAATCACAATTGATTAAAATACGTCTCAAAATTTCTGATAAAAGACTTTTTTCGTCTGCCGTTAAGTTATTCATAACGTTATATTATTTTATTTGTACAATAGTTTTTTAGCAATAAATTGATGTACCATTACCATTTTCGTATGCCTCAAAAATTCTGTCTCTAAATGTTTCATGGTCTTTATTTTCTAAGTAGTCAGATTTAGAAATAATATCGATGCTACATACGCCCTCTGCATTATTATAAAAATCATTTGTCATTGCCTCAAATGCCTTTTTAGAGCCGTAAAAAACACAAACCCCGCTACTTTCGCACATATCACAATCACACTCAAAATAGCTGTAAAAAACGGGTCTATACAAAACCTTTTTTATTGAGCTTTTTAATTGTTCTACTTTGCGAACAACTTTGTAATAAAAGCCAAACAAAAAAATGTACTTTAAATTTAAACTAATTTTTTTCATTGTCGTTAATTTTTAAATTGTTGTTGTTTGAATTAATTTGATAATGCAAAGTAAATGAATATATAAATACAAAACAAACTATTTCAGTTAAAGTTTCTTAAATGTATATGTTAAAGTTTACTTTATATATTGTATGTATATTTTTATAGTTACCTTTGTGTCGGAATCAAAACGTGTAAACATTTACTAACTCAAATAACAAGATGACAAAAAACAGAATCAAAGAGCTACTGATAGAGAAAGGAATGTCACAGGTAGCATTAGCAGACAGGTTGGGTTTATCAAAAGCATCAATCACACAATTTTTGAAAATTGGAAACCCACGCTTGGAAACATTACAATCTATTGCAGATGTTTTGAATGTACCCGTTTGGGAATTGCTGGTTAGCCGTGAAGAAATGAAAAAAACTTTTTCAATGGATGTTTTCGGGGTTGTTCAATTGAACGGTGTTTCGTACAAAATTGAATCAACGGAAGACTTGGAAAGAATTATCGAGCTGACAAAAAAAACGCCCGATCTGGAAACCGAGCAGAAAGAAAAAGAACCCATACTTGTTGGTGAAGGAAGGGATGCCTTTGGAAATATAATTTCACAAAGATTTGCAAAAGCTAAATAGCATGAAAAGTCCATATTTAAAACAATGTGATAGATTTCTTCTTAAATCCAATTCAACATACGGGGCTATTTTAAGAGTGAAAATTGCATGGAATAAATTATGTCGTGAACTTTATAGGAACAATAAAAGAATTTGGAATAAACCTATAAGTTGATTTTCTGCAAAAAAATAAGGGCTGCATTTCTGCAACCCTTTTTTAATTTAAACCTTTGGTCAACCACCCGCATCCCGCTGTCTTGTTTCATACACCATTTAATCGTCGGCAACCAATTAAAAAGCCTTGTCCGTTGTAAGGTTTAAAAATTATCATAATCTGTTTTTAATATTTCGTAAGGGTCATCAAGTGCAACCCCGAAAATTTGGCTTTGCCGTTTCGTCGCAAATTCTGTTTCACCTCGAAACTTTGTGAATGAATCGACATTTTTGCTTTTATTCAAAAACACTCTAAAACAAACATCCTCATACTCATAGTATAAAAAGACTGTTTTTTCTTCGAGCAGTTTAAAAAATTCAATTTGTGAAAGTTGTTTTGTTGTCATATCTTAATGCAAAGGTAATAAATATATTTATATATATACTATTATTTGTGTTAAAGTTTTATTTTTCTTATTTCTTCATAGTACGCCTTTGAAAGTTGTTCGAGTTCTCGTCTCCTCGCTGAGTATTTTAATTCGTCGAGGCTTCGCCATTCTTCATAGTAAGTGTGACCCAATCCGCCATCAACGCCCGCCTTTGCTTTGATTTTGTTATATTTGTCTTGCCCCAACAATCGAACTGCATCAGCTTCTTTCTCTTTGGCAAAAATCATTTGCGGACTATTTACCTGAACCTCTGCAAAAGTCTTTGGGCTTGTCTTCACGTTCAACAGGTTACCGCTATAACCAAGCGGGTCAACTTCCGCCACTTGAACCTTTATTCTCAAAACATCTAATTCCACTTGCAATGTTTTGACAGTCACCTCGAGCGCATCAGCCTCAACAATAAATGTATTTTTGACAATATCCCTGCATTTTGTTACATCCCCGTTGTAGTCTGAACTTGCCTTTTCAAAGATACGTTTTTCAGATTTGATATTTACGGGTGTTGCATCACATCCCATTTTTTGTGCAAGAGCCTGCGATTGTTGGTCAAATCCGCCTGCAAATTGCTTAGACAATGAAATATAGTCTGCATCGCTTAACGGTGGGTTTATAAGAACGTCGTTTTTCTCTACAAATTCAGGGGCAACCTTTGATTCTTTCAGTTTCTTTTCGTTTTCTGCAAGCCATTGTTTGAAATTGTTCGGAACTTCGGGGGTTGGTGTTATTCCCGTTCCATTTACTTTTTTGGTGTCAATAAGCGGGTCACAATGACAACGGCATGAAGTGTGCCATTGCGTAAAATAAAAGTCTTTCGGATATGTGCCTGCTAAATAGGTGCATCTTGAACAAACGCCAAAACTACGGCTTGGAATTACGGTAAACCCAATGACAAAAGGGTTACTCTGCATTCTTAACCAGTCACTTTTTCGATACGCTCTTTGAATTTCATTAACAGCCAAACGGTTGACATTTTTTGCAGCCGAACCTGAAATTGCACCTGAATCAAGCAGTTTTTTTACTTCTTGCCCGAGATTTGCATCAATTCCGCTTGCCTTTACTTTGTTTATGGCTGTTTCGATTTGGTTTTTGAAGGCTGCTTGCTCTCTAAAAATACGCTCTTTTGTAGTCATCCCGCCCACAGATGCCTTTTGGAACAACCTCAAATTTGCCTGACTTTTTTCTTCAATAGCGTTTTGAGTGAACTTGTCAATTTTTACGCCCGTGATTTCTTTGAACATTGCATCGTTTTTGGTGTTTGCAATAGTCCATGAGTTCCGAACCCCGCCATCTATGTTGTAAAAGAGTGCATTTGTTCCGTCGGCAATGTATCTGTCGACCATTTTATTGATTACCCCGTATTTAGCAAAATTAAATTGCGGGTCGTTAATCTTTGAAACGAGCGCTGTTATTTTAGTGGTCATTGCATCGTAGGTGTTTTGCACCCGTTTTGTGCTGACCGCTATTTGACTAAAATGTGCTGTGTCATATTTATTCATTATAACCCTGACGTTGGAAATGCGCTATTTTGTGCTGCCAGTTTTTCTTCTGCTTCAATTTCGGCTTTTTCTTCATCAATTTTTTCAGTAAGACCAGCTAAAATGATACCAGTGGTTTTTGATGCAATTCCACCCTGTACGGCTGTTGTTGCAGCGGTTATATTATCCAATGTATTGTCAATCATATACGGAACAACTTCGGTGATAATTTCGCACTGTTTGGCTGCATCACTTAATTTTGGGTAAATAGTACCGATTGCAGAAACAATAAAGTTGACCCTACGCTGCAAAAATTCTTCCACATCTTCCGCATGATTGCTTACCGCCATGTGTGTACCCATAAAAGCGTAACGGAATGAAACCCCACTAAAAGCAGACCCAGTACCTTTTAGATTTTCAAACGATATTCGAGGCGTATTTGTTAGTGAGTATGCCCGTTCCGTAAGATTTTCAAACTCTAATTTAGCCATTTCGGGGCTTTGTTGCCATGTCAGGTATGCAATTTCAGCGCCATTTTCTAACTGAATGATTTCTGAACCCGTATTTCTGTTGAGTACATTTTCGACAATGCCTCGAGCAGCCAATTTTGGGAAAAAATTAAAATCGAGACAGTCGGCAAAGTTTGACAGCAATGTTTCGAGCCTTTTACGGATTGTCTTTATTTTGGAACAATAGGCATCAGGTCGATACATATAAATCACGGGTAATTTTTCAAAATTGTGTTTGAACTCACTTTCTACCGTACTGGTCAGGCTGTTGAAAATGGTTACTTTCTCATAGTCAATAGTCATCAGTTTGGTAACTAAATTCAGTCCATCCGTGTCAACCAGCGTGTATTCTCTCGAAAAAGCAATCAGGTCGCCATATTCATCAAAATACGGGTACAACTTATCACCACGAAAAGGAGACCATAAAGCAACTTTCATTTTGTAGGTCGGCAGAGGGGTAACGCCCACAATTTTCTTTATGGTATTTAAAATTTTCTTCCACCAAATAGTATCTTCTTGTGTGTACCAGTATTCAGCAACTTCCTGTTCCGACAACCATGACCTTACAGCCCTTTTGTTCACAAATTTTATTTTGTTTTGGCGGTAAATGCTTTTCAATATCTCGAGGATGCTTTTTGTATTGTCGTCGACTGTTTTTGAGTACAATTTTGGCTCAATGCCAATGGTAAATGCCGTATGAATGTTTGTTATATCCTGTTCCAATGGCAAAGCAATTCGGTTTACATCCCGTTGTTCATATCTTGCGGGTTTTATCACGATGCCTTTTTCGTTTGTTTCTTCATCTTCAACTTGCACCCTGCGTTTGGGGCGTTCCGTTGTGTCAAATACGTCGTGCTGTTTTTCATCCCAATCTTTCATCAATGCACCAGCATCAGGCAATAACGTTTTTCTTCTTTTAAGCTCTGCAATCCGTTCCACAACAGACAAAGCATATATTTCTTCTAATTTCATGGCATAAGATTTTTAATAAAATACCCCTGTTATATTTTGTTTTTTGCGATTTTGTCCTAAAATTTCTTCCAGCGTATAGTACCTAACTGAATCTATTCCATGATTGAAGTCATCAATAGGCTCGTTTATAAAATTGCCATCTTTGTCTTTCGCCCATGTGTAATTCCCAAATTCATCTAATAAATTATATGACCTTTTAGTTACTTTTATGTTCATTTCAAGCATTTTATCAATGCCTGCTTTTATTGACCCTGCATACTTATCAACTGGATAAATGTTTATTCCTGCATTGTGTATTTCCTGAATCATACGGGGGTCGGCACTCTCTGAAATTACCTTAAAATTACCATGTTTTTTCAACTCTTTGATAATATCCGAAGTCAACATATGTGTTTTATAACATAATTCATCAAGGTATAAATCATTATCAAGAATTGCACATTCCACAATTGCGGTTGGATCTAAACTATAACCAAAATCCATCCCAAATGCCCGTTTTTTCGCCCAGTCAGGTATTTCATCTATTATTTCAATGTGCTTAAATATAACACCTTCCGCAATATCAGCCCATCGCCCTATAATAACGTGTTCGTATTTTTTTTGATTAGTATTTTTTATTTCTTCAACCTCTTTCAAAAATTGTTCACCAAGATTTTCAATATTATCAAAATACGTTGTATGAATATGCAAGACATTTGGATGTGTGCTTATTTGAACCCCAACCCCATCAATCTCGATTATTCTGTGTGTATCTTTTATGTACTTTTTGTAAATAAAATGATTAACATCCGATGGATTCATTATAATTATAATCCTGTTTTGTACTCCTTTTTGTCGAATTGACAAAACCATTGTATCAAAATCCTTTTCACTTACCCACTCCTCTGCTTCATCACAAACAAATGTTGTGAGACCTTGTATTGATTTTAATCGAGCTGTTTGATTCCCCGATGCCGTTTTTATTCCTCTGAATAAAATTTCACTATCAGAAAGTTTGTTTGTTACGTCCGTATTTGTAATATCAAAATACTTTTCTGTATCATCGAGAAGTATTTTTTCTTTCATTTCCGGTATTACAGAAATGTGTGCCGATGTCATTGTATAGCGACTGTAAAGTATTTTATGCCCTTTTTCAAATGAAAGCCGTTCAATAAAAGTTGATGCATTAAAACTTTTCCCACTTCCACGTCCACCTGTCATAAGAATTATAAAATGTTCTTTGTCTGTATAAATCGGGTGATATGTATCTTGTGCAACAATCATTTTACTTTTTCTTTTATCCAGTCATCAATGCTAATGCTGCCTTTTATGGTTGCGTTTAAATCAATTTCTTGATGTTCCCCGAACCCCTCTTTTCTTCCAAGTGTTGACGTAAGGTATCGTAACATATTGGAATCGGGGCGTTCTGCCCAGCCAACAAATTTGCCTTCTGAATCTTTTTCAGGTATTCCTAAAGCAATCATTTCAGATGTGACCAAGCAATCATCAAAAAGTCTTGCCCTTGCGTTGTCAATTACTTCTTTAAATTCAGGGTCATCTTTTGCCCACTCATAAACGGTTGTCCGACTAACATCAAATGCGTCTGCAACCCGTGATAAATTACCACGTTTTGACTTAACTACTTCTTTAAATAGGGTTATATCAGGAGCTGCCATAGGGACTGTAAGGTTTTGTAAAGTTTTTCAGTTTCAATACTTCTTATGAATCAACAAAAGTCTATCGTTATTATATTCCAATAATGATATATCTAAGTCATTATTAATACAAACTAAGTATGTTTCAGGTTCGATTTTCCAATCAATAAGAAAAGCCCGTATAAACCCGCCTATTTCAGTTTCAACCAATAATTTATAATACAACAATTGACTAATCCCTGCTATTTGAGACATCCTTGTGTACTTCCCTGAACATTTGACCTCAAATAATGAAAGAGTATCATCTTCATGCAAAACAACTATATCCGCAAACACATTATCTTTTGATGTTTTTGTTGGATGTTGTGGTCTTACTTCTTTTACTTTCGGTAATCCTAATAAAGAAACTATTTCGTCAATCTCTTTTAGTATTTCTGCCTGCAATGATTTTTCATTTCCTTTAAATATATATTCTCTTTCTTTATGCAAAAGATTATATATTTCTTCGCTATTGTACCTTTTACTTACATTTTCCATCACTCTACCCTTTCTATCATATCACTAAATTCCACCCCATCGATGTACGTTTCTCTCGCTTCAAAGCCAAAACGAAGCATAAAAGCCTCTTTTTGTTTGAAGTTTTGAAATGTCAGTACTACATAACTCAAAGCGCCACCGTCTTGCTCCTCTGTGGTTGAGTTTTTGATGCGTTCTTGTACCTTACGGATTTCAGCATGTCGGGCAATTTGGTTTTCGGGTGTGTCTTCTGAAAAATCAACATCACGCTTGATGTTTCCTTTTTCTTCTGCCTCATTGAGCTTTTGTTTGTTCAACTCTTTTTGTTCATCAGACAGTTCATCCACAGTCCATTTTTTTTCTTCTTTTGGTTGAATAGCGAACCCGATACCGAGAATGTCAATATCGAAGTCGTCATACCCTGCAATGGTGTAATCAATATCCAAAATCATTTCCCGCAGTTTGTCGTCGTCAAATTCACCTTGCGCTGCCCGATTGTTCATAAAAAGGTTTTGTTCTTTTTCTTCTTTGTCGGAAAGCGAAACAACCTCGACCCGAATAGTGTAGTCGTTTTTGTTTGATTCAGGGTCAAATCTGTTAATCTTGTCAATTGCATCAATACGCTGATGCCCCGCTACGATGTTACCGCTTTGTTCGTTCCACACAATCCCCCCCATTAACCCCCTTGTTTCTAAGTTGGCTTTCAGTTTCTTTCGTGCTATATCGGAAATAGTTCGAGGGTTGTAAGGTGCAAAGTTTATCTGACTTCGCAAAATTTCAACTACTCCCGTTTGCTTTACTTTGTTCATGTTTAAATTCTATCGCCCCCACATAAGGGAACTCTTGTTTAATTTTTTCATAGTCTTTCGGATAGCGTTGTTTAAGACACAAAAGCGTGTCTATATCTAAGCCACAACCTTGACTAATTGCATTCGGGTGTAGGTAGACAAATGGTTTTATAAGATTTTTGGACTGGATGTATTTCAAAACTTCTGCATTCGTCCAAATTGCCAATGGATAAACCATGCCCTTTGGGGATGTAAAATTTTCGCCAAACATTTTCAGCCTCATGCGTTTCATAAAACCATCAACTCCTTTCATTCCACTAAATGCGAATTTTTGGTTCGTCATGCGAAGTACCTTTTGCTCTAATTCGCCAATTTTGATTTGTTCGGCTTGGTCATCCACATCGCAAAAAAAACCATTCGCTTTGATAATACCCACTTGAATATGTGGAATACGTCTGATTTCTACGTTTGAATACTTTTTTACCGCCCAATCATTGTACAACTCCTGATGTTCCAAACCGTCGACGAGGTACATAAAAACACAAATCACTTTGTCGAACTCTTTTGCAAGCATATCCAACAAAGCAATACTATCTTTACCCCCTGCCGAGTAAAACAATACAGCAGTACCCGATTGTTTTCGGATACTGCGTATGATTCTCATTGTCTGTTCGTACTTTGTCATTTAGCCTTTTACGCCTAATGCACTACGAAGCTGACCCCGCACTTGCTCACGGGTTACATACCTGCCACTACGACTAAGTTTGCCCCCTGATGCTTGCGATAATCCCTTTCTTCCGCCCGTATAATTTGACGAAGAAAATGTTGTTGCTACTGCCATTTTTTTAAATTTTTAAAAGATTAAACATAATAAAAACGGTATAAAAAGGCAATGCTTTGCCTGATTATTTAGTCAGTATTTTCTGAAAAGACTACATCGCCCAAATGATAATATGCTTCAAGCGCTGGGTATGGGATGCCTTTTTCTTCTAATACAATAAGTTTGTCGTCGTCATCAATGATACTTTTGTACTCACATGATTCGACCCCTACGATTAAAACGGGTGCATTGGGTCTGCGACCGTTTATCAATTTGAGTGCATCGTATTTAAACATTCTCAAATCTTCATAATTTTCAACTGTTGGCTGTTCGCTGAAATAACGTTTTGCCGAGTTCGGAAATACTAAGCGGGTTTCAACTTTTTGTTCGCCCACCAAAATTGCCTGAAAATTGGCTTTTGTAATTTGCAGCGTTAATACTGCCAAATCTCTTTCTAATTCTGTCTGTCTCTGATTCATTCGTCGTTCTTTTTTGGTTTATAATTTTGTTTAAATCTGAAATGTGATGATATACAAAAAGAGGTTGACCTATTGCATCAACCCCGATTCTATACGTTGCTGTTTTTATCGCTATCAATGCTTAATGTTGCAGCGAAACCATACGCCCCGTTTTAGGGTCACGGTCAATATGAATTTTCTCGAGCTTTGTTTTCAACTCTGAAACTTCAATGTTTTTCACTTCGAGCTTTTTCTCGTTGTACTGATTCATTCTCGAAACCGTTGCATACGTTTCTTTGAGACTTTGATTAGATGCCTTTAAATCAATAATGGTTTTTGTTGCACTTTCGAGGGTGCTTTTTCTACAAATAGTTAGACCAAACATAATAATTAAATTTAATTGTTAATATACTAAATTGATTGTCATTGTTCGTATTTTTTTGATTCACAAAGATACATATATACATAGTACATCTATCATCTTATTAGTTAAACTTTATTAAATGTATATATATTTATTTACTTTGCCAACTTTCAACCCTATGACGGACTGATGCAAAACACAAACAAAGTTCGTATAAAAGTATTCCAACTACATTTCATGATTTCAAAGAGCGCATTATTTCGCTGTAAAGATAATCTGCTTCTAATTTAAAATTTTTGTAATTGAAATAAAAAAAACGCATAGTGTTGGAAATATGTGATATTTTGGTCGCCTGTTTATATCCCATATGTTGTGCTATTCTCCCGACGACCCCTCGTTTGATGCTATCGCCCAAAATGAAAGTAGGTGAAAATACTGACAGACAAATAAATACAAAAAGTTTTTCATCTTCTTTCCCTTTTATTTTGTCAATTTTTTTTAAAGTCAAAAACGCTGACTGAATTTGTTGAATGTCGCATTGGGTTGCCCCGAAGTTTTTCATAAGCTCTGATTCTTGCGTTTCGAGCTTTTTTCTTTGCTCACGGATTCTCTGAATTGTTTCAACTATTTGTTCCATATTTGTTGATTTAAAAATTAGTATTATCTTTGCATCGGCTTTTATGGTTCGGTCGCACTTTCCATGATATGCTAAAAGGGGTTGGCTTTCGGGTCAACCCCTTTTTGTTTAAGTAAATGTTTTTTTGTTGCTCGTTATTTCATAGTCATAGGCTGCCTTTTCAGTTCCATTGTTAGAAATCAAATATATTACTAATCCGCATGGTCGTAATGTCATTCCTGTAACTATGGATTTAAGTTGTTCGTCATCTGTCACATAATAAACAATATCACCGAAATTGTATTTTAGTTCTTGTGTCATAATAAATTATTTAAAATCCATAACCTCACATTTTAGCCTTCGACCGACTTAACCGCCTCTTGAATTTCTTCAACTGTTTTTGTCTTTGCGTTGTTTGCAAGCGCATATTCCACCATGTCAATTGCTTCATAATTCAGATAGAAAAAAGCGTTGATGCAACTTTTCAACGTGCTGACATCGCTCTCTAATTTCTCGACCTTTTTTGTTTTGATAAGTTTGTACCCAAACATTAGCTTTTTGTTTTATTGTGAAGCCTGATAATAGCCGTCCTTACAGAACTTGCAAGTTTATTTTTATCATCAAATTCGGCACATACCCTATTTGGGTCTTTCGTTAATAATAATAATTCAAATAGTATTCTTTCATACTCGTCAATTTGACGTTGCATCCCTAAGATGACAGTTAATATTTTAAACATAATATTTTTTTTAAAAGTTATAAACCAAAAATGCTGCATCTCTCGAATGTTCTGTTGTTCTTTCCTGATAGCCCGTTATTTTTTTGAACATATCGGCTTTTATTTTTGTGATGTTCGCTTTTGGTGCGACTGGTTCAAATGACACTTTCAGGTCGGTCAGGTAGTCTTCCCACACAGAACAATCACGCTTGATGCTGCCTGCCCCTTGCAATTGTTCCCGCCCAGCATTACCAAACCATTTACGAAGTCTTGCATCCTCAAAACGAACATGGATATTATCAAGTCCGAAAGAATAAATACAAGTTTCAATCAATTTCATTGCTTTATGGATTTTCATCGTTTCAATTTTCATAAAATCTTTATTAATGACATCCCAAATTGCAACCCCAGTATTTGTTCCTGTATCAATTCCAATGATTATAATGTGCTTGTGGCTTTGCTGCTCTTTCAGCTTCATCAGTTCGTACCCTGATGCGGGTGTTTGTACCTTTGTTCCCATTATCGTTTAAATTTGAGCCTTATTTCAAGCCTGATTGTTTTTTATTATTTCTACGGGTGTATGAGTTCCGAAATTATACAGACCTACTTTGTTACGATATGCTGAAAAAGAAGAAACTTTTTTATACTCATGATCTTGCCATTTAAATCTTTGACCAATTGCCAATTCTTTGAATAAAGGAAGCGGTGGCATCACTTCGATTGTTTCGGGTGTCGCAACCTTTCGTTTTCTTTTTGGTTTTTCTGTTTCCATTGAATTTGATTTTATAAGTTAATATCTATTTTTTGAATGATAAAGTCTTTCGTTGTATTTGCCAAAGCAAAAAATCTTTGCATCGGAAATGAATGTTGTTTGAAATGGTGTTGTTTTTGCCATGTTTTGCAATTCCCTAAATATAACTTCGGAAACTAATTTCGATATTCTTTCATCCCCTATATAAATCAATTCAGAAACACGCCTTGCATTGTAACTGATCGTGCCGTGATTCCTTTTTAAAATCTTACCAGTTTTGGTAATTCCAATCTCTTTTCTGTAAAAATACGAACACAATTGTCGTGCCTCTGATACTTTTGCTGTTCTATCTCTTGAAATTACTTGGCTCGGTAGTACCCCCGTCAGTTCCGATACTATTTGTAGATAATTCATATTTTATTTTGATTATTGGGGTTTTTCTTTTTTTAGTTTGTCTTTCAGGTTTTGCCAGTCAATTGAAAATTTACTTTTTTCTTCCATCGTTTGCAATTCCAAAAGCCGTTTATTTCGCTCTGTCATTGTCATTTGGTCGAGGGTGTTATATTTCATTAGTAAAAAATATAAATGAAAATTAATGACCAAAATGCAATTATAAAAAGGGTTATGAATAACCCGATGTTTCTCAAAATAAATCTTTTTATCATGTTAGTATATAAATTTTATAGGCAGCTTAAAGAAGCCGCTGTAAGTTAGATTTTTTGTGAATAGTTGTAAATTTTTGCAACTCCGAAATCAATTCTAAAACTTTTAATTTACTTGGTTCAGGGAGTTTGTTATTACCGGAATCAGCCCCAATATTTACCTGCTTAGGGTTACAGCGTTTTATCATATTTACAAAATGTTCCAAATGAAAGTCCATTATAGGCTCTATTGTGATGTATGTATCAATTTTGCAGTTGCTTATTTCTTGCATTGCCAAACTTCGCTCCATTGGTTGCGGTGCGTTTCTCATTATTTCAGGATAGTAAATATCACTTTCGAGCGTGGTACAAATTATACATTTGTCAGAAATTACACAGGCATCAATATAATCTAAAATCCGTTGTGGGTTTTTCGTCTGAAGTAAGTATTTATTATTACACCATTGCATGTGTGATAGTGTTTTTCTAATCCAATCCTCTGGAATATCTTTTGCAAACATATCACAGCTTGAACCAACAAAAATGAATTTTCCAGTTCCTAAGTCGGTTTTAAGTTCTTTTTCGTCAAATCTAACTGGGTTTAATTTACCCCACCGCTTCATATAGCAATAAGAACAGTCATGAAAACATTCTCCTTTTACCGTGTTCCATGTATGAGTGACAAAATCATACATATTTCCTTTTGAATTATTTAAACTCATAATTTTAATTTTAATATCTGAATTTGATAAAGCAAATAATTGCCAATGGTTCGCTCAAATCATATTTTTTGAACCAGTCTTTGAAATCAGTCCAATTTAAACCGTCATTTTTTGCAATTCCATATCCCTCAATATGTTTGTTGTCAACTTTTGGAATATAGATATATTTATTTTCAAAGGTCAATTCTTGTACTCCACATCCTGAATCCTTATCCAATGTAGCAAACACAATTTTTTCATTCCCTTTAGTGAATCTTCCACCTTTTAACTTCCAATAGAATAATTCAATTACCGCACGACCGGCTTGTACTTCCGACATTCGTTTAGCCCAAAGCGGGTAATTTTTACGGATAGTGTGAATTTTGCTCCACATATTTGAATCAATGTTTTGACCAGCGAGTATTTTGGCAACAAACCATGTCGGCTCTCCTTTTCGTGAGTGTGTAGTTGGAAAGTATCTCGAAACTGCAAGAACGTATGTTTTCATAACCTCTGTTCCTTTCCTGTTTTTGGTTTTAAAAGATAAAATTCTGTTTCAGCACCACAACATTTTTTGGCTTTTTTGCCTGACCCACATTTACACTTTTCGTTTCTGCCTGTTTTTTTTGCAAGAAATGGGTTTCCGTTGCCATGAATTGTGGCGTTGATATGAACACGCCTGAACTTTGATTTTTCCATATTATTTTATTTGTTTTTAAATGTTCTACAATCAAGCGGGGAATGTTGCCAGTAACCCCGTATTTTACACATTACTTTTAAATTTTCAACTTCACCACCGTTGGCACAATCACGGCAGTAATGCACCGTCAGGGCTTTTGCTTCGTCGGTCTTTGCCATTGTTAAAGCCCCGAATTTTCTACAAAAGCAGCCACTTTTTCATCAATAACTCCTTCATCTACTAAAATAGTTAGATAGTTGTGTGCTTTTTTTTCTGTTAGTTCAAGAGCTATTCTTAACATTTTCACTTCTTTTTTCAAACTTTCAATTTCTTCGATCAATTTTTCGTTTGATTCTTTGATTTCTGTTTTCGTTGTTTTCATTTCATTTTATTTTATTTTGTTGTATCACTTCCAAAAGGCTGAATTCTCGTTTTTCGCCCGCTTTTATGTTGTTATGTTCGTTGAAACTTTGGTTTTCTGCTTCGTTTATACGCTCGTTTAAATACTTTTCAATCCAACTGACAACCACATTCACATCAAGGCGGTACACTTCGCCAAATTGCCCTGAAACTGCCATATCAAAACACAGTTTAAAGTCGTCTATTTTCAGCATCCCGTAATTGTCAAGAATATAGTCCGCTGTTTTCGCCACTTGTGCGGGTGTCATTGATTGCCCCACATTAAAATTTTCGAGAAAATCATTGAGTAAGACACAAAGTAACGCACGGGCTTTTGTCAATCCGTCTTCGGCTTTGTATTTACCAATGGTACAGGCAGGTGAACCAAATACGTCACTAAATTTTTTCGGTGTCAGGCTGTTGAAGTATTGCAAGGGATATTTTCGTAAGATTTTGACGGTCATCCCTGCGTTGGTCGGCATTATTTCTAAAGGTAGTTTTCCCGTTTGCCGTATGATTAAATCCAAATTTTCCCGTGTTTTGATTGTTGTTGTTTCCATGTTTTTGATTGTAGCGGTCAATGACCCAGTTTTTAATTGCTAAATAATCCGATTTATATTTTTTGCCTGTTGATCCTTTGTAGTTGTTTAAAATCTCGATAATCTCATTTACTTCAATTTCGTTGTATTCTTCCCGTAAAGTTTCAAACTCTTTTTGTGTCATTTGAACAAATTCAGAAAAATTGATTTTTTCGGGTGGTTTTGGTTTTGTTTTTCTTTCCCCTGTAACCCCTTTCTTTTCTTCTTCATCTTTAATTACATCTTCATTTACATATTCATCTTCATATTCAGGGTTTTGTTTATCTGTTTGTTTAGGGCTTTGTTTAGAGTTTTGTTTAAACAAAAGAGGATTCCCCCCGCCTTTTTTCCCTGCCGTTGAGCGTAATTCGCTTACCCTACCATCGTGATACATACGTTTTTGAGTAATAATGTCACCGTCGATTGTCAATACTTTTTCTTCTACAAGTTCCTCAATAGCGGAATGAATAGTTTCGGTGTCGAAAGTCAAAAGTTTAGCAAACTTCAAAGCAAAATTTAAGGTCATGCTCAAATTTTGTTTATCTTTTTGTTTAAACAAAATCAACTGTCCGTATGATTCTTGTTTGTGCAAAATGCACAGGATTTTGATATATACCCCTTGCGTTGCAGCACTACAAGCATTCAACTTTTCATCAGTCAAATAGTCCTGAATGTACAATGGAAGGTATGGTTGGTCTCTTAGCGCCATTGTTTATTGAATTTAGGTTGAATTTTTTTAATCAATTTCTTTTCAATTTCACGATACATTTCAACTTCTTTAAAATAAAATTGAATATATCCGTAAAACTCTTTCAACATTCGTAAAACTTCATGTTTTTGGTATCTAACATTCAGTTGTTTAGCGCTTCCTACATACATTATTTCATATTCAATACTTTCTTGCAGTATGGTGGGTTTTACAAGTAAATAAACCCCTGATTTTTCAGTAGGGGATGCAAAGTTTGTATCGTATGTATTTGGTGTTTTCCAGTCTTTTGGGTCAAATACAAAATTTTCTTCTTTCATCTTGGTTCTAATTTCGATTTGACAAATTCGATGTATTTATTGATTTTGAACTGATAGTACAATTCAAAGTTATCAAAACCCTCATTGTGCTGTTTCCATGCCACAAATAAAACGTCTCTTTGTCTCTTTGACGGGGTTTTTGTCTTGTCTTCGTAGTCTGCCTTTGTTTCTGCAATGATTTGCAGTTGTTCGGTCTTAAAAGCATCGATATTGAACGCCAAAAAGCCAGCATTTTGATTGGCTTTTGAAATTTCAATAAGTTGTTCGGGGGTTAATTCGTTACTCTCAAAAATAACCGTCATTGTGCGGTCAACTTTGGAACGGAAAGAGGTTAGTATTGCGGGTATGATTAGCATCTTTAGTTTATTTAAAGTTCAACAATCGGGATTTAAAACATAGGGCAAACGGATTGTCGCCTGCCCTATGCGGGTGTGGGTTATTGTTCAATTATCACAATATCAGGTGCAAGCTCGTTGATTTGAATTAAAACCGTATCAATAGCATCGTCTTTGAGGTCTGACACTAAATCATTGGCGTGTGGAGAAATCAACGTACAAGCAAAGTCTTCGGCTCTTACATAAACTTCAACATCTACAATCTGCTTTGGGTAACCTTTAAAAATCGGCACATTCAAATTGAATGATTCAGGGAGATTGCTCTGAACAGTTTGAGAAATCAAAAGTTTCATATTTGCCCGATTGTCATTTGCCTTTTCAACTTCCTTTTCAACTTTCGCTTTAAACCCTTGTAATTCTTTGACCAATCGCATAGCTTCATCACGATTCAGGAACATTGAACGGTTCATTTTGAACGTATCAGCCATTGCGAAATTGTTCACATAGTTATGTGAATTGATGTCAAACTCCGCAAAGTCGGGGTGTACTTCCAAAATGCCTTTGTAGCGATCTGAATAGTGATCTTTTTCATTTACCACTAACAAAATAGCCATTTGTTCACGGTTCACGAAAATGGTACATTGTCTTTGATCAATAGTTGCAATCCGTTTTTGTAACCACCTCAACGGGGTATCAAGCACCCCCGTAATGTCGAGCTTTTGAGGCTCTTTGATTTCAATTGCTTTGCCCTCTCTGATAACTAATTCTACGGGCTTTTCCCCGTTTACCGTGATGTTTAAATTTTCTGTTTTCATAAATTTATTTTTTTTACTGTTAATTAATTATCATCTGTTCCCGTTTTTCTTCCAATGCTGAAAGTTGTTTTTTGCATTTCTTCGGGTCGGGCGGGTCTCGATTGCACAAGGTCTCCATCTTCGTTGAAATATCCTACCATACGTTCATTTTCAAATAAAAACTTATAGCAGTCTTTTTCAATAAATTCAGCACCGTGTTTAATGTTTTTCAATAAGCCTGAAAGTTGTTCGTGGAAAGGTTTCAACTTTTCTTTAAATTCTGCCATGACTTCCTTTTTTTCTTCTTCGATGTCGTTGGCTTTGATTAGCACCGTCGAAACATCCGCCCGCATAAGGGTAATTTCGTCAGGTGTAAATTGCTTCATGTAGCCGAGTGATTCAATAGCATCGGCATTCGTTCTTAAATACTCAATTCGAGCATCTTTTTTTTCATACTCTTTTCCAAGTTCTTTATCCATGTTGATTTGTTTTGTGCCTTTCGGCTGATTATAATTAATTTAGAAAAAACTGTTTAAAAGTAAAATTGCCATACTCGCCTTTTGTGACTTTAATCATTTCAGCAATCGTGTACTCTTTTTCTTTTTTGATAAGTCTATTTGAAACAAAGTCTTTCGTTCCAAGACTACAAGCTCCGGTAATGATTCGATAGCATTCAATTGCTTTTTCAAAACTCATTTTACTTCCAAGTGTCAAACCTTTATAGTCTGATTTGTCACGGTTAGAAATTTTGAAAATCAAATCTTCTTTTGCCTCTTTAATCGTTTCACCGTGTGAAAATTTACCGTTACCATCCGTTACCAGATAAGTTTCTTTTGTTGAGCCAATTTTCTGAATTTTAAAAACATTTCGTTTTTGTGAAATAACCTTTGAAAAAATTCCATCAGCCTTGATGTATTTCCTGTTTCTCCATTCAAAAAATGATTCTTTGTTGATGTTTGTTTTGACCTTACTTGTATCGGTTATGCCTGTGCCACGTAGGTAGAGAGAGCCACCAACTGTCAGGTTTTCGGGTAAGGCGGTTATGCCTGTGCCACGTAGGTCGAGATAGCCACCAACTGTCAGGTTTTCGGGTAAGGCGGTTATGCCTGTGCCACGTAGGTCGAGAGAGCCACCAACTGTCAGGTTTTCGGGTAAGGCGGTTATGCCTGTGCCACGTAGGTAGAGAGAGCCACCAACTGTCAGGTTTTCGGGTAAGGCGGTTATGCCTGTGCCTTCAAGGTAGAGATAGCCACCAACTGTCAGGTTTTCGGGTAAGGCGGTTATGCCTGTGCCTTCAAGGTCGAGATAGCCACCAACTGTCAGGTTTTCGGGTAAGGCGGTTATGCCTGTGCCACGTAGGTCGAGATAGCCACCAACTGTCAGGTTTTCGGGTAAGGCGGTTATGCCTGTGCCACGTAGGTCGAGATAGCCACCAACTGTCAGGTTTTCGGGTAAGGCGGTTATGCCTGTGCCTTCAAGGTAGAGAGAGCCACCATAATAAAACTTACCCTCTTTAATTTCGATTTTCACTCCTAAGAGTTTTTCTATTGATTCTTTTGTCTTGTACATCTTGTTTATTTGTTTGGTTATAAAAATGATAGTTGACCGTCTGCCTCTACCGTCATAAAAGCTCCTTTTTCTTCGTTTCTTAGCTTTCTAAACTCGAATTTGTCTATGTATTGAGGGTACTTTTCGACAAAAAGGCGTGCATAGTAGGACTGATAAGCATCGTTAATACAGAAATTCAAATCGGTACTTTCTAAAAACTCATGCCATCTTATCCAGTTAATGATAAGTTTTGCACTTATTTTTTTTCTGCCTTTGTTGATTGCGCTTAGTGCCTGTTGTTCAAATGCTTTGAATATGTGAGGGTTTTGGGTGTTAAACTGTTCAAAACCCTCACGAATACTCATGCCGTTAAGTTCCTGATAATTCATAATAATTTATTATAATTAAAAAACAGAGGATGTCTCAGGTTATGAAGGGTGTATTTCAATTGCCGTTTCCCTGTATTCTTGCGGATAGCAGCATCCTCTGTTTCTTTTATTTACTGTTGTTAATTTTATCCATTTCTTCCTGTGTAAATTCAGGCACTTCAACATCTTCGCCCTTTCGCTCGAAAAGCCCTGCCATTTCTGCATTTTCGGCTTCTGTCAAAAGGTGTTCGGGTTCGATTGATATTTTTTCAACATTATTCAACCCCTCGAGGGCTGACTTAAAAATAGAAGTCGCTTTCTCGTTGGTTTCATGTTCGGGTTGGTCGATGTATTGTTCGCCTTTTTCCGTCAAAATGGCTTGGTCTGAAATAACAGCTTGCTGCATCTCAACCGACAAAGGGGCATACTTCGACAAAATTCTTTTTAGTACTGTTTTTTCAGCCATTGCCCCAAAGTTGTCTTGCCATACACCGATTTTGTACGTTTTTGAGTATCTCTTTCCGTGTTCTGCAATTTCATTTGAAGTCATGTACAGCGATTTTTCAAAACCATTTAACAGCTTCATATAAGCCACATAGCCGATAATTGGTAAATCAATTCGTTCATCTTTCCAATCAAATGTGATTTCGCCTGAAAGTCTGTCAATTGATTTGATTTCACCTTCACGAACATCAGAAACATTGATTGTTTTAAATTGCGAGCTTCTCATTGCCAATTGAATAAAGCCTTTCGACCCGATTTGAAACTGTGCAAGGGTTACATTTGCTTTGTTATCTCGAAAAGGAATAACATACGCATAGCCCAAATTAGGGTCTAATGGCAGGTCTAATGCGGTTGCTTTCAGCCCCGCAAACATAAGGGTCATTGGTTCGCATTCCTGCAACTTCACATTGTTGCTGACCAACGCTACTAAGTTGTTCACAAACGAGCTTTTTTTTGCCCCCAAAACACTTGCAAGGTATTGATGGGTTTTTTCGTTTGTCATGTCAGCATTGAATTTTTTTAAGTTTGACATACTGTTAATTATTTAATGGTTACTTTCAAGTAAGATTTTCTCACCGTCCTCTTTGTTACATATTTTTGATACAGTTCTGTATTTTCGCTCTCGAATTTTTTTGAATCAAAGCCGATACTTTCACCAGCTGCAACAGTTGTTAATTTAAACAAATCGTTGTCAATTGATTTCACATCGTTTGTTTCCATTAGTTGAAGCATATTTGTCTTAAATTTTTCGACCTCTTTTGTAAGTTTGTCGATTTCTTTAAGGCTCAAATAAACATCTTCGAGGGTTTTTTGAATGTCCGCTGGTAGAGTGTAGGCGCTGATCTCTTCGCTTGGGTTATAGGTAAAATTTTCAATCTCTTTGCTGATAATTTCAAACCCTTTAGAAAACATATCTCTATATTCGTTTTCGACCAACTGAATAGAAATTTTTGAAGCATCAAAATCACTGTCTTTGTCGGATGTTTGATAATGCACCAAATACAGGCAAAAATCTTTGTTTAAGTTTTTAGCTTTTTCTTTTCCTATTAATTGATGCCAGTTCAATTGTTCACTATATTTTTGAAGTGTATCGTTCAGATTGTCATTTACAGCTTTACACTCAAACCAAATAATGTGATGTTCGTTTTCAACCTCAAAATCGATGTGATTGAAAATGTCAAAATTGTACTTTTCAGAAAATGTCTGATGTTTTGTAAAAGGGTTGCTGATAGCGGTAGGATATTCACCCTTCAAGGTTTCAAAAATACATTGTTCAATGTGATTCCCGTAGTCGGTCGCTTTTGTTGAAAATTGTTTTTGTTCTGCAAGCCCCAGCATTACGGCAAGCCGTGTTCTTTGTGCATCGGAAACTTTGCCGTTTCTGCCCGCTGAATAAACCAGCTTTGCATCACTCGAACCAAGCCCGCCCCTTCGGGTTGCAATGATTTCTTGTTTGTTGTCGTTCTCTTTTTTCATTTGTTTATGTTTTAATTGATTTATATAATGCAAAGTAAATGCATTTATTTATTATATGCAAACTATTTTAGTTAAATGTTTGTATTTATATAAACTTTGTTTGTATTTAGTTGAGACGGGTTACTGAAACATACCCCAATGAGGCTGTCCGTGTAAATGTGATCCATCGGTAAGGTTGCCCTGCAATTCTAAAAGCACTGTTTACCTCTCCAACTCTCGAGCGTAATATATCCGCCTTTTCGGCTGGCACTTTGATTACTTCGCCAATTGCCATTAATGATATTAATCCCGTAGAAATAACGCCATTGAAAATGTCATTTTGTTTTGTTGCTGTGTTGTTCATATTTTTCGGATTTATCTAAAATTGTTAGTTTTTGGAGTGAATAGTAGCGGGTTGATGTTGCACCTTTTTCTTTTATTGATTCGATAAGTTTACGATGTTCCCAAGTGTCTACACGGGTTCGACCAAAACGGATGTAAGACTGTCTTTGACTAATTTTGTCTTTAACAAGCCCAAGTTGAACAGCCATATCCATCCGCCCGATCTCAATCATATCATGGGTATATTCACGAAACTTTATGCTGTCGATCTCGATTGTCATATAATTAATTGATTTAATTTCTTTTCATTTTCAGCTATAATAGCAACCTCTTTGTCTATTTTTTTACCCCAGTCCTGATACCATTTAGATTTTTCTTCTATGGTATAAAAAAGCCAGTTCTTATTTTCTTCGGCTTCATTTAACTGAATAAGTCTTTGTTCGCTTGCACCGATTAGTAACTGCAATTTAAAAAGTTCGTCAGAAACGATTCTGATTTTTTCTATTGTTTCCATGTTCAACCTATTTTCAGTAACCAGTTCGCAAATTGAATAGATGCAAGCCAGTCAGCATCTCTTTGTTTTGAATTGTCAAAGGGTTGCAAAATGCCTAAAAATGCACATTGCAAATTTTTGATAATCATTCTTTTTCTGAATTTTTTGGTAGCTTTCATAATACTTAATGTTTTGTAGAACGAGGTAAAAAACAATTTGTAAGTTTTCCTGTATTTCTGTCAATTGAATCCATGATACCAAAAATATCATGAGCAAAATTGTAATCATCAAAAGCCAACAATTTATCAAAATCAATAGATGTCCCATTACAATGGGTTGCTGATAAATCCATTTGTAAACTTAAAATGTCACCTTCAATTAATTTAAGATTAACTGCTCTTTTTACAATTAAGGATATAATACCATCCTCTTTTACTGTCGTGTTAAAATTAATAGCTTTCATTGTGGTAGTTTTTGAAAAATTGAAATACTTATTTGAACTAAAAAATAAAGCACGATTATACATACTATTATAAGCTGTATTTTGTCAACTTTTTTTGAAGTGAAAAAGCCGTAAAAACCACTTTCTAACTTTTTCATAATGCTAATAGATTTAATTTTTTGAAACATCTGTAATCCTGACATTCTGTATCAAAATAAATTTGAACGGTTTCATTACGTTGCCTGTGTTCGGTTTCAGTAGGTTGGTAGTTGCTTTTCAAAGTGCCATATGCTTCTCTTATCGAGCCATCGACCTTTTGATAGTAGAATTTTACGATTGAAGTTTGCATCTTCAATACTAACTTTGCATTACGCCATGCAAGTTTTAAACAGTCTGAAAAGCCCTGCCCCGTTGTCTTGTAGAACTGCCAAGCAGTAAGCATGATTTTTTTTAAATTAAATGTTGTCATTTTTTCGCACTTTTAGAATATTATTGTGTTTGTTGCATTATATTTGTTGCATTAATCACGTTGCAAATATAATACACATTGTGCGACTATGCAAATATAAATGACACTTTGTGAGTTAAATAATGTTAAACATATCATTATGAACGCTTTAGATATAAAAAATTATAGAACTAAATTTGGTTTATCACAGAGTGATTTAGCCAAAATTGCAGGCGCTACGATAAGAGCAGTTCAGAGTTGGGAACAAGGGCAGAGGAACATAACACAAAGTGCTATCAAATTATTGGATATTTACAAAAACGAGCATTCGGAAACATCGATAATCGAGCCTAAACAGATCTATTTGAAAGAAAAAAAACTCAAAGTATTGGATGCAATGTTCCGACACTTGGTAAGTATTAAGCAAATCAAAAATCAACAGGACATTGTAAATAAGGCAGGCTTGAACAAAAGCTCTGTTAGTTCCGCATTTAATGGAAATGAAAAGTATCTGACAAAGAGTTTTTTGCACAAAGTAAACCACGCTTTTGGAAACATTTTTAATTACTCTTGGATTGATTCATTGGGGGATGGAGAGATGTTATCAGCAAAGAAAAAAAACATTTCGATTGAAATTGAACATCCGCCAAATAATAAATATAATTCAATTCCAATGATACCTTTCGATGCAATAGCAGGTTATTCGGTTGCAGATAATGACGGGTTGGAGCTTACGAAATACGAACAGTATCAAATACCAGAATTTAAAAAAATTGGTGTTGAGTATTTAATCAGAGTAAGCGGCAGTAGTATGTACCCAAAATATAGTAATGGAGACATCTTGGCACTAAAGACAATAAAAGACATCCTTTTTTTCCAATGGGGGAAAGTTTATGTGATTGATAGCTCACAGGGTGTACTGGTGAAACGATTATTTGAGGATGCGGAAAACAAAGAGTTTGTGATTTGCTCGAGCGATAACAAAGAATATTATCCGTCATTTTCTATTCCAAAATCGGACATACGAAGTTTGAGTATTGTTGTGGGTGTTATCAGAATGGAATAAAATGAATATATTTGCAGAAAGTTTTAAAAATTATTGTTATGAAAAAATTATTACTTTTAGTTTTATGTTTTATTTCAGTATCTATTTATTCACAAAATAAATGGGCAATATCATTAGAAGAAAACAATTTAATCGGAAGTGCAGATGAAACATATGGAAGTAATATGTTTTATGGCTCATTTACATTTTCGTATAAAGTGTTTCCGGTTTTTCAGATTGGTGTAGGTGGTGGTTTTGGCTACGCTCAACCAGTAAGATATTATTCAACCAACAAAACATTAGACGCTTCTACTAAAAAATCTAATTCATTAATTGTTCCATTATTCATTAGAGCTAAAGTTAATTTTTCTAAAAAACCAACTTCCTTGTTTTTTTCGACTGACTTTGGATATATAAATGCAAGTGTTGAAGGGTTTGATGGGAAATATTTTAATCCTTATAATATATTTTTACAACCAACATTAGGTATTGATATAGGTGTTGGAAATAGAAATAAAATATCTTTAGGATTAGGTATACATCCTCAATATATAAGTTACCAAAAGATAGAGTATGTGTACAGTAGTATGTTAAAAAAGTTTGTATATGATAGTTTTAAATCTGAAAATTCAGTATTTACGGCAGTATCATTTAATTTGGGTTTTTCATTTTAGTTTCTTTGAAAACCTCTTAACTTTTCTAACACGCCACTTCAACCGATTAAGTATAATTCTATTGGCGGTATCGAGCCTTGACCAATCTTTGCGGATATACATATCCGTTACTTTCATTTCGGGGTCAGTGTGGTTCAGGCATTCATGTATAGTGTACTTGTCAATTCCGCACACGTTTTGCCCGATTGAAGCAAACGAATGTCGGGCTGCATAAAATTCTAAATCCTCAATTTTCAACTGTTCACCGATTTGTTTTAAACCTAAATTTATGGCTTTGTTGAAATCCCGTGTATTACCGTACATCTTCGAGAAACAAAACAGTAAATCTTTGCCAGTATATTTTTTGAGCAGCGGAATGGCTTCTGACTGAATTTTAATAGAAATAAATGCGTTGTCGCTTCGCCTGTCTTTGGTCTTTCGTCTTTCGTATTCAATCCGACCCGCACACTTGGAGCAATGGTACATATCAGCACTATTCATTCCCATCAGATAAAACGACAACATGAAACAATCCCGTGCTAAATCCCAACGAATGCCCTTGTCAGGTAGTTCACGGATTTGCCGAATTTGACTTACAGTAAGTGTGCGTTTTTTTGTGATTTGCTGTTTTGGTATCTTGAATTTGTTGAAAGGGTTTAATGGTATTCGTATTTCTCCAATTTCTTCTTTATTAAAGACGTTTTTTGCTTGGTTGAGTATATGCCTCAAATTTGCCAAATAAAGAGAAACAGCCCGCCCCTGTGTCGTTTTTTCGATATATGCAGCGTATTTCTTGACAAACTCATAGTCGATGTCTTCGGCAAACAAAACCCCGCCCGTATAAGTCCGCAAATGGTTGAGCGATGTTTTGTAAACGCCTGCCGTGCCTGCGTTCTTTATTTCTGATATTTCGCTTTCATAAAATGCCAAAAAATCAACCCGCCCCGTTGGATTTTCACGGGTAACATAGTCAATGATTTCTTCGACACTCTTTGATTCAATGTTTCTGATTTTCGCCAACTTTTCCGTGTAGTTACGAACTAAATCATCCAGTTGAAATTTCGGGGTACAATTTTTCATCTTGAATGCTTTGGTGTACTGATCGGCAAAAAAAACGATGTTTGTGGGGATATACTTTGTTTGTCGATTGTGAGTTGCCCTGATTTTTGCAGCTATTGACCCATTTTGTTTTTGGTGGTGTGGGAATATGACCCCCGTAAATGTTGCCATGTTGTCGCTCTTTTTGATTGGTTTTGTAAAACTGTAAAACAATTGTAAAACATTTCGTTGCAAATATACAAATATATTTCGATAATTGCACAAATAAAAAAAGCACCCCCTTTCGGAAAGTGCTTTAATTGCTGTAATTGTTTGATTTTTAAGAGTAACTCCGGTGGGGGTCGAACCCACGACCCACAGATTAAGAGTCTGTTGCTCTACCAACTGAGCTACGAAGTCATTGAATGTTTTGTCTTTTTTTAAAACGGCTGCAAAGTTAATCAAAAAATCATTTTTTAGTTCATTTCGACTAAAAAAAAGAACATTAATTTTTTGTTGATACAGGTCGGCAAACGACAACGGTTATATGAAAACAGGATTGATGATGTTCGCGAACTGCCAATAATTTGCATTCCTGGCGCATTTCCAACAATACTTTTGTAAGTGTCTGTACAGCTTCGTAGCTGCTTTCTATTGTATCAGTCTTAGTATTATAAAAGTTTTTATACGAAATATCAACTGTAGTGCCATATACATGGGTTGACCGATCGATGGCGTTTCCATTGTGATGGTGCAGAATTTTTTGTGCTTCTTCTGTCCGAAGTAACGATGTAATCCGAAAGCGGTAATTGTTGTATTTTTTCTCTTTCAGCTTTTCCTGAAAGCGATATCCGATCTCATTTAACAGGTCTACGGCTTCGGGTATTAAATAGGGTTGCGAATGTGTCAATGATTTCAGCTGATAGAATCGGTTTTCGGTAACTTCAACCAGAATTGAGTTCCGTTTCAAGCTATCCAAACTTGAAATAAATTCTTCGTCGGTGGTAAAAGGCTTTTTCAATCCGTTTTTTTGAGCATGAATCAATTGAAGCTCATTTGGATCTTTTAATTTATTACTGGGTACAATGGGCTCATTGGCAAACCTGACATGATCGCAATCGGAAATGTAATGTATATTTTCTTTTTTTGGCGGTTTATATTTATTTACTATTAAAACACTTAATAATGTAAGTATGCCTATGCTTACAAAGATTAATATATATTTATTTGATTTTTTTCTTCGTCTTTTTCTTACCATAACCTGATGTATATTTTGCAAAGTTACGGTTTTTGTCCATTTGAACCAGTAGGAAAATGAATAAGTTTTCAACAATTTTGCTAAGGTGATTAATTTTAGAAATTTTAAAATTTACAGGTTTAATTGTTCATAAATTGAAAGTCCATTGTTTTCTTCAATCCAAATAAAATAGTTAACTTTGCACCTCTTAATCTAAAAAAAATAATATGAAACCAACTTTATTTGTACTTGCAGCAGGAATGGGTAGTCGTTATGGCGGTTTGAAACAATTAGATGGCTTGGGTCCGAACGGTGAAACGATCATGGATTATTCAATTTATGATGCAATCAAAGCAGGATTCGGAAAGGTTGTATTTGTCATTCGTGGAAGTTTTGAAAAAGATTTTAAAACGGTGGTAATAGATAAATTTAAGAATTTAATAGATACGGATCTTGTATTTCAGGAAATTAATAAAGTACCGGAGGGTTCAATCTATAACCCCGAACGTGAGAAACCATGGGGAACAAATCACGCTGTTTTGATGGGAAAAGATGCTATTCATGAGCCTTTTGCCGTAATCAACGCGGATGATTTTTACGGACAGGAATCATTTGCCACATTGGCAGATTTTCTACGTAAAGTTGAAGGAAAGAAAAATGAATATTGCATGATTGGTTACCGGGTTGGAAATACTTTGTCCGAAAGTGGTGCCGTGAGTCGTGGAGTATGTGTGGTGGATGAAAATCAGTTGTTACAGAATGTGGTTGAGCGGACTCATATAGAGGAAAAAGGTGGTACAATCAATTATCTGGATGAAAAAGGAGAAGAAGTTCAGTTGCTTCCTAATACCCCTGTATCGATGAATATGTGGGGATTTACACCTGATTATTTTGATTATTCTGAAGAAATTTTCAAAGAATTCCTGAAAGAAAACGGACAGAAACTTAAATCGGAATTTTACATACCCCTGGCGGTAAATAATCTGATTGTTGAAGGAAAAGTAACCTGCAAAGTACTTGACACACCTTCGAAATGGTTTGGTGTAACCTACGCTGAAGATCGTCCACAAGTGGTTTTAAAAATTAATGAATTAGTTCGTAAGGGTATTTATCCCGAGAAATTATTTAAATAAATAGCAAAGATTTTATGGTAAAAATTTTAGTAACCGGAGGTATCGGTTATATCGGTTCGCACACGGTTGTTGAATTGCAAAAGGTTGGTTTTGAGGTTGTAATTGTTGACAATCTTTCCAATTCAAATATTGATGTTTTGAATGGTATTGAAAAAATTACAGGCATTCGTCCGGCTTTTGAAAATATAGATTGTGTTGATTACTTGAGTATGGATCGCATGTTCGAGAAATACAATGATATTGAGGCTATTATTCATTTCGCTGCCAGTAAAGCCGTTGGTGAATCAGTTGAAAAACCTTTGTTGTATTATCGCAATAATTTGGTGTCGCTTATCAATTTATTACAATTAATGCCAATTCACAAAATAAATAATTTTGTGTTTTCGTCGTCATGCACTGTTTATGGACAACCTGATATTTTACCGGTAACCGAAAGTGCTCCGATTAAACCGGCACTTTCCCCTTACGGAAATACAAAACAAATTGGCGAAGAAATTATTCGTGATACAATTTATGCAAATCCTTGCTATCAGAGCATTATACTTCGTTACTTTAATCCGATTGGAGCTCATAGCTCTGCCGAGATAGGTGAATTGCCAAACGGAGTTCCAAACAATTTATTACCCTTTGTCACTCAAACTGCTATCGGATTACGAAAACATTTGCAGGTTTTTGGTAGTGATTACAATACACCTGATGGTTCATGTATTCGTGATTATATTCATGTGGTGGATTTAGCAAAAGCGCATGTAATTGCAGTACAACGGATATTAAATCATAAAACAAAATCACGCGTCGAAACTTTTAATCTTGGCACAGGGCGCGGATTATCGGTATTGGAAATAATTGAAATATTTGAAGAAGTGACGGGAGTTAAAGTTCCCTATAGACTTGTTGACCGTCGTGAAGGAGATATAGAAAAGGTTTGGGCAGATCCTTCTTATGCTAACAATGAATTGGGTTGGGTTGCCAACGAAAGTGTTGAAGAAACACTTCGTAGTGCCTGGGCTTGGGAGCAGAATCTGGCTCAACGTGCAAAAGCAGAATAATAAAAAAAACCGGAAGCCAAGACAAAAGAACAAAGACAATAGAATAAAGAACCCGGAACGCGAAACATGAAACAATAAAAATTGTCTGATTTTCAGTATATTAATTTTTCTTTGTTTTTTCTTACTTACTACTAACTATAAACTACCGACGAATTATGTTATATCCACTAAAATTCAAACCCATTCTGAAAGATAAAATCTGGGGCGGTAATAAACTGAAAAACATTTTTGGAAAAGAAGCTGAAACGGATAAGTTAGGCGAAAGTTGGGAACTTTCAGGTTACGAAGGAGATGAATCAGTTGTAACTAACGGTTTTTTAGCCGGAAATAATCTGACCGAGTTGATTGAAGTTTATATGGGCGATCTGCTTGGTGATAAACTGTGCGACGAATATGGTTTGTCATTCCCCTTACTTTTCAAACTGATTGATGCCAACGAAAACCTTTCCATTCAGGTTCATCCGGGTGATGAAATAGCTGCTGAACGCCATAATTCGTTTGGAAAAACAGAAATGTGGTACGTGGTGGATGCTGACAAGGGAGCTGAACTGATTATCGGTTTCACGAAAGATTGCACTCGCGATGAATATCTTGATGCTCTGGAAGATGATAAAGTTGAAACTTTATTGCAAAAAGTGCCGGTGACAAAAGGCGATGTTTTCTTCATTCCTGCAGGACTGGTTCATGCCATAGGAAAAGGTGTGGTGGTGGCCGAAATTCAACAAAGCAGCGACATTACTTACCGTATTTACGATTACAAACGCACCGACGCCCAAGGTCACCAACGCGAATTACATACAGAACAAGCGTTGGATGTTATAAATTTTTCGGCTTCAAAAGAACCGAAGACTTTCTACAAAGCTCAATGGAATGAAATTACGTTGTTAGTTGAATGCGAATACTTTACAACCAACCTGATCCGACTTGATGCAGCAATGACACGCAATTATGGTCCAATGGATTCGTTTGTAACGTATATGTGCCTCGAAGGAAATATGGTAATTGAATATAACGGCGAAAAAACCGTTGTCAACAAAGGTGACACGGTGTTAATTCCCGCTTGCATTGATGAGTTGGGTTTGATTCCCGAAACCTCAGTGACCTTATTAGAAGTTTACGTTTCGTAAAGAATAAATTGCACAATTCATAATCCCATCATCCCTTTTTCATTAAATTCCACCGCTTGCCACGTGCCTCTTACCAGTTGATGCATAGTATTGAATCCTGCTTCTTTCAGCGCTTTAAATGTTGATTCAAATCCATCGATAATATTGGTGGGATAATGGCAATCGGAGTTTACCGTAATAGGAATTTGCAACTCCTTCATTAAAGGGAAAAATTGTTGATTTGGGTAGGTGAATCCCTTTTCATTCAGTGATTTTGTATTTATTTCGAGAATAAGCGCTTTATCTTTAATCAATTGCAGCGTTTCACTTATCAGGTTTTTATATTCATTATCAGTACTGTCAAAATCTTTATAGTGACTCGCATTCAGTGCTATTTTATCAAAATGGCCGACAATATCGAAACCACCTTTTTGAATCATTAATGAACTGACTTCAAAGAATCGTTTAACTGCTAAGCGGATATCGCCTCCGAAAAGCAGATTAAGTCCGATATCGAATTTAGAAAAATCCCCATCAATTGTCCAAAAATCACCTGTTGGCAATTGATCCAGATAATGTATGGAACCTATCAGATAATCAAAGTTTTCCGTATTAAATAATTCGTTTCGTACTTCAAAAAAATTATCAATATAATCTATTTCCAGTCCGAGAAACAATTCAATATTGGAATTATATTTTTGTTTCAATCGATAAAATTCAGTCTGATAATCAGCAAGATCGTCTATTTTCATATTCCAGAAAGTGAGGAATGGAAGCGGTGAATGCGATGAAAACCCATACTTTTTCACGCCTTTGGCAATGGCAAATTTAATAAATTCTTCCATCGAACTTCGTCCATCACAAAACGTACAATGACTATGATAATTTGACCAATACATGAATATTTTTTTGTTTTACAAAAATAATAAAAAACCTAATGTATATCTTTGTTCCCGAAATATATTTTTATGAAAATCCGTTATCTCAATTATAACCAGGTTTTGAAAGCCGAATTCGCAGAACGTGTTCAAAAAATTTCCATCAATGCCGGCTTTACATGTCCAAACCGCGATGGAAGCAAAGGAACCGGCGGTTGCACTTATTGTAATAATCAGACATTCAGCCCCGAATATTGCAAATCGACCAAAAGTGTGAGTGAACAAGTGGAAGAAGGAATCGTTTTTTTTCATCACAAATACCAGGCTCAACTTTATCTGGCCTATTTTCAGTCGTACACCAACACCTACGATTCAATTGAAAATCTAAAAGCAATTTACGAAGAAGCCCTCTCCTTCCCTAATGTGGTTGGTTTGGTGGTGAGCACTCGTCCCGATTGTGTTAGCGATGAATTGCTCTATTATTTTGCAGAACTGTCTAAGAAATACTATGTTATGATTGAATATGGTATTGAATCGACAAACGATGAAACGTTACAATTTATCAATCGTGGTCATGATTATGCCTGTGCCGAACTTGCGATTCGTGAAACGGCAAAACATGGAATCCGAACCTGCGCACATATCATCCTCGGTTTACCGAATGAAAGTCGTGAAACCATACTTTCTCATGCCGTTTTATTGTCAAAATTACCAATTAATGTGCTGAAAATTCATCAGTTGCAATTAATAAGAGGCACAAAGATGGCACAACAGTTTACCGAACATCCCGAATGGTTTCATCTTTATACGGCCGAAGAATATATAGACTTAGTTATCGACTTTTTGGAAAAATTGAATCCGAAAATTGCCATTGAACGCTTTGTGTCGCAATCACCCAAAGAATTGTTGATTGCACCGGAATGGGGTCTGAAAAACTTTGAATTTACTGCAAAAATGGAGAAACGGTTGAAAGAAAGAGATACCTGGCAGGGAAAACTATTTACCCCCAACCCCTAAAGGGGAGTTTTAAATAGTTGCTTTTTATCTCCTGAATTGAACTCTTGTGTGTTTATTGCGTTAAACATAAAACAGTAAATTTCTGCTGAATTACAAAAACACTAATCTTCCTCCAAAGAAATCCCCTTTAGGGGGTTGGGGGTCTTTAAAACAAAAAAAATTATGGCATTACAAATAGGTGACAAAGCTCCTGCAGTATTGGGAATAAATCAGGATGGAAAAGAAATTAAACTGGCGGATTTTGCCGGGAAAAAAGTAGTTTTATACTTTTACCCGAAAGATAACACACCGGGTTGTACCGCACAGGCATGCAGTTTGCGAGATGGATTTGACGAATTACGCAAAACCGGATACGAAATAATTGGTGTTAGTGCCGATAGCGCAGCATCGCATCAAAAGTTTATAGCGAAACAAAAATTACCTTTCAATCTGATTGCCGATACCGATAAGAAACTTTCAGAAACATTCGGCACCTGGGGCGAAAAATCGTTTTATGGAAAAAAATACATGGGCATGTTCCGCACCACTTTTCTGCTGGACGAAACCGGAACCATTACACGCATTATATTACCGAAAGAAGTGAATACAAAAGAACATGCGGCACAAATACTTTAGATTGAATAAATTGTAAAATAATGAGAGCCTTATACTTCAAGTAAGACTCTCTTTTTATGTTGGGTGGACATCAAAAATAAATAAAAGAGTACCTTTGCAATAAAAAAACGAAATGCTAATCAGTCAAACAAAAATATTCTTCGATAAACTTCAATCTTTTATTGATAAAAAAGAGTTGATAAAACTAACGCTGGCAGGTAAAAGAGATAAAACTTCCGACTTGAAAAAGTTGATTGTAACCGCAGTGGAACTAAAAAAAGGATATTGCTTAAACTTCGTATACCGGCATAATACAAAGGATATTACGAAGAATTTTGAAATTACTGAAGGCTTAAATTTGTTGGAAAATGCACTTGAAAACGACTTTTATAATGGAGATATGTTTACCAAAACAGAAAATATTAATCTTATCATTTTGCCGAACGGAAACCAGCAAATAAAAACTAACAAACCAACCATGGTGGCACCTTCTACTTTCTCGCACGATAAACCCAAAGAACGATTGATTAACACGCACGAAAACATTTATTTACGCGAACTGGGCATAACCAATGCCGGTTGGGAAATTCGGCGCGAAATGAGTGATAAGTATAAACAAATTAATCAATACATTGAACTTTTAGCACCAAATCTGGCTGAATTGTCGCTTTCGAAAACATATCACATTGTGGATATGGGTTCTGGAAAAGGATATTTGACTTTTGCATTATACGATTATTTGACTAATAATCTGAAACTTACTGTAAAAATGACCGGTGTTGAGTTTCGCGAAGAGTTGGTAAATACCTGCAATGCCATTGCCAAAAAAGCGAATTTCGATAACCTTACTTTTGTGAAAGGAACAATTGAAAAAACTGAGCTTGAGCACATTGACATTTTGATTGCTCTTCATGCTTGCGATACCGCCACCGACGAAGCCATTTATCGAGGAATAAAATCCGAAGCAGCCTTGATTGTTTGCGCACCTTGTTGCCATAAACAAATCAGAAAAGCAATGAATGTTACCAATGAACTTAGCAACGTTACTCGATTTGGCATTTTGAAAGAGCGACAAGCCGAAATTATTACCGATACTTTACGCGCCATGATACTGGAAGCGTATGGTTACAAAACCAATGTTTTTGAGTTTATTTCGTTGGAACACACACCTAAAAACGTGATGATTGTTGGTAAAAAAGTTTCAGATGCAAAACCAAATAAAGAGCAGATTTTAAATAATATCGCTGCAATTAAAAAATTATATGGCATAGAAAAACATTATCTTGAAACGCTGTTGGAAATATAAAATATCTTTGATTTTTTTGGCTTTTGGCTATTTCAAGCAACATATAATTTGACTATCTTTGCGTTCAAATTGAAGGTGTACTGGAAATACAGATAACCGCTTTATAATCCGACACTTCCGTATATTCTGTAACTTCTATAACTTCAAATATATCATGATTCAATTTTTCAAAACTTCGGCACAACACATTTATGCGGTGCAATTGGTACAAGCACTTGCAGCCGAAGATGTCCGAAAGTTAGAATGGCTTTTTGGTGAAGCGATATTGCTAATTCATCAAACTGTCGAAGGAAATTACGTCGGTCCGCGCCGCGAAATGATAACACCCTGGAGTACGAATGCCGTTGAAATCACTCAAAATATGGGAATTTCCAGCATTATTCGTATTGAAGAATATACAGCCGTACCGCAAACTCCATCTGCCAAAGGTGGTTTGGAATACGACCCGATGTTGCAACGAATTTATACAGGTTTGGGACAAGATATTTTCACGGTAAACAAACAGCCGGAACCAATTTTATCCATTGATGATATTGCCGCTTACAACGCTCAGGAAGGTTTGGCATTAAGCCCTGATGAAATTGAATATTTGAATGATATCAGTGAAAAAATTGGACGAAAACTAACTGACAGTGAAGTTTTTGGTTTCTCACAAGTTAATTCCGAACACTGCCGTCATAAAATTTTCAACGGTCAATTTATTATTGACGGTGAAGAAAAAGAAATGTCATTGTTCAAAATGATTCGGAAAACTTCCGAAGAAAATCCAAATCGCTTGGTATCGGCTTATACCGACAATGTGGCATTCAACGCAGGACCAAAAATCGAACAATTTGCTCCCGCCAGCGGTGACAAACCGGACTTTTTTCAGACAAAAGAAATAGAATCTGTCATTTCACTGAAAGCCGAAACACATAACTTCCCAACAACTGTTGAACCATTCAACGGTGCAGCTACCGGAACCGGTGGCGAAATTCGCGACCGTCTGGGTGGTGGAAAAGCCAGTTTACCAATTGCCGGCACAGCCGTGTACATGACCAGTTATGCCCGAAATTCCGAAAACGGTTCGCATTCTTGGGAAAATGCCATTTCTCCACGCAAATGGTTGTACCAAACTCCTGAACAAATTCTGATTAAAGCTTCGAACGGAGCTTCCGATTTCGGAAATAAATTCGGTCAACCGCTGATTTGTGGTTCATTGCTGACTTTCGAGCACGAAGAAAATGGTAAAAAATACGGTTATGATAAAGTAATCATGCTGGCTGGTGGTGTTGGCTTTGGTACCCGACGTGATGCACTGAAAGGTATTCCTGAAATTGGTGAAAAAGTAGTGGTAATGGGCGGTGACAACTACCGCATCGGAATGGGCGGTAGTGCAGTTTCTTCGGTAGAAACCGGTCAGTATAACAATGCCATAGAATTAAATGCAGTTCAACGTGCCAACCCCGAAATGCAAAAACGCGTTTCGAATGTGATTCGTACATTGGCAGAAGCAGATATAAATCCTATTGTTTCTATTCACGATCATGGTGCTGGCGGACATTTAAATTGCCTTTCGGAATTAGTAGAAACAACCGGTGGAAAAATTGATGTTTCCGCACTTCCGGTTGGCGATCCAACTTTAAGTGCCAAAGAAATTATCGGCAACGAAAGCCAGGAACGAATGGGAATGTTGATGAAAGCCGAAGATGTGGAAAAAGTTCGTCGAATAGCGGAACGTGAACGTGCTCCAATGTACGTGGTAGGCGAAACTACCGGTGATATGAACTTTGTGTTTGAACAAGCTGATGGTCAAAAACCAATTGACCTGAAACTGAATTATTTGATTGGCAAACCGCCTCGTACTGTTATAACCGATCAAACCATTGAAGAACATTTTGCTCCGGTAGAAATTAGCGAAGAAAAATTACTCGAATACATTCAAAATGTTTTGCAGGTCGAATCGGTGGCATGTAAAGATTGGTTGACAAGCAAAGTTGACCGTTCGATTACTGGTAAAATTGCCCGTCAGCAATGTGCCGGCGAAATTCAATTGCCGTTGAACGATTTGGGTGTGGTTGCACTCGATTATCGTGGAAAAGCAGGTATTGCCACTTCTATCGGTCATGCACCGTTAGCCGCTTTGGTAAATCCCGAAGCCGGCTCGGTATTGGCAATTGCCGAAGCATTGACCAACATTGTTTGGGCACTGCTGACTGATGGTTTGGACAGCGTTTCGCTGAGTGCCAACTGGATGTGGCCATGCAAAAATCCGGGCGAAGATGCCCGTCTTTACAAAGCAGTGGAAGCTTGCAGCGATTTTGCCTGTTCGTTGGGAATCAATATTCCGACCGGAAAAGATAGTTTGTCGATGACTCAAAAATACGGCGACGAAAAAGTATTTTCGCCCGGAACAGTAATTATTTCGGCTGGTGCTGAAGTGTCGGACGTTCAGAAAACGATTAGTCCGGTATTGGTAAACGATCCAAAATCGGCTGTATATTATATCGATTTTTCGTTTGATAATCACAAACTCGGTGGTTCGGTTTTAGCACAAACGCTCAACAAACTGGGCGATGAAGTTCCAACCGTACAAGATGCCGAATACTTTAAAGCGGCATTCGATAGTATTCAGAAACTGATTGCCAAAGACTTGATTCTTGCCGGTCATGATATTTCGGAAGGTGGACTAATTACCGCATTGCTCGAAATGTGTTTTACCAATGCTAACGGTGGATTAAACGTAAACCTGAAAGGAATTGCCGAAATATCATTGGTAAACATTCTGTTCGCTGAAAATCCGGGCGTATTGATTCAGGTAAAAGATCGCAAAGCGGTTGAGAAAATATTGGAAGGAAACGGTGTAGGTTTTGCCCGCATTGCTACTCCTATTGCAGAACGCCGTTTGGAAATAAAGAAGAAATCAGCTTCGTATTCGTTCTCTATTAATGAATTGCGCGATATCTGGTTCCGTTCTTCTTATTTGTTGGATCGCAAACAAAGTGGCGAAATATGTGCTTCGGCTCGTTTCAATAACTATAAAAATCAACCGTTGGAATTTGCATTTGCAAAAGACTTTAAAGGCAAATTCTCACAATTCAATATTTCGCAGGACCGCAAACCAAGTGGCGTACGTGCTGCTATTATCCGTGAAAAAGGAACCAATGGCGACCGTGAAATGGCTTACGCACTTTACCTTGCAGGTTTCGATGTGAAAGACGTTCACATGACCGACCTGGCAACAGGCCGTGAAACGCTGGAAGACGTGAACATGATTGTATTCTGTGGAGGTTTCTCTAATTCCGACGTTCTTGGCTCAGCTAAAGGTTGGGCAGGCGGATTCTTATTTAACGAAAAAGCCAAACTGGCACTGGATAATTACTACAAACGAACTGATACGCTGAGTTTGGGAATTTGTAACGGTTGCCAGTTGATGATTGAACTTGATTTGATAAATTCCGATCACGACGTAAAACCACGCATGTTGCACAACGATTCGCATAAATTTGAATCCGGCTTTTTGGGTTTAACGATTCCCCAAAACAATTCAGTGATGTTAGGCTCGTTATCTGGCAGCAAACTGGGCGTTTGGGTGGCACACGGCGAAGGAAAATTCTATTTTCCAAAGGATGAAAACGAATACAATATCATTGCCAAATACTCCTATTCAGCCTATCCGGGAAATCCGAACGGTTCGGATTACGGTGTAGCCGGAATTTGCTCGACGGATGGTCGACATTTGGCCATGATGCCACATCCCGAACGGGCTATTTTCCCATGGCAATGGGCGCATTATCCCGCCGACCGCAAAGCTATCGACCAAATAACCCCGTGGGTGGAAGCGTTTGTGAATGCCAGAGTTTGGGTGGAGAAGAATCTATAGAAACAAACACAAAATGTTAATGCTCAACCTGAAGTTCAATATTACACGTCGAACATAAATATGATTTATTTGTTTTGTTTACTTATAATTTTAAAACTATCCGCTTAGGGGGAATTAAGATGAAAAAACGAACTATACTCTTTCTATTAATATTATTTTCATCATTTTCGCATGCAATTAATGCGACTTCTGATTCAATTTCAACAATTTACACCGATGGCGAATTTACTACTCAATATAAGACAAAATTAAAGGTATCAAATAAAATTGCAAATGATGTAGCTGATTATCTCGTAAATGACTTTCATAATTCACCTGAAAATCTTTTTAAATGGGCGTTGAAAGATTTAGGATTACAAAACAAATCCAATGAACTGATAATCGTGTTTAAATCGTCAACAAATGACACGAAAACGGATATTACTCACGGAATATTCGACATTGTGATTCCCAATTTTACAACTTTCGGCGGGATAAAAGTAGATGCTATTGTTTCAAAAACAAAATATTATAACGGAGAAACAAAAGTTACCGCCAATATCATTTATTCAAGTTTATTAATGAAAAATGCATTAGGCACGTTGACCATTATTCCACAGATGAACAATGAACAATTGCTAATTACAAATGTAAAAATAAGGTTTGGCTGGTTTTTCAATCTGTTTATTACTAAAAATCGATACCGAAGCATTGTTCAGTGGAGAATTAAAAAGTTTACTGAGAATTTTAAAAATGAATGTCTTAAAAGACAAAAAAACCGGAATTAATAAATCTGCTTTATTGATTTCAATAAGTCGATAATTCATCGGTTTAATCACATGCAAATGAAAAAAAGAAGTTTTCTTATCCTGTTTAATTTATTATGTCTGATGACATTATCTGCATCTACAACCGATTCAATTTCTACTGTTTATAAAAATAGTGAATATGTAACATATTGTCAGGTTTGGGTAAAAGCATCAGATAGTATTAGCTATAATACAGCTTTAGATTATGATAATCAGATGCGTTACGATTTGGATGCGCTTTTTAGTTGGGCTTTGAAAGGAATGAATTTGCGAAAAGAAAAAAATGAATTGATGATGTTCTACCTTAAATCAACTTCTTTCAACAAAGAAACAAATGTTATAAAATGTATTGGAGATGTGATAGTTCCGGGATTAATCACAATTCCTAACATTATTGTTGAAAGTCAACTTTCTTCAAAAGTTTTCAGTAATGGAAAAAGTAATTTTAAACTTAGTATGCTGAGTGCTAAAGGTTTTATCAGAAGTATGTATAACTCATTTTCTGTTATTCCAATTAAGAATAAAGGTAATTGGTATATACTAGAAACGCATGTTAAGTTTGGTTGGTTTTTTGATATATTTATTACTCAAAGCCGTTTTAAAGCCATTATGGAATGGAGATTAAAACTGTTTATGCATAATTTACGGGATGAAGCTGAAAAAAGAGAAAAGAGACCCCTAACCCCTAACCTGGACAAGCCAGAACCAAAAAGGAAAGATACTTAATAATTTGTTGTATGGGAATACTACTTATTTTTATGCCTTATGAAACTTCTGACAGAAACTTACGAAAAAGAAATAGCCTTTTCT
>Ga0209429_10000032_pt1 | contig 91921 bp, 69 predicted proteins | sample BarGraNGADG00212_3_FD_184493 | JGI IMG/M metagenome (GOLD analysis project Ga0209429, IMG submission 184493) | Arctic peat soil microbial communities from Barrow, Alaska - Barrow Graham LP Ref core NGADG0004-212 (SPAdes) (version 2) | ecosystem: Environmental > Terrestrial > Soil > Wetlands >... | reverse complement strand
GTTCTATCATTGGGAAATTGGTTATCCGATAGTGTGAGGTTGTATGATAAGAGCCGTATGATGGGAGACTATCACGTACGGTTCTGTGAGAGGGATGGGGTGAAACTCCCTGTTCCTACTCGACTTTATAAATTTAGAAACGTGTCTAGCGCAAGTTTAACGAAGTGTAACTTGTGCCTGCCTGCCGCAGGCAAGCTGAAAACCAAAACAGTTTGTAACTGTAAAAGATAGAATGAGCAGAAAATATAAATTCAGGAATCCGGCAGCTATTTATTTTGTAACCTTTGCCACGGTCAATTGGATAGATGTCTTTACACGCCGGGTATACAAAGATATCGTGGTTGATAGCTTGAATTATTGTATAAAAAATAAAGGTTTGGTAGTTTATGCCTGGGTAATAATGAGTAACCATGTGCACTTGATTATAGAACGTAGAACTGTGGCATTGGAAGATGTAATGCGTGATTTGAAAAGACACACATCCAAGGCAATTTTGAAAGAAATTGAAGAAAATCCGCAAGAAAGCAGGAAGGCATGGATGCTTTGGATGTTTGAGCGAGCCGGAAAAAAGAATATAAATAATAGTAAGTTTCAGTTTTGGCAACAACATAATCAACCGATAGAATTAACGACAGAAGCTTTTGCCATAGATTCATCGATTGATTATATTCACAACAATCCGGTAACTGCCGGATTTGTTGATTGTCCTGAACACTATCGTTATAGTAGTGCTGTAGATTTTGCCGGAGGAAAAGGATTAGTGAATGTTGAACCTTGTTGAACATAACAGTTACAAACTGTATGGGTTATCAGCACAAGTTACGCTTCGCTAAACTTGCGCTAAGGAGGGGTTATTTGGTTATTTGTTCTTACAGCTTTTGTCTTTTGTCTCCCGCTTCGCGGGATGTCGCAAGCTCCATTTGCTCTTTTGTCTTAGTTCTTGGCTCTTGGCTCTTGTTCCTTTTTCAAAAAAACGTTCAAAGATACAAAGAAATTTTAGTTTGTAATATATGCTTTATTGATTTTAGTTAAATTTAAAGATTATCAGTTATTTATAGAGGTATAACTACTAAAGGGTTTCGATCAGATAAAAAGTCCATTAGATAAATTAAATATCTTATGAATAAAATTAGTTTAATTAAAGAATAGTATTTATCTTTGAGACTTTAAAAACAGCAAACTATGACAAATACCATTATATATAAAAAAACATAAATTCCAATATGCGCAATAGTAAAAAAAAAATCTGATTTTTCAAGGTATTGTAATTCAACACCATAGAAATAGAGTTAATGTAACTAAGGCGAATATATGCGCAACAGCGTAGCGCATACAGGAATTTGAGTTGCGTATATAAGATGTTATGCGGCATAGTAAAAAATGAAAAAAGACAGACTTGCGGTTGAAAAATCTTTGACGAACTGTCCGCTTTTGCGACATAACCGGACGAATCTGTAACGACAGAATTTGCTGACTTTCGGACTTTTGCTTGGCGGACAATTCCTCGCAGATTTTCTAAGGAAAGAATTTGACTTTTAGCTTTTCGACTATGACGAATAATGACTAAAAACTGATAAATTGTGGGTTGAGAACTGAGAACAAACTGAAGTCAATTTGCGTGAATTCATTTGTTTCCTGGCTGAAAGTGTATTTCGAAAAGACAAAAAATAAAAATAAATTGTATAACTTGAATTTTAAATGAAATGTTATGAAAGGAAACTCTACTATTTTTTTACTATTTATCTCGTTAAACATATTTGCACAATTTCCAGCACCAACAAATTTCTCTCTACAAGGTAAATACATTTTATTAGGAGAATGTGATGACTGTTTGATTATGCATTTATTGTGTGGACCAACATATTGTACATTGTTTTCTTGGCAACCACCAACTGAAACAACTACCGCAACTTTTGATCATTATAATATATATGGAAAATACGATAATCAAATTGTTTTTACGGCAACAGAGACTACGACTTCTCATTGGGTGCAAATACCTCCTCAGGGTGACTTTTGGGTAACTGCCGTTTACACAAATCCATCTGGTGAATCTTTACCTTCAAATATTGCAATTGGTTGGGATGCTTTGCCAACTTCAAATAGTCAAGTTTTGTCTAAAAATGAAAACATGACTTTCAGCATAAGAGAACAAACACTTATGATTAATACAAACAAAACTATCATAAAAACAAACTTGATTGATTCGAATGGACGAATAATAAAATGTATTAAAAACTCTTCAAAGAGTATTAATATAAGTGATTTACCCAAAGGATTCTACATTGTAGAAGTTTATTGTGAAAACACTGATATACTAAGACAAAAAATCATCAAATAACTTTTAATAAGACAAAAAGAAAACACTGTTTTTATAAGTATCAAAATACTTTCAGCATTATAATCAGCTGAAAAAATCGACAGAATGAAAACCAAACTACGACCGCATAACACACGCCTATGAAACAATGGCGGCGGAAGCGCAATTAGCTGGTTTTGTTCCCGCTTTCAAATTGTCCGCTAGGCGTTGCGGTTTTTGTGAAAAAAGAAAAACCAACAAACTATAAACAATATCAAAAGAAAAATTATGAAAAGAAACTGGAAAAGAAAAATTATTGGAGGATTGTGTTTAACCTCCGTTGCGTTTGTGTTCCAAGCTTGCTATGGGTCGCCACAGGACTTTGGTAATGACTTATTGGTTGAAGGATTAGTAAAATCGAAAAAGACAGGACTTCCGATAAAAGGGATTAAAGTATCTGTTGCAGATAAAATGCAATATACGCTTACCGGTGATGATGGGAAATTCGGATTTTACACTGAAAAAATTGAAAATACAAAAATCAGGTTCGAAGATATTGATTCAACTCAAAACGGAGCCTTTTCTAACAAAGACACATTGCTTACAATCAAAGAATCAAAGGTATATCTGAACATTGAACTGGAAGAAAAATAAATGAAGGCTGCCCTAAAACACTTTATTTTTAAGCAGTTCAGGAAATCCGAAACAAAAGAGCATGAACTCAATTACTTGTTTTGGGAATGCACCACAAGATGTAATCTGAATTGCCGACATTGTGGAAGTGACTGTTCGAAAGACAGTTTTTATAAAGACATGCCTCTTGATGACTTTCTAAAAGCTCTTGATACCATTGAATCACCTTCTGAAAATTTCACGGTAGTTTTGACAGGCGGAGAACCTCTTTTACGAAAAGATATTGAACTTTGTGGTATGGAAATCAGAAAACGCGGAATGCGCTGGAGCATGGTTTCGAATGGTTATTTATATGACGAAAAGAAACATATTTCATTGTTGAATGCCGGACTTGGTGCACTTACAATAAGTATTGATGGTTTAGAAAAATCACACAACTGGCTAAGAAATAACGACAAGAGTTTTGAGAAAGCTGATAGTGCAATTGGTCTTGCAGCAAGTTCTTCGCGACTTAACTTTGATGTTGTAACTTGTGTGAATAAACGAAATTTTCAAGAACTCAAAGAAATAAGAGAATATCTTATTCAGAAAGGAGTAAAAGCATGGCGACTATTTACAATTGTTCCCATTGGTCGTGCAAAAGAGGATGCTGAAATGTTTTTGACAAATAATCAGTTTAAAGAACTGATGGACTTTATCAGCGAATCAAGAACAAAAAATGATATTGACGTTAAATTCAGTTGTGAAGGTTTTGTTGGAAAATACGAATCGAAAGTACGGGACACTAATTTCTTTTGTAGAGCAGGAATAAATATAGGTTCGATATTAATTGATGGTTCAATCTCAGCCTGCCCAAACATTGACAGGACATTTGCACAAGGAAATATCTACAAAGACAACTTCTTTTCTGTCTGGCAGACAAAGTACGAATTATTCAGAGACAGAAGTTGGACGAAAACCGGTAAGTGTGCCGAATGTAAGGATTATAAAGACTGTCAGGGAAATGGATTTCATTACTGGCATGGCGACAAGAAAAATGTAATTGTTTGTCATAATGAACGACTAAAGGAAACAACTAACCGCTAATACGAAAGATTTCGTGTGGTCGGCAAGACCCAGTCCGTCTGTGGACGGATAGACTAAGAAACCACGGTTGCACTACATCCCTGCTGTGCTGCCGGATAACGAGCGTTAAAATAAATATGGGTAATCTATAGAGTTAGCGGTTAGTATTGCGAAAGTTTCTGATAACCGTTTGCGGGAAGAGAGAAGCCGTTATAGAAAGAATTTTAACTATAAATCAGCTGGGCGGGTTGAATAATTGATAAACAAAAATGTGAAGCTAAAAAAATGCATATATTTGCAGGATACTCAAATCGGGAGACAACAAAATGAAAGAAAAATATAAATTTGGAATTGGTTTTTGGACAGGCGGAGGTATTTACAGCTTGATAAATATGATTCTTAATCTTAATCAAATCAGCCAAAGTAAAATTTTACATTACAACTATATTATAACAAGTGCAGCTATTTTTGGTTTAATTTTGAGTACCTTTTTATTAAAAAAAATGAAGCAAAATAAGCAATAGTTGTAAAAAAAAATGGACTTTCAATTGCAAAAATAAAGTTCATCGTTCTTTCACAAATTCGCCGGTAGACAGTTCTTCGGGGACTTTGTATGGTAGGTGTTACAACTTGTGGATGATACGAACGTTTCATGGGACTATTGGGTGTTTTCAGACCATTGTGTTTACGTCCAAAGTTTAAACCCGCTGGGTGTGCTACTTCGACTTTTTTTCGTAACATTATAGGAAAGAAAAGAAACACTACCTCCAACAAAAACAACATTAAAACTAGAATATGAAAACACACAAATCATTTTCGGTTTCCAAATTGAGATAAAAATGAAAGTTAGAGATAGTGGAATGCCAGATGAAAATAGGTGGAATGACTTTTTTGATATAGATTTGATTTTATCAGAATTGGAAATCAACGTACAGACTTACGATTTAGTTGAAATTGGCTGTGGATATGGAACTTTTACAATTCCGTCGGCAAAACTAATAAAAGGGAAATTATACAGCTTTGACATTGAAAAAGAGATGCTGGATTGTGTAAAGCAAAAACTAACAAACGAGCAAATTGACAATGTGATACTTGAGGAAAGAGATATTTTAACTCAAACAACAGGATTGGCAGACAACTCTATTGATTATGTAATGTTATTTAATATTATGCATCACGATTCGCCGGAAGATTTCTTAATCGAAGCTTATAGAATTTTAAAACCAAAGGGTAAAATTGGGATTATGCATTGGCGCAGTGATATTTTGACACCTCGAGGACCCGATTTAAGCATTAGACCAACACCTGACCAGCTATTGCAACTAATTGATAAAAGAAAATTTTATATTGATAAAGAGCCCTTTGTAATTAAGCCATATCATTATGGATTAGTTATTTCAAAATTATAATTTTACAGTTATGAAAATTGGAATTATTTTAGAGACAAAAGAGTATGAAAAAGCCTGGAATGCTTTTCGTTTTGCTGTGACAGCAAAGAAACAAGGTCATGAAGTAAAAGTGTTTCTTATGGGCGAAGCCGTTGAGTGTGAAGGATTGGTTCACGAAAAATTCAATGTAGACGAACAACTGAAAAATTTTGTAAATGCAGGGGGTGAAATACTTGCTTGCGGAACCTGTTTAAAATCCAGACAATTGGAAAGCACAGAAGCATGTCCGATTTCAACCATGAGAGATTGTGTTAATGTTGTTGTATGGGCAGACAAAACTGTGACATTTTAATGAAAGACAAAACCCAACCGCTTGTAATAATAGGAATTGTATTCCGAAAAACTAAATAAAGCAGAATACATATTCAAGAATATTTACTGAATTTAATAATGCATTTTATTTGAGTTTAAGTTATGCATTCAATCTTCGATTTAGATAGATTTATCTCAGCTCAGGAAAACCAATATCATCAGGCATTGAGTGAAATTAAAAACGGACAGAAAGAAAGTCACTGGATGTGGTTTGTCTTTCCGCAAATTGATGGATTGGGATTTAGCAACATGACTGTAAAATATGCAATTAAAAGCAGGAATGAAGCCATAGCCTATTTGCATCACAGTGTTTTGGGTCCGAGGTTAAGAGAAATTACACAAGCTTTGCTCGAAGTTAAAGGCAAATCGGCTTTAGAGATTATGGGCAGTCCGGATTATCTGAAATTAAAATCGTGTATGACTTTATTTGCATTGGTAAGTAATGAGAATAGTCTGTTTCAAAGGGTTTTAGATAAATACTTTGGAGGAAAGTTGGATGAACGGACAATAGATCTTCTTGAGAAATAAAACGAAAGATTCAATCATATCCGCAAAATTTTAAATTTACAACAATGGAAACAATCGATTTTGGGAAATGGAGCCGATCGGCACTTCATCAGGAAAAACTTCCGAATAATGCGGTTCGCTGTCATCTTTGTCCGCATAATTGCACGATTCACGAAGGGAAACTAGGAATTTGCCAAACGAGAGTAAATCATCAGGGAGAATTGTACAGCGTGGCTTACGGCAATCCCTGTTCCATAAGCATCGATCCGATAGAAAAAAAGCCCCTGTTTCACTTCTTTCCCGGAACGAAAATCTATTCGCTGGCCACGACAGGATGTAACTTTCGCTGTCTCAATTGCCAGAATTGGCACATCTCACAATCATCGCCATCCGCGATGGATCATTATGATCTGGCACCCGAAGAAGTAGTGCAACAGGCTTTGTGTCACGAACAGCATCGCTTTTACATACACCGAACCAACCGTTTTCTACGAATACGTTTATGATACGGCGAAAATAGCTCATGAAAAAGGAGTGAAGACAGTCCTTATCTCGAATGGTTTCATAAACGAAAAACCTTTGCTCGATCTTTGTCCGTATCTGGATGCAGCCAATATCGACCTAAAATGTTTTGATGATGCGGTTTATCGTCATTTGACCGGTGGTCGGTTGCAGCCGGTACTCAACACCTTGAAAACGTTGAAAGAAAAAGGTGTTTGGCTCGAAATTACTAACCTGCTTGTGCCCGGCTATTCGGATAGCCCGAAAATGATTCAGTCGATGTGTGATTGGCTGATCGAAAACGGTTTTGCAGATACGCCGCTCCATTTCAGTCGTTTCTTTCCTACTTATAAACTTTCTCAATTACCGCCAACCGATGAAGCTGTTTTGATTCTGTCCAAAGAAATTGCCGAAAAATCAGGAATGAAGTATGTGTATATCGGCAATATCTCCGGTCTGCATGGAGAAAACACCTATTGCCCCGCTTGCAAACAAATGCTGATTAAGCGGATTGGCTATGTGGTGAAAAAAAATTTAATTCACAACGGTCGCTGCACTTTATGTGGAGAACCTGTTGCCGGAGTGTGGGAATAAAGTGAGGTAAGCAATTTCGCTTCATTCTTACATTAGCACATTATCATATTAGCACATTATCATATTAGCACATTGTCATATTACGAAAACACGATTGCCGTGAAGATGTACAAATTCGCCGTTTTCCATCCATCCCAATCAAGACCTGCTTTGTCGCAGGCACAATGTCCCAGAAACTCTTCTTTACTCCAACCTGTTTCGGTGGCAACCTGTGGTAAAAACACCCCGGAGTGATAGCCATCTTCTATAAAGATGCCGTGTTTGCCAAGTTCGATTTCTGCCATGTCGTCGATCTTTTTCATCGGAGAAAGTACCGATATTTCGATGTCGATTTCAGTGAGTTCTTCCTGCCGCACGGGCATAAAGCGGGAATCGTGCGAAGCTGCCGAAACAGTCATCTCCTGAACCATTTTATACAAAGGCAGATTACCGATCAAGCGACCGATACATCCCCGCAGTTTCCCGTTTTTATGTAAAGTGACAAATGCACCACACTTTGTTTTCAGCGTAGAAGATAAATTATCCACATCCAACGTGTACTTTTTGTGAAAGCAATGCTCTTCTAACGTATTTCGGGCTATGTCGAGCAAGGTTTCTTTTTCTTTCTCTGTCAATTCAAAATCAACCTTTGCTGTTTGTTTCTCCGAAAGGGCAATACTCCAATAGCCTACCACACGATCGTGGTCTCCGTAATATTTTGTGTCGCCGGAGTTGCAATATTCTATTGCGCTGTAATTCATTGATTCGTTGTGCAAAGTCATGTACAATAAGGTCAACACGGAAGTCCAACCGCACAGGCTGGTAGCCAGATGCGGAATATGTTTTTTTGCATTTACCGACAGCGTGGTTAAGAGTACGTTCGGGTCGTTTGCAAGAATGGCTTCTTTAGTATCAGCATCTACTTTCCGGGCATCTGTATATTCGGGATAATGCGAAAAGTCCGAGCTGATAATAAACAGGTTTTCATGATTCAGGTAAGGTTTCAACACGGAGGCAATCCGTTTGCAGACTTCCGGATTAGAAGTACCAATAACTATAGGTACAATACTATAGACGGTTTTGAGCGTATAGTGCAGAAAAGGAAGCTGCACTTCCAGACAATGTTCCTCTTGATGCGCGGCAGGATTAGCAGTGAAGATATCCGGGAAACGTTCCACCAGCATTTTGCCAAAAGCAGTATCGACCTTTTCTTTTCCGTAAGGCATCACGAAGTCGCCGTCACAATATACTGCCGCCTTGTCAAATGAAATACAATGCGACGATCCAATCAGAAAAACCCGTTTATAGTTGATTTTACGATCGATTTGGTTGAAAGCAGAAGCAGCTACTCCACCGGAATAAATATATCCGGCATGAGGAGAAATAATGGCTCTGACCTGATTGCATTGTTTGGCTATAGCTGCTGCAAAGAGGCTCGTGAGCTCAAGTTGCAGTTTGTCAGAATCGGCGGGATAAAATTTTCCGGCCACGGCAGGTTGTCTGTCGATTGACTTTGTTGTGTTTTCCATCATCAATTAATTAATTTTTCGGTTTGTTCTTTACGCAATAAAAGAATATCTTATAAAAACAATTTCGGTAATGATTATGTTTTCAGACAAATGATTATCTGCTTTTCTCTGCTACTTTTATAACATTTAATTTTGATTATCACAAAAACGATTCAACATTTAATTAGTTAATTCCATTTTTATATAAACTTCAAAACATAATATTGTTAAAAAACATATCCACTAAAATATTTTTCTTTTAAAACTATAATGTTGATGCATTACAAATTGAAATAATAAATCAATTAAAAATTGAGAATTTAATCGTTTTAAGAATGAAAAATGAAAATTAGAAAGCAGGGATTCTACTTTCTAATTTTTTTATAAAAAGTTGTGAAACAAATATTTAAACAAGGGGTTAGAATTGGCTTTTGTATATTGTAGCAGTAAAATATTATTCCTACATTTGTCAGGTTAATCCACTTAAAATAGCGTTAAATGGAATCAATTTCGTCGTTTGCAGAACTTACCTCGCATCTGAAAAGTGTGAATAGCCGTAAACGTATGGCGGTTGCCAATGCGGTGGATTCACATACGCTGGATGCGGTTTTGAGAGCAGTGGATATGGGAATTGTGGAGGCTTTTCTGATTGGTGATGTGGCATCCATTGAATCTCCTCAACTATTTGAATATACCCTTTCGCCTTTCGTTCACATTATCGATATTCCGGAAGTAAAAGAAGCCACTTTAGAATCAGTACGGATGATAAAATCGGGCGAAGCCGACATTTTAATGAAAGGATTGGTAAATACTGATGTGTTGTTACGGGCTATCCTGGATAAAGAGAAAGGCATATTACCAGCCGGAAACATACTCACTTTCAATGCTGCCATGGAAGTTCCCGGTTACCACAAATTGATTTTCTTCACCGATCCGGTTGTTATTCCTTCGCCCAGTTTGGTACAACGTACAGCCATGATAAAGTATGCTATCAATACGGCGAATAAATTCGGTATCAGAAAACCCAAAGTGGCGTTGATTCATGCCACCGAAGTAGCCAATCCCAAAATTCAGTACATGCAGGATTATCTGGATATTATGCAAATGTGGCGTAATGGTGATTTTGGCGATGTAATTATGGACGGACCGCTGGATATTTTTCTGGCCCTTGATACCAAACGTGGAAGTATCAAAAATGTGCCGACGCCAGTGTTGGGCGATGCCGACATTTTGATTTTTCCTGACTTTGAATGTGCCAACATCTTTTACAAGGGGTTGTCGCTTTTTGCCGGTGCCGAAATGGCAGGATTACTTCAGGGACCAGAAAAACCCGTCGTACTGACTTCACGTAGCGAAAGCGTCGATTCGAAGTTTTACAGCATTGCTATGGCGTGCGTGATGAGTTGAGGTGATCAGTTGTTGATGTGGTGAGTTGGTGAGTTATTAACTAATAACTGTTCACTGATAACTGTCAACTATCTTTCCTGCAGCTCTTTCTGCAGCTCCCGGCTCACCCAATGAGTCTTTAATATCGGAATACTCTTTTATCATGTTTTGTCGATAACTTTCGTTGTGCAAAATATTATCCAATTCCATTGCTACATTTTCAACAGTAAACAAATGCGCAATCAGCTCTTTCACAACTTCTTTCCCTGCAATAATATTTACAAGCGAAACAAATTTTACCTTAACAACAATATTCTTGACTAAATATCCCAATCGACCTCCGGGAACGTGATAAATAACTACCTGAGGAGTTCCTACCAATGCGGTTTCAAGCGTTGCCGTTCCTGAGTTGACAATTGCCGCTTTCGATTGTTGAAGCAATTCATACGTTTTTCCAAAAACGATTGAAACATTTCTTCCTTCCAAAATCGAATTATATAATTCGATATCAATTCCAGGAGCTCCGGCAATTACCACCTGATAATCCGGAAAAAGCAAACCGGCTTTCAACATTCGTGGTAAACAACCTGCTATCTCCTGTTTCCGGCTACCGGCGAGTAGAGCAATGATTGGTTGATCGGGTAAATTGTTTTCTGAGCAAAATTCTGCAAAAGTTTGCTCTTGATTTGGTCGTGTACAAACTGAATCCACAGTCGGATTTCCTACATATTCAACCGGATAATTGTGTCGCGCATAAAAAGCCGTTTCGAAAGGAAAAATTGTAAACATTTTATCCACGTAAAGCTTAATTTGCTTAATGCGGAATTCTTTCCAAGCCCATATTTTAGGAGAAATATAATAATAAACCTTTGTCTTTAGATTTTCTTTGGCAAAACGAGCCATGCGTAAATTAAAGCTCGGATAATCCACCAAAATAAGCACATCCGGTTGAAAATCAATGATAGCCTTTTTACAATCAGACATATTTCTCAGAACAGTCCGTGCATTTTTCAAGACGGCAACAATGCCCATAAAAGCCATTTGTCGATAATGCTTTATCATCGTTCCACCTTGTGCTTGCATCAAGTCTCCACCCAAAAAGCAAAACTCAGCTTTCGAATCTGCTTTCCGAAGTTCACGCATTAAATTCGAAGCATGTAAATCGCCTGAAGCCTCACCGGCTATAAGAAAATATCGCATAGATTATTTGATTAGTAGATTTTTGGTTCTTGGTTCTTCCCTACAACATAAAAAAACTCGAAATCAGATACGGCATCACTCCAATCATCATTCCGGCAGCAATTTTAAAACTATCGGTTTTGTAAAAAACAAATACTAAAAGCAAATTTGGCATTATCGAAAGCAAAAGTAGTTTACCCATCAAAACTCCCGGATAAAGTTGCTTCAACGTTTCAAAGAAAGACAAATCACCCGGATAAAATTGATTCAAATACACCCATATAAATGCAACCGGCAGCAATAAACCCGGTACAAATCCATAAAGAAAGTGGTTGAAACGAACCATAGAAAGTGATTGGTGATTGGTTATTTGGTTATTTTACTTTATAACTTTATGAACCTGCCTGCCGCAGGCAAGCTTTCAAACTTTATGAATTAATTTAAAAATCCCACTTATTTATCGTTTCCATTGCTTCGTAGGCTGTCAAATCTATTTTTGTTGGAACAATGGAAATATATCCATTTAATAAAGCCCATTCATCCGTATCTTCTGCTTCCGGTTCATGATTTTCAAAATAGCCCGTCAACCAGAAATAGGAACGACCTTGTGGATCAGTTCGTTTTTCAAATTCCTTAACCCACTGACCATCACACTGACGAGAAATGCGAATTCCGTTTATTGTTCCGTTAGGTGCATTTATATTCAGACAAGTGCCATATGGCAAACCATTTTTTAATGCTTCACGAGTTATTTGCAACACATAAGGCTCAAAGTTAGTAAAATCAACATCCTGGGAATGACTGCCAATTGAAAAACCAATAGATAAAATCCCATTTTCGCAACCTTCGAGTACCGCTCCCATAGTTCCGGAATAAATCACATTAATAGCCGAATTTGAGCCATGATTAATGCCGGAAACAATCAAATCAGGCTGATATTCAACAATTTCGTTCAATGCCAGTTTTACACAATCTGTTGGCGTACCAGTACAAGTATAGCGTAAAAGTCCTTCTTTATCTTCAATTTTATTGAAACGAATAGGGTGCGTTACTGTCAATGCATTTGATTGTGCCGAACGGGGTCCATCGGGTGCAACCACCACCACGTCACCTATTTGCATCATAAGTCGGGTTAAAACACATATTCCTGGAGCTTCCGCACCATCATCATTGGTTATTAATATAAGTGGCTTATTTAATTCAGAATTCATAATTTACAATTCATAATTATTACATAATATCTTAAAGGCAAATCACTTTCAACTTTCTAACTTTTTACTTTTTAACTTTCCAAACAGTTGCTGCAATAAAACTGGAACTCAGAATCATAAAATAGATTACATCCCGCGAATCTATTACTCCACGACTCATCGATTTATAATGTGCATGAATTCCAAATGTTTCAAAAATTTGAATAAATTGACCGGAAGTAAAAAATCCTGCCAGTACTTCGAAACCATAGAAAAAAAAGAATGAAAGTACTACAGCCACAACAAACGAAATAATTTGATTATTTGAAAGTGACGAAGCAAAAGTGCCGATTGCAACATAAACGGCAGACAGGAAAAGCAATCCGATAAAAGAGCCCCAAAATGCCCCCGAATCTACATTTCCAAGCGGTTCGGACAAAAAAGAAACCGAGAAATAATAGAGTAAAGTTGGGAGTAATGCTAAAGTCACCAAAGTCCATCCAGCAAAATATTTACCCAAAACAATCTGAAGTTTACTGATCGGTTTTGTGGCAATTAATTCCCAGGTTCCGGTTTGCTTTTCTTCTGCAAAAAGTCGCATGGTTACAGCCGGACAAAGAAATAAAAACAACCAGGGAGCAAGATAAAAAAGCCCGTCAACATTAGCATAACCGTTATCCAGTATATTGTATTCTCCGGGAATAATCCAAAGAAATAATCCGGTCAGCATCAGAAAAATCCCAATGACGATATAACCTGTTGCATTGCTAAAAAAGGTGCGTAATTCTTTTTTGAAAATCGAAAACATTTTTACCAATTAACAATTAATAAATACTAATTAATTTGCTACATTTGCGGTGTCAAAGGTAACCAAAAAAAATGAAAGGAATAACAAAAACAATTGAAGCAATAATGAAGAATAAGCTTTTTATCTTCCTTTTTATACTGTTGTCTAATTTACTTCCTGCTCAAACATTTGATCAATATAGTTTTAAAATTCAAGGGATTTACGGTAATATTATTCCTCACGATCAACATGTAAAAGCATTGGTTTTGAATCCAGTAACCGGAGCTGAATTTTCGGTGGAATTTCAAACCATGAACGAAAAACCATGGCATCAATTCAATGGTTTTCCAATTTTTGGAGTTGGAACGGTATGGTTGAACCTTGGAAACCCGGCGAAACTTGGTAATGCATTAGCAATTTATCCCTATTTGTGTTTTCCGCTGATTCGGACAAATTTCCTGAAATTAAATCTCAAAGCCGGTGCCGGTGTCAGTTATCTGACTAAAACCTATTTTAATACGAATACCGATTTGCTTGGAAATTTGTTACCGCTAGACAGCACAAATGCTGCTATCAGTTCAAATTTAAATGTCTTTTTTTCCGGTGGCGGAAACCTTGAAATTCCACTTGGAAATGGATTTAGCCTGACTGCAGATTATACCTGGAATCACATATCAAATGGCAGCATAGTCGTTCCGAATTCCGGTTTAAATTTTTTGAATGGTTTTGTTGGATTGAAATATTTTCCGAATTACAAAAAATTTAAGTTCCCGACTAAACAAAACTATCAAAATATTCCTCGAAAATTTAGCTTTGAAATTATAGCTTCGGGTGGTTTCCGTCAGTATAATTATCTTGATCAAAAAACATATCCGATTGGCTCAATGGTATTTGGAGTTTATCGTCCACTGACCAATTTCTACCGAATGGGCTTGGCTATAGACGCTTTTTATGATGGAGTATACGATGGAACTTCACTTTACAAACGGACTTATCTTACTACAAATGAATTGAAGAATAAAATCAGGATTGGAACTTCATGGCAACACGAATTGTTACTTGGCAGATTATCAGCCGGTTTTGATCTCGGAATTTATTTGTACGATCCATTAAAAAATTTATCGCCTGTAAATTTCTATACCGGTCAATTAATAAATTCAAATCAGAACAAACCGTTAATTTATCCGTATGATATTGATAAAAACGGAGTTCAAAGCGGAGAAGACGGCTGGTTTTATACACGGGCAACGCTGAAATATGCCATCGACAACCATCTCTTTATTTCACTAGGATTGAAAACTCATCTTCAAAAAGCTGAATTTATTGAATGGGGATTGGGATACAGATTGTAGAAAGCAGCCTGCTTCCAAAAAAATGATTTTTAGGAGTTTGGGGTCTGCAAAACATCCAACATCAAGGGTATCTCACTTGCATCAATTCCGTTTGCAATCAAATACGTTTTATCATCGTTGAACGATTCAAGAAAAAGTTTCCAATTGTCTTTTCGTAAATTCAAACTTTGACGATAAAATTCAATGGCTTCAATTGTTTTATGCTGACTCCAGGCTATATGACCTGCATTAAGGAAATCGAACGAATTTGGTTCTGTTTCAATCAACTTATTGACATAATAATCAGCTTGTATAATATTTCTGGTAACAAATGAACACCACGATATAGCACGCCAAACTTTGACATTTCCGTCTTCCAACGCATCTAATTTGAAGTAAATATTCAATGCTTCTTTGAATTTCCGCACTTCGACAAAGCAATGACCAATTTGCATCAAAATCTGTGATTGATTTGGCTTTAAGAAATTGGCATGCTGATAATATTCCAATGCCTTTTCAAAGTCCCCCGATAATCTATAACAAAGTGCTATCTTTCGAACCGTCCAAATGTCATCCGGTTGGATAAAATCAGCTTTTGAATAGGCTTCCAACGCTTTTGCAAATTGCGACGTCTGCTGGTACATATAACCGATTTTTTGATAAAGTGACGCTATGGGGGTAATTTCAAGCTGAATTTCTTCAAACAACTCCAAGGCTTGGATATAATGATTTTTTGCAAAATAATATTCTGCTATTTTAGATTTTATATCGCCATTATTAGTCAAGATATCAAAGAGAAACGATCGATGCATAAAAAGTGAAAAAGTAAACATATCGGAAAAATCAGCATGCTGAGGATTCAGTTTGAAAAAGCGGAATAAATCCTGAATATATTGCTTTGAAATATTCTTTGAAACCAGATCAGGAGTTAAAATCGCCTCATCTTTCGACATTTCATCCAACTGTTCCGCTTCCATTTTAAAAGAATGTGTCAACATTTCTCTTTGAGATTCAGGCATTTGAAGTATGCTAAAACAAAAAGAATATTTATCGGAATTACACATAATATTATTACCCACAAAAGCTGAAATCAGGGTTTTATCATCGGTTTTAAATAATTCATTTACACCTGAATACTGAACTTCGAATGGTAAAAACCAATTGGCAATTTCTGAAAAAAAAGAGAAATTTTTCAATTGAGAAAAAGTACTCATATAAACGTCTGCACCCTCCAACTGCATCTCACTCAGTTCTTTAAGTTTATCCGAGATCCCACTCTTCTCCAACAATTCTTGCCATTCCGGATTTTCTTCGTTCCATTCTTCAGAATTTATTAAACTTTCAGGATCCATTTTGTCTTTCAACATTGGACTCATTTTCATCACTTCTGGCAGAATTTCTTCCTGCATTTTTTTGGTAATTTTTTCCGTTTCGGAAGTAGCAATTATCTGAATAATAATGTTTTGAAAATTTTCTACGATGTGATTATCATCGGTCAACAAAACCAACCGATTTCGGATGGAAGGGAAAAATGGCAAAAAGCGATTATATTTTGTCAATACAAAGCATAATCCAACTAAAGCACGTTGTTTAACTTGTTGATTATCTGACTGACAGGCATCAAAAAGTAACATAAGCTTACTTTCGTCAAACATCCTCCATAAATTCAACATGATTGCGGATATTAAAATTGATTTTTCGAGCCAACCGAGGTGTTTCTTTTCCAATAATTGATTGTAAAACTCTTTCTGTTCTAAATTATAAGCTGTTGTCAACCAAAATAATCGAAATAATTCAGGTAATAACGTTTCGTAATTTGATCGCAAACGTTTTAATTCAACTTCGTGATTTTCATCCGAATTTAAAAACAGACTCGATTGATTATGATAATACTTAAAAGCATTCATCAATTCATTCTCTGAATTATATCGTTTTGTGTGAGGGTAATAACGTTTTTGAGTATATTCGTAGTTCGTTGAATTTCTGAACAGCAGTTCTTCTCTTAATTCTGAATTCAACACAAAAAGTTTACCAATGAGTTTATTATAAACCGATTTACGCTGAGGATCTTCAACTCCGGCTACAAAATACTGAAGAATAAAATTATAATTTTGTTGCAAATTCTCCAATCTGTCCGAATATTCTCCAACTTGCAATTCGTCAACTAAACTCTTTGTTTTCTCAAAAGCTGCTTTAACTTGTCCCATCGCAAGAAAGTGAATGGCAGACTTAAAAGTTATATGAATTTGAGATGAGTTCATTTTTTCAGTTTTCGTTAAACAGTTATCATTCAATCAGTATAATTATTAATTAATGACTGCTTTCATCCCATTTTACTGATTTTGCGCAGTCTTTCTTCATCTATAATTTTAAGTTTTCGACCATCCATGGCGATAACATGCTCATTTACAAAATTGGAAAGTGTACGAATTGCATTTGAAGTGGTCATATTCGATAGGTTTGCCAAATCTTCTCGCGAAAGGTAAATGCAGATAGTGGCTCCATCCTCTTCTAAACCATAATTCTTTTTCAAGAGAAGTAATGCCTCGGCCAAACGTCCCCGAATATGTTTCTGAGTTAAATTTACAGTACGGGCATCAGAGTCAGCTAAATCAGTAGCAAGTTCTTCCAAAAACCGATAACAGAAAGCATTATTGTGGCGTAGAATTGAAATAAAAATGTCAGCTTTAATCATGTAAACCGTCGATGCTTCGAATGCCGTAACATTGGTATTGTAGGTTTCATTTGCTATAATAGCCCGGTAACCAAAATGTTCTCCCTGTTTAAGCATTCTGATTATCTGAGAACGACTCCCAACTCCTTCTTTATAGACTTTTACCTTTCCACTGGCTAAAATCATCATATGAGTTGGCAATTCACCTTCACAATGAATCATTTCATTCTTTTTAAAATGATGTACAGTATAGTTATTTCGTACAAACTGCCTTTCATCAGGAGTAAGTACATCCCAAACCGAAAGAATTTCTTCTATTGGTTTTAGCTCTGATACAGGTTTCTTTGCCATAATTTTTTTTAAAAAAATATGTTTGACAACAATGTTATAAAGCACAAATTTAGTAATTTTCTGAGACAAAATACCAAAATATCGAAAAAACCCTAAGAAATATTGCAAAAAAAAAATTTACTGACCATTTTTCCGACTTCAAAATGTGGTTTTCGAATTTGAATGACTATTTTTAGTTAGAAAGAACATACTATAATATTAACAAAATTGTAAATAAATATGATTACTTTTGCAACAATAAACTCAAATTAATCATGAAAAGAATTTTATTAGTTGCAGTAATGTCTTTGAGCATTTTATGTTCAAATGCGCAGCAGTTATCTTTTACTGATTCAACTGTAATTAGTTTAATTACTTGTTCACCTGGCAAAGAAGTTTATGAAAAATTTGGACATACCGGCATCCGAATTAAGGATAAAAAGAACGGTAATGATTTGATTTTCAACTATGGAATTTTCAGTTTTGAAACTGAAAATTTTTACTACAAGTTTATTAAAGGTGAAACTGATTATCAACTTGGTTTATACTATACAGGTAATTTTCTGCCGGCTTATGCCGAAAGAAATTCAGTTGTTTGGGAACAAGTTCTGAACTTAACTGTTGACGAAAGAAGAAAATTAATAAAATTGTTACTGGAAAATTATGAGCCTGAAAATCGTACTTATCGTTACAATTTTGTCTTTGATAACTGTGCTACCCGACCTCGAGATAAAATACTGAGTGCATTGAATGGTTATGTAAAACTTGAATCAAATAATGAACCTAAAACATTTCGTCAATGGATTGGAATATATGTAGGAACCGATACATGGTTAAAATTTGGTATCGATTTAGTTTTTGGAATAGATGCCGATTCCTTTGCTTCCCCTTCTCAAAGTATGTTTCTTCCGGAGGCTTTAATGACTGAATTTCAACAAGCTCAAATATATTTACCTAATGGGCAAACCAAAAAATTAGTTTCCAATAAAAATATTCTGGTAAACAAAAATGTAGTTTCAGAATCAACTTCAGGCTGGTCGATAAAACCATTAACCGTCTCCCTTATTTTGTTAATCATTGGGACTTTGATAACTATTTGGGATTTGTTTAGGCGTCGTCATTATAAGTTGTTTGATTCTTTTTTATACATTGTAACAGGCTTGGGAGGATTAATCGCAGCATATCTTATGTTTTTCTCGACTCACCCTTTGGTAAAAATGAACCTGAATCTTTTATGGCTAAACCCATTGAATTTAGTTGTGGGAATTCTAATGTGGAATCGAAAATTACGCATTCCCTTGTTTTTCTATCAATTTTTAAATATCATGTTTCTTGTTGGAGCCCTTATTGCATTTGCACTATCGGTACAAATATTCAATATAGCCGTTTTTCCAATCATTGTTTTAATGCTCATGCGTTCAACAAGTTGGGTTGCCTATTTAAAAAGAAGAATTTACAAACACAAATCCGGATTAAAGGGATAATTGCTTTTCGATCATGTCAAAAATTAATGAAACTCATCAGTCATTGCGTTTTGTGGGTATAATTCCTGCTCGCTATGCATCAACCCGCTTTCCAGGCAAGCCTTTAGTTGATATTGGTGGAAAAACCATGATTCAACGAGTTTACTATCAGGTTTCAAAAGTCTTGAATAATGTTTATGTTGCAACAGATGATAAACGGATTTTCGATGCCGTAATTGCATTTGGCGGAAAAGCCATTATGACTTCCGATAAACACAAAAGCGGAACAGATCGCTGTTTTGAAGCTTTTTCAAAACTGGAAGAATGGTTTGATGTAGTAATCAATATTCAGGGCGATGAACCTTTTATTCAACCGCAACAAATTATCGAATTACAAAGATGCTTTGACGAACCTGAAACGCAAATTGCCACGCTTGCAAAAAAGATTTCAATTAATGATGGGTTTGATTTTTTGAATAATCCGAATAATCCAAAGTTAGTTATTAATAAGCGAAATGAAGCAATTTATTTCAGTCGTTCGGTTATTCCATACAAACGTGGAGTCGAAACCGAAAACTGGATTTCACAGCACATCTACCTCAAACATGTTGGCATTTATGCCTATCGAGCCGAAGTTTTAAGGGAATTGATACTTTTGGAACAATCACCGCTCGAAATTGCAGAGTCGTTAGAACAACTTCGCTGGATTGAAAACGGTTATCGCATTAAAGTTGGATTTACTGATGTGGAAACGGTTGGGATTGATACACCCGAAGAGTTGGAAAAAATAAAAGGATTACTTTATTGAGAAAAGTAATAGAAAAAAGTGGGAGTCGGTATCAAAATCTGACTCCCACTTTCTTTTAAAACTTAACTTTAACTGATGCTAAGAAATTGGTTCCGGCTTGCGGATAAAACCCAAAATCGTTATAACGTTGCAAATTTGTCGAAAAATCTCCCTGATAATATGAATAAATCCAGGCATTACTTATATATTGTTCATTGAAAAGGTTATTAATCAGAAGCGTCAGACCAATTCCACGAATTCCTTTCACCGACAAATTATAACTTAAACGAAGATTATTGATAAAATATGAACTTAACGATCGGTCATCACTTCCGGTATTATCAATATATTGTTTACCAATATACTGCGACTGAAATCCGACTTCAAAATTACCTTTTGTGAATGTTATCATACTGTTTGCCAACAATTCAGGTGAAAAAGCAATCGGCGTATAACCGATATAATTTGATTGCTGACCTGTCCAGTTCCAATTTGCATCATACACATCTACAAATTCTGAAAATCGTATAATCCGGTTATGGCTAAATGTTGCTGAAACATCCCAACGCAACCAATCAACCGGTTTTATACTTCCCATTAATTCAATTCCCGAGCGAAAACTCAAAGGGATATTTTCGGTCAACATTTCCCCAATATCATTAATTTTCCCGGTCAAGATCAATTGATTACGATAGTACATTAAATAACCGTTTGCTCCCAACGAAACCATGTCATTGTGAAATTTATAACCAACTTCGGCATCATACAAAGTTTCGTTTGTTGGTGCTGTTGCCGGAGTTCCATCAGTATAGTTGGTGCGGGTTGGTTCGCGGTTTGCAACTGCTAATGAAGCAAAAATATCATTTTTATTGTTCGGGCGATAGAAAGCACCCACTTTTGGATTAAAGAAATTGAATGGTTTTTTCACGTCCAACACCTGCATGGCATAAATTGCATCATCCCATTGATCATTCGTACCTTTTAACGTGTAATTTACATACCGATATTGCAAATCAGCAAAAAAATTCCATTTTAAAGACAATTCATAATTTCCTTTTAAATAAATGTTTGCATCCAGTTTATTTACTTTACTGCGATAATATTCGGTGATAGGTAATACATTTCCAATATAATTCTTCACCCAGATTACATCGCCCCAATGATTTCCCCAATAATTGTTTGCAGCACCACCCAGTTGTGCTGTCAGTTTATTTTTCTGATAATTCAACGAAAACACAGCTCCGGCAAAATCATTGCTCATCTTTTTCTGGCGAACTAAATCGCTGTTATCAACCGTTGTACCATTTAAAATATACGAACTTAAGGAATAAGTCTTCATCGGCTGATCTTGCTTATATTCTTCGTAATAACCATCACCACGGGTATAATGTAAACCTGCATTTATACTAAATTCAGTAGAAAAAGTATGAACTCCGACAAGTTGATAATTTGTTTGAATGTAATTGTCGGTTTGATTTTGATAATAAAGTGGTTGTCCATTGGCATCATTTCCCATGAAACCGCATGGATTGTAGGTACGATGCGTTGCTAACGAATCTTTTGGAACGCCGTCCCAGGCATGATACGTTTTTTCTGTTCCTCCAAATGTCATAAATTTTATTGAAGTTTTTTCATCGTAATATCCGGCTTGAACGAAATACGATTTCATATCCACCGAACCTCGATCGATATAACCGTCTGATTTTATGGATGATAATCTTGCATCAATAGCCCAATGGCCGTTTATCAAACCTGAACTTGCCTTTACAGTTGCTTTCAAGGTACTAAACGAACCAAGTGTAACGCTCGTTTCACCTGAAGCTTTTTGAGCATAATTTTCTGTTTGCAAATTGATATTTGCACCAAAAGCTCCTGCTCCATTGGTTGAATTGCCGACTCCGCGTTGCACCTGAACACTTTCTAATGAAGATGTAAAATCAGGCAAATCAACCCAATAAGCACCTTGTTCATCGGCATCGTTATATGGAATTCCGTTTATGGTTACATTAATTCGAGCTGCATCAGTTCCACGAATTCTAAAACCGGTATAACCAATTCCTGTTCCTGCATCCGAAGAAGCAACAAAAGACGGTGTCATCGACAACAGATATGGAATATCCTGACCCAGATTGCTTTTGGCCAATGTTTCCTTGTCGATGTTGGAGTAAGCAACAGGAGATTTGTTGGTTGCTCGAAGTGATTTTACGATAATTTCGTCTATTGAATAGGTTTTTGGATTTAATTTTATCACCAAATCCTGATCTACTTTTACTTTGAGAATTGAAGTTTCAAAGCCAACAAATGAAATCTCAAGGGTGTAAAATTCATTTTTCATTCCATCGAAACGGAACGAACCATCGTTCGCAGTTATTCTTCCACTCGCATAATCTTGAACCAACACTTTAGCATCAACTAAAGCATTTCCTTTTTCGTCCATCACTTTTCCTTTAATAGTGTGTTGTCCGAAGGCTGTAACAGCTGAAAATAGCATAAAAGCTGCAATAAAAATTTGTCTCATAGCAAATCAATTAAATGAGTCAATAAATTTGATTTTGAGAGCCCAAAAGAAACGGATGAATTTGTCTTATTCCCTTCGCGGAATTACCCGTGCAGGTTCAAAGGGTATGATCTCAGCCCGAAATATTAAGGCACCCCATATTAGTTTGAAAGATTAAACATTTGAAAAAAATCAAATGTTCAAAAAACTTATTAATGAAAGAAAAAAAGCAACTCTGGAAGCAAGCCAAATTCCTTTCGGGAGACAAAGATATGGTATTTTTATCGAAACTGGAAATTATTTAATATTAGTTTGTACGATGAAGCTGATAACTGATCATTGTTAACTGAATTTATCCTGCCCACCCTTCTCTATCAAGGTTACGATAATTGATTGCTTCGGCAATATGATTTGAAAGCACATTATCAGAATCATCCAAATCGGCAATTGTTCGAGCCACTTTAATAATACGATCGTAGGCGCGAGCCGATAAATTCAGGCGTTGCATGGCATTTTTTAATAATTCTGAACTTGCTTTATCAATTTGAGCAAAAGTTCGCATTTGCTTCGACGACATTTGGGCATTACAATACACACCATCAATATCTTTAAACCGTAGTTCCTGAATCTGACGGGCTTTCATAACACGTTCACGAACCAATTCACTACTTTCCGAATCCTTCATCTCCGAAAGTTTTTCAAAAGGAACCGGTACAATTTCAATATGAATATCAATCCTGTCGAGCAACGGACCAGAAATGCGACTCAAGTACTTTTGAACCACGCCCGGCGCACAAACACACTCTCTGTCAGGATGATTGTAATACCCACACGGACAAGGATTCATCGACGCCACCAACATAAAACTGGCCGGATATTCGACAGAAAATTTAGCACGTGAAATACAGATTTTACGGTCTTCGAGCGGTTGACGCATCACTTCCAACACTGTTCGTTTAAATTCAGGCAATTCATCTAAAAAAAGCACTCCATTATGTGCCAATGATATTTCTCCCGGTTGAGGAAAAGTACCACCACCAACTAATGCCACGTCGGAAATGGTGTGGTGCGGACTACGAAATGGTCGTTGAGATATAAGCGAAGTATTACTATCGATATTTCCTACAACAGAATGTATTTTAGTGGTTTCCAATGCTTCTTGTAACGTTAATGGAGGCAAAATGGTTGGAATTCGCTTAGCCAACATGGATTTTCCTGCTCCCGGAGGACCCACCATAATAATGTTATGACCACCTGCAGCTGCCACTTCCAAAGCACGTTTCACGTTTTCCTGACCTTTTACGTCGGCAAAATCAATTTCGGAAAGATTCATATTAGTATAAAACTCTTCACGGGTATTGACAATTGTCGGTTCGAGTGTTGATTTTCCATTGAAGAAGTCAATAACTTCCGTAATATTTTCAACACCATAAACATCCAGATTATTTACCACAGCTGCTTCACGTGCATTTTGTTTTGGCAGAATAAATCCTTTAAAACCGTCTTCACGTGCTTTGATTGCAATCGGCAAAACTCCTTTTATCGGTTGCAAGCCTCCATCCAACGACAATTCACCCATAATGACAAATTTTCCCAAGTTGTCAGAAATTAACGAATTATCCGCTGCCATAATTCCAATAGCTAATGCTAAATCATAAGCCGAACCTTCCTTGCGAATATCTGCCGGTGCCATATTGATGACAATTTGTTTGCGGGGAAATTTGTTTCCGGTGTAATTCAGGGCAGAAGCAATACGTTCATGACTTTCTTTCACTGCATTGTCGGGCAGACCAACATGCAGAAACCGAATTCCCTGACTTACATTTACTTCAATTGTTACAATTGTGGCATTAATGCCTTGAACGGCTGCACCAAAGGTTTTTACTAGCATGATGAAAAGAATTAAAGGTATTATGAAATCCAAATGAAAATATCCAAAAAATAAAAATTATAAATATATCTTGGTAGTCAACATTAAACCCCGTGGGATGTTGAGTTCCATAGCCAAACGCTGAATTTTATCATACGGCTCAAAAGTGTATTCGGCCAGTTCGGTTCCAAAATCGTAAATATTATAACACATAAGTTGAATTTCGTAGTTGCAATTTGAAATTTTTCCTTTGTACGTGGCACGCAGGTCGATATTAAAAAATGCATCTTTGCGTGTTCCAAAGTCGGTGTTTATAAAGTTCATACCTTTGTTGGTGTTACTCCAAATAGCAATTTGATTATTACCATTTGCATCGGTAATTGAATTAGCAGCAAAACCCGAAAATGGCTGACCATCTTTAAATTTACCATTCATAGCAAAACTCAGGTTTTTAGTCACATTGTACGAAAGCAATAACCGTGCAACATAGGCTCTGTCCGGATCATTACGACCATCAAGTTTATACAAAATGTTTGGGTTCGCCGAAGACTCGGAATATACGCCTAAATTGTTGTGAAGTGGTCCATTCCCTAAGGTCGAAACACCAAACATGGCATAGGATGTCCACGAAAACGAGAATAAAAATTTATCGTTCGAATATTGATATTTCAGCGTGTTTGTTACGTAAAAAGGTGAATTAATGAGAAAATTAAGTGGGCTGGTTGTATTGAAATAACTTTCGGGGTAATAATCAACCACGTAATTGGGTTTCGCACCATTGTTTAAATAGTAAATCTGTTTATTATCAATGTTTTGAAAGCTTCCATAGTCAGTAGCAGGTTTGTCAAAACGGGTTGTCCAGCTGTTAAAGTATTTTCGGTATGAGTTCAATACTGAGAATTCATGATGTTTCCCAAATCGGAAATAAAAAGGCAAATCCAACACAAAATAAGCCTGTTGCTTTAAATTATCGATAGTTGAGTGGTATTTTCCGCCGGTTGATGTAAAATAGCTTGATTTTTCTCCTTCCTGATATTTTTTATCTCCATTTAAATCTTTCCAAAAATAAATGTCGGCATTCAAGTAGTCACTCGATAGGTAACGAATGTCATCCATATTGAAAGCTACACGATTACGACTCAGGTTCAGCTCCATCGAAAACCATTTTGATGGATGAATATCAAAGCCAAGTTGAGCTTGCCAGTTAGGGCGAATCACCGAATTAGAAGACATTAACATACCGTCCAGCGTAAGGTCAAAGTTCGCTCTTAACGTAATGCTTTTATTTAGTTTTTGTTGCGTTTTCAGCGACAAAGTATTTTCCAACAATCCGCAGGTAAATGGGTTTGAAGTCCAGTCATAAATATATAACGAATGATATGCAGAATCAATACTTGTCGATGGTTTTTGGGCGTATAGCTGATTCTGAAAATTTCGGGTGCTTGGCTGGAAGTTTATCAACGAATTGAAACCATCAAAACTCAATTGTACATTATGAGTAATATCTTTTATGTAATTGATGGCATGCGTAAGTTCGGTAGTGTGACCGTCGGGATACCATGGCTCAAAAGCTTCGCCATCCTGATCAATTACGTTGCGTGAAAAATTCAAATCAGTGTGTTTTACAGTATTTGTTGAAAGGGTGATGCCCATAGTATAATGTGAATCTTTATTTTTCTTAGAACCGTAAACAGACAAATCATAATTGTTTAATCCGGCACTTTCAGCTCGTGAATAGAAAAACTCGTTGTATAAATTCTGTCGTTGTTGAATGTTTATCAGGTAATTGGTCTTATCAAAAAGCTTATCGGCCTTCAAAGGTAATTCACCCGACAGTTGAATTTTGTAGAAATTTTCAGGAAAATAGTCATAAATGCCGTTTTCGTTGAAATCAACCAACATTCTTGTGCCAACATTGAAATACAATTGCTGATTATATTTTTTTCCATTCACTGGTATAGCATAATTCAGCGTCACTTCGCCTGCACCCTGAATTTTATTTCGGTATTCAATTGGCTTAAACAATCTTTGTGAAGCTGTTTTGTGAAACAAGTTAACCAAACTTTCAGTTGAAGGTGAAATTCCACCAATTCCACCAGTGTTATACCTTAAGGTCAATGAATTCGGGATTACAGTATCTGTAGTATAATTCAGAATGGATTGGTAGTAATCCAGACTTAGCGAATGTGTGAACATATCCGGCTGATAGTTATTAGAACCAGGTGCAAAGCGGCTGTCCAACCGAAATCCGTCCAAATAATACTTATTCCAACGGAATGAATTCCCCGAAACTGAAAAAATCAGTTGGTCAGGCATGTTGAAACTCCCCGTTGTTTCTGACTCATAAGTCACAAAATCGTTCATATTATCCAGATAATGAACTAAATCGTTATGCTGATAACGTTCACGAAAAAATGAAGATCCTTTTTTCTCAATTCCATAATTTGGAAAAGAATCCTTTTTTAGTGGGTTATTTTGAGCTTTTGCTGAAATAGAGAGAAGTAAAAACAAAAAAAGATAAGCAGATAATCTCATAAAAAAATTAATTAATGTGGAAATATAAACAATTTTTAATTTTAAAGCCAATTGAAATTTAGAAATGCAAATTTAAAATAATATATTTAATATCACATAACTATTGCGAAAAGTATTTTTTACAAATCTAAAAATACAACTTATTTTCACAAAAAAAGCCGCAACAACTTGTGTTACGGCAATTTTTAATAGAAAATTATACCTTAAAACTAATGTTTTATTTTTCAGACAAATAGCTGGCTATTCCTTCTTGAGTGGCTTTCAAAGCTTTGTCGCCTTTTTTCCAGTTGGCAGGACAGACTTCACCATGTTCTTCTGTAAATTGTAAGGCATCGATCATACGAAGTACTTCGTCAACATTACGTCCCAATGGCATATCATTGACTACCTGATGACGAACAATTCCTTTTTTATCAATTAAAAACAAACCTCTGTAAGCTTGAGGTTCGCCTACAAAAGACTCATTTCCTTCATTATCATATTCTTCCGAACCGGCTAAGACATCATATGATTTAGAAATTTGTAAAGTCTGATCGGCTACAAGAGGATATTTTACTCCTTTAATACCACCTTCATTTTGAGGAGTCTGCAACCATTTCCAGTGAGAGAATGCAGAATCTGTTGATGCTCCTACAACTACAGTGTTTCGAGCAGCAAATTCTTCGGCTTTTTCTTCAAATGCAATTAATTCAGTTGGACAAACGAACGTAAAATCCGCCGGATAAAAGAAGAAAACAACGTATTTTTCTCCTTCAAACTGTTTCAACGAAAAGTTTTCTACAATTTCGCCACCGTTTATTACAACCTTGCTGTTAAATAACGGCGCTTTTTTCCCTACTAATACTGACATAATCTCATATTTATAAATTGGTTATTATTTTTATGCTGCAAAATTAGGCATAAGCTAATACAATACATCAAAAAATCCAATAGAGTTTTTGTATATCTTAATAGGAGAAACAAATGAGGAGGGAAGAAGTTTTCAGACTTTGTAAATTAACACCGTGACATACGCAGCAATTCCTTCCTTACGACCTACAAATCCCAATTTTTCGGTCGTTGTGGCTTTAATCGAAATTGAATCCACATCAACACCCATCACTTCGGACAGGCAACTTTGCATAGCAGGAATATGCGGATTGAGTTTGGGCTCTTCAGCACAAATGGTACAATCGGCATTGCCAAATTCATACCCTTTTGACCGGATTAGCAACATGGTTTCCAGCAATAAAATTTTGCTGTCGATGTTTTTATATTCGACGGAAGTGTTCGGAAAATGGAAGCCAATATCCCGTAAATTGGCTGCTCCAAGTAAGGCATCGCACAACCCATGAATTAGCACATCAGCATCAGAATGGCCTAACAACCCAACCGGATGCTCGATTTTAATTCCACCCAGCCACAATTCACGATTTGAAGCAAATACATGAACATCATATCCAAAACCAACACGAGGATAATTCATAATTTATAATTAACAATTAAAAAACGGTTGTAACAACCACAAAGGAAGATTACAACCGTTTTAAATTTCTTTAGAATGTAAGACTTCTAAGACTTAAAGTGTTTATTATTTCACTAAGTTTTTCAATCCAAATAAATCAAACGAAAGCGAGAAACGCAAGGTTTGATCGAGTGGATTTGATTGTGAAGTTGAAACAACATAAGCTGCATCCAACTGAAAAACATTCAGTTTAAAACCGGCACCGGCTGTAAAGTACTTGCGATTTCCTTTGTATTGACTTTCGTTATAATAACCGCCACGAACAAAAAACTGATTGTTATAGGCATATTCGACACCTATTGACCACATAATTTCTTGTATTTCTTCAGCAAATCCACCGGGAGCATCAGTAAATGAACTAAAAATACCAGCTATCGGACCCATATTATCGTAATATTTTGGATTTAATTTGAATAAACTGTCTGATGGTGTTGGAACCAATAATTTATTCAAATCTGCGCTTACAGAGATTTTGTTGTAATTATCTATAGGATACTCAAATGAGCCTCCAAGTCTCATATTGGTTGGAATAAAATTAGATGTAAAATTATCATCATACGATATTTTAGAACCAATATTGGAAATATTTAAACCAAAAGCCAAATTCCCATCAACTCCCTGAAGTGGTATGGAAGTTTTATAATATGCAGCAATATCAGCTGCAACTGCCATCCCGGGATACATTTCTGTTCCACCGGAAAGATTAATTCCATTATTTAAATCGGAATAAATAAAACGCAAAGTAGCAGCAGCAGAAAATTTTTCGGACAACATACGTGAATAAGCAACGTCAACTGCAAGTTCATTTGGATGGGCATCTTGCATAAAGGTACCTTGAATATCCCTAAGTTCAATATTCCCCAACGAGAAATATCTGAGCGAAGCACTTAATGCCTGATGTTGTTCAAATTTCCAATAACCTGACAAATAGGCTAAATCAATATCGCTAACTAATTTTCTAAGCCAAGGAGTATAGGATAATGATAATCCGGCTTCACTTTCCATAAATACGTATTTGGCGGGATTCCAATACTGCGAATTTACATCCGGAGTTGTTGCTGCTCCAATATCACCCATACCACCTGCTCGTGCATCCGGAGCAATTGAAAGAGAAGGAACTGCTGTTAGAATTGGATTATTTGTTGTCTGAGCAAAAGCACTTATTGATAAAGAGACAAACACACACAGTGCTAATAAGTTATTTTTCATTCGAAAATTATATTTTTTTTGAGGGTACAATATTAGTGAAATTAATTAAGAAATTGAATATATAAACGTAGAATTTTGAAATTATTGTTCTACAATCAGCATTTTATTCGTTTTAGAAGTCACGTCACTATCTTTCGTTTTAATGCTAACACGATACAAATAAATTCCTGTTTTAACTTTTTTTCCATCATTTGTAATCAGATTCCAAGAGATATTATCTGCTGAAGATTGTGAGAATGACCATATTTTACGACCTGATAAATCGAATATTTCAACCGTTGTGTTTAGAATTGTTTCAGGTCTGTCGTGTTTTACAACTATACTGGTCTGCGCTTTTACCGGATTCGGATAATTATAAACTGTGAAAATTACAGGAGTTAACCCTTTTATCACTTCAAAATTTGTTGAACTATTTGTTGAATTATTCAGTAAATCCCAAACTCGGAAATTTATGGTATGTTTTCCGTTTTCGAGTAATGGTAATTTGAAATTTACCACACCGTCAGTATAACTATTTGCTTTTGCTTGAAAATAATCATTTAAAACATAAGATTGAGCCGGGTCCTGATCAACCGTCAACATTATATCATGACCAATTCCACTTCCAACGGTATTAATACCATCAATATCGCTGACATTAGCAATGAAAAGTGGCGTTTCATTCACTTTATCACCCGAAACAAAGTTTTCTGAATTCATGAACAAACTTACTGTTGGACCATCAGTCTCATCAATATAATTTTTATTTGTACCTCCAATTATAAAGTTTTCAAAATACCCTTGTGCCTCAAAGTTATTTGTATCATCTTCAGCATAATAATTAATTCGACCACCACCATAATTATATTTAATATCTTTAGGTAACATAAATGAAAAACTATAAACTCCATTTTTCACTTCGACATTTCCTGAAAATAAAGTATTTGGACGATCGGAATAAGTTAATGCTCCATCTCCTTCATTATTCAGTGTTGTAATTCTTTGTATTTTATCGTAAGCCACTGCGTGTAAAGTACCATTAAAATTGTCAATTTTAGTGCCATTTTCATCTGCTATATAACCATGAATTGTTGCAACTGATAAAGCCCGTAATGTGTCGTTACCAAAAGTCGTGCTTTCATTCACCTTGCTTGTAACAACCTGATATTTTGTTGGATAATTCAGCATCACTGCAGGGTCACCCATATACATGTAAGACAATTTATTAATTTCAGTTCCAACATTATTTTTTGCATACGGAATTATATCACCGATTCGCTGGGGTTTTCCATTAATTTTCTTAAACAAATTGTCGCATACCAATTTATTTATGGTAAAATTCTGAGATGCATAAACAGGACGGGCAGCAGACAAAATGCCAATTGCACCACCCGACGGATTTAAAACCATTTGTTCCCCACCGGAAACACCTTGTACATCAAATTGAAGAAAATCACAGGTTGCACCAAATACTAGAGGTAAATGCTGATTGGATAAATTTTTTACATCGGCAAGTGATAAAACCGATTCATTTGTCCAACCGGTAGCTCCTGCATGACCGGTATAATCAAGTAGAAATAACCCCGATTGGATTAAATTTAATAGATGATTTTTTGCTACGGGATAACTTTGTCCACTTGCAGTAACTTCTTGTGTATAAGCATCAAGATAAAGTTTATTTATCTGAAAAGCCGGAAAATTTCTTTCAACAGAAACAGCAATACTATCAGCTTGCTTCATGTGTAAAGCAGCATCACCATCATCTGCCAGAAAACACAGTTGATTTTTCCAATTTCCTTTTCCTTGATTATTTATATACCCGATTGTTTTATTAACAACATCAGTTGCTTGTTGTGAGGTAGTCACAGGAAATCGTCCAACACCAATATCCATTAAATTCGCCGGAACATTCGTCCCTTCATTGTCATCCAATAAAGTAAAATAATCATCGGTAACATACGACTGAGTTGTAACTAATGAATTTTCAGTCTGGTAAGTCAGAATCAAATTATCTCCTGAATCAGTTCTTAATTTTCTATTGTCATAAGAACCTCTGCCAAAAAGCAATAAATATTTTGGTAAATCTGCGACATTATTCGAATTTAAAGCTCTGTCGTATAGCATTTTAATTACCCAGCGATAAGCAGTTGCATCAGGCGTTCCTGATGAAAATTCATTATATACTTGATCGATGGTAACAACTTCCACAGTTAAATTATCCTTATCCCTATGAGCTTGAGCCAGAGTTTGTGCTTGAGTAAGAAAATTTGGATGCGTAATTATGACCAAATCTGCCTGTGCAATGCTATGAAGATTCTGATTTGGAACAACTCCGACTACTTCGGGTTTTTGAAAAGCCGATAAAGCAGTAGGATCTATTGCCAGATAATTTTTAACATCATTACTCAAATCTACAAAAGTCATTTTTCCATTAACAACTTGAGTTGCTATTTTACTGATATTTTGAGGGTCTGTAATATCCCAAATTTGTACATTTGAATTTGCATCGCTCAACTTGAATTGACTATATGCAGCTTGCCCCAGATAATCAATATTTTGAAATTGCATAACTGACCCGCTCATTTTGAGCTGACGACGAGCATTAACTTCCAGATAATTCAAATAACCAACAGCAGTTGAAACTGGTTTTACATAAGTTACATTAAAGTTAAAGGCTTCGCTTTGAGGAGTGAAAGTAAAAATTCCTGATGAACCTTTTCCTTGTTCATAATTAGCACCATCTCTTTTTGCAACCGATAATGTTTTTGTTTGCCCGCCATTTAAACTAAGCGTAAAGCCGGATTCTGTTGAAGCTGAAGCTGCCACATCAAACCGTACAATTGTAGAATTTGTTGTAACCGGATTTGGAAAGCTAAATGGTAAATTATAAGAAGTTATATCATTAAAAGTTTCACCATAAAATTCTCTACCTGAAAGAGCTAAGTTAATCAATTCTTTCTCATGAACCTGATAATCAGTAAATTCTTCTACATAATTAATTGTAGGCGAATCCGGTAATGTGATTGATGTATCTTGTATTCTCTTTCCAACACCTGCATCTGACGTTACAAAATAATAACCATATTTTGAATATGAATTTATCACATGAGTGAACATCGATTTAGTTTTATCATACAACCACTTATTAATTCCTAATCCATAAAACAAAATATAATCACCGGCATTAAAAACACCATCAGCACCTTTATTCATATAAATTGAAACTTCGGGTAAATCATCAATTTTTGGCGAAGTAAAGCTTTGGTCTAATACATTTCCACCATATCCAAAAACACGAACATTCGTCGGATCTATCCCCATCGAAACTAAATCATCGTATGTAAGCTTGTAAACACCATTATCAACAATTCTTATTTTTACAAATTTCCCTTGTGCTAAAACAGAATTTGGTGCGTATGAATGAATAGTAGACGCAGCTATCTTTTTTGGAAGTGATGTTTGATTAATTTGTAAATCAAATGATTGCAATTTTAATATATTCCCATCCCGATTAATAAAAGGTAAGATTCTTATATCAAAATAACCGGTTCCTCGTTGGTGTAAAATATCGGTAACTATTTCGGGATTGGATGAAAAAGTATTATTCCCTATTAAAAAAGCACTTTCTTCTTTAGTGGCAGGGATATAAACAGGATTTTTCAATTCTGCTTTGTATGCATAAGTTGGATCGCAAGTTATTCTCTGATTGAAATATGGTAATCGACTGTCTGTAGGATACTTGGCTCCATCAAACGAAATAACATATATCGATGTAGAATCAATATGCCATTTTTCAATACCTTTCCAATTTAACTTATATGATGTAATCTGCTCATTTTGCGACTTCAAAGCTGAAACAAAAAAAATCAAAAACAAAAGAAATACAATTTTAATTTTCATCTATACCTTTTATTCTATAAAAAAAATGACTACCAAAATAACGTGTAAAAGAGAGATTAATTGTCAATCAATACCTAATAACATGATTACTTAACATAAAAATCAAACATCTTTTTATCAAAGATATAACCCTCTAAACGATCACCAATACTAACTTTTCCAACACCAACCGGTGTACCGGTAAAAAGGATATCGCCAATCTTGAGTGTGAAGAAACGACTCACATAAGCAATTAGTTCATTTATAGGAAAAATCATATCGGCTGAATTGCCTTGTTGAACAGTTTTACCGTTAATATCTAATCGAAACTGGATATTTTGAATATCTCCCAACTCGCTTACCGGTAAAAAATTACCAATAACTGCAGAATTATCAAAAGCTTTGCTAATTTCCCATGGTTTACCTTCAGCTTTCAGCTTTCGTTGTAAATCACGTGCTGTAAAATCTACTCCTAAACCTATTTCTGCAAAATAACGATTCGAAAATTTAGAGTCGATGTTTTTTCCCAAACGGTTGAATTTGACAATCAATTCGGTTTCATAGTGTAATTCTTGAGTGAAATCGGGGATGTAAAATGGTTTGTTATTTTTTAAAAGCGCCGAATCCGGTTTCATGAACACGACTGGTTCAGTGGGATTTTGACTATTTAATTCTTTGTTGTGTTCTGCGTAATTTTGTCCAATGGCAAATATCTTCATTTGTTTTTTTGCTGTTTTTGATTGCTAACTTGCTTTTTCTCATTTTCCTTTATCGCATTTAACCTATTAAACATTACTGCTAAATGAGCGTAAATGGAAGTATTTTGAACTATAATATTTTCGGGAACCCGAATCCGAAATGGTGTAAAATTCCAGATTGCTTGAATGCCACCGGAAATCATCATTTCGGAAACCAGTTGCGCTCTATCCACCGGCACAGTAAGAATACCAATATTAATCCCTGTTTGACGTTGAAGTTCTACAAACCGATCGACATGATGAATGGGGATTCGATTGATACTGGTTCCGGATAATTCATATTTCACATCAAAGCCCGCAACGATTTCTAACCCAAATTGCTCCAATCCGTTATCGTGCATCAAAGCACCCCCCAAACTACCAACACCAAACAAAAATGCTTTGTGAGAATTTGTAAAACCTAAAAATGTTTCAAGAATGCTGACAAGCTCTTTCACATCATATCCAACACGTGTTTTTCCGTTAATATTAACGTAGGACAAATCTTTTGCTACCATCGATGCATCAACTGCAATGTTTTTAGCAATTTGAGTGGAAGATAAACATAATTCACCCTCTTTTAAAACTAATTGAGCATAAGCCAGATACCAAGGCAAACGTCTTAAAGTCGGTTCAGGAACTTTGAATTGGGTAGATGCATGAAGATTAGACATTTCAACTCGATTTTAATAATTAACCTGCAAAAATAATCATTTTTTTCGTACTGTCGTATATGACTATCATTAAAAAACATTGAATCTGTTTTTTAGCTGTTCTATGAATTTATTATTCGGCTAAAATTGATTAACTTTGCATGTTTTATTTTTAAATTTAGAAAAATAAAAATAAAAAACGCTAAATACTTATTTTCAATAAATTATGGAGTACGATTTTAGAGAAATAGAACAAAAATGGCAAGCTTATTGGAAGAAAAACAGCACATATAAAACTGAAATTGACCAAAACAAACCGAAATATTATGTTTTGGATATGTTTCCGTATCCCTCGGGGGCAGGATTGCACGTTGGTCATCCGCTCGGATATATTGCTTCTGATATTTTCAGCCGCTACAAACGCTTACAAGGTTACAATGTACTTCACCCGATGGGTTATGACGCTTTCGGCTTACCCGCTGAACAATATGCCATCCAAACCGGTCAGCATCCGGCTGTTACAACCAAAAAAAATATCGCTCGTTATCGAGAACAATTGGATAAAATAGGATTTTGCTACGATTGGAGTCGTGAAATCCAAACCTGTGAACCCGATTATTACAAATGGACTCAATGGGCATTTATTCAAATGTTTAATTCGTATTTCTGCAACGATGCGCAACAAGCCAGACCAATTGCCGAATTGATTGAAGTATTTGAATTACAAGGAACAAAAGACTTAAATATTGCTTGTACAGTTGACTTACAATTTAATGCCGAAGATTGGAAATCGAAAACGGAAAAAGAGCAACAAGAAATTTTATTGAATTATCGCATTGCATATCTGGCCGATTTGAAAGTAAACTGGTGTCCGGCACTCGGAACTGTTTTGGCTAATGACGAAGTAAGCGAAGGCGTTTCGGTACGTGGCGGCCATCCGGTTGAACAACGATTTATGCGTCAGTGGAGTTTACGCGTTTCGGCTTATGCACAACGGTTGCTCGATGGTTTGAACACAATTGAATGGACAGATTCATTGACCGAAACACAAAAAAACTGGATTGGTAGAAGCGAAGGTGCTGAATTGAAATTCATTGTAAAAGGTCAGGATTTTAATTTCGAAGTATTTACCACCAGAGCCGATACCATTTACGGTGTAACTTTTATGGTTCTTGCTCCCGAAAGTGAGTTGGTAAAACAACTTACAACGCCTGAACAAGCCAAAGAAGTTGAAAATTATTTGGAAGCAACTAAAAAACGTACTGAACGCGAGCGGCTTGCCGATAGACGAGTTACCGGCGTTTTTTCCGGTTCGTATGCCATTAATCCGGTAAGCGGAACTGAAATTCCAATCTGGATAAGTGATTATGTGTTGGCTGGTTATGGTACCGGCGCTATCATGGCTGTTCCGGCGCATGATAGTCGTGACTATGCCTTTGCCAAACATTTCAATTTGCCAATTATTCCATTGATTGAAGGATGTGATGTGAGCGAGGAAAGTTTAGATGCTAAAGAAGGAATCATGATGAATTCCGGTTTTTTAAATGGGTTGACGGTTAAAGAAGCCATTGCGAAAGCGAAGGAATATATTACAGAAAAAGAATTAGGTCGTGTGAAAGTGAATTTCCGTTTGCGTGATGCGATTTTCAGTCGCCAGCGTTATTGGGGTGAGCCATTTCCTGTCTATTATAAAGAAGGAATGCCTTATATGCTTGATGAAAGCAAACTTCCATTGGAATTACCGGAAATTGACAAATTCCTGCCAACTGAAAAAGGCGAACCACCACTTGGTCGCGCCAAAAATTGGGAATACCTCCCCCCAACCCCCTCCGAAGGAGGGGGAGAAAGCTCCGATTCAACATTGCAAAATGATAATGCTTTGCACTCTTCCTCCCCTTTGGGGAGGGCTGGGGAGAGGTTTCCACTTGAACTTTGCACGATGCCTGGTTTTGCCGGTTCATCAGCGTATTATTTACGGTATATGGATCCGAAAAATGATAAGGCATTGGTTAGTCCGGAAGCGAATGAATACTGGCGCAATGTGGATTTATATATCGGTGGAACGGAACATGCAACCGGTCACTTGATTTACAGCCGATTCTGGAATAAATTTTTGTTTGATTTAGGTTTGGTTTGTGAAGATGAACCGTTTAAGAAACTGATTAATCAGGGAATGATTCAGGGACGAAGTAATTTTGTGTATAGATATGTTTACTATGTTGTTGAAAATGGAGAAAGAAAACCTATAAGTACAAATATCTTTTTATCGTATAATTTGGCAAAGGTTATTATTGATAAAGGTGGATTTATACCACAAAGTTTAAAAGATCTTTTCGTGAAAAATGAAATTTGTTCTATAGATATTAATAATAATTCAATATTTACAGAACAGAATGTAACCCCAATTCATGTGGATGTGAATATTGTTTCGAATGATATTCTTGATATTGAGAAATTTAAAAACTGGAATCCGGAATACAAATCGGCCGAATTCATTCGGGAAGATGGCAAATATCATTGCGGTTGGGCAGTTGAAAAAATGTCAAAATCAATGTACAATGTGGTAAATCCGGATGACATTGTCGAAAAATATGGTGCTGACACATTGCGTTTATACGAAATGTTCCTCGGCCCGTTGGAACAATCAAAACCTTGGGATACCAACGGAATTGATGGAGTTCATCGTTTTTTAAAACGTTTATGGAGCTTGTTTTATAAAGAAAATGCGTTGTTGGTAAATGATGAAAAACCAACCGCTGAAGAGTTGAAAATTCTGCATAAAACGATTAAGAAAATCACTTTTGACATTGAAAATTTTTCGTATAATACTTCTGTTTCGGCATTTATGATTTGTGTAAATGAACTTTTCACGTTGAAATGCAGCAAAAGAGAAATTCTCGAACCTCTCACTATTTTATTGGCTCCGTTTGCGCCACATATTGCTGAAGAATTATATCACAAATTAGGAAATAATATGACTGTTTGCGATGCAGTTTTTCCGATTTGCAACGAAGAATTTTTAAAAGAATCGGCTGTTAAATATCCGATTTCTTTCAACGGAAAAGTACGATTTACACTTGAACTTCCGGCTGATATGAGCAATGAAAATGTTGAAAAAACAGTTATGACAAACGAGCAAACTACAAAATATCTCGAAGGCAAATTGCCAAAGAAAGTGATTGTTGTTCCGGGGAAAATTGTAAATATTGTTTTATGATTTTCGTCACTTTTCAAATGAAAAACCAAAATGGATCTGAAATCAGTCACAAAAGACACTTGGATTAACATCAGAGAATACATTTTTATAGCTTTCGGGCTTTTAATGTATAGTGCTGCCTGGAAAGGGTTTCTACTTCCGCATCAAATTACGGGTGGCGGTGTTACCGGCATTGGAGCTATAACTTATTATGCTACAGAAATTCCAATTTCAGTTACTTTTTTTGCCATCAACTTTGTATTACTTGTAATTGCCGTCCGAACTGTTGGACTGGCTTTTAGCCTGCGAACCATTTATGGAGTTGCGGTTCTGACAATCTTTTTTGCCATTTTACCTCAAGCTGTTCCGGGTACTTTTGTTGGTGCTAACGATAATTTTATGGCTTGCGTTATCGGCGGTTTGTTAGCCGGTGGCGGAATTGGAATAGTATTTCTTTCGAATGGAAGTTCCGGAGGAACTGACATAATTGCCAAAGTAGTCAACAAATATCGGAATATTACATTAGGTCGAGTTTTGTTATATTGCGACGTTTTAATAATTTGTTCAACCTATTTCTTCGATTTTGGTAGTATTGAAAAAATCGTTTATGGTTTGACAACCATGGCCATCACAACCATTGCCGTTGATATGGTTATTAACGGTGTTAGACAATCGGTTCAGTTCTTCATTTTCTCCAAAGAATATGAAAAAATAGCAACAAAAATAAACGAAGATGTTCATCGAGGAGTTACCATTCTCGATGGTATGGGTTGGTATTCAAAAGAACCGGTTAAGGTAATTACGGTTATTGCCCGAAAAAATGAATCTATTAAAATATTCCGAATCGTAAAAGACATTGATCCAAATGCATTTATATCTCAGTCGTCGGTTATTGGTGTTTACGGTGAAGGATTTGATATAATTAAAGGTAAGTAAAAACGGTTGTTTTTCAATTATTATATGAGCGACGATTTAAAGAAAAAGATGTTGAGCGCATTGACCTGGACAACGGTCGATCGGTTTGGGCAACAAACTGTTCAGTTCGTTATCGGACTGATATTGGCACGTTTACTTTCGCCGACTGATTTCGGTTTGCTTGGAATGGTGATGGTATTTGCAGGTTTGTCTTACGTCTTGGTGGAAAGTGGATTTGGTCAGGCGCTAATTCGGAAACAAGATGCAAACGAAACCGATTTCAACACCATTTTTTATTTTAATATTTTTACGTCACTCTTACTTTATTTGATTCTGTTTTTCTTGACTCCGGCGATTGCTCAATTCTTCAACCAACCTCAACTTATTTTGCTTGGTAGAATTGTTTTCTTAGCTATTTTATTCAATGCGTTGTATTTAGTACCGCTGACGAAACTTAACAAAGAGATGAATTTCAAGATAATGGCAAAGGTCAACATTTTTTCAACGGTTTTGAGCGGAATTTGTGGAGTGGTCTTAGCTTTTATGCATTACGGAGTTTGGGCGTTGGTAACTCAGCAAGTTTTATATCAATTCCTTCGAATGTGTACGTTTCATTTGTCTGTGAAATGGAAACCTCAGTGGCTATTTTCCTTCGACGTTATTCGTAATTTTTGGAAATTTAGTATTAATTTACTTGGGACTTCAATTTTAAATGTTCTATTTAATAATCTGTATATTTTGCTTTTAAGTCGATTTTATCCAATTAAACAAGTGGGTTATTATTCACAAGCAAACAAATTAAGCGAAACATTTAATTTTAGTTTTCAAGTCGTTTTGGTTGGAAGTACATATTCTCTTTTTACTCAAATACAAAATGATGACGAACGTTTTCGACGAATTTTCAGAGAAATAGCACAAAAAACGTCCATTATTACCTTCCCCATTATGTTGGTATTGATTGCTGTGGCCAATCCATTTATTTATGTTTTGCTCTCCGCTAAATGGATGATGGCCGTGCCTTACTTTCAATTGCTCTGTTTAGCATCGCTTTTCGGGCCACTTTACGCACTCAATGTGAGTGCATTAAATTCCAGAGGTCAGTCTAAAATCACTTTTCGAATTGAACTCATTAAAAAAAGTCTGATATTCCTTTCGGTTGTTGTTTGCTTCCATTTTGGAGTAATAGCCATGCTTTCGGGCTATGCATTGGCTTGTTTTATTGCCTATCTTATTTCCATTTTATACCTTAAAAGCGACCTGAAACATTTTATAAAACATCAACTAACTGATTTTATGAGATGTATCGGGGTTGGTATTATAATAGCGGCTTGTGCATTTGGACTATCGTTTCTCATTCACAATAATTATTTACTTTTGGGAACTCAAATAGCGCTGGCAGGAATTCTGTATATTTTAAGCATTAAACTGTTTTTCAATGAATTATATAATAAATCCTATCAATTTATTTTAGAGAAAATGACATTTATCCAAAAATGGAAACAAAAATGAAAAGTATATTTCTAAATTACAACCACAAAAAATAATAAAATAATGAAATTGACTAAGATAATTGCGAATGAGATAAATGGAAAAAAAAGATTTCAGAATTTATTTGAATATTTCTTCAAAACAGCATTAGTTGGAATGAATTATGGTAATGGAAGTAATTTTAATAAAAGTGGAGAGCTATATGTGCTCAAACTCTTAAACAAGAACTGTAGTGACGAAAAAGCAATCACAATATTCGACGTAGGAGGAAATGTAGGAAATTATTCAAAAATATTAGCTGAAGTTTTTGGTAGTAAGGCTACAATTCATTCTTTCGAACCTTCAAAGAAAACATTCGAAATATTTTTAGAAACAACTAAGAATATTCAAAATATAATTCCTAATAATTTTGGATTGAGTGATACCGAAAATCATCAATTGCTTTTTACAAATAAAGATGGTTCCGGTCTTGCATCTGTGTATATGAGAAAACTTGACCATTTAGGAATTTCAATGGACAAAAGTGAGGAAATAAAATTAAGCACTATTGATAATTATTGCAAAGCGAATAATATAAATCGTATTAATTTTTTAAAACTTGATATTGAAGGACATGAACTAAAAGCATTGATTGGAGCTAAGGAAATGATTGATAGTAAGAAAGTTGATTGCATTCAGTTTGAATTTGGTGGCTGTAACATTGATTCCAGAACCTATTTTCAAGACTTTTACTCCTTGTTGAAAGATAATTATAAGATATATAGGATTTTAAAAAATGGCTTGTATGAGATACCGGCTTATTCGGAAACGCTAGAGATATTTACAACTATAAACTATTTAGCATTAAAAAAATAATTTTGATCAATATTGCAATGGCTACGTAGCAAATTTATTTGCAAAATTGTGATTATTGATATTTAGCAACAGCTATGTAATTAACATATTCATACTTTTTTTCTAACTATATTAAATCAAAAAAATGAAAAACGTATTAAAAATTATTCTTGGGGATTATATGGAATATCGAATTACTTCTTTTACAACAAAATGGTTTCCCAATAAGCACCAAACGGAAAGAATTAATCAGGAATTAAAAGAGATTAATAATCGAAAGATGTTCTACAGTTATTTTGTGAAAGAAAATGATTTATGTTTTGATGTTGGATCGAACGTTGGAAATAGGATTTCGCCTCTTTTGCAGATTGGAGCTCAGGTTGTAGCTGTCGAGCCTCAAAAAAGTTGCTTTAAAATTTTGAAACATAAGTTTGGAGAAAAAATTATAGTTGTCAATAAAGGATTAGGGGAAATTGAGTGTGTTAAAGATTTTCATATTGCAAATGCAAATACGATATCTTCTTTCTCCGAAGAATGGATTAACTCTGTTAAAGCAGATCGTTTTAGAGAATATAATTGGAATAAGGTAGTAAAAGTAGAAATGACAACTTTAGATAAGCTTATAGATTTATATTCTACGCCTGTATTTATTAAAATTGATGTAGAGGGCTATGAGTTAGACGTTTTAAAAGGTTTGACAAGGCCAGTTAAGTTTATAAGTTTTGAGTATACGGTTCCGGAACAACTCAATAAAGTAACCGAATGTATTGACCGTATAGAAGAAAATAATGCAAATATTGAATGTAATTACTCTATTGGGGAAAGTATGGTTCTATCGTTAAAAGACTGGATATCTGTTGAAGAAATGAAAAAACACATCAATACTAATAACTTTATTAAATCTAGGTTCGGTGACATATATGTAAGAATTAAAGAATAACTTTAAATATAGAATTTTTAAACATGTTTAAGAAATGGAATTTTTGTTCCATTTGCAATTTTAAAACTAAATTTTCAATTACATTTCGAAATTAAAGAATTGAATTTAATACACTTCTGTTTCCTTTTCTGTGAAATATTTACTTGAGTTATTTGAAAAAACTATAATCTTGTTTGTCTTGCTTACGTTGATGAACAAGGTGATTTATTTGAAAATGTAGAGAATACTTCTTCTCCGTTGAATAATAATTTTGGATGAAACTATGGTTGCAGAATTTTTGAATTAAAAAAAACAACTGAAATTATTGACTATGATAATGATCAGCATTTTTGGGGGTTTAGGAAACCAAATGTTTCAATATGCTTGTGGTAAGTCTGTTGCGACAAAACTTGGTGTCGAATTAAAGTTAGATGTTTCGCATTTGATTGACAGAACACTTCGGAAAGATTTTACTTATCGGGAATATGAATTAGACGTTTTTAATATTAAAGAAGAGATTGCCACACCTGAAGAAGTGCGTCAATATATTCCAAATTTATGGAACTCAAACGAGTTAATTAAGCAACTTTTTAAACTAAAAAGAATACTTCTTGGAAAAGCGTTGTATCGAGAGAGAATAAAATTCAAATATGACAAAGAAATTGATTCTCTGAAAGATAACACGTATATTTATGGGTATTTTCAGACAGAAAAGTATTTTGAAAACATTAAAAATGAACTCTTACAAAGTTTTAGATTAACTAACGAACTTAACTTGAATAATAGTTCGCTTTTAGCTAAGATAAAAAGCGAAAATGCTGTTTCTATTCATGTTCGCAGAGGTGATTATGATAAATCTCCATTTGAATTATTAGACATTCAGGATTACTATCGGAATGCAATTGAACTTATTCAAAAAAATGTGGAATCTCCTTTCTTTTATATTTTTACAAATGATTACGCGTGGGCAGAAGAAAACTTTGAACCGATAAATATTAAGAAATCAATTGTGAATATTAATAGCGAAAGTCAGTCTTTTTTAGATATGATTTTAATGAGCAATTGCAAGCATAATATCTGCGCAAACAGCTCTTTTAGCTGGTGGGGAGCTTGGTTAAACGTAACTCCAAATAAAATAGTTATTGTACCACTGAAATGGTTCAAGAATCTTGAATTAAATGAATCGACTTATGATTTAATTCCATCAAATTGGATAAAAATGTAGGCAATATCCTGCCGATTCTTGAACTACAGCGAATTCCGAATCTCAATAATTTATTCTTTGCCAATTAGTTTCCGAACTTTTTCCAGCACTTTTTCTTCTCGCAAACTGATTGTAAATAAGCCCAAAACACGTTCTCTTGCGGCTTTACCAGTTTTCATTTCCAGAGCTTGAAGAATTCCTTTTTCCAATTCTTCTACTTTTCGATGTTTAATAATTACACCAGTATCACCAATTGCATCCGGAATTCCATTAACATTTGAACCCACCGGAATACATTCCAGCAACATTGCTTCGCTCAATGTATTTGGCATTCCTTCGGTGATAGATGCTTGAACAAAAACCTTTGCCTGATTGTATTTTTGATTCAAAACATTTTGTGGACAAAAGGAAGGAATTATTTCCAAATTCGGAATTTGAGAAACCCGATAATTTTCTTCAAGCCAATCAAGAAAATTTGGATTTAATCCGATCAAGACAAAATTCAACGATTTATTGCGAGCAGCAACCTCAATAAATAAATCAAATCCTTTGTTCTTAAAATCACCAAGATGACTCATCGTGCCAACCGTAAGTACCAGATTATCTTGCTTACTGATAGCAACATCCCGATTAAATTTGGTAGAATCAATTCCATTATAAATAATCTCTATTCTCGTTTTTAGATTCGACACATAGTGCTGAATACCATCGATATGAGGATTTTCGTTGTTGTAATAATAGTTCTCATGATAAATGAGCGACTTATGATTTGCAATTATCAGACTGGTGTTTCGTAATGCATATTTCACACAATTTCCTCTGAATTTTTTTCGATAAACCCCTTTTTTTAATTCAGGATAGGAAACAGCTTCTTGTCCGCCAATAAAAATAATGGATTTCTTCCCGGTTAATTTAGCAATTAAGGCCATGATGGCTGAATGATAATCGGCAAACCAAGCTACAAAGATTACATTTGGGCGAAAGATATTCGACAATAAGTAAAAAAAAAGTTCGAAAAGTTTTATGCCAAAAATGAATTTGTTCTTATTTTGATCCATTAAAAATGGTTTCACTTCATATTCCTTTTCCAAAATTTGTTGATCCCCACGAATGAAAGATGAGTTAGCCGGTTTAATGTAAATAATGCGAGTCCTATTTTTCATATAATGATCTTATAATGTGCAATATAGTAATTCTCCATTTGAAAAAATAAATTCCTAAAGAATGATACAAAAGTAATAAATCATTTGTAAAAGCTGCTATGGCAACCCAATTGACTTATTTACTAGTAAACCATTTGATGATTTAAAATACTGGAATACAGAGTATGGTTCAAAAAAAATACAAAAAAATCAACTCAATTTATCCTATAATCATTTAACTATAAAAAGATTATCGTATCTTTGAAGTTCAAATATTGAACTCAGGTATGAAAATCTTAATTACAGGATATTCCGGTTTTATTGGAACTTATTTACAAAAACGACTGAAACTAACTCAGCATGAATTGGTATTGGCGGATATTACCAACGGAATAGATATTTGTGATTGGCAACAAGTTAAGCGGTTTGAAGGAATTGATATTGCCATTCATTTGGCCAATTTATCTTTTATTCCGGCTTCGTACAATGAACCAAAAAAATTCTACGAAACTAATTATTTAAGCACCTTAAATATGTTGGAGTTGTGTAGATTACAAAATGCCAAAATGATTTACTTCAGCTCGTACATGTACGGTCATCCTCAATATCAACCGATTGACGAAAATCATCCCATTCAAGCGTATAATCCTTATTCGCAAACAAAAGTGATTTGTGAAAGTTTATGCGAAGGATACAATCGTGATTTTAAAGTACCAATAACGATTTTTCGTCCGTTTAATATTTACGGAAAGGGTCAAAATCCTGAATTTCTGATTCCAAGTATTATTCAACAAGCTCAAAATGGTAAAATCATAATTAAAGACGACAGACCGAAGCGCGATTATATTCATGTTGAAGATATTGTTGAAGCTATTATCGCAGCAATTGATAATCAGACTGATAAATTTGAAAAATTTAATTTGGGAACAGGAAAAAGCTATTCTGTCAAAGAAATAATTGAAATTGTTCGCGGCTTTTTTAATTCGGATATCGAATATATTTGTACCCACGAAATTCGGGCAAATGAAGTCCTGGACACGATTGCTGATATTTCAAAAATTAGAAAGGAATTGCATTGGCAACCAAAGATTTCTATTCAGGATGGATTGAAAAAAATGCTTTCATTATAAAATTAATTGAAAATTCAACAAGAATGAAAAAAATATTAGTTACCGGAGCAGGTGGATTTATTGGTTCACATCTTACGGAATTGTTAGTTGAAAAAGGTTACAATGTAAAAGCATTTGTACACTATAATTCTTCTAATAAATGGGGTTGGTTGGATAGTAGCTTACTGAAAAATGAAATTGAAATTGTTTCGGGCGACATACGCGATTATGACTCGGTTTATGCTGCCATGCAGGATTGTGAAACGGTTTATCATTTGGCGGCTTTGATTGGAATTCCATATTCTTATGTTTCGCCACAAGCCTATATTAAAACGAATATTGACGGCACCTATAACGTTTTACAAGCTGCCCGTCAACAGGGAGTTGGAAAAATATTGGTTACTTCAACCAGCGAAACCTACGGAACTGCACAATATGTGCCTATCGACGAAAAACATCCAATGGTTGGTCAATCGCCCTATTCGGCAACCAAAATTGCATCCGATCAATTATCCATCAGTTATTACAAATCATTTGATTTACCCGTTAAAATTGTTCGTCCATTCAACACTTACGGTCCACGACAATCTGCTCGTGCCATAATTCCTACAGTAATTTCTCAAATTTTAAACGGCGAGACTACTTTAAAACTAGGAAACTTAAGCCCAACAAGAGATTTGACTTTTGTAAAAGATACAGCCAACGGTTTTTTTGAAATTGCTCAAACGAATGGATTGTTTGGAGAAATAACGAATATTGGAATGAGTGAGGAAATTACAATTGGCAATTTGGTTCAACTTATTGCTGACTTAATAGGTACCAAAGTGGAAATTATTTCGGATGAACAAAGGATACGTCCGGATAAAAGCGAAGTGGAAAGGTTATTTTGTAACAACACAAAATTACAAGCAAATACGAATTGGAAACCTGTTTACACACTCGAAACTGGATTAAAAGAAACTATTGATTGGATAAATAATAATCTTACTTACTTTAAATCAAATATTTACAATGTCTAAAAGAGCGATAATTTTAGCGGGTGGAAAAGGTACACGACTCAAACCGTACACCATCAGTTTGCCAAAACCATTGGTTCCGGTTGGCGACATGCCGATTTTGGAAATTATTATTCGCCAACTAACCAAAAACGGTTTTGATCATATTACCATCACCGTTAATCACATGGCTGACATTATTCGGGCTTTTTGTGGTGATGGTAGCAAATGGGGAACAAAAATTGATTATTCATTGGAAGACAAACCATTAAGCACCATGGGACCGTTAAAACTCATAAATGATTTACCGGAAAACTTTTTGGTGATGAACGGTGATGTTTTGACTGACCTCGATTTAGAAGTATTTTATAATGAACACATTAAGGAGCAAAATATATTTACTATTTCTGCTTATTCCCGCGATCAAAAAGTGGATTATGGTGTTTTGGAAGTAGGGAATGACCATAAATTAGACAATTTTGTAGAGAAACCTACAACGCGATACATTGTAAGTACGGGAGTTTACATGGCTAACAAAAAGATTCTCGACTATATTCCTGAAAATCAATTGTATGGTTTTGATCATTTGATGCTCGATTTAATAAAATTTCAACATCCGGCTACAGTGAAAGTTCATTCAGGATATTGGTTAGACATTGGCCGTCCTGATGATTACGAAAAAGCATGTAATGATTTCGAAGAAAATAAGATACTTATTTAAATTGCATCTTATTTTTGACCACTATTTCTAAGCAGTATTTTTACAAAAAGTTTAAGTAAAATCTGTTGGTTTGATGCCGCCAATATAAAGTTATTCCGCTATTTGGGCTGCAATAAAACCCTAAATTAACAAAATACAATTTGTTCCCCATGTCCCCATTGTCAACCCCAAAGCAATTTCTTAATTAGCTTTTTAGATGTCCATTTCCTCTATTTTTGAAAATTCACACACATTCCAAACGAAAAAGAAGTGGCAAAAGTGTTTATTAAAATTTCACAAACAAAAAATATAAAATAAAATCGTAGAAATGTGAAAATGATTTTGTAGTTTTGTAAGCTTAAATTCCTTAACTATAAATCAATCTGATTTTAGTTGAAATCTTCTGGCACTCTAATTATAAACTACCGACTACAAACTAATATAAGCATGTCTTTATTCCAAACACAGGTTGAACGTCAGTTTTTAGCGGGATTAACTACCGACCTCACTCCGATTTACAAAAAATACTTCGACTATTTTGGCAATCCGGCCATTCGGGCTAATATCTTAGAACTTAATGAGCAACAATATCAGGGTGAATTTATTGAGGCATTATTCGTAAATATATTAGGATATACTGCACAACCTCAACCAAATTTCAATCTTCTCCGGGAAAAGAAAAACGAAATAGATGCCAAAAGTGCCGATGCAGCTATTAGTATCAATAACCAAATAGTAGCGGTTATTGAGCTGAAAGACCATAAGACGCAGGATTTAAAGAAAATTGAAGTACAGGCTTTCGGCTACAAAAATAATCATAAGAACTGCCACTATGTTGTTACTTCCAATTTTGAACGGCTCCGTTTTTATATCGACAATGCAGTTGATTTTATAGAGTTCGACTTATTCAACCTCACTTTCGACGAATTTCGTCGATTATGGTTGTGCCTGTCTTACGAAAGTATAGCTAAGAATCTGCCTCAGGAGATTAAAAATCAATCCATCAGCAACGAAGATGTAATTACAAAGCAACTCTATAAAGATTATTCCGTTTTTAAACGACAGCTTTTTGATAGTATTGTATCGTTGAATCCCGATTTTGACAAACTGCTACTGTTTAAAAAAACGCAAAAACTTCTCGACCGGTTTTTGTTTCTGCTTTTTGCCGAAGATAAAGAATTACTTCCCGCCAATTCGGTAAAAGGTACTGTGGACAAGTGGAAAAAATTCAATGACGACCCGATGAACGATTATCAGTCGTTGTACAGTCGGTTTGTGAAGTATTTCAAACTGTTGGATGTGGGCTATAAAGATGCCAGTACTGAGATTTATGCTTATAATGGCGGTTTATTTGCCAATGATGATTTGCTGAATCAAATCAAGGTTGAAGATGCTGTGCTGTCCGATAATGTGTTGAAATTAGCTGCTTATGACTACGATACCGATGTGGATGTAAACATTCTGGGGCATATTTTTGAAAACAGTCTGAACGAAATAGACGAGATAAAAGAAATGCTCGATTCCAAGACATCCTCCTCTTTGGGGAGGTCGGGAGGGGTCTCCAAGCGGAAGCAGGACGGCGTTTTTTATACCCCGCGCTATATCACGCAATACATTGTAGAAAATACGGTTGGACGACTTTGTGAGGATAAGAAAACGGAGCTGGGTATTGGCGAAGAACTGTTTGAATACAAAACTCCTGCGAAAAGGAAAAAAGCCGTGAATGCTTTTGACGATTACCGTGAATGGCTGTTGCATATTAGCTTTGTTGATCCGGCATGTGGAAGTGGGGCTTTTCTGAACAGGACTTTAGACTTTTTAATAGCCGAACACAACTGGATAGACCGCCAGCAGGAAAAAATAGCAGGTCTTAAAGGTCATTACTCCATGGAGCTATCCAATATCGAAAACACGATTCTCGAAAACAACTTGTTTGGCGTGGATATTAACGACGAAAGTGTGGAAATAGCCAAACTATCACTCTGGTTACGTACCGCTAAACCTCACCGTAAACTCAACTCCCTGAATAATAATATCAAATGCGGTAACTCGCTGATAGACGATCCCGCTGTGGCAGGCGAAAAGGCTTTCGACTGGCATAAAGAGTTTCCGCAGGTATTTACACTCAAAGAGAAAAAGATTTGGCATGTTACGTGGGTAACACACGATACACGGACATCCGCCCGAATGATAAAGTACAAAGTCAGAGAGATGAAGCAAAATGGGGAAGGACATATTGACCGCCCCTATTATTTCGATGAAAAAGAAGCTATCGAGATAACCCGAATCATTGCTGGTATTATTGCAGAGGATGAATTCAACTGTCTGGAATACAACATTTGTAGTGACCATGTACATATCATTTTAGTATGCGATGAAGAAGAACTCCCGAATGTGGTAAGGAAACTGAAAGGAAAATCGGCTCAGAAGTTCAAAGAGTACCTCGGATTGGATAAAGAGGAGACATTCCATTTGTGGGCACAAAAGTTTGACAGAAATTGCATTACATTGAATGCAGAACTTCAAACTCTAATCAACAATATACATACAAATAGTTCCAGACATCAACTGCCCGACACCAACAAGGGGCTGCAGCCACATGCTAATTCGACATCACTTGCTAATTCCATGCTCCTTGCTGACTCGTTGCCTGATGCTGATTCCAACAAGGGGCTGCTAGCAAACTCAATACCAGATGCTGATACCAACAAGGGGCTGCAGCCCCTTGTTAATTCTACACTTACTGACTTGAATTCACTTGCTTACTCCAACTCAGAACTCCAAAATAAAATAAACTATATCCGAACAAACAGAAAAAAGCATGGATTGCCTGACATCAACAAGGAGCTGCCGCCCCTTGTTGAAAAGATGAGATGCACCACGCAATATGCCTTCCGACCTGAATATAAAGGTGGTTTTGATGTGGTGATTGGAAATCCGCCGTATGTGCAATTGCAAAGTATGGGTGATATGAGCGAGATTCTGAAAAACTGTGGTTACGAAACATTCGACAAAGGAGCAGACCTATACTGCCTTTTTACAGAAAGAGGCTATAAACTGCTGAAAAAAGGAGGATTTCAATCTTACATTATGCCAAATAAGTGGATGCTGGTAGCATACGGCAAACCATTGCGTAAATTTCTTTCTAATACAGGATTACATCAAATATTAAACTTCGGCGATATTCAGTTTTTTCAGGAAGCAACTACCTATGTTTGTGTTTTTGTAACTCAAAAAAGCAATAAATCTGAAAAAGTCAAAGTTCTGTCGCTTAATCAAAAAAACTATCATGGGGATTTTATCACCGAAGTACAAAATAATATTTACGAATATCCTTCTGAGAATTTTAGCGATACAGAATGGAGTATTCAACCATATATAGACGCTGTGAAACTTGATAAAATGAAACAAAACGGTATTGAATTAAAAGAATTGCCGGTTTCAATTTACAGAGGGATACTTACAGGTTATAACGAAGCGTTTTATATTGATGAAGAAACCAGACAAAAACTGATAGCTGCCGATCCTAAAAGTGAAGAGATTATTAAACCAATGGTGCGGGGCAGAGATATTATAAGCTATGGTTATACTGATTATGAATATCTTTTAAATGTACACAACGGAATAAAAGATAAAAATAATTTCACACTCCCAATTGACATCACTAACTATCCTGAGATTAAAAAGCATTTGGATAATTTCTATCCCATGTTATTAAAACGTGGAGATAAAGGAGACACACCTTATAATTTAAGAAATTGTGCATATCTGGATGAATTTGCCAAGCCAAAAATCATCTATCCAAACATGACATCTGTCTTTCCATTTATGTATGATGAAAGTGGAATATTGGGAAATCAGAAATGTTTTATACTTACTGCACAGGATGATTCTGTGTCACTGCTATATCTTACAGCCGTGTTCAACTCTTCTTTAGCTAAACTATGGATTTGGTATAACTGTCCGGAATTGCAGGGTGGTACCCGTGAAATCAGTAAAGTATATTTCGAACATTTCCCTGTACCGCAGGCTAACGACGAACAAACAGAAAAGTTTGAACAATCAACCAAAAACAGAATAGCCTACAACAAGGAGCTGCAGCTCCTTGTTGGGAAATTCCAGCGTATGTTCCAGCGTAAGTTTGAGTTGGAAGAGTTGCCGGGCAAACTGCAAAACTGGTACATGCTATCCTATAGAGAGTTTATAGCAGAACTTGGCAAGAAAAAAGTAAAACTTACACTCGCTCAGGAAGCTGAATGGGAAGAGTATTTCCATGCAGAACAAGCAAAAGCCCTCGAAATCAAAAAACAAATTGACGATACCGACAAGGAAATTGATAGAATGGTGTATGCGCTGTATGAATTGACGGAAGAAGAGGTGAAGATTGTGGAAGGGGTATAAAAAATGTAGAAACAATGAATTATTGGATTATAAGCAATTGCACCTAAGAAATTAGAGAAAAAAATAATCAAAAAGCATATTAACATGTCTACATTTTATGAGTTTAACAAATTTATCTTCAAATCAAGTGAGATAATCAAACAAGAACAAGAGTTTGTTTTGAACAAAATAGAAAAATGGCTAAAGAAAAATGATTTATCAAATAATTCAAAACAAATCAAACAACAAAACAATAAAGAGTTGATTGATTTAGGTACGTTTATTTGTAGTTATAATCCTGAAATTGAAATTATAGATGGATTAAGAGAAAGTCCAGACTTCATTGTTAGTTATAAAAATAAAAAAATTGGCATTGAATTACGTGACTTTTGCAATCAACATGAAATGAGAAAAGAGAATGTATTGAAAATGCTTTTTGAAAATGTTGAAAATGAAATTAAAAATGAAAATCCATATTTATTGGGATTTTTTAATGTTTCATTAAACGTTGAAGAAATTGAGAAAAAGGATTACAGTTTATTTAAAAATGAGCTTCGCAAAAAAATTTTAAAAAAGAGTGTTGAAAATAAATACATAAAATCGATTAGGGAATCCAGATATTCGAAATTACATATCTATTGTGGACAAGGTTATTGCGTAGGAGGAATAACACGAAATATGGTGTTAGATGCTATTTCAGAGAAGGAAGAAAAACTTAATAGATACCTATCTGAAAAGTTGTTCGATGAAATATGGCTTTTAAATGTAATAAATGGTGTTGGCAAATCAAGTGATTATTCTTATATAGACGATTCTTTGTTGGAATCAGAAATAAACAGTCGATTTAAAAAGATATTTATATTTGATTTTTCTAGAAAAAAAGTCATTGAGTTAAGATGCAAATATAAAGAATAGACTTTATACAAAACAAAAATAAGATAACATAGATTCATGAAAAACAACATCCAAATAAAATGTCCGAAATAAAGAAAGAACATCCGATAGAAAAAACTGTTTTGCATCCCCGAAATAAACATCGGGATCGTTACGATTTCAAACAATTGACTGCCACTTGTCCTGAATTGGGCAAATACATAAAATTGAATCCGTATGGCGATGAATCGATTGATTTTGCCAATCCGAAAGCTGTAAAATGGCTGAATAAAGCGTTGCTGAAACTTTACTATTCAATGGAATACTGGGATATACCGACCGGTTATCTGTGTCCACCCATTCCGGGAAGAGCCGATTACATTCATCATATTGCCGATTTATTAGAAAGTTCAAATAATGGAAAAATTCCTTCCGGCTTTAACATAAAATGCATGGATATCGGTGTTGGTGCCAGTTGTATTTATCCAATAATTGGCAATAAAGAATATGGTTGGTCTTTTATCGGTTCTGATATTGACAAAGCGGCATTAGAATCTGCACGAAAAATTATTCATTATAATGCATTCCTAAAACGAAATATTGAACTTCGCTTTCAGGAAAATCCGAATGATATTTTTCACGGCGTAATGGAACGCAACGAGCCGATCGATCTGGTTATATGCAATCCTCCGTTTCACGCCTCATTGGAAGAAGCACAAAAAGGCACACTTCGGAAGTTGAGCAGTTTGAATCACAAAAAAATAATCACTCCTTCGTTAAATTTTGGAGGTCAAAGCAATGAATTGTGGTGCGAGGGTGGTGAAGAAAGATTTGTTCGGAATATGATTCGGCAAAGTAAACAGTTTTCTGCAAACTGTTTTTGGTTTTCAACTGTTATTTCTAAACAATCCCATTTAGATGGCATTTACGAAGCATTGAAACATGTAAATGTTGTTGAAATCAAGACCATTCCAATGGCTCAGGGAACAAAAGTGAGTCGCATCGTTGCCTGGACGTTTCTGAATCAGGCACAACAGAAGAAATGGATTGAAACAAGGTGGAATGCACTTTAATTGATACGTTTATGAAATTCTTTACAACAGATCAAATTCGTCAGCTCGATCAATATACGATTAAGCATGAACCGATTGCTTCCATCGATTTAATGGAACGTGCCGGAGATGGATTGTATTGGAAGTTTCTCGAAAAACTTTCTTATCAGCAATCTGTTAGCGTGTTAGCAGGACCCGGAAATAATGGCGGAGATGCGTTGGTTTTGGCACGTAAGCTTTTGAACACAGGCTTTCCGGTAAAGGTAGTTTTATTGCATACCGGAAAACTTTCTACCGATTGCGAAACAAACCGACAACGATTGTTGGAGAAATTTCCTGACAGTTTAATTGAATTAGAAAACGAATTTGTTGCTCCTGAAATTTCTGACAAAACTCTTATTATTGATGGACTTTTTGGTTCAGGTTTGAGTCGTCCGCTTTCAGGATTTTTCGTTGAAGCGATTGAATGGATTAATAATACTGGTTGTGAGGTGGTTTCTATTGATATTCCGTCCGGTTTAAAAGGGGAAGACAATACTGATTTATCGAAACCCATTGTTAAAGCATATTACACATTTACGCTGCAATTTCCGAAACTCGCTTTTTTGTTTGCCGAAAATGCTGTATTCGTCGGTAATTGGGAAATTATTGATATTGGAATTCATCCGGAAGTCATACGACAATCTTCGAGCAAATTCTTCTATCTAGAAGAAACAGACATTGCTCCCTTATTAAAAAAACGAACGAAATTTTCGCATAAAGGCACTTTCGGTCATGCGTTTATTGTAGCCGGAAGCAAAGGTATGGCAGGTGCATCGGTACTTTCAGCAAGTGCAGCTTTGCGGATTGGGGCCGGTTTGGTTACTGTTCATGGGCCGGAATGTAATCGTACAATTGTTCAAACTGCTATTCCCGAAGCTATTTTTCAATCGGATATTCAAACAGATTTTATTTCTGAAGTTCAAAAGGTTGAAAAGTACAATGCCATAGCAATTGGTCCTGGAATTGGAACGCGTGAAGAAACCGCTGTAATGATTGAAAATCTTCTTAAGGAACTTGATAAACCTTGTATTCTCGATGCTGATGCGCTTAATATTGTCAGTCTTGAAAAAGATTTACTTAAACTTATTCCAAAAAACAGCCTGTTAACTCCTCATCCAAAAGAGTTTGAACGTTTATTCGGCAAATGCAATTCTTCCTACGAACGAATGATTAAAGCTCAAAAAGTAGCACAGGATTATGAACTGATCATTGTTTTGAAAGGTGCTCACACAATTATTGCGTTACCGGATGGGAAACTATTTTTCAATAGTACCGGAAATTCAGGTATGGCAACAGCCGGCTCGGGTGACGTACTCACAGGAATTTTAGCCGGATTATTGGCACAAGGTTATACCCCTGAAGAAACAGCCCAAATTGGCGTTTTTCTCCACGGTCGTGCCGGCGATTTGGCTTTGGTAAATGAATCGGAAGAATCTCTTATTGCCGGCGATATAATTTGTCACATAGGCGAAGCATTCCAATCGGTAAAATCGTGATTTAGCACCTACTGACGTTAAAGAAACCCATTTTCTACGAATATTTGATTATTTTCGATGACTTATCGAACAAAAAACTATTACTTTGCATTCAATTAATAGACCTATTAAATAAAATAATTAAACATGGATATTAAGAATGAACAATCAATGGAACAAGCCATTTTGGAAACAGCCGAAAGGATTTTTCTTGAAAAGGGTTTTGCCTTGACCTCTACAACTGAAATTGCAAGAGAAGTCGGTTGTAATCAAGCTCTTGTTCATTATTACTTTAGAACTAAAGATAATTTGTTCAATACTATTTTCGAACAAAAATTCAAGATGTTTTTTGAACTTGTATTTAATTTGGAGAAACTCGAAGAATTGTCTTTTTTAGATAAATTAAAACACATTATTGAATCGCATTTCGATATGGTGAGGTCAAATTCAAAGCTTCCGTTATTGATTATCACAGAATTCTCAAGACGGCCGGAACAGCTAAATATCTTAAAAGAAAAACTTCAGGCAATTCCCGAAAGATTGTTTGAAAAACTTAATGCCGAATTAGATGCCGAAATTGTAGCAGGTCGCATTCGACCTATCAGTTTGATGGATTTAATAATGACAACAGTATCCCTTAATATTTCACTTTTCCTACTTATGCCCATTGCCGGCGAAATAATTTCTTTGAACGAAATTCAAAGACAATTTGTTGTTGAACATCGTAGAGAGGAACATGTAACTCTGATTTTAAATAGTTTAAGACCATAACTCCGTAATATTATAATTCAAAAATATGAAAAAACAGATTTTATTCATTTTACTGGCCATTGTCGGTTCTCTGAGTTTAAACGCTCAAAGTCTGACTATTGAAACTTGCCAGGAAAAAGCCAAAGCCAACTATCCGTTGGTAAAACAGTACGGACTGATTGAACAAACGGCCCAATACAACATCAGCAATGCCAACAAAGGTTATTTGCCACAATTAACTCTTTCGGCAAAAGCTACTTATCAATCGGCTGTGACTGAAATACCGTCCAGTTTAGGCGATGTTTTATCGAAATTGACAGGAAAACCTTTCTCATTCCCTTCATTGGCAAAAGATCAATATCAGGCTGTCTTGGAAGCTTCACAGCTTATTTGGGATGGAGGGGTGATTTCATCACAAAAGAAAATAACAAATGCGGGCACTCTGGTAGAAAAACAAAAGTTGGAAGTTGATTTGTATGCTTTAAATGACCGTGTTAATCAGTTGTTTTTTGGCATCTTATTACTAGATCAACAGTTAAATCAGAATACAATTTTAAAAAATGATTTAACTGTGAATTATAATAAAGTCTCTGCATTGATAAAAAATGGTATCACGTATCAGGCAGATTTGGATGCAATTAGTGTAGAACAAATTAATGCCAACCAACGTGAATCTGACATAAAAAACTCCATAAAAACTTACAGCATCATGCTTTCAGCATTAACCGGTCTAAGCATAACCGATCAAACAGTTTTGACTAAACCGGAAATTGATCTCTCGGTTCTGAAAGAAGATACAAATCATCGTCCGGAACTTGGATTATTCGATGCACAAAATAAATTGTACGAAAGTCAGAAATCACTGTTAACCGCTTCAAATTTACCTAAAATTGGAGCATTTGTACAAGGTGGTTACGGGCAACCCGGATTAAATATGTTCACAACCGGATTTTCACCATTCTATATCGGAGGCATTCGGTTTTCGTGGAATATTAGTGGTTTATACAGTCAAAAAAATAATATAAACAAACTGGATTTGAGTAAAAAAACGGTCGATGTTCAGAAAGAAACTTTTCTTTTCAATAATAATTTGATTACAAAACAAGAACAGAACGATATTGAGAAACTTCAACTGACACTGACAAACGATGAAGAAATAATCCGGTTGCGTGAGAATATTAAAAAAGCCACTTCTTCTAAACTGGATAATGGAACTGCCACAGTAAATGATTTAGTTCGTGATACCGATGCTGAAAACCAAGCCAGACAACTAAAATCGTTTCATGAAATTCAACTACTTATGACAATTTACCAGATAAAAAGCAATATAAACAACTAATAAACATATACTTATATGAAAACAAATTCAAAAAACAAAACACTGAAATATAAAATTTTGTTAGCTATTGCACTTTTCGCCGGCTTTACTTCCTGCAAAAAATCGGATAGCAATTACGATGCAGCCGGAACATTTGAAACAACCGAGGTTACTGTTTCATCCGAAGGAGCCGGAAAACTACTGACTTTTGATGTGGAAGAAGGCCAGGAGCTGCAAGCCGGTCAGACCGTTGGTTCAATAGACAGCGTGCAACTTTACCTGCGCAAAAAGCAATTGCTGGCAACCGGTAAATCAATTCAGGTCCGCCGTCCTGATGTTCAGAAACAAATTGCAGCCATTGAACAACAAATTGCAACCGCCAAAACAGAGAAAAGACGAGTGGAAAATTTATTAAAAGCAAATGCGACGAATCAAAAACAATTGGATGATATCAATGCACAAATTGCTGTTCTCGAAAAACAACTTGACGCACAAAAAACAGCTTTAAACAGTACCAATCAAGGAATTACCGAAGACAATGAAGGCATTAAACTTCAAGTGGCACAAATTGAAGATCAATTGCAAAAATGCCACGTTGTAAGCCCAATAAGTGGAACCCTATTGGTAAAATATGTAGAAAAAGGCGAACTGGTTATGCCCGGAAAAGCACTTTTTAAAATTGCGGACACTGAAAATATGATTTTGCGGGCGTATATTACTTCCAACCAGTTGAGTCAACTTAAAATTGGTCAAAAAGTAAAAGTTTCTTCCGACTTTGGTGCAGATAAAACGCGTAACTATACCGGAACAATAGCCTGGGTTTCGAGCAAAGCTGAATTCACACCCAAAACCATTGAAACCCGTGACGAACGTGCCAATCTGGTTTATGCAGTTAAAATCAACGTAAAAAATGATGGATTTTTGAAGATTGGAATGTATGGAAACGTAAAATTCAATTGAAAGTTGACAATTATTTTTTGTTTAAACAAAACTAAATGAATATATCAGATAACAATCCTCCAATCGCCATTCACTGCGAATCTGTCAGCAAAAAATACGGAAAGATTCATGCGCTGAAAAACATAAACTTTGACGTAAAACGAGGCGAGATTTTCGGAATTATTGGCCCGGATGGTGCCGGAAAAACGACTTTGTTTCGGATTCTTACGACACTGATTCTGGCTGATAGTGGAATTGCAACCGTTGATGGATTTAATGTGGTAGCCGACTATAAAGAAATCCGCAATCGGGTTGGATATATGCCCGGAAGGTTCTCGCTATATCAGGATTTGACGGTAGAAGAAAATCTGGAATTTTTCGCAACGGTTTTTAATACCACCATCGATGAAAATTATGAACTAATTAAAGACATTTATATTCAAATTGAGCCTTTTAAAAAGCGCCGGGCAGGTAAACTTTCGGGCGGAATGAAACAAAAACTGGCGTTGAGTTGTGCGTTGATTCATAAACCTTCCGTTCTTTTTCTGGACGAACCGACTACCGGCGTCGATCCTGTTTCGCGAAAGGAATTCTGGGGAATGCTCCAAAAACTGCGCGAACAAGGTATTACCATTCTGGTTTCAACGCCTTATATGGACGAAGCAAGCCTGTGTGACCGCATTGCGTTGATTCAAAACGGGCAGTTTTTGAGAATTGACACTCCGGAAAATATTGTCGGACAATTTGCCGATATACTTTGGGCAGCAAAAAGCGATAATATGCATAAATTGTTGGAAGATTTGCGCAATGACGAGCAGGTGAAAAGCAGTTTTGCGTTTGGAAATTCGATACACGTGACAGTTGAAAATGGACAATTGACAGTTGACAGTTTGAAGAAATATTTAATTGAACGCGGTCATAACAACATTGAAATTCAACCAATTGAACCAACTATTGAAGATTGTTTTATGGAATTATCCAACACACAAATTTGAGAGGAAGAAAAATGGATACAGTAATAAAAGTTGAAAATCTAACCAAACGTTTCGGCGATTTCACAGCAGTCGACAATATCTCTTTCGAAGTAAAACGGGGTGAAATTTTCGGATTTTTAGGAGCAAATGGAGCTGGCAAAACCACGGCTATGCGTATGCTTTGCGGACTGAGCATTCCCACTGAGGGAAAAGGAACTGTTGCGGGTTACGACATTTTCAGACAACCTGAACTGGTCAAGAAAAGCATTGGATACATGAGTCAAAAATTTTCATTGTACGAAGATTTAAAAGTTTGGGAAAATCTCGAACTATTTGGTGGAATTTATGGCATGTCCGACAAAGACATAAAAATAAAAACGGATGAATTAATGGTGCGTTTAAATTTTGAAGAAGAACGAGATCATCTTGTAAAATCCTTACCATTAGGATTTAAACAAAAGTTGGCGTTTTCAGTTTCAATATTTCATCATCCGCAGGTTGTATTCTTGGACGAACCAACCGGTGGCGTTGACCCCATTACCCGCCGTCGTTTTTGGGAAATGATTTACGATGCAACAGCAAGTGGAATAACCGTTTTTGTAACAACACATTATATGGATGAAGCCGAATATTGCGACCGTGTTTCCATCATGGTAGACGGAAGAATCGAAGCATTGGATTCGCCAGCGAACCTGAAAAAGACATACAACGCAAAAAACATGGACGAAGTTTTCCAGCAGTTAGCCAGAAAGTCCACTCGTAAAGCCGATTAATTATGAAACAACTATTTTCATTTATCCGAAAGGAATTTCATCATATATTAAGGGACAAAACCACCGTTATGATTTTGTTGTTAATGCCTGTCATCCAGATTATTTTGTTTGGTTTTGCTTTGTCGCAGGAAGTAAAAGACACAAAGGTTGTCGTTTTGGCAAACACAAGCGACGATGCAACACGGCGAATTATTGACAGGGTTGATGCCAGTGAATATTTCGATGTGGCAGTTGTGGCGCATAATTCCAACGATATTGACGCCGCCTTCCGCGATGGAAAAGCAAAACTCGCCATGGTTTTCGAAGATCATTTTTCAGAAAACCTGAAACACACCGGTAAAGCTCATATTCAGCTCATTGCCGATGCCACCGATCCGAATGCAGCAACTTCGTTTATGTTTTATGCCAGCAATATTATTACCAATTATCAGCAGGATTTGTCGCCGACTCAAACGAACAGCGGTTTGATAATGCCCGAAGTAAAAATGCTTTACAATCCGCAAATGAAAAGTGCGTTCAACTTTGTGCCGGGCGTTTTGGGAATGATTATGATACTGATTTGCGCCATGATGACTTCCATTGCCATCGTGCGCGAAAAAGAAATGGGAACGATGGAGATTTTATTGGTATCGCCCATGAAACCCATTTATACCATTTTGTCGAAAATCGCACCTTATTTCGTACTTTCCGTTATCAACTTCGCCACCATTATGTTGCTTTCGGTTTTTATACTGAAAGTGCCTATCGCCGGAAGTTTCATTAGTTTATTGACAGTTTCGTTACTTTATATTTTCGTGGCACTTTCGCTTGGGTTGCTTATTTCAACACTCACCAGTTCGCAATTAGCTGCCATGTTGATTTCAGGTATGGGATTGATGATTCCGGTCATGTTGCTTTCGGGCATGATATTTCCGGTGGAGAACATGCCAGCATTTCTACGGTTTTTGTCTAACTTCGTTCCGGCACGATGGTATATCGATGCGGTGAAAACAATTATGATAAAGGGACTTGGTATCAGTTCTGTGTTGAAAGATGTTGGCGTTTTGGTGTTGATGGGAACTGTTTTGGTAACTATCAGTTTGAAGAAGTTTAAAGTGAGGTTGGAATAAAGTTGGAAGTAAGTAATTGGTAGTATGTAGTTTAAAAAAGTCAATTGTATGATAAAATATCTTCTGAAAAAAGAGTTCAAACAAATCATTCGGAATCAGTTTTTGCCGATAGTGATTTTTATATTCCCGTTATTGGTACTGCTGGTTTTCCCATGGGCAGCAAGTTACGAAATACGAAACCTGAATTTAAGCGTAATTGACAACGATCATTCTTCCTATTCGCGACGTTTGACACAAACGATTATTTCATCGAATTATTTCAGACTTACTGATCAATCGGACAGTTACAATCAGGCTTTGAAAAGCATTGAGAAAAACAAGGCAGATATTATTCTGGAAATTCCGAAAAATTTTGAGAAAAGCATCATCAACCGCGAAGGTACAAAAGTGATGATTTCGGCAAATGCGGTAAACGGAATGAAAGGCGGCATTGGAATGACCTATCTTTCGAGCATTATCGGCGATTTCAATGCAATGCTGGTTTCCGAATTATATCCCGAAATGGCAAGCAGCAGTTCGTCCATTATTCAAATCGACCCACAATACCGCTTCAATAAAAATCTGAATTATCAGGTATTTATGGTGCCGGCGCTTATGGTTATGATTCTGACCTTACTGTGCGGATTTTTGCCTGCAGTTTCTATTGTTTTCGAAAAAGAGATAGGAACAATGGAACAAATTAATGTGAGTCCGGTTCCCAAAATAACCTTTATTCTGGCTAAACTGATTCCATTCTGGCTTATCGGATTCATAGCCATCACTATTGGTTTTACGGTTGCCTGGCTGGATTACGGGTTGATTCCGTTGGGACATTTCTACATAATTTACACTTTCGCGGCAATTTATATTTTCGCCATTTCGGGCATGGGAATCGTGATTTCGAACTATGCACAAACACTTCAACAAGCGGTGTTTATTGTATTTTTCTTCATGATGCTGTTTATCATGCTCAGCGGACTTTACACGCCGGTGGACAGTATGCCCAATTGGGCACAATGGATTGCGGCTTTTAATCCGCTCAAACATCTGATGATTGTCATGCGGTCAATTTATCTGAAGGGCAGTAATTTCACTCAGCTTGGCGGAGAACTGGCTGCTTTACTTGGATTTGCGCTGGCATTTAATACGTTAGCTGTATTGAGTTACAAGAAAAGTAATTAGAACATAATTTTTCCGATCAGATATTTTGTAAATAGACTTCAATTGCCTTTTTAACCGAACCATGAACAAGCAGAATATTTTTTGCTTGTTCGTATTCCAATCCTAGCTCTTCAACAAGCATTCTGGTTCCCCGATCGATTAATTTTGCATTAGAAAGTTGCATATTCACCATTTTGTTTCCTTTTACCCTACCTAATTTTATCATGGTCACTGTTGTTATCATATTCAATACCAGCTTTTGCGCTGTTCCTGATTTTAACCGGGTGCTTCCGGTAACGAACTCAGGTTCAACAATTACTTCAATTTTAATTTCAGCTTCTTGAGCAATCGGTGAATCAGGATTACAGGATACCGATGCCGTCAGGATTCCTTTTGCCCTGGCATTTCTTAATGCACCAATCACATAAGGAGTTGTTCCAGAGGCAGCAATTCCGATCACTGTATCATTCTGATTCACATTATGTTGTTGCAATTCTTCCCAGCCTTTATTGATATCATCTTCTGCATTTTCAACCGGATTGCGTAATGCACGCTCGCCACCGGCAATCAAGCCAACCACTAAATGTGAAGGCATTCCAAAAGTTGGAGGAATTTCAGAAGCATCTAACACACCCAATCGCCCACTTGTGCCGGCTCCCATATAAAAAATCCGACCTCCGAGTTTCATTCGTTCAACTATTCTTTCTATCAACCTTTCAATTTCAGGAAGCACTTTGGCTACGGCCAAAGGCACTTTTTGGTCTTCCTCATTCATTTCAACGAGCAATTGATTGATAGATTTTTTATCTAAATTATCGTGAAGCGAATTTTGTTCTGTGATTTTTAAAAATGCCATAGTATTAATTTTTATTATAACTATATAATATTGATATACTTCACTTTGAATGATATTTTACTAATCCATCCATGGGACTTTGTATAATTTGGGAAATTACAATTCCCCGTTCTGAAGCTACAATTTCGAGGGTATCACGGAAATAATAAGCTATTGAGCCGATAAATCCGACTTTCCTATCTTCCAACGGATATTGCATCACGTTGCGAACAAAAAATGCATCTAAACTATCAAAAACAAGATTAAAAATGGTCGGTTCTTCAATATGATCCAATAAAAACGGTGTGAATTTCGCTAAAAACCGATTGGGGAAAGGCTTTTTATATACATTTTCGAGAATAATGGACGGGGTTAATTTATACTGATTCAAGAACTTTTCTTTTAATTCTACAGGAAGTTGATTTTTCATGCAATCAGCCACAAAAAGTTTTCCCAATACGGCTCCACTGCCTTCATCGCCGAGTATAAAACCAAGTGGTGATACATTTTCAACAATTTCTTTTCCATCGTACAGACAAGAATTAGAACCGGTTCCGAGGATGCACGCAATTCCTTTTTCATGCTGAAACAATGAACGTGCAGCTCCCACCAAATCACTTTCAATTTCAATTGAGGAATCCGGAAAATGTGCTGCCAAAGCCTGTTTTACCAATTGTTTCTTTTCGGGAAAAAAACATCCGGCTCCATAAAAGAACACAGCATCTACCCGTATTTTATCCAACTCGGGTAATAACCCGAATTCAATTTCATCCGAAATTTCTACTTCGGTCTGATAAAACGGATTAATACCTTTTGTGAAAACTTCTTTTACCACAAAATGACCATCTGCTACACACCAATGCGTTTTGGTCGATCCACTATCAGCAATTAATATCATAATTCTAATTTTAAAAATCAAAAAAAACATAATAATACACAAAGATAGGATATTTTTTTATTTATTCTATCTTTGACATACCAATTGAAATTTCGGAATTTAGTCGTATTTTTGACAACTGAAAAATAAATAATAATCCCCATGAAAAAAATCAATTGTTTCTTAGCTTGTAACGATACAGCTCAAACCGAAAAAACCGTTCAACAAATCATCCACTCACCGCTCGTAAATGCCGTTTATCTTCTTGTAAAAAAAGAGTGTAATATTACTATTGACGGTTGCCAAACAATAGAAATCGATTCAATTCAAAGCAGCGAAACCATAAAAAAAATAACCGAAAAATCGGACACGGCTTATTCGCTTATTTATACCAAAGATACTACTCTCGAATTGGGGCAGTTTGCCCTTGAACGTTTTTTCCTCATTGCCGAAGATACTCAGGCAGGGCTAGTTTACTCCGATTATTACGAAATAAAAGACGGACTTCGTTCCAATCATCCGGTAATCGATTATCAGGAAGGCAGTCTGCGAGACGATTTCAACTTTGGTTCAGTGCTGTTTTATAATACTGAATTCTTGAAAGAAGCCGATGATGAGACAACCGAAAACTATCAATTTGCCGGATTATACAATCTCCGGTTGAAAGTCTCCCAACAAGCCGAGCTGGTTCATATCAATGAATATCTTTATTCCGAAGTAGAGTTCGACACACGCAAAAGTGGTGAAAAGCAATTCGATTACGTGGATCCGAAAAACCGTTCTGTACAATTGGAAATGGAGGCTGCTTGTACCGATCATTTAAAGAAAATCGGTGCATATCTGGCTCCAGATTTCAAAAAAATCGCATTCAATGAAAGTAATTTTCCGCTGGAAGCTTCGGTGATAATTCCAATTAAAAACCGGGTACGAACAGTGGAAGCTGCCATTAAATCAGTATTGATTCAAAAAACAACTTTCGCATTTAATCTGATTATTATTGATAATTTCTCCACCGACGGGACTTCAGAACTGATTGAAAAATATGCCAAAAAAGACAGTCGGGTTATTCACCTAATCCCCGAACGAACGGATTTAGGCATTGGCGGTTGCTGGAACGAGGGCGTACAACATAGCACTTGCGGGAAATTTGCAGTGCAACTCGACAGCGATGATGTTTACCAGGATGAAAATACGCTACAATCCTTAGTCAATGCCTTTTACGAACAAAACTGCGCTATGGTCATCGGTTCGTACACCATGACCAATTTCAAAATGGAAACTATTCCACCCGGATTAATTGACCACAAAGAATGGACTGCAGAAAACGGAAGAAACAATGCATTACGCATCAATGGTCTGGGTGCACCACGGGCTTTTTATACGCCGGTTCTTCGAGATATTAAAGTCCCAAATACCAGTTATGGTGAAGATTATGCGTTGGGATTACGAATTAGTCGCGAGTACCAGATTGGACGTGTTTATCAGTCGCTATACCTCTGCCGCCGTTGGGACGAAAATTCCGATGCTTCGCTCGATGTTGTAAAAATTAACGGCCATAATTTGTACAAAGATAAAATTCGAACGATTGAATTAAAAGCAAGACAAAACCTTGTAAAGAAATCAATTATACGATAAACCCAAACAGTTAATAATTTACAATTATTTCATCAAGTTATCATTATTAAATTTAACGGAACGATTCTTGTTATTTGAGGAAGCATAATTTAAAATTAAAGTATCATGAAAAAGACATTCATTACCGGTTTTATTTTTTGTTTTTTCTTAGCAGTATTATCTTTTAATACTTCGGCCCAAGAGTATAAATACGATATCAGCAAGTATTATACACCTGATATTGTGCGTAACAGTCTGGATTTAAACTTCAACACCGGTAGCTCTTTTAATAATTCGAAAAATAAAGTTGACACCACCCGTACAACTTATTCAACTCAAATGGGTGGAACGATAACTCCAAATTTTGTGACTTACGTCAATACACGCAAGCGAATTTCAACATTGCAAATTAACGGTCAATTTAGTGGACGATATTACAAAAGCGGAGTTGTGGATCAAAGTAACGACTACAAAAATTCTCAAACCAACAACTATCTTAATCTGAGTTATTCAAATCGTTTTTACAATTCATCAAATCAATTCCTTTCGATTGGAATTACTTCAAACTTTCAGGCAGATATTACCAACTGGACTCAGGAACTAAATTCAACCACTTCCAAAGCTTCTAGTAAAAATTATGTTCTGAATATTATACCTGCAGTAGGGATAGGTATTGGCAGAGTAGAATCGGTGGAAGATGCCCGTCAGGCTATTTACATTCTGGATGATTTGTCAAAAAGAGGAGTCTTAACCCGCCAGTTGAATAATAATGAAATTTTTCAGTTATCTCAACTTATATCGCATGTAAAAAACAAACGTTTCCTCGATTCCCGTTTACATTTGATGGACGAAATTACTTCGGTGGATTCGTTTTTTGTCAGCAACAAATTGCTGGACAAATCAGGCGCTCCTTATTTTACATCTTTATACGATAACTGGCAATATGGAGCGTTGTATAGCAGAAAATCGGGACAATCATTTGAAATTAATTTTACACCATCATATTACTGGAATTACGAGGAAGATAACCCTATTGATACTACTTTTACAGGCAATTTGAAACAACACTATTTAAGAGGGGCTTTATCATTGACATACACGTACGAAAAACCGGTTAATTTGAATTGGCAGCATTCAATATCTGCATCTCTAAGAGGACAGACAAGCTTCAATAATACCAGACGTATATCTGGAAATTACTATGATCAATATGGAATGAGCGATATTTCATCACAGAACCAATATGATAACCGGTCTGTTAATCTGGCTGGAAGCTACACATTGGGATTTTATCCAAATACAAGAACTTATTTCAGGGGAAATGTGTCACAGAATTTTTATTTGCAATATTCTAAAGATTTAGATACTAATTTAAGCAGTTGGAATAAATCATTCCTTTCTAGAACTAGTATGTCCTTTTCTATATTTTATTATTTCTCTCCTCAGTTACAATTATCTGCAGGAGTTAATCTGGAGAACGACTACACGGGTTTAGAATCAACCAATTATAATGGATTATCAGCCGGAATTAATGGTGCGTTAAGCTATTCATTCTTCTAAATCAGTATAACCAGAAAATTGATGAATTAAATTGATACTTTTAATGGACAAATTAAATGCCCGCGTAAAATCCTTTTTCACGAGTAAGTTTCCAACTGGGAACTTACCTGTGTGAATTAAGAAGGTCTGTAAAATTTGTGTCCGTAAGTTTAATTGCCTGTCAAAAAGATCTTTTTTATGCACTTTAAACGTCTTTTTCTAAAATTCATCAACACAAAAATTCAGAATACATCCTAAAACCTAAATTTATTTTTTACTTTTGCCCTGTTTTTTTTTCAAAAAACAAATCCATCTTTTTTCTTACCCTTTTTAAACTAATAATTTAATTATCATTTTCATGAAAAAACTAATGATTCTTTTGCTTTCACTCAGCTTATTTGCCGGATTAAAAGCCGACGAAGGTATGTGGATGCTGCCTTTAATTCAAAAATTAAACATCCAAAAAATGAACGGGTTGGGATTAACGCTTACAGCCGAAGACATTTACAGCGACAAAAACGTGAGTCTAAAAGATGCAATTATTATTTTCGGAAATGGGTGTACCGGAGTTATGGTTTCGAATCAAGGACTGGTTTTCACCAATCACCATTGCGGTTACGATGCTATTCAAAAACAAAGTACAATAGAACACAATTACCTGAAGGTTGGATTTACTGCCGAAAAACAAACTGACGAAATTCCGTGTGCTGGATTGACTGTACGCTTTTTGGTAAAAATTCAGGATGTTACCGAGCGCATTGTTTCACAATTGCCCGACACCTTGCTTGGAAGCAAACGTACTGATAAAGTTGATTCTATTTCGAAAGTTATTCAAAAAGAAGCACAAAAAGGGACTGATTATTCAGCCAGAGTACGTTCTTTCTATTCGGGTAACGAATTTTATTTATTTGTTTATCAGGAATTCAGCGATATTCGTTTTACTTTTGCTCCTCCTACTTCAATCGGTAAATTTGGCGGCGATACAGACAATTGGATGTGGCCGCGTCATACCGGTGATTTCTCTGTTTTCCGAGTGTATTGTGCACCCGATGGCAAACCGGCAAAATACTCCAAAGATAATGTTCCCTATTCTCCCAAACGATTTGCAACAATTTCAAATCAGGGTTATCAACCGGGTGATTATACCATGATTTTAGGAAATCCGGGCATGACAACCCGCTATTTATCATCGTGGGGAGTCAATAACCGCATAAAAGCTTCAAATCAGGCACGTATTGATGTTCGTGGAGTAAAACAAGACGTTTGGCATTCGTTTATGCGTACTGACGAAGCTATCAATATTGCTTATGCAAGTAAGTTTGCGCGCAGTTCCAATTACTGGAAAAACAGCATTGGAATGAATAAAGCCATTGGCAAGTTAGGAGTAATTTTCCAAAAACAAGAACAGGAAAAAGAATTTGCTGCCTGGGTAAATGTTTCATTCGAGCGTCAGATAAAGTATAAAAATGTGTTGAAAACACTTGAAGATGGTTATGGTAAAATCTATCCATACAGTCGCTCAATAAATTATCTAATGGAATCGCTTCAGAGTGGGGTTGAAATGCCACGTATTGCTACTCAGGTGGAAAAATTAATTAAAAAGAATCTGTCTCAAGATTCCTTGTTGATTCAAACCACCGAAATTTATAAAGATTATTATCCGGTAGTTGATCAGGCAACGATGGTAGCCATGTTGGATATATATAAAAAATCGGTTGACGCAAATGCTTTACCCGAATTTTACAATGTCATTCAAAAGAAATACAAAGGCGATTTTGTAAAATATGCAAAGTTTGTGTTTGAGAAATCTGATTTCAGCACGTTAGAAAAAATCACAAAAGCGATAAAGAGCAAGAAACTTGACTTTTCAAAAGACCCGGTTATTGTCTTCGCACGGGAAGTCAGAAAAACCATGGAAACTATCCGTAGCGACGAATATACGAAAACCAATGAACAAATACGTGATACCGAAAGGCTTTACGAAAACGGAATCAAAGCAATGGCTGCAGAAACAGGAAAACCAATGTATCCGGATGCAAATTCGACCATGCGTCTTACTTATGGAAAAGTAGGCGGATACAAACCTGCAGACGCTGTAGATTATAAATATTATACCACAACAAAGGGAATTCTGGAAAAAGAAATTCCTGGTGACGAGGAATTTGATGTTCCCCTAAAACTTAAAGAAGCTATTCAGGAGAATAATTACGGAGCTTATCTCGACAAGAAAACAGGCGAAATGCATATTGCTTTCCTTAGCAACAACGACATTACCGGTGGAAATTCAGGCAGCCCGATTTTCAATTCCAAAGGCGAATTGCTTGGACTTGCATTCGACGGAAACTGGGAAGCCATGAGTGGTGACATAGTTTTCGAACCCGATTTACAACGAACTATTTCAGTTGACGTTCGCTATATTCTATTCGTGATGGATAAAGTTGGCGAGGCAAAAAGATTGATTGATGAATTAAATATCAAATAATCTTCATATTGACTGAACTTTCGCAAACAATCAAATAAAGTTTGCGAAAGTTCATTAATATTATAAATCAATAAATTGTAAATCACTTCAGCCACTTATCCAGCCATTCGTAAAAAGTTCGTTGCCACAAAATGCCATTTTGAGGTTTCAGAACCCAGTGATTTTCATCCGGAAAAATCAGCATTTCGGCCGGAACTCCCCTCAAAACAGCTGCATTGAAAGCCGCCATGCCTTGTGAAGCAAGAATGCGATAGTCTTTTTCGCCATGAATTACCAAAATCGGTGTATCCCATTTATCTACAAATAAATGAGGAGAATTTGCGTACGAGCGTTGAGCAATGGCATTTGCTTTGTCCCAGTACGAACCGCCTAAATCCCAGTTTACAAACCACATTTCTTCGGTTTCGAGGTATTGTTGAGGCAGGTTGAACATCCCATCGTGGGCAAGAAATGCTTTGAAACGCTTTTCGTGATGTCCTGCTAACCAATAAACGGAGAAACCTCCGTAACTTGCTCCCACACAACCCAGTTTGTCTTTGTTTACATAGGGTTCTTTTGCCAACGCATCAATTGCCGAAAAATAATCTTTCATATTTTGTCCGCCATAATCGCCGCTGATTTGTTCCAGCCATTCCATGCCAAAACCTGGAAGTCCCCGACGATTAGGTGCTACAACGATATAGCCATTTGCGGCCATTAATTGTAAATTCCAACGGTACGACCAGAACTGACTAACAGTTGTTTGTGGTCCTCCTTCACAGAAAAGCAACGTTGGATATTTTTTAGTTGGGTCGAATTTTGGCGGATAAACTACCCAAGTTAACATTTGCTTGTTGTCGGTGGTCGATATCCAACGCTCTTCCACTTTTCCCATTTCTAACTGTGCCAGAATTTCTTTGTTTTCGAATGAAAGTTCGGTTTCAGTTCCGTTTTTCGGGTCAATTGAATAAACTTCATCCGGTTTGCTCATGGAATGTTTTACTCCTATCAGTTTGTCTTTTGCTTCGGCTACAAAAGAATAATCCTGAATGCCTTTGGTGATTTGAGTAATTTTTTTGTCGGCAATATCGGCACGATAAATTTGTGTAAGTGCATGCCAGCAACTCACGAAATAAATGGATTTGCTGTCAGAAGTCCACGTAAGACCGGTAGAATTTTGATCAAAACTGGCAGATAAATCTGTTTTTTCGCCGGTTTGCAGATTCATGATAAACAGGCGGTTTTTATCGGCTTCGTAACCGTCGCGCTCCATGCTTTCCCAAGCCAACCATTTGCCATCGGGCGAAAAAGTAGGATTTTGGTCATAACCCATCATGCCAGGCGTCTTATTTTCAGACTTTTTCGTTTCTAAGTTGTAGAAATATATATCCGAATTAGTAGAAAGAGCATATTCTTTTCCCGTTTTCTTGCGGCAAGTGTAGGCTACCGTTTTTTCATCCGGACTCCATGCCAGTTGTTCGATACCACCAAAAGGTTTCATCGGGCTTTCGAAAGGTTCGCCATTAAGAATATCGGTTTCGTTCTCGATTTTATTGTCTTTAAAATCAGCCACAAAAGGATGCGGAACAGTTTGCACCCATTCGTCCCAGTGTTTATACATTAAATCAGTGACAATGATTCCGCTGGCTTTTGGCAGGTCGGGATATTTATCCGCAGTCGTTTTGCCATATTTTACATCTGCAACGAAAAGCAGTTTTGATTCGTTCGCTGAGAATAGGAACTCATTTATGCCGCCTTCACGGTTGGAAATTTGTTTTCGGTTGCTGCCATCGGATTTCATGATCCACAGCTGCATAGTTCCGGTTTCAGATGATAAAAAGACAATATGTTCGCTATCTTTCATCCACTTGGCAGCAGCTTCTCGGGTAGCAGTTTTTGTAATTTGTTTTTTGTCCGAACCGTCAGAATTCATTACAAAAATCTCCGAGTTACCTTTGTTTTCGGGGATACTGTAATACGAAACGCTATACAACACTTTGCTCCCATCGGGTGAAACCTGTGCTCCGGCAACACGTCCGAATGACCAAAGCACTTCGGGAGTCATGCGTCCATTTTCTATTTTCGGTTGTTGTTTCCCTATTATCGGGCTTTCATCTTTTTTACTGCACGATGAAGCAGCTACAACGGCTATCGCCATAATACTCGTTTTTAATAATGTATTCATTTTTTTAAGTTGATTGTGTATGCGTTGAATCGAAGTTTTCCCTTTTTTCTATCGATTATTTTAAATGCAAATATAGGCTTTTTTGCATCATTATACAATCTAAAATGTAGTTTCATGTTTTTCTTATAATTTATCAAACTCATTTTGAAAAATTGCATGGTCATTTTAATGAATCAAATTCCCTTTCAGATATCTGATTTTTTATATTAACACTAAAACTTTAATTTTTTCGCACAAACAATCAATTTAACGTAATATCCCGAATCTATAACTTTTTTCAATGAATAAATTAACCTTTTAAGGCTAAGTGGTTAATTATTCTACCAGATTAAACTAAATATTAATGAAATTAATTCACAATATAGTTTATATTTGCTAAATAATCTATAATTATTAACGCAATAATATTGCATGATTAGTTTTTTTGTTGTAAGTTTGTCGTGATTATGAAAAGAACAACTATTTGGTTATTGATAATATTCATGCTTTTAACTTTTGTAGGGCTGATTGCTTTACAAGCTCGTTATGTCCGCATAAATGCCGAAATGATTGAAAATCAATTCAATGAAAATGTGCAGCGAAGTTTATTTCAAACTGTAAGCCTTGTGGAAGAAAATGAAGCCCTTGAATATTTGGGCCAAACCCTCGAAGGAATTGATTATAACGGTAATAAGAATAAAGTTTTGAGTTTAGAAGCTCAAAATATCCGGATGAAAAACAATATAGATAGTATGGCAGAAAATCTGAAATTAACTTCAGAACAAAAAAACCGACCAACTATCAGATTGTCAACACGTCATGGTAAAGCTACAATTGAAGAAACATCACGATATCTTCAGGAAAAGTTTAAACAAAACTTTTCCCGTTCTAAAACCATTCTTGATCAGGCTGTTTTCAGATGGATGAAAGAAATCGATGAAAAAGATATTAGTGAACGTATTAACTTTGAAGAATTGAACGGAATTCTTGACAAAGTTTTAGTCAATAATGGCGTAAATTTACCCTTTACTTATTCTGTAGTTGACAAGCAGGGAAGGGTTATATTCCAGTGTCATAAAGATTTACATGACAACAACTTAAATACGACAAACAATATCTATATACAACGGTTTTTCCCGTTAGAAGAATCGAACAAAATGGCATATTTGCAGGTAATTTTCCCAACAAAGCAAAATTATATTTTAAATTCGATGAATTTGCTTTTGCCTTCTATAGGTCTGGTTGCACTTATTCTAGGAGTTTTTATTGTAGCCTTAATCATTATTTTTAGGCAGAAACAACTTAATACCATGAAAAATGACTTTGTAAGCAATATGACTCATGAGTTTAAAACACCTATTTCTTCAATTTCGTTAGCTTCGCAAATGCTGCAAGATCAGGGTGTAGGCAAAACTCCCGAAACATTAAAACATATTTCAAATGTTATTCACGACGAAACTAAACGATTGAGTTTTCAGGTTGAAAAAGTGTTGCAAATGGCAATGTTTGAGAAAGATAATTCGATTTTAAATCTGAATGAAATGAAAATTAATTCGTTGATTTCAGATATAATCGCAAATTTCTCACTTAAAGTAACCAGCAAAGGAGGAAAAATCACTTCCAATCTTAAAGCAATTTATGATGTTGCTTTGATTGATGAAGTTCATTTTACCAACGTGATTTTCAATTTAATGGATAATGCCCTTAAATACAGTGACAAACCATTATTGCTTACGATTGAAACATGGAATGAAAAAAATAATTTGCTTATCAGCATTGAAGACAATGGCATAGGGATTAACAAAGAAGATTTGAAACGTATTTTCGATAAATTTTATCGGGTTTCTACCGGCAACCTTCACAATGTAAAAGGTTTTGGATTGGGCTTAGCTTACGTAAAAAAAATTATCACCGAACATAAAGGAACCATTAAAGTAGAAAGCGAACTAAAAATTGGAACCAAATTCACTATTACAATACCAACTTTAAAAAATTAACGATTATGACAGACGAAAAAGTAAAAATTTTGCTGTGCGAAGATGATGAAAATCTTGGCATGCTTCTCAGAGAGTATTTGCAAACCAAAGGGTATGATGCAGACTTGCAACCCGATGGCGAAGCCGGTTACAAAGCTTTTTCACGCAACAAATACGACTTATGCGTATTGGACGTGATGATGCCTAAAAAAGACGGATTTGCTTTGGCATCCGACATACGGTCTATGAATTCCGAAGTGCCTATTGTTTTCCTTACCGCAAAATCAATGAAAGAAGACATTTTGCAGGGATTCAAACTGGGTGCCGACGATTATTTGTCCAAACCATTCAGCATGGAAGAATTGTTGTACCGCATTGAATCAATTTTGCGTCGCGTAAAAGGAAAACGCGCAAAAGACGTGGTAATTTATCAAATCGGTGGTTTCACTTTTGATGCTCAAAAACAACTGCTTATTTTTGAAGGTGAATCTAAAAAACTTACCACAAAAGAATCTGAATTGCTGAATTTATTGGCTGCTAATGCTAATAACATTTTGGAACGTAATTTTGCCCTGAAAACAATCTGGGTGGATGATAACTACTTCAATGCCCGCAGCATGGACGTGTATATTACCAAATTGCGCAAACTATTGAAAGATGATCAAAATGTAGCCATTATCAACATTCACGGTAAAGGATATAAATTAATCACTCCTCAGGTAAAAGAAGACTAAGAAATTAGATTCAAACTTCTTATAAAAAACTCCCGTAAATCAAGATTTATGGGAGTTTCTTATTATTAAATTCCCAGCAATTTATCCCGTGTACGGGAGGGGTTGGGGGTCATTTCATTATTTCCTGTTGATGACGTATTGATTCTTCATGAATGGCAACTAACACTGTTTTCATAAATTCTCCATCCATTCCCATTTGTTCAGCCTGACCTATTCGGTTCCTCAAAATTTCATCGTATCGTTGTTCCTGTAAAATAGACATATTGTGCTCTTTTTTGTAAGTTCCGATTTCTTCGGATACACGCATACGACGGGCAAGCAATTCGAGCAAACTGTTATCAAGTTCATCAATCTGACGACGTAAAGCAGTTAAATTTTCAGTCGATTGAGTCATATTCCGGATGACTAGAGAGTTGAGTATTAAATCAAGTACTTCGGGCGTTACTTGTTGAAAAGCATCACTCCAGGCTTTGTCCGGATTACAATGCGATTCAATAATCAAACCATCGAAATTCAAGTCCAGAGCTTGCTGACAAAGCGGTGCAATCAGTTCCCGTTTTCCGCCAATGTGACTTGGATCACAAATTATCGGTAAATTAGGAATCTGACGGTGAAGTTCGATTGGTATATGCCAATGCGGAACATTACGGTAAATTTTTTTATCGTATGTACTGAAACCGCGATGTATAGCGGCAATACGACGAATGCCTGCATTGTGAATTCGCTCGATGGCTCCAATCCACAAATCCAAATCGGGATTAATCGGATTTTTTATAAAAACAGGAATATCAACACCTTCCAACGCGTCTGCAATTTCCTGAACGGCAAACGGATTGGCTGAAGTGCGTGCTCCAATCCAAAGAATATCTACATCGTGTGCCAACGCCTCACGAACGTGATAGGGCGTGGCTACTTCCACTGCCGTATACATACCTAATTCCTTATGAACACGTTTAAGCCAGGGAAGTCCTTTCACTCCTATTCCTTCGAAACCTCCGGGTTTAGTTCGTGGTTTCCAGATTCCGGCACGGAAAATCTTTATACCACGTGCAGCCAATCTACGTGCCGTTTCCATAACCTGTTCTTCAGTCTCCGCACTACACGGTCCGGCAATTACGAGCGGACGCTTTCCGTCGACTCCGGGTAATAAAATTGATTCTAGTTCCATATCTTAATTTACGATTTATTTATTTATTTACAATTTTTAAATTTCACCAACTAATTAAGCAATTAACTAATTAACCATTCAACTTATCAACTTAATTCTCTCAAGTGCTTCTCCCAACATTTTCTCGTTGGCACAGAGCGAAAGTCGTATATACCGATTCCCTTTATCCCCGAAAATAAATCCGGGTGTAATAAATACTTTCGCGTTGTACAGCACTTTGTCAGCCAATTCACCACTATCTTTATATTTATCAGGAATTTTCCCCCAAAGGAACATTCCAACCTGACTTTTATCAAATGTACAATCTAATGTTTTGAGTATTTTTTCTGCTAATTGACGACGGTTTTTATATAATTCGATATTCATTTCGCGGTGCCATTCGTCCGGATTATTCAACGCTGCAATGGCAGCTACCTGCATGGGTTTAAATTGACCGCTGTCGATGTTGCTTTTCACTTTCAGTACCCATTGCACAAATTCGGCGTTAGAAGCCAACATTCCCATACGCCAACCCGGCATATTGTGCGATTTACTCATCGAATTCAACTCAATACAACAATCTTTGGCACCTTCTACTTGAAGTATGCTTAATCGGTTTTCGTTCAGAATAAAACTGTAGGGATTATCGTTGCAAATAACAATGCCGTGTTTTTTGCCAAAAGCAACCAATTTTTGAAACAATTCAGGAGTAGCACTTGCACCGGTAGGCATATTCGGATAATTGACCCACATAAGTTTAACATTACTCAGGTCAATTTGTTCAAGCGCATCGAAATCAGGTTGCCAGTTATTGTTTTCGTCCAAATCGTAACTTATAACTTTTGCCTGAACCAGATTGCTCACCGAAGAATAAGTTGGGTAACCGGGATTGGGAACCAACACACCATCGCCCGGATTCAAAAATGCAAGCGAAATATGCAAAATTCCTTCTTTTGAACCAATAAGCGGTTGTATTTCGTTTGCAGGATTCAAGTCTACCGCAAACCATTTTTTATACCAATCGGCAAAGGCTTTCCGCAGTTCGGGAATTCCAACGTAAGGTTGATAGCTGTGCGCATTAGGCTCCGCAGCCGATTTGCAAAGTGCTTCAATCGTTTCTTTCGAAGGTGGTAAATCGGGACTTCCAACTCCTAAGCTAATCACGTTCAGGCCTTTGGCATTCATCTCCGCAACTTCTTTCAACTTGGTGGAAAAATAATATTCACTTATTGAACTTAAACGTTCGGCAGGTATAATAGGTTTCATTTTAGTCGTTAGTTAATAGTTTAAAATTCACATTGTGAATTATTCATTCGGTGTTATTCCTTCCGGATATTCACCCAGTGTTTTCAGTTCACTTATCAGTGGTTTTATAGCCGCTACCGATTGTTTGTAGCGTTCCAGATCATCAAATGTAAAATCCACATAAAACTGATATTCCCATTCGCGTCCTATAATCGGCAAGGATTGGATTTTGGTCAGGTTGATTCCGTAAAATGAGAAAACCGACAATACTTTCGACAAACTTCCTTCGGCATGAGGCAAAGTGAAAACGACAGACGCCTTATTAATGGAATCGTCTTTCTGAATTTCGTCCACCATCCACGAATTCCCAAAAATCAGAAAGCGGGTGAAATTGCGTTTATTGGTTTCAATTCCATGTGCCAAAACGGTTAATCCGTAGATTTCGGCTGCACGTTCACTACAAATAGCGGCATTTCCCAATAAATTATATTTCGAAATATCACGGGCAGCAAGGGCAGTATCTTCGTGTTCAACCACTTTAATTCCCGGTAAAGTTCCTAAAAAATCGGCACATTGCATCAAAGCTATCGGGTGCGACTGTACTTCTTTAATATCATGAATGGTTTGACCAGGCAATGCAGCCAGGCAATGCGAAACCCTTAATTTGAACTCACCTGCTATAGGAAGCTTATGTTCTTTCAGCAGTTCGTAGTTAGGTAATAAGCTTCCTGCAATGGTATTTTCTATCGCCATGATTCCAACCACGTTTGAGTCTTTTTTTATAGCGGTAAAAATATCTTTAAAATTGACACAAGGTATGATTTCAACTTCTTCATCCACGAAAAAATTCTCAGCTGCAATGCCGTGATAAGCTCCTAAACCTCCCTGAATAGCTACTCGTTTCATAATTTTTGTTTTGGGATGGGCAAATTCTGATTCGCCCGATTTTCTTAAAAAAAATCCTACTCGTATTTGAGCAGGATTTTCATGTATTTTCTATTAATATAGTTTTGTTTTTTTACATAAAGGCTATCCTCCTCTCACCGGCTAAAGTAAAAGTAAAAAAAGAAATATGTAAAAAATCGATTGATCATAACAGGTGTCTTTTTGTTTAGACGATGCAAAAGTAATAATATTTTTATAATTACAACCAAACTGATATAAAAAAGTTCAAATTAATTTCAAAACCTCACATTCACTCCGCCATTAAAATTAATTCCCGGCATGGGGTAGCCGTAATTTATTTCATATTGTTGGTTTAATAAATTATCACCCGATACAAATAATTCAAGCCATTTAAAATGTTTAATAATTCATTGCACCACTATTCCGGTCGGTAGAATGAAAACCTTAAGATAAATCATGTGTTCCAAAATTGTGATAAATCTGTAAAGCAACTGTTGAATTCTGAAATTTATTTTCTAACACGATTACATTTTGCCGTTAGAAACAAATCAGCCCAACCTAATTTTCATTAAGTTGGTCTGTACTTATCTTCGTTTACTCGTTTACTAAAAACTCGTTTACTTCTTTGTTATTTTACTTCTTCAAAAATTAAATCCACAAAAAATTATTCTACAACAAATGTCGAAATAGACCTTGCAGGGAGTTTAGAAATGATTGATTTACCTTCTAACCAAAGTTTTAAGTTTTGAACTTTATCTTTTTGGTTCATAACTACTACTGCAATTTTTCCATCTTCATTCTGAAAGGCAGTGGTAATAATAAAACTTCTGGAGGAGGAGGCCGTTATGCGCTTAGCTCCCGGTTTTATGAATTTCGAAAAATGGCCAATGTAATAAAATGAATTGGTGTAGATTAATTCTTTTGTTTTTGTGTTGTAATGCACCGGTGCAAAACAATAATTCTTTATATGATTAGGACCTCCTTTTTCGTCAAGTAACACATTCCAATCGGTCCAACCTACAGAGCCATTATTGAAATCGTTAATCATGGATTCACCATAACGTTCACCATGTTTCCAGTCATTTATTTTTCTCAGGTCGAAATTACCCCAGCAACCTTCGGTAAAAAAAAGGTTTTTGGTTGGATATGCTTCGTTTATCTGTTGAATATTCTGGTATTGTTGCAAACCGCCACTCCAATCTTCGTACCAATGAAATCCAGTTCCCCAAATGTATTTTGCAGCTTCGGGGTCACTCAATATATCATCTGCCCGCTGAAAAGCGATATCACGGTTATGATCCCAAATAATGATTTTTTTATCGTCCATCCCGGAATTATTTAAAGTTGGTCCCAGAAAGTTTTTTACAAAATCTTTTTCTTCGTTGGAAGAAAAAATACAGGATTCCCAGGTTTGTGTAGCCTGTGGTTCATTCTGAACTGTTAATCCCCAGATAGGAATTCCGTTTTTTTCATATTCCTGTATAAATTTCACAAAATAATTTGCCCAACTTTGTTGGAATTGAGGTAGTAATTTGCCTCCGTGTAACATATCGTTGTTATCTTTCATCCAAGCTGGCGGACTCCACGGACTGGCATACAACACCAGTTTACCACCAGCTTCTGCTATGGCTTGCTTAATGAAGGGTACGCGATAGTTCAAATCATGTTTAATGTTGAAAGTGTTCAAATTACTGTCATTGTCAGCAACATAGGTATAACTGCTGCTTGAAAAATCGCAACTGTGTATGTTTGTTCTTCCCAAGGTGTAACCAATTCCGTCTTTCTGATTGTAATACGCTTTCAGGAATTCCTTTTGTTTTGCATCAGGCATTTTGAAAAATGTTTCGGCAGAAGCATCGGTCAATGCACCACCAATTCCAAGAATTGTCTGAAATTTTTTATGGTTACTTAAAAATATATCCGTTTCATTTAGGGCTGATTGTGATTTATTGCTAAACTCTTGTTCGCCTATGAAAGATAACCTATTACCTCCTTCTTTTGAAGTAGTATATTGTTTTGCTGTTTTACTGGTTTCTGAATTGGATGATCCAATTGCGGTTGAATTGAAACTAACTGTTGACAGTAGTACCAATAAAATGAAGAGGGATTTTTTCATTTTTGGTAGTTTTTCTATTTAACTTGTATTACCAAACTTTTTTTTAAAAATGGAAATAGGTTCTATTTACCACTTCTTTCTTTTGCGATCTCAAAAATAGATAGTTTCGTAAGAGCAACCGTCTCTTTTGAGCATCTACAAAAGGATAGAAGCTGAAGAAAAAATAGAATTCTGAAATTCAGAACATAATAGGTATATTGAAAAAAATACTTTATTTTGATCTTAACAATAAGCGTCAGGGCTAACCCTGACGCTTTTCTTTTGAAAGAAGTAATACTACCAATTAAATTAATTACTATAACCCGGATTTTGATTTACGTTCGGATTAGAAGACCTTTCGTTGAATGGAATCGGGAACATGTTGTTTTTGGGAGCAACGAATCCGGCAGCTGAATTGCTGTTGAATTGTAACACCCCACCAATTCGTGCACCTGTCGGTACAGCTTTTCCTTGATCTTTCAAAACATTTGCAGCATCTCCCCAACGGACTAAGTCCTGATAACGGCTTCCTTCGAAAGAAAGTTCAAGTCGTCTTTCCAATTTGATATTTGCAAGTGTCAACGAGGTAAGTGGTGGTAACGATACCCTGGTTCTAACCTGATTGATTTGGCCTAATGCAACTCCAGAAGTGCCTGCCAACAAATTTGCTTCAGCAGCCATTAACAGTACATCAGCATAACGCATGATTCTCAGATTAGTACCGTAATTTAAATCGGGTACGGCTCCATTAGCAGAGACGGTTTCATCTGCCCAGGTGGTGTATTTTAGGCGAACCAAACCTGCACATCCCCATATCATATTACCGCCTGCGGGTTGGCCAGTCCTAAGCATAGTGCCACCTTTTGCTTTTACTTGTGCCTCGGATAAAATTGTAGCTTGAACACGCACGGAGTCACCGGCATCTTTATAAGCTTTCCAGAGATCAAGCGTTGGTAAACCAAATCCCCACCCACCATTGATTCCTAATGTGCCTGCGTTAAATCCTTGATCGCCACGCGGTCCGCAAAGTTGCCATACTATATTAGAAGGATTAGTTCTTGAAGGATCATTGAAAAGATCGTTAAAACTCCAATCATTACCACGTGCGCTCGAATAACTGATTTCGAAAATTGATTCCTTACCAAATTCGGTGCTTGTACGGAACAATTGTGTATAGTCATTATTTTTGAGTTCAGATAGTTGGTAAAGACCATATTCGCCTGTAGCGATAAGAGCATTTAGTGTTGTGGCAGCATCCGTATATTTCTTTTCGTAAAGCTGTGTTTTTCCTAAAAATGCTTGAGCCGTACCTTTGCTAAATCTTGACAGGTCGGAACCAGCTGCCTTCAACTGACTTTTCAATGGAAGATCAGCCATGGCTTCTGTGAAATCTTTTTCAATTTGTGCATATAAACCTGTAGGTGTAACAGTGCCATCAGCATTTGTAACTGCTGCCGAATTTGGTTGTGCATATTCAGTAGGCAACAACTCATGCAATACAAGTGGAACATTGCCATAAAGTGTAGCAAGGTCAAAATACATATATGCCCGTATTGCTTTAGCTTCGGCTATCACTAATTTTTGATAAGCTGTCGGAGTTTTAAAATTATCCACTATCATGTTAGCTCTATAGATAATCATATAGGAATATCTGTAAATATTGGTTATAGGGCTATTGGTAATGCCAAAAGTGAACGTATTGAGTTCTTGATATTCAGGTCTGTCGCCAGCGTTTTCACCTCCTGTATAGATATCGTCAGATAATGATTCTTTGGTCATCCAACCACTTGTCCAAGCACTTGCTTGCATGCCTCTCATCATGTTGTAACACCCCATGATAGCGCCGGTAGCATCTGCATCGGTTTTGTAAAAGTCTGTAACTTTCGTGACTCCTTGTTGTTGTATATCGAGAAAGCTCGATGAGCATCCGGCAAGGAATAAGAGGGATACCAATGCAACTGTAAATTTTTTATAAAATTTTGTCTTCATGATTATTTCTATTAGTTTTATTAAAAATTAATTGAGGCTCCAAGCATAATGTCTTTAGCCCTCGGATATGTACCACGGTCAATGCCACTATTGTTCGGTGTATTGTTTGCAATAGTTGGTTGAGGATCCATTCCAGGGTAGGAAGTAAACGTAAAGAAGTTGTCGAACGATACATAAAGTCGAAGCGATTTGATGAATGCTGCTTTTAATATGGATTCCGGAATTGAGTACCCTAATTGTATAGTTTGAATTCTCAGGAATGAACCGTCAAAAATATATTGATCACTCATATACGTTTTAGGATCAGCATTTGCTCCCGGTTTGGTAGCAATGTCTCCGGGTTTCGTCCAACGGCCATCAAAGTAATAGGTGGGTCTGTTTGAGGCTAATTTATCTGTACGAATCCATCCCAAAGCCACCTTATTACCTGCAGAACCGGTTAGTGTTAATCCAAAATCAAAATTCTTATAATCGAGCTGAATGTTACCACCATAAGTGAATTTTGGAATGGCACTACCTAAATCTTGTCTGTCCGCTTCAGTTATTACTGATGCTGATACATCTTTACCAGCAGCGGTAACGAAGATTGGATTTCCTGTAGCTGGGTCAATTCCATGGGTTTTGTAACCATAGAAATGCCAAACAGAATAACCGGGTTCAAACATGGTGACATTAGACCAACCTGTACCTACACTTGCACCAGCAATTCTTTTTCCAAATACCGGTTCCAGTTTGGTAACCTCATTTGTTAAAGGTGATATGTTTGCATTAATTGAGTAATGGAAATCACCAATCTTATCTCTCAAGCCTAATTCAAATTCAAATCCTTTATTTTGAATCTCACCTCCGTTTGCTTGTGGAGCTGTGTTACCACTCGAGTAGGATGGAATGCCCTGGATAATCAAATCTTTCGTAGTTTTTACAAAATAGTCGGCTGTAAATGTCAGTTTATCATTAAATGCACGCAAATCGACACCCAGATCCAATTGTTCACTGGTTTCCCATTTAAGTTTATCGTTTGAAAGAACATTGGGTTCATACACATTTACAACAGTACCATCAGATAAAGTATAAGTCATAGGTTTTCCACCGGATATACCCGTAATTACAGAATTGTATAAAAATAAGTGGCTATCATCAAGCGAGTTCAAACTACCGTTTTGACCCCAACTACCTCTGATTTTTGCATGTGAAATCACATCTTTTGAGAAAAAATCTTCATTGGAAATAACCCATCCGGCAGATACAGAAGGGAATGTGCCCCAACGACCTGTTGCAGGAACTTGTGATAAGCCTGCACCATCCTCACGTAATGAAGCTCCCAACAGATATTTGCCTTTATAGTCATAGGAAACACGTCCAAAATAGGATTCTTTTTTGATTTCGCGTGTGTAACCTGTAACCAAATCATTTGTGTGTGAAGAAAATTCAAGCTGAGCATAACTGTCTAATGGATGTTCCATTGGACTTCCTGTTCCGTTGATGGTTTTGTGGGTATAATCTTCTGCCGACATGCCCACAAGTACTGTCAGGTTATGCTCCCCGAATTTAAGTGTATAGGTTGCAAAGTTTTCCCAGGTCCATTTGTTGTAAACATCATTGTTGTCGTGCGTAATGCCGGCTGTGTTCAAATTAGTAGCATCATAATAATAAGGTACGGTCCAATTGTGATAATTGGTCAAAGCAAGTTCCAGACCTACTCTTGAAGTAAATTTAAATCCTTCAAAAGGAGTTATGTCAATATACACATTGCCCAACAATTTGTCATTGGTAGTTACACCATTTGTATTGGCTATCGAAACGAATGGATTTGTGATTTCACCGGCTACATATTGTGAGATTCCGTAAATGTTACCATCCGGGCCCTTAACAACCTGATTTTTGTGTGCAGCAATTTCATTTTGAATAAAAGTAGGGATTTTGGTAGCATCAGTATATTCTGTCGGTGTAGTCGGATCTAATTGCAATGCGCTACCGATTGCTCCACCAAACTCCCCACTATTTTCATTAATACCTTTTGTGGTAAAATGAGAATAATCAATATTGTGTCCTACTTTCAACCATTTTTTGATTTGATGGTCGGAATTAAACATCGCAGAAAATCTTTCAAAAACATCTTTGTTGCCAACAACAATACCATCATTTTTGAAATAATTCAACCCAACGATATAAGTTGATTTTTCATTTCCACCTGAAAATGCAATATGGTGTTTTGTTGTATAACCGGCTGCAAAAAGTGCACCCAACCAATCTGTATTGTAATTTTGGTCTACGGGAGCAGTGAGAATAGAGTTGCCATCCGTATTTTTTTCAGTCATAAATTGGACATACTGTGTAGTATTCATCAATTTGGGCAGATTGGCAGCACTCGTGAATGAGTGTTGAAAGTCATAACTGATTACCATTTTACCGGCTAACCCTTTTTTTGTACTGATAATAACAACTCCGTTTCCACCTTCAGCACCATAAATAGCACATGAAGCAGCATCTTTCAATACATCCATTGAAGCAATGTCGGAAGGATCGAGGTAGTTAATATCGCCTGTTTTAACTCCATCAACAATATATAATGGGTTTGAACCGGCATTGGAGCTAATTCCTCTGATTCGAATATTCATGCCGGCTCCCGGAGCACCTGACACAGGAACTACCTGAACACCCGAAGTTCTTCCTTGAAGAGCTTCTTCGGGTCTCGAAATATTGATTTTTCCAATATCTTCGACTTTTACGCTTGCAATAGAACCGGTAATCAAGCTCTTTTTCTGGACGCCATAACCAACTACAACAACTTCGTCTAAGTTTCTTGTGTCTTCTGACAAAACAACGTTCAAATTAGTTTGGCCATTTAATTTTACTTTTTGAGTATTATACCCAACATACGAAAATACAAGAACCGAATTTACTGAAGGAACATCCACGGAATAATTACCATTAAAATCGGTAATAGTTCTACTTTTAGTGCCTTCTACAATTACATTAACCCCGATTAATGCACCGTTTTTTTCATCGGTAACTATTCCCTTTACAGGATGACTAGCTGCTGAAACCGATATAGTACCTATTATCAGAAAGATAACAGTACTAATCAAACTAATAAATAGTTTGTTTAGATGTAAATTAATATGTTTACATCTTTGGATTGATTTTTTGTTCATAGATTTAATTTAATTTTGGTTTTACATTTGATTGTTTTAATTGTAACAGTGTTACTCCTAAACGTTAAATAAGTCAAAATTTGACCTGACAATAATGATTCTATGGACTTCTGCTGTTTTTCATGTACTTTTGTAGATTTAAATGTTTAAAACACTCGTTGTGTTAATTAAATAGATGTATTTTGAAATTGATTATACAATGCTTATTTATTGTATAAATTCAATTAAAAAAAAATGAAGAAGCCGTAATGTTAAAAACTGTCCGACCATACAGCCTCTTCATTTACAAACGACCAAACAACCTGTATTTTTTACTCTTAAAAAACTAAATCCGGAAAAGGGAAAATGCTATTGTAGCAAATTTCCTATCATTGATTGAGAAAACTATTCTACATAATTTAATTTCTAAAACTTTTAGTACGTCAAATTTAGAATAACTACTGTTAAGCTTTTTCTAATAATTTGACATTGTAAATATAACTCAATTCTAAAATATATCAACAAAGAATCTCCTTTCAAAAACTTTACAATAAAATATTTTTACTCTTCTATTATGTGCTATATATTTCAATAAATCAATTATATACGTAATATAATGTTGTATAACATGTTTCTGAATAAACTTTCAATAGCAAAAAAGGACCAAAATCTTACTTAGTTTCAGAAATTATATGTAATTTCAATTTTTAAATATATAACAGAATTTTTCAATTTTCGAAGTTGAATATATATCCATTTTAATAACAAAATCATTGTATAATTGTCATTAAAAAGTCTAAATACAAAAAAACAAAATCTAATTTATGAAAAGAAATATCACTTTACTTCTAACTGTATTTATATCAATTTTCGAATTAGTAGCCTCTCATCCTTTTGTTCGGAATTTTTCAAGAGATATTTCAAAAGCGGGTACTCAAAACTGGGATATTATGCAGCATGAAAATGACTGGATGTATTTTGCAAATAACAAAGGGCTGCTTGAATTTGATGGTTCGCACTGGACAGTTTATCCAATACAAAACCAAACTCCTGTTCGATCTGTTTTTTTTGATGAAGAAAGCAAGCGGATATATGCAGGAGGGTATCGAGAGTTTGGGTTTTATGCCCGAAACAGGAATGGAGTGCTCATTTACAATTCGCTGAGCGACAAACTGAAAAAAAACGACAAAGTATTTGCTGAAATTTGGAAAGTACACAAGTTACACGGTGTGTTTTTTTTTCAGTCAGATTATTGCATTTTCAAATTAGAAAACAACAATATCCAAAAAATTACTTCCGATGATAAAATTAATTACTCTGCAGTTATTGATAATAGATTGATAGTTTCAGGTTATAAAAATGGAATTAGTTATTTTGATGGAAAGAATCTTATACCATTTCCTAATGCAGAAGTATTGAAAAATAAAAAAGTGTGCGCTATATTACCTTATGTAAACGGTCAACTTTTTTTTGTTACCGACTTCTTTGGTATTTATATTTATAATGGAAAAAAAGTAGTAAAGTTTAAAACAGATATAGATGATTTTTTAGATAAAAACCAGGTTTTTTGTGCAGCAATTAAAAATAACCAATTGGCTTTAGGTACGGTTCAAGATGGACTAATCGTAAAAAACTTAATTGACAATTCGACAATTCACTCTGACATTAATACCGGTTTGCAAAACAATACAGTATTGAGCATATCTTTCGACCGATTAAACAATTTGTGGTTGGGACTCGACAAAGGGATTGATTATGTTATTATTAATTCTCCAATTAACGATTTAGTTGGAAATTCAAAACTCATTGGTGCCGGATATACTTCGTTAGTCTATAATGACAAACTATATTTAGGTACTAATCAGGGATTGTACACTATGGGTTTAACCAATAAAACGAGACAAATAATTACCCTGATACAACCCGTTAATGAAATTAAAGGTCAGATTTGGAACCTGAATGTCATTAATAACCATCTTTTCTGTTCCTGCGATCAGGGTTTGTATATCATTAGCAATAAGAAAATTGAAAGAATTGAGAGTTTAAGAGGAGTATGGATCATTAAACCATTAAAATATCGGACGAATGTGTTGTTGGGCATCATGTATAATACCTTTTTTGTTTTAAAGAAAAATGGTGAAAAGTGGGAGTTCTCGAATTTCCTGAATGGTTTTAATGAAATTGGACATGACTTTTACGAAGATAGGGAAGGAAAAATATGGATGGCGCATACTACCAATGGCGTTTATAGTTTGACTTTAAATGATAAACTTGATGGGTTTTCAAAAATTATACAATATAATAATGAAAATGGGTTGCCTTCAATTCGTAATAATTCGGTTTTTTTGTATAACAACCAAATTGTATTAAGCACTGAAAAAGGGTTTTATCAATTTAATCCGAAAACAAATAATATAGAAAAAGCAACTTGGTTGAATACGTTATTTGGAAGCTCTGCACCTTCGACGAAAATGTATTTATCTCCTACTGGAGATATTTGGTCGATTTCCGATAATAAAGTTATGGTTGCTTACAATAAAGGGAATAATAAATTTAAAGTCGATTCTGTTTCTTTTTATTGCCTTAATGATAAACTGATTGCTGGCTTTGAACACATAGGATTTTTGAATGATAACCAAATTATTATTGCAACTGAAAATGGCTTTTCGGTCGCTGATACAAGCAAGTTTGTTAAAAAAAGTAGAGAACTTTCAAAAATTGCTTTAATCAATATTACCCTTACCAATCAGCGCGATTCGTTAATTAATGGATATTCGGCAGAACAAAATAAAGAACATTACCCTGAGTTTAACTTCGTTAATAATTCAATCCGTTTTGAATACGTTTGTACCGAATTTCGCAATGAAAATTCAACACAATATTGCTATATTCTTGAAAACTACGACAAAAATTGGTCTGAATATTCGAATGTAAACTCAAAAGAATTTTCAAAAATACCTCCCGGAACATATACTTTCAGGGTGAAAGCCAAGAACCTGTATAATATGCAGATTGTTCAAACAAACTACCGATTCAGGATTTTACCTCCTTGGTATCAGACCACCGTGGCCATTATTGTTTATATAATTTTGTCCGCTCTGGCCATTTTCCTTTTAATCAGGTTTATTCAATATAAAACTGAACAGGCCGCTCGTAAAATGGAAATAAAAAAAGAAAAAGAAATTAAAGAAAAGGAAAAGCAGTTTCAGGCTGAAGCTAAAGAAAAAGAAAAAGAAATCATCGTTCTTAAAAACCAAAAACTGCAATACATTCTCCGCCATAAATCCCAGGAACTGGCAAGCTCTACTATGAATCTGATTCGTAAGAACGAAATTTTACAAAAAATTAATCATACCTTGATTAAAATTGATGAGGTGATCATAGAAACCCCTGAAAAAAATGCTATTTCAAAAAACATAAAACATATTCAGGATGAAATAAGGCGAAATGTAGAAAATGATAATAACTGGACAAAATTTCAGGAGAATTTCGATCTTGTTTACGAAAATTATTTGAAAAGAATTTGTAATCAATACCCCCATCTGACTCACGGAGATAAAAAGCTTTGTGCTTATCTGAAAATGGATTTGTCGTCAAAAGATATAGCTCCTTTGTTTAATACAACATTCCAAAGTGTTGAAATGAGTCGGCACCGCCTTCGTAAAAAGCTCAACCTTGAGCGAAATGTAAATTTAAAAGAGTTTTTGCAAAATTTTTGAAGTAATTCGGGTTAGTGTTTTGACGGTTGATTAAATGAAAATAAAAAAACACGTAAAAGTTATTCAATTCTTACTTGTCTGATTTTATAAAAACATAATCTAAAATGCAATTTATTTTAACCAAAACGGTTTCTTAAAGCAGTTAAATAATGAACTACAATGGCCAGTTCATTGACACGGTGCAACTTTTATTAATACATATCGATCGAATTAATGACAAATAAATCCCAAATTCAATAAGAGAATTAGGGATTTAGTGAATTACTTTCAAAACCTAACATTCACTCCTCCATAAAAATTAATTCCCGGCATGGGGTAGCCGTAATTAATCTGATATTGCGAGTTTGTCAAATTATTTCCAGCAATATCTAACTCCAGGAATTTGGTTGGTCTTACCAATAAACGTACATTAAGAAGCGCATAGCTTTGAGTTACTAAAGGTTGAACCGAAGTGTACAAGTTTTCAATATATTGAGCCGAAACATGTAAACTCCATATTTTATAACTATAATTTGCACCCACGTTCACTTGCTGACGGGGAGCGGCAATAACAGGTTTATTCAAATTGAGATAACTGTAATTGGCATTAAAATACAAATTCCGGTTCAATCTGTATCTGGCTGAAAACTCTATTCCCTGGTTATCGAACGAACCCACATTTTCCCGTTTAGCCGAGTAACCTATACCAACAACTTGTATAAGATTATCACCTTTCACTTTAAATACCGTTAATTCAAGATTCAAATGATTGTTGAGTAAGGATTGCAACCAGCTAATTTCATAATTAATCATGCGTTCGGGTTGTAAAGCGGGATTTGGAGCATAAAGATATAATTCCATAATGGTAGGACTTCGAAACCCTTTTGAAACAGAAGCTTTGAATGTCGTTGCATTGGATAAATTATAGGTCATCCCGCCGATAGGAATAAGCTCATTACCGAATTTGGAGTTATTTTCAAGCCGTAAACCCGCACTGACAGTCAGTTTTTCAAACAAAGTCTGCTGGGCGTAAGCATACGCTGCCAGTTCATTCACGGTTATCAACGAATCGGGTTTAAATCCCTGATTAGCGATTCCACCGTATTGTTTAAAATCAGCACCGGCAGTGATAGTCGTTCCCGAGGCAAGTTTAAATGTTTGAAAAAGCATAGCACCAGTATTATAATCGATAGAATGAAATTTTCCATTTATTGAATCAAAAGTATTATGCGTTCCAAAATTATGATAGAATTTAAAACCTCCTTCTGATGTATCAAACTTATTATCGATGGACAATGCCGTTTTCCCACGGGTAATATCAATATTAAATGGAACCGGTGTTTGATTTACCGGACCGTTATCATTCGCATAATACTTTGCAATGCTGAAATCGGCAATCACGTCAAAATGGTTGTTGATTTCATATCCCACTTTTCCATAACCGTTTGTAATATTAAAATCGGTATTAGCCCTGATTCCATCGGTTTGGTCATGATTTACAGATGCATAAGCACTTAATTTGTCTTTTTTATAACCTATTGTTCCAAAATATTTTTGCGTATTGAAAGATCCATAAGAAGCTCCCAGATTGAGTTGAAAACCATCTTCTTTTTGCTTTTTGGTAATAATATTAATCACTCCTGCCATGGCATTCGAACCATACAAAATGGAAGCCGGACCACGTATTATTTCCACTTTCTCCACATCCGAAGCCACATAAGCATCGGCTAACGGATGTCCGAAAATGCCCTGATATTGAGGATGTCCATCAATTAAAACCAGCACATCGGTATTGGGCGAACTGCTGATTCCCCGCATGGTGATTGCCCCGGCACCGGTGTTTGAAACCCCAAAACCAAGAATATTCCGTTCAGTAACAAAAACTCCGGGCGTGTACATGTTCAATGCCGGTAGGATATTCATTTGACCGCTGTTTTCTATATCTTGTTTTGATAGTTGGGAAACAGAAAGCGGAACAATCTTACGTGAAATCTCTATTTTTGAACCGGTTACAACAACATCACTCAGTTGAACACTGTCTTTCACATTGGACTGTGCAAAAACAACAGGTACACTTAAAATAGCTAAAAACAGGAATAGATAATTCTTTTTCAAAGTCTTAATACGATTAATCATGCTAATTTATTTAAATAATATTGGAAAAAATTCGTGCAAAAGTACCTAAAAAACAATATGAAGCATCATTTAATGTAATTGTTAAGGTTTATTTGCAGCAATTCAAGCAATTTTAAAACATAAAAACGGTATTAGAATTGAATATTGTTATCGAATATCGTAGTTATTTTGTTGTTTTTTAAATCAATTTGAATGGCAATAAAGCATATTTTTAGTACTTTTGCGCTCTGAATAAAAATCCGGTTGTTAGAATGAATAAAATTATAAGCAAAGAGTATTTCTCGGCAAATGTGGTAAAATTTGAGGTAGAAGCTCCCTTGATTGCTAAAGCAAGAAAAGCCGGTCACTTTGTGATGGTAAAAGTTGGTGCAAAAGGCGAACGTATTCCGTTAACCATTGCAGATGCCGATTTACAAAAAGGCACAATCACGCTTGTGGTTCAAAAAATGGGCGTTTCTTCGTCCAAATTGTGCGCATTGGAAGTAGGTGATTTTATCACCGATATGGTTGGTCCGCTTGGAAGAGCAACGCATATCGAAAACTTCGGAACCGTAATTTGTGCTTGCGGTGGTGTGGGAACTGCTCCCATGATGCCCATTGTGGCTGCATTAAAAAAAGCCGGTAATCGTGTAATAACAGTATTGGCAGCCCGCACAAAAGATTTGATTATTCTGGAAGAACAAATGAGAATCAATTCGGATGAAGTAATTGTAATGACTGATGATGGTTCTTACGGAACACAAGGATTGGTTACAAAGGGTGTTGAATCGGTTATTAACCGCGAAAAAGTTGATTTGTGCGTAACCATTGGTCCTGCTATTATGATGAAATTTGTGAGCCAGTTGACCAAGAAATATGAAGTTCCAACATTGGCTTCGCTGAATACCATTATGGTTGATGGAACCGGAATGTGCGGAGCTTGTCGTGTCAGCGTAGGTGGGAAAACCAAATTTGTATGTGTTGATGGACCCGAATTTGATGCACATCAGGTTGATTTTGATGAAATGCTTATGCGTTTGGGCGGATATAAAGACATTGAACGAGAAGAAATGGAACAGTATAGTAAGCAGTAGCAGTTGGTAGTGGGTAGTCGGTAGTCAGTACCAATCTGTCAATGCCTGAAATACGTTGACCGTTTTGTTACTTATTTTTTACTTTTAAATTTAAAAATATGATATTGATAATGCAACCATTGTTGATTACGGGAA